>Ga0070741_10021272_pt1 | contig 10109 bp, 9 predicted proteins | sample Coa_R1_4_FD_66440 | JGI IMG/M metagenome (GOLD analysis project Ga0070741, IMG submission 66440) | Surface soil microbial communities from Centralia Pennsylvania, which are recovering from an underground coalmine fire - Coalmine... | ecosystem: Environmental > Terrestrial > Soil > Unclassified ...
ACGACGCTGTTCGGCGAGAAGCTGATGGCGCGCGCCGAGATCGAGGGCGGCCAGTTCCAGAGCGACACGCAAGGGACGCAGCTGGGCTCGAACGGCGTCGACCTGACCGCCCGGTTCCTCTTCGGGACCGCGACCCGCATCCTGCCCGGATTCACCATCACCGCCAGCGCGGGCCCGATCACCCGCTACCAGTGGGGGGCGGCCCACGGCGGCGCTCCGCGCATCGGGATGCTCGGGATCAGCTCCAACATCGAGCTGGAGTACCGGGTGGCCCCGCTGCTCACCATCTCCGGGTACCTGGAGGGCGCGCTGGCCCCGCTGCCGTACGCCGCGCAGCGCGATCTCGGCGACCTGTCCGATGCCAGCGAGTTCCGCATCCGTCTCCAGCTCTCCCTCGACGTGAGCCCCGACGCGGCGGTGGATTTCGGGTACGATTTCACCCGCTGGCACGCAAGTTTTTCGGGTTCGAACGTCCTCAATCCCGTCGCCGGCGCCAACCAGGCGTTCCTGCTCGAAGCGCGGGAGCACGCGATCACCTTCGGCATTCGCTGGAAGCCTTGAACAGGGCGCGCGCGGGGGTTACCGTGCGCTCGCCATGGCCTTTCCAGCCGACCGCCCCCGCCGACTGCGCCGCACCGACACGCTGCGCGGCCTGGTGCGCGAAACCGATCTCCGCCCGAACGACTTCATGCTTCCCCTGTTCGCGGTGTCCGGGCGGGGGGTGAGAAGGCCCATCGCCTCGATGCCCGGCGTCGCCCAGCTCTCGGTGGACAACCTCGTGGAGGAGGCGCGAAGCGCCTGGAACGTGGGGGTGCGGTCGGTGATCCTCTTCGGCATCCCGGACAAGAAGGACGCCGAGGGAACCACCGCCTGGGATCCGAAAGGCCCGGTGTGCACCGCCTTCCGGGCGCTGAAGGATGCGCTGCCCGACATGGTCCTCGCCGCCGACGTCTGCATGTGCGAGTACACCGATCACGGCCACTGCGGTCCGCTGGAGCGCGATGCGCACGGGCACGTGGCGGTGGCGAACGACCGCACCCTGCCGCTGCTCGCGCGTGCCGCGGTCGCGTACGCGCAGGCGGGCGCCGACATCGTCGCCCCGAGCGACATGATGGACGGCAGGGTGGCGGCGATCCGCAAGGGCCTCGACGAGAACGGCCTCACCGACACGCCGATCATGAGCTACGCGGTGAAGTATGCGAGCGGCTTCTACGGCCCGTTCCGCGACGCCGCGCAGAGCACCCCCAAGGAAGGCGACCGCCGCGGCTACCAGATGGATCCCGCGAACGTCCGCGAGGCGCGCCGGGAAGCGCTGCTCGACGTCGGCGAGGGCGCAGACCTGATCATGGTCAAGCCCGCGCTCCCGTACCTCGACGTGATCGCCGAGGTGAAGCGGACCACCGATCTGCCGATCGCCGCCTACAACGTCTCCGGCGAGTACTCGATGCTCAAGGCGGCCGCGGAGCGCGGGTGGATCGACGAGAAGCGCGTCTGCCTGGAGATCCTCACGGGCATCAAGCGCGCCGGGGCGGACCTGATCCTCACGTACTCCGCCGCGGACGCCGCGCGCTGGCTGCAGGGTTGACCGAGCCTCCGGGCCAGCCGCTTCCCTTGCCGCCGGCGGATTTCCGTCGCCGCGGCATCGCCCGCGCCATCGATCTGCTGGTCGCGCTCGCTCCGCTGTGGCTGGTCCCGCGCGGCCATCCCATCGCCGCCGCGCTGTTCTCCGGAGCCATCCTCTTCTTCAGCGATTCCCTGTTCGGCGCCGGCCGATCCCTGGGAAAGCGCCTCGCGGGGTTGCGGGTGGTGGTGGTCGCGACCCGGCGTCCCGCAGGGATGCGCGAGTCGGTGCTGCGCAACGGCCTGTTCGTGATCGGGATCGCGCCGGAGCTGGCGGGCGCCGCGCCGCAGACCTCCGCAGTGGCGCTGCTCTGCATCATCATCCTCGAAGCCGGCGTCGCCCTCCGCCCGCTCACGCGCGACTTCGGCCAGCGCCGTCTCGGCGATCTGGTCGCCGGCACCCAGGTGATCGACGGGCGGGTCGCCATCGGATTGCCCGAACGCCCCGTGACGAACGGCGCCCGGGCCACCGCGCCTCTGGCCTCCAGAGCAGCCCGCGAAGAGGAAACCACCGCATGCGCATCGCGCTGACGCACAACCTGCGGCTCACCGATTCGGAAGACGAGGCGGAGTTCGACTCCCGCGAGACCATCGATGCGCTCTCCAGCGCGCTGGAGCGCCTCGGGCACCGGGTCGAGCGCATCGAGGTGAGCGGCCCCGCCAGCCGGACCGCGGCGCGGCTCGAGGCGTATGCGCCGGACCTGGTGTTCAACACCGCCGAAGGGCGGCGCGGCCGGTTCCGCGAGGCGTTCTATCCGGCGCTCTTCGACGAGCTGGGATTTCCCTATACGGGATCGGATGCCTGGGTGCTGGCGGTCACGCTGGACAAGTCGCTCACCAAGCTGGTGCTGCGCGAGCACGGCGTGGTCTCGCCGAAGGGCCAGTTCATCGAGGATGCCTCGGAGCTGAAGCTGGACGGGTGGCGCTTTCCGGTGATCGTGAAGCCGAACTTCGAGGGCAGCTCGAAGGGCATCACGCAGGATTCGGTGGTGGAGGACCGGCAGAAGCTTCGGGCCCAGGTGGAGAGGCAGCTCGCGCGGTTCCCGGCCGGGGTGCTGGTCGAGGAGTACATCCCCGGAAAGGACCTGACCGTTCCCTTCCTGGAAAGGACTGCGGCGGAGCGCGGCGGCGTGCTCACGCCGGTGGAGTACGAGATCGCCGAGGCGGAGCTGTCGAAGCGGCGCTACCGGATCTACGACTACGATCTGAAATCGGTGCACTTCGACGCGGTGCAGGTCCGCTGCCCCGCGCAGGTGCCGGCCTGGGTGCTGGAGCGCGCGCAGGAGATGGCGCGCAAGGCGTACAAGGCGCTCGGGGTGCGCGACCTCGGGCGGATCGACTTCCGCGTCGCCGACGACGGCCAGGTGTACTTCATCGAGATCAACGCGCTTCCTTCGCTGGAGCCGGGGGCGGGGATCTACGCCTCGGCCGCCCTGGAAGGGCTGCACACCGATGCCGTGCTGGGGAAGGTGGTCGAGAGCGCGGTGGCCCGCTGGGGCCTGAAGGACCCGCGCAGGTCCGGCAGCCGTCCGCCGCGCCGCGGGCCGCTGCGGGTCGGGTTCACCTACAACGTCAAGCGGGTGAAGCCGGCGCTCGACGGAACGCGCGACGAAGAGGCCGAGTACGACGCGCCGGCCACGGTCCAGGCGGTGCGCGAGGCCATCGCCGCCGCGGGGCACGAGGTGATCGACCTGGAGGCGACCGCCGATCTCCCCTCGCTGATCGAGACCACCAGGCCGGACCTGGTGTTCAACATGGCGGAGGGGATCAAGGGGCGCAACCGCGAGTCGCAGGTGCCGGCCCTGCTCGAGCTGCTCGACATCCCCTACAGCGGGTCGGATCCCGCGGCGCTGAACATCGCGCTCGACAAGGCGCTGGCAAAGAAGATCGTCCGACAGCACGGCATCCTCACCCCGAACTTCTTCACCATGAGCACCGGGAAGGAGCGGTTGCCGAAGGATCTCCGCTTCCCCCTGATCGCCAAGCCGGTCGCCGAGGGCAGCTCCAAGGGCGTCCACGCGACCAGCGTGGTGGAGAACGAGGCCGAGCTGCGCGAAGCGGCGCGGGAGATGATCGCCAAGTACGATCAGCCCGCGCTGGTCGAGGACTACATCGGCGGTCGCGAGTTCACCGTCGGCATGCTCGGCGAGCGCAGGCCCAAGGTGCTGCCGCCGATGGAGGTGGTGTTCCTCGACGAGGGCGAGACGCGGCCGGTGTACTCCTTCGCCTTCAAGCAGGACTGGTCCTCGAAGATCCGCTACGACGTGCCGGCGAAGCTCGAGCCGGCGCAGCTCAAGGCGCTGGAGCGCGCGGCGCGCGAGTGCTTCATCGCGCTGGGCTGCCGCGACGTGGCCCGGGTGGACTTCCGGATGGACGAGCAGGGGAAGATCTACTTCCTCGAGTGCAATCCGCTGCCGGGACTGACGCCGGGATGGAGCGATCTGGTGCTGATCTCGGACGCCGCGGGGATCCAGTACAACGCGCTGATCGCGGAGATCCTCTCCGGGGCCATCCGGCGGTACAAGGAGCGGGAGCGCGAGCGCCGGAGCGGGGCGCGCACGCCGGAGGCGCCGAAGGCGCTGAACGGGAATGGCGCCGTCTCGGTTCCGCCGCCCGCGGCGGCGGAACAGGCGGCAGAGTCGGGGAAGTGATGGAGCAGCGTCCGCGCGCGCGCGAGCTGGGAATTCCGCTGGGCCGGTTCAAGCCCGGCAAGTGGAACGCCATCACCGACGTGGAAGGGGTGATGGTGGGGCATTCCACCATCATCCGCGGCGCCGGTCCGCTCCGCCGCGGGCGGGGCCCGGTGCGCACCGGCGTCACCGCCATCCTCCCCAACGAGAAGAACGTCTTCGAGCAGCGGGTGACGGGCGGCGGATTCGTGCTCAACGGCGCCGGAGAGGTCTCCGGCCTCACCCAGCTGATGGAGTGGGGGCTGGTGGAGACGCCGATCTTCCTCACCAACACGCTCAGCGTCGGCGCGGTCAGCGACGCCGCGGTGCAGTGGATGGTGGAGCAGTTTCCCGGGATCGGCGACGAGCACGACGTGCTCATCCCCCTGGTCGGCGAGTGCGACGACTCGTGGCTCAACGACGTCGCGGGCCGGCACGTGAAGGCGGAGAACGTCCGCGAGGCGCTGGAGACCGCGACCAGCGGCCCGGTCGCGGAAGGATCGGTCGGCGGCGGCACGGGGATGATCTGCTGCGACTTCAAGGCGGGCATCGGCACGAGCTCGCGCAAGCTGAGCCCGGCGCTCGGCGGCTACACGGCCGGGGTCCTGGTGATGAGCAACTTCGGGCACGTCCGCGACCTGCGCGTCGGAGGAATGCCGGTGGGGCCGCTGCTCGAGCCGCGCTACCGCCACCTGCACAAGCGCGCGTCCAGCTACGGCAGCATCATCGCCGTGTTCGCCACCGACGCGCCGCTCTCCAGCCACCAGCTGGGCCGCGTCTCCAAGCACGTCGCGCTGGGGATCGGGCGGGCCGGCAGCATCGCCGCGCACGGCTCGGGCGAGATCATCCTCGCGTTCTCCACCGCGAACAAGATCCCGCGGACCACGCAGAAGATGATCTACCACATGAAGATCCTCCTCGATCAGCGCCTGAATCCCCTCTACGAGGCGGCGATCGAGGCCACCGAAGAGGCGATCCTCAATTCGCTCTGCGCGGCGCGGGAGATGGAGGGCGTGAACGGGAACACGGCCCCCGCGCTGCCGCTCGAAGAGGTGAAGGAGATCGTGCAGCGCTCCGCGCTGGTGGCGGCCCGGCCACGCCCGCCGCCGCCGCCGCCCTCCCGTCCGCCTCTGCCTCCGCCGCCCGAAGCGCCGCGCGTCTCGGAGGCGCCCCCCAGCGCGGCGCGAGGCGCCGAAGGGATGATGACGGTGCCTCTCCCCAAAGAGCCGGGCACCGGTTCCTGAGGCGTGCTAGAAGGTGCGCCGCCCGGTTCGGGGCGGTGGAGAAGAAATGGCGCGTTCGAAGAGCAAGCACGTCCGCACGATCATGCAGCGCCGCAAGCACTGGCGGCAGCGGCAGAAGCGCATCAAGGAAGCGATCAAGGCCAACGGCGGCAAGCCGCTTCCTCCCAAGCCGGCCCACGTCCGGAAGAACCCGCCGCTCCCGCCGCCTCCGCGCCCTCCCGCCGAGGCCCCCGCCTCGTAGTCGCGGACTCCCGCAAGCCATGGCGAGCGAGCAGGCGCTCGTCCGGCCAGCCGGAGCGCAGTTTCCGGCGGGTGCCTATCTTGGCGCCATGCTGGCTGAAGCGTGGGTGGGGACGAGCGGCTTTGCGTACCGGGAGTGGGTAGGCCACGTCTATCCGCCGGAGACCGCTGCGCACGAGCTGCTCCCGATGTACGCGCAGAAGTTGTCCGGCGTCGAGGTGTCGAGCTTTCCTCTCGACGTCGCCGCCGCGTGGGCGGCCGCCGTGCCCCCGGGATTCCAGTTCGCGCTGAAGGCGCCGAACCGGGTGGTCGCGGATCTCGCCGGAGGCAAGGGCGTCTCCCGGGCGATGGGAACCTTCCTCGAGAGCGCGGTCGGTCTGGGCGCCGCGCTCGGCCCGGTGCTCATCCAGATCCCGGGATCGCGCAGGGCGGACCGGCACGCGCTGGCGGAGTTCCTCGAAGGGCTGCCGCAGGGTCTGCGCGTGGCGTTCGACTTCAAGCATCCTTCCTGGCGCGAGGACGCGACGCTCCGCCTCCTCTCCGCGCACGACGCGGCGCTGGTGATCACCGACGAAGGCGACGGCACTCCTCCGCTGACGCTGACGGCCGGCTTCACCTACGTGCGCATCCGCGGCGAGGGTGACGACGAGCACGTGATCGATGCCTGGGCCGAGCGGCTGGGCGCGCTCGCGCGCCGCGGGATCGACGTGTACGCCTTCCTCAAGCACGACCGGCGCGGGGTCGCCGTCGATCGCGCCATGCGGCTCGCCGCGCTGCTCCGCGCCGAGTCCGAGGTCGGCGAGCAGGCGATGCTTTCCTAGCGCTCAGTCCGGCTTCTTGGTGGGCGTGGTCGCGGGTGCGTGGCTCGGGGCGGCTCCGCCCGTCGAGGGCGAAGGAGTCGCCGCAGGCGATGCATCGCTGGAAGGCTTGCTCACGCCGCTGCCCTCGGACTTGCTGCCCGAGCTGTACAGGTCCTTGTACCAGCCGCCGCCCTTGAGCTGGAACGAGTTGCGGCTCATGATCTTCGCCATCTTGCCGCCACATTCCGGACAGGCCTCGGGCGGAGGGTCCGTGACCTTCTGCAGGCGCTCGACGATGCGGCCGCATGCTTCGCAGACGAACTCGTAGATCGGCACCCGCTGACTCTAGCCCAGGTGCAGCAGCTTCTGCAGCCGGACTGCATCGGTGCGGCTCAACCGGAGCTTCTTCGCGAAGAGATCCAGGGCGTCCTCTTTCCCTTGCAGGCTGTTCCAGATCACCCCGGCGCGGACCGAGACCTCGCGCTCGAGCCCTTCGAGGACGCCCAGCTCGGCCAGCTCGTCGCGCCGGTCGAGGAGCTGCTCGATGCGGTCCTTCGGCCAGCGGCGGCGCAGCGCTTCGCGGCGGAAGCGGTGCCGGAGGGCCTCCACCTCGCGCGAGAGCCCGCGCTCGACGACGATGTCGCGCAGCGCCTCCGGCGAAGACTGCAGCTCCGCGGCGACCCTCGTCTCCGACCCCTGGTGCCTGGCGAAGAGCGCGCGGATCAGATCGCGCTCGCGGAGCGCGAGCTCGCGCTCCAGGCCCGCGGCGCGGAATCGTGCGAGCAGTGCGCGGCCGGACACGCCGAGGCGCTCCGCGAGGAGCGCGCGCCGCGGGCCCGCTTCCGCGAGCGCCGCCTTCAGCTTTTCCGCGTCGCTGGACGGGGGAGGGGGAGGGGTTTCGGGAGCGGGCGCCGCGCGGGAGCGGCGGCGGACGGAGGGGCCGCTCGGGGCTTTGACCGGAGACGCGAGGGGCATCATCTGGGCGTCGGTTCCGCGGGTGAGGCGATACGCCTTGCGGCGGATGCCCAGGTCGTCGAGCTGCGCGTTCAGCTCTTCCAGGGAGAGGTGGAGGGAGCGCGCGACCAGAGGTGCGTCGCGGTGGTAGGCGAAAAGGCCCAGCAGGTCCTGGGAGCGCGCGGACCTGGCCCGGCGATCCGGCTTCAGGCGGCGCTCAGGATCAGATTGGGGTTCGGGTTCGGGCTTCGGTTTCGCGGTCCGGGGTTTCCTCTGATTCGGGTTGCTCACCAGCGCGGCGAGGGCGTCGCGTTCGGCCAGGAGCGTGTAGTAACCGGAAACCTCTCTGGCGGCGGCTACTTGCGCGTCGGTGCCGCGGGCAAGATCGGCCCAGGCGAGGGGGCCGAAGTGGCCTTTCGGGGGAGATTCGAGGAGCCGGCGGAGGCGCTTCTCTTCGGCCGGCCCCAGAGGAGCGAGGGCGGCGCGGACCTCGGCGTCGTCGGCTCCATCGGTGTGTGCACGGACGCTCGCGACCAGGTCGTCCGGTATCGTGGCGGGGTCCCGGCGCATCGGGCGGCGCACGTTCACGAAAACGTCGTCACAAGTCAACCCGAATACTTGCGCAGACCCGCCGCCGCGGACGATGCTCGTACACCGGCATGCGTCGATTTCCGCTCCGTCTGAAGATCGCCGGGTTCGCCGCCGGCTTGATCCTGCTCGCGACGGGGCTGGTCGCGCTGTTCACCGTCATCCTGCCCTGGCGGGCGAAGCTGACGGCGCAGGAGCGCATCGCTTCCCAGCTGGTGAAGACGGCGTTGCCGCTCGGGATCGACCTGCGCGCCGACGGGGCGCACTTCGACCCCGCGCGGGTGCACTCGCTGGTGACGAACTCCAGCCGCGTACAAGGTGTGGAAATTGTCTACGCGCTCCTCTGGGACGACAAGGGGCAGCTCGATTCGCAGGCCTCCTCGGTCAACACCATCCTCTTGACCAAGGCGAGCGAGCCGCTCGCCCAGCTCTACCACCGCGATCGGGCGCGGGCGCTGGAAGTGCTGGCGGTGGGGCGCAGGCAGCCCGGGATCCGGAAGCTCCCGATCAAGCTCGCCGCCGGCGGAGAGCACTCCACCATCGGCCGCCTGGAGCTCGGCCTCTCCACCATGGCGATCGACGCGGAGCTGCGGCGGAGCCTGATCCGCGACGCGTTCGTGCTCGTGGGCACCCTGTTCTTCGCGGTGCTCAGCGCCCTCTCCATCGCGCGCCGCATCGCCCAGCCGCTCACCGATCTCTCCGCCGCCATGGGGCGCGTCCGCGAAGGCGACTTCGAGATCACCGCCGCCCCCAGCGCCCACACCAACGACGAGATCGGCGACCTGGCCCGCTCGTTCGACGAGATGGCCGAGGGCCTGAAGGAGCGGGAGCGCCTGCGCGGCACGCTCGGACGGTACGTCTCGGAGAACGTCGCCGAGCGCATCCTCTCCGAGGACGACGACCTCTCGCTCCGGGGCGAGGTGCGGCACGTGGTGGTCCTCTTCCTCGACGTGCGCGGCTTCACCACCATCTCCGAGAAGCTCACCCCCACCGAGGTGGTGGCGCTGCTCAACGAGTACTTCGGCGTGGTGGTCGATCGGGTGGGCGCCCACGGCGGGACGGTCAACAAGTTCATCGGCGACGCCGCGATGTGCATCTGGGGCGCGCCCAAGTTCGCGGAGCAGGCGGAGCGCTCGGCGGTGCTCTGCGCGCTGGAGATCCAGTCGCGGGCGGCGAAGCTCTCCGCGGAGCGCGTCCGCCGCGGGCTGACCACCGTCGGACTGGGGATCGGGATCAACGCCGGCGAGGCGGTGGCGGGAAACCTCGGCGCGGCCAACCGGCTCGAGTACACGGTGATCGGCGACGCGGTGAACCTGGCGCAACGGCTGGAGTCGCAGGCGCGGGCCGGCGAGGTGCTGGTCTCGCAGCCCGTCTACGACAAGGTGGCCGCCGAGGTGGAGGCGTCGCCGCGCGAGCCCGTGAAGCTGAAGGGCAAGGCGAAGCCCGTCCCGCTCTGGGAGATCCGGCGCGCGAAGGTTCTCGCCACGGAGGCCGCGTGAAGCGCGTCCTCGCCGTCGCGCTGCTCCTCGCGCTCGCCGCCTGCGACGACGACAAGGCCGGCACGCCCGACGAGCTGACCATCGTCGTCCAGGGCGACCGCCGCGAGCTCGAGCAGCAGGAGAAGTCGCTGCGCGAGCGCGAGGAATCGCTGCAGAAGGACAAGTCCCAGCTCGACCAGCGCATCGCCGAGCTGGCCCGCGGGCTGAAGGCCGCCGCCGATGCCGAGCAGCGGCGGCGCCTGGAGGAAGAGCTGCGCCAGTCGCAGGCCCTGGAAGGGCAGCTGGGCGTGCGGGTCTCGGCGCTGCAGGCGCAGAAGATCGAGGTGGAGGCGAAGAAGCGCGCGGTGGACGCCGACGTCCAGCGTGCGGCGCAATCGGCGCTGGAGGCGCGGGCTGCCGCCGTGGCCTCGCGCGAGGCGAAGGTCGCCGAGCGCGAGGGAATGCTCGCCGTGACGGAGCGCGATCTCGCGCAGCGGATGAAGGACGTCGCGCTGC
>Ga0070741_10021273_pt1 | contig 10109 bp, 18 predicted proteins | sample Coa_R1_4_FD_66440 | JGI IMG/M metagenome (GOLD analysis project Ga0070741, IMG submission 66440) | Surface soil microbial communities from Centralia Pennsylvania, which are recovering from an underground coalmine fire - Coalmine... | ecosystem: Environmental > Terrestrial > Soil > Unclassified ...
CACCTGTGCTCGCAAACTGTTTGCTTCAGTGGCAAAACGCATCCGCGGCTGCGTTCGGCCGTCGTGATCCATACTGCCCAGCACGCTCATGCGGCTGTGCAGATCCAACGCTGCATAGATTGGCTTTTTCATGGAGTTGATTTGTAGCAGCTCGCTCTGTTAGACTTCGCCACCAGAAACCAAACCCCAATTAATGACGACTCAGCGAACCGCCGCCCCGCTGTGCATTTAGTTTTTTCATGACTAGAACCTCTCAACTGCAATCACCGCCCGCTCTCGGCGGTGGTCGCTCATCTCCTTCTCGTTAGACCTCATGCGCCGCTCGGTGATCTTGCCAGTTCTGATTGCGGTTTCCGCGTCGATGGATTGCAATGCGCAACGTGCTGAACCCACCGCAACTCGGGAACGGGAGATTTTTAACGCAGGAGGGGTAGGCTTCGAGATGAGCTGGCGCGTATCGAAGGAAAAACTTGATGCATCACAATGGAACACCAAGTCGGAGCCGCCCCTATCCGTATCGCAAGCTGTGGCGAAGGCACGCTCTTACCTGTCTTCTCGCGGCAAATCCAGTCAACTTCCTGTCGCTTGGGTACAGTTGCTCCACGTAGAGGACGCACCGCCAACATGCTTCATTTATGTGATCCAATTCGGCGACCTGGCGCAAAACCCGTCAAACGGAAACTTAGTCATTATGCTTTTAGACGGCTCGGTGGTAGTTCCCGTCACAACTAAAACAGACAAATGAGGTCTAACCAAGCGCTGCAGCCGACGGCTACCCGCTGTGCGTTCACATTTTTTATGATTAAAACACTTCCAGAGATTTTCAGCCTCGCTCCCGGTAGCCGCGGCTGAGCTTTTTCTCGTTAGATCCATGCACATGTCTCGCATCGCAGCTGTTGCCATTCTGATGTCGATGGCAGCTGCGACGGCTCAGAACATCAGCCGCGAGTTTCCCAACGGCCTCGTCTCAGACCAAAAGATGGCAATCGCCATTGCTGAAGCGGTTTTATTCCATGTCTACGGCCAGAAGGCCATTCGCGAGCAGCGACCGTACATCGTCAAACACGTGCGCGACAAGTGGATCATCGATGGCGCACCTCCACCGCCAAGAATGGCGGGCGGGAGTTTCCACATTGTCATTTCGCAACACGATGGGCGGATATTGGAGATTACCCATGACGTTTGAACGTCGGAGATCTAACCAAGCGATCGAGCGAATCGCTGACTCGCCACGGCGAGTCTTCGACCGGCTCTAATTTTATGAAACAGTTTCAGCAGCTCGCGACAGTTCACCCGCCGCGGCGGGTCGGCGGTCGCTCAGCTCCTTCTCGTTAGGTTCCATGATGCGTTGGTCGTGGCGAAAGTGGGTGTTGCTGGCCGTTGGTATCGTGACACTACTCGTGATCGGCGTTGCATACGCAGGATTCCGCTTTCTTGCCGCCGCGTGCGGAAATGACCAAGTCGAGGAATTTCCCTCTCCGGATGGCGCCAGAAAGGCTGTTATGTATCGCCGCGATTGCGGCGCTACCACAGATTTCAGTCGGCAAATTTGTATTCTCCCACGAACACGGTCGCTGCCGAACTGGCCAAGGCCAGTTTTCGCCAGCGACGGAGACATGGTGGTTGTTCCGAAATGGAGCGATCCGCTTCATTTGACCGTTGTGTACGGTCCTGGGAGTCATGACGATGGCGCGAAGGCCGTTCGCTTGATTGAATCTTCGGGGCCAGTGAAGATCACATATCGTTATGTGCCATGAACCTAACCAAACGCTGGAGCGAACCGCTGACCGGCGCTAAAATCTTCTTTCGATGACTTCAACACTGAAAGGCGAAGCACAGCTCGCTTTGATTCGCATGCTCCCGATGCTCACCCATCCGGGCTGCCCGTCCATCTCGCACCGCTTCCCGCGGGCTCGGTTCCTCAGCGCTCGCTCAGCTCCGTCTCGTTAGACCTCAAAATGCGCTGTCTGGCCGCACTGCTTGCATTGACTTCTGCCGCGCTCGCGGAAAAGGTGGTCCCGACTATCGAATTGCAGGGCAGCGCCACGAAACTCGATGACGGTTTTTACGTCAAGATTGATTCGCACGTCGCCACCGAAAAGACTCCAAAAGGAATCTCGTATCCAGCGTTCACATTCGATGTTTATGTTCCCCGTGTGGTTAGCGATACCTATCTTGGCTCAGTGTTCTTAGAGATTGTTGGCGACGATGGCCGCACCTTGGCTCAGGTCGCGCTTGAGCCACAGAATCCGAAAGACCGACCACCAAATTACTACGTATTTGTCGAGCAGCGCTTCGCTGCTCACTGCGCACTGCATTTTGTTTACATGGCGCGACCGTTTGGCAACGTTTCTAAATATTATGTTCTTCGGCTCAAAAACCATTTACCGCGGACTCGTTGAAGCCTAGCCAGACGATAAAGCCCCCATGAGGGTTGGCGCCTTAGTTTTTTTTGCTCGCCTTCCGCCTGGCTCGCTGTTGCAATGCTCTTCTTAGCAAGACTGATGCCCACCCTAATGAAAGCTTTTCGAACTTTCACTTCCGTTGTCGGCATCGTGGTGTGTATTTGCGGATGCGCCACTTCGGGGACAGACCGCGTCGTTCAGATCGGACCGAACACTTACAAGATGGGCGGTCTTGGCAAGCCTACTGATTTTTCCGGCAGTGCGGTCAAAGCGCGGCTCTACCAGCAAGCTGCGGAGTTCTGTCGGAGCAAAGGTGGCGAGATGATTCCCTTGAACAGCACAGCACAGGACTCGAAACCCAGACAGTATGCATCTGCGGAGATTCGGTTCAAGTGCGTGCCTGCAAGCAGATGATCGTGCGAAGAAGGCGAGCGTGACGATTATGCGAACCACCTAACCAACCAATGAAGCCAACTCCGAAAGAATTCGCGAGCAGGCTGTCCCCATTGCGATACAACTTGACTCATTCACTCCCGCTCACTCGGCCTTCGGCTTGCCCATCCATGTCGCACCGCTTCCCGCGGGCTCCATTCAGCGTGTTTGCCACGACACCCTCGACTCCGTCTCGGCTCCCGGCTACCCTAGTGCGATTGAAAGTCGTTCTTTGCCCACACTCACTCGCTCCTACCCTCGTCGTTTTGCCTTCTATGTCGCTTGGTCCGCCGCTCCATTCGCCAGGCTCACGCACTTCCGCCGTATTGTTATTCAACGATAGCCGTGGCTTATGATGTTTTCTTCCCGCGAAAACACCCTTCGGGCTTCCCGTCCATGTCGCTCCGCTTCCCGCGGGCTCCGTTCTCTTTCTCGTTAGGCGACTCGAACATGGTTAGCGATGCGTCCAACTCGTCGGGTCCGCGGCGCGACTTGCTATGCAAGGGGCCGAGTGGGTGTCTTTTTTGGTGTTTGCCGTGGCTTGCCTTCGCGCTCGGTTTTGGTGCAGCACCTGCCGTGAAAACGGTTTTGTGGACGACGTCGCTCGGTTTCATGGGCGGCGCGTGTCTGATTAACGCTTCTCATTGCGGTCGCACTCACTGTTACTTCACGGGTCCGTTTTTCATCCTTGGCGCCGTTTGTTCCCTAGGATATGGCACAGGACTTCTGCCGCTCGGACCGTCAGGTTGGAAATGGATTGGCACCGTAACGATTATTGGCGCCATTACGCTCACCTGTATTCCGGAACTAGTTCTCGGCCGCTACCAGCGAAATAGAACAGACGATCGCCTAACCAATCGCTCCCGCTAACCGCTGACCGGCCCGATGACCAGGTTTACTTTCATGAGAACATTGTCGATGTTACCAAAGCTCGCTACCTCCGGCGGTCGCTGAGCTCCTTCTCGTTAGGTGGATTCAGGAAGTAAGAACGAAATAATGGACAACGCTCTTTCTCGGGTAACGATCCACATGGCAGCGAGCCTCGATGGCTTCATCGCTCGAAAGGATGGGAGCGTCGACTGGCTCGAGACCTCAGACGAATTCGCAGGCGGGGACACTCTGGACCCAGGATTCGTCGAGGCGTTTCTGAAAACGATCGACTGTTACGTCATGGGATCGCGAACCTATGAGACCGCGTTGAATTTTGAAGCCAAAGGATTGGGGTGGGCGTATGGCGACAAACCCACATTCATCCTCACTAGTCGCGATCTGCCGCGGACCCGGGATAGCGTCGAGTTCTACGCGGGCGATCTTGCGCAGTTGGTGAATGGGCGTCTGCGCCCTACGTTCCGCTCTATCTGGTTTGTTGGAGGCGGTGTCGTCTCCGGCGAATGCCTCCGGCTCGGGCTGGCCGACGAAGTTCGCTATTCGATCCTGCCAATTTTGATTGGCGATGGGATACGGTTCTTCGAGAAGCTCGACCGGGACATCTCCCTTCATCTGGCGGAGGTCAAAGCTTATGTAAGCGGCACGGTGGAGCTTCGCTACGAGGTCCGAAGCTAGCCAGCGTGAGACGCACACAACGAAGACCAAACCAAATGAAGACACGGACGACACTGATCGCGATCATATTCATCGCTTTCACGGCCAGAGCCAGCGAACCAGTGCCCTATATTGCCATGCCTATCGACAAGGGCTACGCCATAGACGCTCATGGCAAACGCCAACCGAACGCGTTGTGTGCGCGTGATGTAATTTGGGCGTGTGCCCCGCGATATCCCTCACGGGCGTTGTCGAGCGATCCGGCCGGCGATGCGCGAAACCATCGTCGTGACGGTTTGTATCGGCTCGATATAGATTTGAAAACAGGTCGAGTGACCCGAATTACAATAATCAAATCGGCAGGTTTGGCGATTCTGGACAGAGCCAGTACATGGGCATTTGGCCGATGGGTGTTCACACCCGGTAAGTGGTCAGCAATGATAATACCCACCACTGTGCGCATAATTTGGGTGCCTGTTCTAATTCAGGAGCGCGAAGCTTAACTAATACGATGAACGGACGCGTCTGACCAATCGGTGGAGTTAACCTGCCCACTTTGTGATAAACTCGCGATGATGCATTGCCCAATTTTCAAGATGCTGGATGGCTCAGCTCTGTCTCGTTAGGCCAAGATACCCCCTCTTCCCATATGCTCCAACACAACCGCTCGATACCCGACACGTCCGTCATCCCGGTTCTGTACTATCCCAGCGTGCGTGAGGCCGTCGCGTGGCTGTGCGAGGTCCTAAGCTTCACGAAGCGTTTAAGCATTGGCGATCACAGGTGCCAGCTCTTGTTTGGCAATGGTTCGCTGGTCGTCGCAGATGGCGGCCCACCCTCTGGCGAAAACGGCGCCTCCGACTCGCCTCGCACCCACTCCCTGATGATCCGGGTGGATCAGATTGACGACGTTGCCCGACGGGCACAGAACGCTGGCGCTCACATCCTCTCAGCGCCTGCCGACCATCCATACGGTGAGCGCCAGTGCTCCTTCACCGATCCATGGGGGCACATCTGGACACTCTCACAAACAACTCACGACGCGGATCCGGCCGACTGGGGTGGCGAGCTGCTCGTCTGAGGCGCCGGAGCCACCGCCGCGATTGTCGTGGCCCATCTTTGATCGCAACTGCTTTTGCTCCCGGTTGCGGCTTTCGTTTATCTCGCAAAAATTGGTCGCAAACAGCAAGATGCGATCATTAAAAGAATGAGGACAGGAAAGCATACTGCAGCGCGGCTATGGCAGAAGCGAAGGTCGCCAATTAACGGCGCCGGATTGTTTGCTGCTCGACCGATCAGAGCAGGCACGCCGATCATCGAGTTCAAAGGCCGCGTTATCCCATGGGAAGAAGGTGCCGTCATGTTACTGCGCGGCGCGAACCATGTTATCAAGTTCGATGCCAGGCACGACATGGACGCCCGACCGCAATGGAGTCCGGCAGGCCACGTCAACCATGGTTGTTATCCCAATTGCGCCATCAAAAAGAAGCGCGGTGGCCTCTGGTTAACCAGTATCCGGCCAATCGATCAGGGCGAGGAGCTCTTAATCGACTACGACTACGAGTTGGGCGAAGAATTTGTGCCGTGCAGATGCGGGCATCCCCGTTGCCGTGGGCTCATGCTCAGAAGAAGAGACTGGCCGAAACTGCGTAAACTAATTAGGCAGTTCCCGCATGAGCATCGAATCCGACATCGTTGAACGACTGAGCCGCGCAGCCCACACAAAGCAAATTTCTATCAGCGACGCCAGGCAAAAATGACCAAAACCTCTTCTAAGATCCGGTTCAGTGCGAGACTCTGCCGGCCGGCGACAACCGCGAAGGTCAGCTCCTGGACGTTTCTCACCCTGCCAAAGAACGCCAGTGCGAAGCTTCCTTCGCGGGGCATGACCACGGTTGAAGGCACCATCAATGGCTCCCCTTTTCGAGCCACGCTCGAGCCGGACGGCCAGAGAAGCCATTGGCTCAAAGTAGACCGGAAAATGCGCGAAGCTGCGGACGCAGACGCAGGCGACATCGTCAGACTGGAGATAGCGCCGGCGGAAGAGGAACCAGAACCCAGGGTGCCGGCAGATCTGCGGAGGGCTCTCGCGGCCGCTTCGAAGGCGCGGGCGTTGTGGTCCGACATCACGCCCATTGCGCGCAGAGACTGGATCCACTGGATCGTCTCTGCGAAGCAGCCCGAGACTCGCGCGCGCCGGATCCACAATACCTGCGCGATGCTCGCTGCCGGGAAGCGACGCGTTTGCTGCTTCGATCGGTCTGGGTTCTATAGCAAGAGCCTCACCTCTCCTAAAGCCGCCATTTAGATGAATACGGAAGAAAACCGGCCCTCGAAAGCGCACTTCACGAACAAAGCGAAAAGGCCTAACGAGTTGATGCAGCTCAACCACCGGCTGGCGTACGCTCAAGTTTCCGATGACTCCAAGCTCTCCTCCCGCCGCCATGCGCGCCCTCGCCAGCGGCGGCTCAACTCTGTCTCGGTGGGCTTGTGCATCTGACCAGCTTATGAAGCCGGCTCCGAAAGGATTCACTCATTCGCTCCCGCTCCATTCGACCTTCGTTTCCCCCGCGCCAGGCTAACCATGGAATTTTCGGAGGGGCGCGCGTCCAGTACCCACTGGGCGAAAAAGTGTCGGGCTTGCTTGTCTATGACGGCAGCGGCAACATGTCCGCACATGTCATGAGAAAGAACCTTCCCCCCCTTTGCTGCGAAAGATCCTGCTCGCGCCACGGATGCAGAACTTCGTGCTGCATTTGACGGTTACGGCTCGTATTTCGGCACCTACACCATTGACCAGGCAAGGCCAACTGTGACACATCACGTTCGGGGGGCCTGGTATCTGAATTGGATCGGCCACGATCAGGTTCGCCATTTCAAGTTCGACAGTCGGCTATTGTTAACTACTCCGCCGCTTGTATGGGATGGCCAATCATTGGAGTACGTTTTGACTTGGGAACGCATCTCATGAATGCGAGGCGTTGCAAGAGTCCGAGGGAAGTCGCGTGCTGCCCGAGCAATTGATGGAGCTGACTCTCAAAGCTTTCGCGAGCAAGGCTCGCACACGAAATATATGGATGTTGAATTATGGATATCCCGCCCGTTAGATCTCTGCTCGATTTTGCCGGCAAGGTTGCAATTGTTACCGGCGCCGGCAGTGGTTTGGGGCAAGGCCTCGCCCGCCGGTTTGCCGAAGCGGGCGCCAGCGTCGTCGTGCATTACAATTCGAGCGAGCTGGCGCGCAAAAGGTGATTCGTCAGATTCGCGAGCGCGGCGGCAATGCCATTGCCGTGCAGGGCGACCTCACGCACGAGGAAGACGCAGCACACCTCATACGGCGTGCACTCGAGCAATTTGAGCGGTTAGACGTGCTTATTGTAACAACGTGGGAAGCCATCCGCTGCACAGTGTTTTGGAGATGACGCCTGTTGAATGGGACCACGTTTTGGGCGCCAATCTGCGTTCGGTGTTCCTTTGTACGCAAGATTGGCCTGACGGGGTGCAGCGGTGGCAACAAACTGCACCGTTGAAGCGCGTGGGATTACCGGAAGATGTCGCTGACGCGTGTCTGTTTCTGGCTTCGCCAGCAGCGCGTTGGGTTACAGGCGCAAGCCTGCTCGTGGACGGCGGAGTGATAACTCACCAGATATTTTGATAACACAATTGTACGAGACACGGAGCATCATGTTCGCGATCAAAGCCGAGGTTAGCGATCCGCAGGCGAAGACGTTCACGTTCACTGCGCAGAAGACGATGTATGGCGGCAAGCACATCGCCAAAGGCGATACGATCTTCGTCTTCGCGAGCGAGAACGAAGACGGGACAGGTCTCATCGCGAGCGGCATCGTCACTTCTGCCGAAGCGATCGCAAAGAAACGCGGGATCGCCCGGCAAACGCCGCGCGTGAGCATCGCGATCAGGCGCACCGCGCTGGCGAAACGACGCCTGGGGCGGAGCGCGCTCAAACTTTTTTCCGACTGGAACGATGGTCGACCCGAGACGGAGCTCAACTTCAAATTCTATCGTCAGGCAACGAACAAGATTGTCGGCATCTCGGATGAAACCGCGACGTTCCTGCGCGATTTTTTTTAAACGAGAAATGTTCATGGGAGAACGTGACGAGGCAGAAGCAAAGGCGATATTGGAGAACGATCGGCTGTAAAGTCCCGAATTTTTGTCTACGAAATGCACCCTTGGAAACTGCAGCCATGGGACGAGTTCGCAAAAGAAAACGAAAAGCGCCGCACAAACCTCGAGCCCGTCGCCGGCAGATGAACTTCGGCACTGAGCAGACGATGACAACCAAGTCGAGCAGTAGCCCTCCAAACGCCGCGCGAGCGACCGCTAACCTTGGCCTGGTTCGTCCACCGTTTGTGTATCTGGTTTCACTCGTCGCAGGAATCGCGATCCAGCTCGTCATACCGGTTCCGTTTCTTCCTCGAACGCTGGCCAAGTTTTTCGGAACGCTCCTCGTCGTGATTGCCATGGCGCTGTTCTCATACTCGGTTGCAAAATTCCGGGGAGCCGGCACGCCCGTACCCGCGCGAAAGCCCACCACCGCGATCGTGCGCACGGGACCTTATCGCTTCAGCCGAAACCCGATCTATTTAGCGTTCTCACTGTTTCAGCTGGGTATGGCGATCTGGATTAACAGCGTGTGGCTGCTGGCCACGCTGGTCGGGGCGGTAATGCTCATGCATTACGTCGTCATACCCAGGGAAGAACAGTATCTGGAACGAAAGTTCGGAGCGCAGTACTTGGGCTATAAGGCCTCCGTGCGCCGTTGGCTGTAGAAGATCGTGAGAGCGTGTCCTGCAATTTTCGCGATGCTTTTATTCGTCAATTCTGCGCGTTGCGGCGACGCTGATCGCAAGCAGCCCGACGGGGAGTCCTTGCGAAGCTACATGTCTGGAGAGTATGACCTGATCGGGCGAAAGCCTGATTCAACGGCGACTTATGCCGGACAGGTCACACTTCGAGACGAGAACGGAGTTCTACAAGTCACACGAACGATCGACGGCAAGATCGACAAATGCGTTGCTCGATTCGATACCGTGGCAGGCGAGGATCGTATTCCAGTGCTAAGAATGAATTTTCATTTCTACGGCAACAAGTATGACGCCACCTACCGGTGGCAATCTGATCCCGATAACTACCCGCGATTTACAGGATACGTTTACGTTGCCGGCACCAAATCACCTGGACTCGAAGCGCTTTTTCCAATTCATAAGTGATGTCAACGCTTTCGGAAAGCGAGAAGCGGCTTTAGATTTTCCGACGAAATTTTTGGCCTGAGTCCCGTTACCATGAAGCCCGGTTCGACGATGCGAGTAGCACGACCAACCGATAACCTGACTGCGATCGCCGAAATGTACGCGAAAGGCCTGGGCTTCGCCGTGCTCGCTGAGTTCAAAGATCACCGCGGCTTTGACGGCGTCATCCTCGGTCATCCCAAGCAGCCCTACCACATCGAGTTCACGTCCCAACGAGGACATGAAGTCGGCAAAGCCCCGACCCAGGATCATCTGCTGGTCTTCTACATTCCTGACGAGGACGACTGGGAGGCAAGCTGCGCACAAATGATATCAGCCGGATTTCGCGAGGTGCGATCACATAACCCGTACTGGGACCTGCGGGGAAGAACGTTCGAAGACATCGATGGATATCGCGTGGTGTTACACAATGCGGCGTGGACTCAGTGAGGCAGACAACCTTGTCTGCCTCGTTTCA
>Ga0070741_10021274_pt1 | contig 10109 bp, 5 predicted proteins | sample Coa_R1_4_FD_66440 | JGI IMG/M metagenome (GOLD analysis project Ga0070741, IMG submission 66440) | Surface soil microbial communities from Centralia Pennsylvania, which are recovering from an underground coalmine fire - Coalmine... | ecosystem: Environmental > Terrestrial > Soil > Unclassified ...
CGTTTCGGAAATGGAAGTCTGGCTCGAGGCCGGCGAAACCATCCGCCCCGACGCCGCCCGCCTGTTCCGTTCGCGCCCGCCAGATTTCCACAATCCCTTGGAAACGCCGGAAGGCATGCCCGCCGTCGCCTTCAAATGGATGGAAGTGGTGGGCCCATTGCTCGACGAATGGCCCCCGTCGGGTCATCAACTCCTCTTCGGCAAACTGCCTATCGAGCAATCCACCAATAAGGACGCGGAGTCTCCCGTCGAGGTCGTCTCGAAAGACCCCGCGCGCGACTTGGAATCCCTGCTCCGCAATTTCACGACGCGCGCCTATCGCCGGCCCGTCGATGACGAAGAAGTCCAACCATTTCTCAATCTTATCCGCGAGTCGATGCGTCAGGGCTACAGCTTTACCGATGCTATGATCGCAGGCTACACGGCCGTCCTGAGTTCCCCGGGCTTTCTCTATTTCAAGGAGACGCCCGGACGCCTCGACGACTTCGCCCTCGCCGAGCGGCTCTCCTATTTCCTCTGGAATTCGTGTCCGGACGACGAATTGCGTCAACTCGCCGGACGCCATCAATTGCGCCGCCCCGCTGTGTTGTGGCGGCAGGTGGACCGTCTGCTCGACGACCCTCGCTCCCGGCGATTCATCAATTCATTTCTCGATTACTGGCTCGATTTGCGTCTCATCGCCGGCACCGCTCCAGACGAACAACTCTATCCCGAATACCAACTGGACGACCTGCTGGTTGAATCCATGACCGCCGAGACCCAACTCTTCTTCGACGAACTCATCCGAAAGAATCTCGGCGTGACCAACCTTGTGGATTCGGACTTCTCCGTTCTCAATGAGCGCCTGGCGCGCCATTATGGAATCGCCGGTGTTCAGGGTGTCGAGTTGCGCCCCGTCAACCTGCCGCCCGGCTGCTTGCGTGGCGGACTCCTGACCCAGGCCAGCATCCTCAAAGTCACCTCGAACGGCACGACCACCTCTCCGGTGAAACGCGGCGCTTGGATCTTGTCGCGCATTCTGGGCAAGCCGCCTCATCCGCCGCCGCCCGGCACGCCGGTTATCGAGCCGGACATTCGCGGCGCCACCACCGTGCGCGAGCAACTGGCCAAGCATCGCAGCCAGGAATCCTGCGCAGTGTGTCATCGAAACATCGATCCTCCGGGTTTCGCGTTGGAGTCCTTTGACGTCATGGGCGGCTACCGGGATCGCTATCGCTCGACCGCCACTGGCGACCCCGTCACCGGCTCGGGCCACAATGGCATCAACTTCCATTACCGCCTCGGCCTGCCGGTGGATTGCAGCGGCGAAATGGCCGACGGCCGAAAGTTCGCCGACATCCGCGAGTTTAAACAGGAGCTTCTGACCGATCCGGACCAACTCGCCCGCAATCTCGCGCAGCAACTTATCGTTTACGCCACCGGCGCTCCCGTTCGCTTCTCCGACCGCCCGCAACTTGGGCAAATCCTCGCCCGCAGCAAACCAGGCGGTTACGGCGTGCGCACCCTGATTCACGAAATTGTGCGTAGCGATTTATTCCTAAATAAATGATTGCGCCGCGCCGTCTATAAAGAGAACCTGTTGAGTCGCCCATGGTGAGCCCACATATAGCGGCTAAGAAAGGCTTGTCGCGGCGCAAATTCCTGCGCGGCGCCGGCATTGTCCTGTCGCTGCCCCTGCTGGACGCGATGCTTCCCAGCTTTGCTCGCGCCGCCGACGCCAACCTCGTCGAAGCCCGGCCGCGCCGCATGCTGGCCATCTGCAACAATCTTGGCCTGGTTCCGGACAACTTTTTCCCCGCCGAAACGGGACGCGGTTACACTCCATCGCCTTATCTGGAACTACTGCGCGAGCACTTGGATGATCTGACTATCTTCAGCGGAGTTTCCCATCCCGATGTCGATGGCGGCCACCCCGCCGACATCTGCTTCCTCACCGCTGCGCCGCATCCCGGCCGGAGCGGCTTCCGCAACACCATTTCGCTGGACCAATATATGGCCGAGCGCATCGGCCATCTCACCCGCTTTCCGTCTCTGAACCTCGGCGTGAACGTCGAACGGGGCTCCCGCAGTATTTCCTGGACCGGTTCAGGCGTGTTGATTCCGTGCGACGAAAAGCCGTCCGAAGTCTTCAAGCGCATGTTCGTCCAAGGCACCGAAGCGGAAGTGCAGAATCAAGTCCGCCGCCTGGGCTTGGGTCAAAGTATTCTTGACGTCGTCGCCGGCCAGGCCAGGGACCTTCAACGCGACCTCGGCCCCCGCGACCGCGACCGCCTCGACCAATACTTCACCAGCGTCCGCGACCTCGAGCGCCGCATGACCATGTCATGCGAATGGGAGCGCAAGCCCAAGCCCGTCGTCCATGTCCCCTGCCCGCTCGACCCCGCCAGCCCTCGCGAATACATGGAGAAAGTACGCCTCATGTATGACATGGCGCGCCTCGCTTTCGAGACCGACTCGACGCGCGTGGTCGCCCTTCTTCTGGACAGCGTCAATTCCCCCGCGATTAAGGTCGGCGACCGCACCATGTCCGACGGCTACCACAATCTTTCCCATCACGGCCATTCCGAAGCCAAGCTTTCCGAACTGAAAGCCATCGATGAATGGCACATGAAACTCCTCGCCGGCCTTTTCACAGAATTGAAATCTGTCAAGGAAAACGGGAGCCCGTTGCTCGAACAAACGATGATCCTCTACGGCACCAACCTTGGAAACGCCGACACCCACGTTACCACCAACCTGCCCACCCTGTTTGCCGGCGGCGGCTTCAAACACGGCCAGCACCTCGCTTTCGACCGCGATCGCAACTACCCGCTGCCCAATCTCTTCGTCTCCATGCTCCAACGGATGGGCATCGAAACCGACAAATTCGCCTCCGCCACCGGCCCCATGCGCGGCCTCGACATGGCTTAACCCGTTCTCCGGCACGGTCGCGCGCGAAAAAGCCGAATTTCGTCCGCCGCAGCCACCATAAAGTCTTCGAAGCTTGGCGGCGCTCCGTCGCTCCCTCTGATTATTTCCAGTGGCTGATCAATGTAAGTAATTCCGCGGGGCGAGCTCAGCTCAGCCGCGCCGAAGCACGGGCCGTTTACTAGAAGGTGTAGCTGTTGAAGTCGTAGCCTGGCTCGCCCACCCAAACGTTGGTGATGCGGGCGCCGCTGCTCAGGAAGGAAGCGCCGCCGAGCTCGAAATTGCCCAAGGAAACCACCGTCGAGTTGCCCGGCGACAAGACGCCGAGGCTGAAATGGTAGGTGTAAGGCGGCGCGCCGTTGAGATACAGATCGGCGTCTTTCCACGCGAACGAATCGTCGTTGCGAATCGAAAGACGTTCGGCGTTGAACTGAATCGTCGCGTGCAAAAGGCGAGGGGGCGCGGCGCCGGGCCCGTTCCTGCGCTGGGCCAGAAGGAGAACCACGCCGGCGATGAGGGCCAGGCCCGCAATGGCGGCAATGATCGCCGCGGTCCCTTTGCGCTCTTTTTGGCGGACTCCGCAATGCGGACAAAACTCGGCGGATTTCAGAATCGTCAAGCCGCACTGTCGGCAATTGCGGAGGTCTGGGACATTCGGCTTCTGTTCCGGCGGGTGATCACACGGAATCGTCGGGTTGGGCGGCTCGGAAGATGGTTTGGCGACGACTTCTGCGCGGCAGTTGGGACACCGCGTCCACGTGCCAAACGCCTCTGAGGGATATTCGCTGGAGCGCCCGCATTTGGGGCACTGCATCGCAAAAAAATTGCTCATCGCGACTTGGTTAGGTCGGCTCTTGGAGACGATGGGAGATTTCGGCGGCGCTGACAATATTATTTTTTGTCACGCAATACCTGCAGCGAGCCTGACGACTAAGCCAAGGATTGCGCTTCAACAAAGTAGCCGATGGGTTTAGAGTGAAGCCATGTCAACTGCTTTTCAGGAAATTGAAGCGCGCGCTCTTCGGCTGGACGAAAGCGAGCGCGCGGAACTCGCCGAGCGCCTGGTCCAAAGCCTTTCTGGAAAATCCCAATGGGTTGAGCTGGCGAAGAAACGGCGTGACGACGTCCGATCCGGCGCCGTGAAGCTGGTGTCTGGAGAAGAAGCCTTGGCGGCCGTGCGCCGGCTGGTTGGAAGGTGAGATTCGGCTACCACCCCGATGCGCTGGAGGAATACGCCCAGGCAGCGCTGTTTTATGAAGGTCGCGAGCCGGGGCTTGGCGGCGAATTTACCTTGGCAATCGAGGCTGGGATCCAATCGATTCTCGAGGCGCCAGATCGCTGGCCATTCCTGGAGGGGGACATTCGGCGGCATCTCTTGCGCCGGTTTCCGTATGGAATCCTTTATACGATAGAACGTGATCTCGTTCTGATCGTGGCGATCATGCACTTGAGCCGCGAGCCGGGCTGTTGGCGGCATCGAGTTTCTTAGCGAAAATCGTGCGAGGCGGCGGCGGCCAGGGATGGATCCAGGAGCGGGGTGATGCGGCGCGCTTTGACGACCACGACATTGTCGGTGTTTTGCACCGGGCCTTCAATGGTCAAGAATGATTCCTGCGTGATGACGAGACGTTGCTCCTCGAAGAGTTGGGGCGTGACGATGGCGTTGGCGACGCCGGTTTCATCTTCGAGGCTGACAAAGACAAACCCCTTTGCGGTGCCCGGCCGTTGGCGGCAAATCACCGCGCCAGCGATGCGGATGGTCTGGCCATGGGGCGCCTTGGCGAGATCAGCGGCGCGCCACACGCCGTCCAGGCGCGCGCGCACCAAGGCCATGGGATGCGGGCCAGTGGTCAGGTTCATGCCGCGATAATCGGCCCGCAACCGCTCGCCCTCATTCATCACCGCCAGGGGCGTCTCCTCGCTCGAAGCGTTGGAAACGCGCGTGAACAAATCATCTTCGGCGGCCATGTTCTCGACCTGCCACAGCGCGTCGCGGCGATGTTTGGCGAAGCAGTTTAAAGCGCCAATTTCCGCCAGCGCGCGCATCCCGGCCTTCCCCAAACCGGAGCGCCATTTAAAATCGTTCATGGACCCAAACGCCCGCTCGCGGCGTTGGTCGAGGAGATTCTCGACGTTTTCCTGGCGCAAGCCGCTGACCACGCAAAAGCCCAGGCGCACAGCGTCATCGGGCTCAATCGTGCAGAGCCACTCGGAGCGGCGCGCGCATACCGGGCGCATCTTGACCCCATGCCGCCGGGCGTCTTTGACAATGGTCGCCGGCGCGTAAAAACCCATCGGTTGGTTGTTGAGGAGCGCGGCGTAAAACTCCGGCGCGCGATGGGCCTTCATCCATGCGCTGCCGTAAGCCAGGATGGCGAAACTGATGGCGTGCGATTCGGGAAAGCCGTAAAGGGCAAACGACGCGACCGCTTGCGAAATCTGCTCGATCACTATCGGCGCGACGCCTTTTTTTTCCATGTTGGCTCGCAGTTTGGAGGCGACGCGGTTCATGCGCTCCTGCGAACGGTGAAAACTCAGGGCGCGGCGCAATTCCTCCGCCTCGCTGCCGGTGAAATCGGCCATGACCATGGCGATTTCCAACAGTTGCTCCTGAAAAAGCGGCACGCCGAGGGTCCGCTCGAGCACGGGCCGGAGGCGATCGTCATAATAATGGACTGGCTCGCGCCCGGCGCGCCGCGCCAAATAGGGATGCACCATGTGGCCTTGAATCGGGCCGGGCCGAATGATCGCCACCTCGATCACGACGTCGTAAAAACATTTCGGCTTCATGCGCGGCAGCGTGGCCATTTGCGCGCGACTTTCGATTTGGAAGACGCCGATGGTGTCGGCTTCCTGCATCATTTTGTAAGTGGCCGGATCGTCGTTTGGGATTCTCGCGAGGTCCACTTCGCGCCCGCGTTCGCGCGACAGCGTGATGGCGTCTTGCAAGAGCGACATCATGCCCAGGCCAAGCAAATCGACTTTGATGATGCCCAAATCTTCGCAGTCATCCTTGTCCCATTGGGCGACGACGCGCCCGGGCATCGAGGCGTTTTCCAGCGGGACGACGGAATCCAATTTGCCCTGGCAAATAATCATGCCGCCGGAATGTTGGCCGAGATGGCGCGGCAGCCCGTAAATTCGCGCGTAAAGGGCGGCGAAGGCGGCGGCGCGGGGATGCTCGCGCGGCAGGCCAGCCTGCTCGGTTTGCGCGGCGAAGTCCATCGTGTGTGGATAATCGCCGTTGGCGAACAGATTTGAGAAGCGGTCCAGAACGTCAAGAGGAAGATTCAGGGCCTTGCCGATTTCACGCGCCGCGCTTCGCCCGCGGTACGTGATGACGTTGGCCGTCATGGCCGCGCCTTGCCGGCCGTAGCGGCGATAGACTTCCTGAATGACGCTTTCGCGGCGGTCGCCGCTCGGCAGATCGATGTCGATGTCCGGCCAGCCCTTGCGGCCTTCGCTCAGGAAACGCTCGAAGAGGGTGTGATACTTCAATGGATCGACCGCCGTGACGCCGAGGCAAAAGCAAACCGTGCTGTTGGCCGCGCTGCCGCGCCCTTGCGCCATGACATTGTGCTCACGGCAAAATTTCACCAGATCGGCGACAATCAGAAAGTAGCCCGCGAAGCCAAGGTTCTCGATAATGCGCAATTCGTGCTCGATCTGTTGGGCGACCTTTTCCGGCAGCTTGCCATCATAGCGTCCGCGCGCGCCGGCGAGCGTTTGCGCACGCAAAACACCGTCCATCGTCTCGCCCGGGCCGACTGGATACCGCGGAAATTCATAGCCCAAATCCTCGAGGGAAAACCGCAGGCGGTCCGCCAGGCGCGCCGTGTTGGCAATGGCCTCGGGCAGGTCGGCGAAAAGCGCCTCGGTCGCGGCGGCGGTTTTGACGAAACGCTCGCTGTTGGGCGCGAGCAAAAGTCCCGCGGCGTCCAGGTGCGTATGGTGGCGGATGCAGGTGAAAACGTCCAAAGCGGCGCGTCCGGGGGCGCGCGCGTAAAAAGGATTGTTCGCCGCCAGAAGCGGCAGTGAAAACGCCTTGGAAAGACCGACCAAGGCGGCGTTGGTTTTTTCTTCGCCCCGCAAGAGATGACGCGAGATCTCCACGTAAAGGCTGTCCCGTCCGAAGATGTTGATCAACTGTTTGACAATGTCCGGGGCCGCGGGCCGGCGTCGGTTTTGCAACGAGGCAATGACCGGGCCCTCCTCGTTGCCGGTCAAAGCCACCAAGCCCCCGGCAAATTCGGTGAGTTCATCCCAATGGACCCGGCTTTCGCCTTTGGCGCTGCGCAAATGCGCGCGCGTCAGCATCCGGCAGAGATTCTGATAACCGCGCCGGCTTTCCACCAAGACGGGCAGGACGGTCTGGTCCTCGAGCGTGATTTCCGCGCCGATAATCGGTCGAATTCCCTGCTCTTTGGCCGCGAGCGAAAAACGCGGCGCGCCATAGACGCCGTCGCGGTCGCACAACGCCATTGCGCCCAAGCCCAGGCTCGCGGCGGCCTCGGCCATCTCTTCGGGCTGGGAGGAGCCGCGCAAGAAGCTAAACGCGCTGCGGGCATGGAGTTCGACAAACATGAGCCGCGTCCAAGATAACCTCGGACGCGGCGTCGCCGCAATGGCCGCGCGGCTTGGCGGGTCATCGGCGCGACTGGCTATTGCAGCTTCACAAAGGTGGCGCTGACACTACCCTGAAGAATGAAGGTGTTGCCGCCGAGACTGCCCATACCGGTCACATCGGTCCAATTGTCGTCAAAGGCAAAAAAGACCACGCCCGGCGCCACCGGAGTGATGAGCGTGGGCGTGACAACAAAACCCTGCGCCGAGAAAACGATCGGCGTTTGCGAGATGGACATACTGCGCAACCGGTACTGCTTGTAAGCCGTGTAATCTGAAAACGTCCCCTGCATATGGTGGGCGGAACTGTAGATGGCGTCCGAATTGAGCGTGGTGATGTTGACAAAGCCCGTGATGTCAACCGTCTTCGAGCCGTCCTTGATCACAAAGGAAGGGCTGTTGGCATATCCGTAAACAAAATTATTCGTCACAACTTTGTGTTGGACGTTGGTCGTGACTACCGTGTTGGTGTACCAAAAGATCGATGCCACGGCCAGGATTTGTGCCTTGGCGGAGAAGGAGTTGGATGTCGCGGCGCCGATGGCGGCAATGGCCGTTCTGGTGGTCAGCACGACGTTTGAAACCGAATCGCTCGTGGCCGTGGATTTCCCGGGCCCGACGGCGGTGAACGTAAATGTGATGCTCTGGATGAAGTTTGTGGGCAGCGCCTTGGCGTGCAGGCCGAAAGCCGTGGCGTGAAGGAGCAAAACAAGAGAGAGGAGTTTTTTGATCATAGTTTTGTTTGGTTGAACCTGGATTCTTGGACTGGTTGTCCAAGCGGGCCGATGCTTGCGCTGGGGAGTCGAGAATGTCAAGTAGTTTTTGGCGCTGATGCGCCGCCCCCAAATCCTTAGTTAAGGATTCGGGGCGATGGAGTGCGGTGCGCGTGCGTGAGGTTGAGGCGGGTTGGGTGCGGAGTAATGTTACCAGCGGGGCTGGCCGGGAAGCTTTTGAGGCCGTTAACCGGGTGGCAGCGGACGGATTCTGAGGTTGCGGAACCAGACATCGCTGCCGTGCTCCTGGAGGAGAAGGACGGTGGGCTCTTTTTGGCCAAAATTCTTAATGTGCTTGTATTTGCTTTTGGCAATGGCCTCGCGCAACTCCGGGCTGGCCATGTCAGCCTCGACGACTTTGGCGCCATTCAACCACTGCTCGATATGCGTTCCTTTGACGATCAAAAGCGAATGATTAAATTCGCCCACGGGCTTCAGCGTTTTGGCGCTGTTTGGCGCGATCAAATCGTAGAGGGCGCCGGCCTGGTGGTTGGCTCCGGCGCGGCCATCAGGATTCTGGTCGTCATCGAGAAGCTGGTATTCAAAACCCAGGCCGCTGCGGCCTTTTTCCGGCTCGATGACCATGTATTTGACGCCGCTGTTGCCGGCAGGGGCGATTTTCCAGTCAAAGCTGAACTCGAAATTGACAAAGCTGCGCGTGGTCACCAGATCCCCTCCGCGCGAGCCCATTTGTTCGCCGGTTCCGATCGTGCGGAGGCAGCCGTTCTCGACCGCCCAGCCGTTGGTGGGAAAATTCTGGCGGCCATGCCCGCGCCAGCCGGTGGTGGTTTTGCCGTCAAATAAGAGCTGCCAGCCGTCGGCTTCTTCCTGCGGGGTCAAGGTGTTCAAGTCCTGCGCGCGGGCAGATTTCACAGAAAGGGCCAGCGCGCCCCAGGCAGCGATGACGGCCAACAGAGCTGATGTCCCGGCCGGACGTCCAATTGAATATATCCGATGCAACATAGGTGGTTGCTTCGACTTGTAGCACAAAGTTTGATGGGAAGCCAATTTCATGTTCATGCCGGGCGCCATCATGTAGAGTGCAGCGACGACGCTATGGCGGAATTCTTTGACACACACGCGCATCTTGGTTTTCGGGATTTTGAGACGGAATTGCCGGAGGTTGTGGCGCGGGCAAACGCGGCGGGAATCACAAGGATCATCACCATCGGAACGGATGGGCCGACCAATCAAAAGGCGATTGGCATCGCGGAAAAGTTTCCGGGGGTATTTGCCGCGGTGGGATGGCATCCGAATGATCTGGAGGAAGCGCCGGAGGACGTGCGGCCCGGTTTGCGTGAGTTGGCGCGGCATGCCAAGGTCGTGGCGCTGGGCGAGACGGGCCTGGATTTTTATAAGCGACAGAATGACACGCGAACGGAGGCGCAGTGGGCGGCGGCGCGCGAGAAACAGGCCCGGGCGTTTCAGCAACAACTGGAATTGGCGGCGGAACTGGGGCTGGGCTGTGTGATCCATACGCGGGATTCGTTCGAGGCGACGCTCGAGCAAATGAAGCCTTTTGCGGGGCGGATTCGGGCGGTGTTCCATTGTTTTTCGCAAAGCGTCAAGGCGATGGAGCAGGTGTTGGAACTGGGTTGGATGGTCAGCTTCACGGGGATTCTGACGTTCAAGAACGGGCAGAATGTGCGCGAGTGCGTGGCCGCCGCGCCGCTGGAGCGTTTCATGTTTGAAACCGACAGCCCGTTTCTGGCGCCTGCGCCATTTCGCGGGCAGCGTTGCGAGCCGGCGTATGTCAAACATACGGCGGAAGCGGCCGCCCAGGTCCGTGGCTGTCCACTGGACGAG
>Ga0070741_10021275_pt1 | contig 10108 bp, 10 predicted proteins | sample Coa_R1_4_FD_66440 | JGI IMG/M metagenome (GOLD analysis project Ga0070741, IMG submission 66440) | Surface soil microbial communities from Centralia Pennsylvania, which are recovering from an underground coalmine fire - Coalmine... | ecosystem: Environmental > Terrestrial > Soil > Unclassified ...
TTCTGGGCGCGCTCGATTTCCTCCCGCATGCCGCGCGGGCCGAGCACGGAGAAGCTGTGCAGATGGCGCTGGCTGTGATTCTCGATCGTATGACCGCGGTGCACGATCTCGCGTGCCAGCGGCGCGTTCTGGGCAATGCGCTCGCCGATACAGAAGAAAGTCGCCTTCGCGTCATGTCTCGCCAACACATCCAGTACCTCGGGCGTGATCTCCGGATCCGGCCCGTCGTCGATGGTGATCGCAACCGCGTCAGCGGTTGAGGGGGCCTTCGGCAGCCGCGTCCAGTTGGGGCCGAGGAGCGAGCTTCTCGGCCAGAGCCCCGCAGCCGTGAGCACCAGGTGATCGGCAACCACCGTGCCCAGCATCCACGGCCATAGGCTGGGACGCATGACGAGGCCGACTGCCGCCGCGGCGTGCAGCGCCCAGGAGGCCCGGATGGTGAATGTCGGCTCAGCCATGTCCGCCCCGCGCACTGGGACTGGCGATGCCCGGCAGGGACTCACGCGAGGCGGCGAATTGCCGGTCCAGGAAGTTCTCCCACAGTTGCCGCCAGACCGGCCACTCGTGCCCTCCCGGGATGACATCGAGGTGCTCCGGTCTGACCACGGCCGCCATCAGGCGCTGGCTGTCGGCAAAGCGATCCTCGCTGCCAAATCCCAGGTGCAGCGGCAACGGGCGCGACTCATGAGTCTTGATGAAGCGCCAGATGCGCCGCTCGTCATCATCCGCGGCGAGCTCGCCGGGCTGCCACGCGGCTACACCCTCCGCGCGCGCGATTTCCCCCGTGATGATGTGATTGCCGAGGTAGGGCGCGAGCAGGCACAGCCCATCGAGCTCGTTCGCATACCGCTCCGCATAGGCCATGGCGATGAATCCGCCAAGCGAGATGCCGCAGATCCAGATCGAGTGGCAGCCGAGGGCCCGCGCAGGGAGAACCAACTCATGGCGCAGGCGGCGCAGCAGCGTCCGATCTGCGAGGTGCTGCAGTCCCGGCTCCGCGAATACGAGGTCGATCGGCAGTTGCCGGGCGCGCACCGCCTCCGCAAACCCCGCCTGCAGAAAGTCCTCGGGACGTGTGTAGGCGCCCGGGAGAAACAGCACGCGTGTGGGGGCGACGCCGTGCGGTTCGAGGAGATCGGGGATCGTGCGCATGCTCAGGCCGCCGCTCGATCGGGGGCGGGCAGGTCGCCAGCCAGGAGAGCGGAGAAAACGAGTGCCAGCAACGCGCCCGGGGCCACTGTGGATCCCAGAGCGGACAGCACCGGGACCACGGAGAAGGCGAGCACGCCGAAGCCCACCACGGTGGCGCAGTTGGCGATGACGAGTGAAGCCAGTGTCAGCGGAACCTCGCCGGCGTGTCGATCATTCGCGCGGCGATCGAAGAAAAGCGCGTAATTCGATCCGACCGCCACGATGAGCAGCATCCCGATCACATGCAAAATCGTGAGTTCGCGTCCGAGCAGGACCAGAATGGCAGCGACGCTCAGCACGGCCAGCACGAGCGGGGCCACGACGCGCAACACACGCATCGGCGAGCGCAGCACGATCAGCAGCAGCGCAATGATGCCCACGAATCCCGCTAACGAAAGTTTGAGGACCTCTGACAGGTAGGTCGAGTAGAGCTGATCCGCCTGCGCCTTCACATCGAGTACCACGGCCTCCCCGGGGGCGGCTTCGGAAACCGCAGAATGCACAGGGCTTGCAGCCATGGCAAATGAGGCCGGCACACGTAGCGGCAGCAGCGCACTCCATCGACTTCCGTCCCGAAGCAGGAGCGCATCGACGCCGGTCGCGAGCGAGGTCCCCTCGAGGTCCGCTCGCCGCAGCAGAGGCTGGTGGCGAGCGGCCTCAACATCGTGCAGAAACGGCTCCAGCCGCTCCAGGCGGATCGGCAGGCCGCTGAGCGCCGCCTGCAGGCGCTCGCGAAGCTGCGCGGGGTCCGGCAGGCTTGCCTGCCGCGCCCGTTGCAGCGCGGCGCTCGGCAGATAGCGGGCCGGGCTTTCGTAGCCGGTGAGGATTCCCGATGCCACGAGGGGATCCAGGCGCTGGCCGACCTTTTCGGCGGCCTGAAGGACCGCCTCCTGGTCAGCTCCCGAGACCACGATGAGGTAGCGGGGATCCGGCGCACCGACGTCGGCCCGCAGCCGGGCATCGAGTTGCTGGTCGGCCTGCGATACAGGACTCAACGCCGAGAGCTCGCGGTTCCACAGCGAGGCCCGATGGGTGTAGAGGACGATGCCGGCAAGCACCGGCACGATGATCAACAGTGCGCGCGGCATGCGAACGCGCCTCAGGAGCGCCGCGAAACCAACTCCAATGCGGGCCGTGTCGCGGATGTCGAATCCGGCGGGAATCAGGTTCGGCAGCACGAAGCGGGTCACGAGGGCGGCCGCCACGAGGCCGCTGATGGAGAACAGCCCGAGCTGGGCCAGACCCGGAAATGCCGAGGGCAGGAGCGATGCGAATCCGACGACGGAAGTCAGCATGCCCAGCCGGATCGTCGGCCAGAGCATGCGCTTCCAGTCGCTGCCGGCGGGCTGCCGCGCCTGGATGAAGAGATAGATCGAGTAATCGATGGACTCACCGATCAGCGTCACGCCGAACCCGAGAGTGATGCCATGCACCAGGCCGAAGCCGAGCGCCACGGCCGCAATACCGGCGAGCGCGCCGGAGGCCACGGGAATGAACCCCAGCACCAGGGCGGCGAAGGAGCGGTAGATCTGCAGCAGCAGCAACATGATCAACACGGTGCTGAGAATCGACAGGCGCATCACCTCGTGCTTGATGGTGCCGCGGGCTTCCACGGAAAACACACCGGGTCCGCTCATCTCGAGCAGCAGGTGCGTGCTGCTCGAGCTGCCTGCCGCATTTGCAGCGGGCGCGGCAGCCTGGAACTGTGCCCGAATGGTCTTCACGGCACGCTCCTGCCCGTCCGTGTCAGATCCTGCGGCGCGTGTCTGGGCCACGAGCAGCGCGCGTTTGCCGTCGCGCGAGCTCCAGGCTCCATCGACCATGGGCGGTTGCTGCTCGTTTCCCAGCTGATCGATGATCTGCAGCATCTCGCCTGTTGGATCCTCTGGCAGCAGGGATTTCAGGAGCATGCCGGCAGGGGAGGCGAGCGCATCGAGCGAGCTCTGCAGGGCCTCGTGCAGGCCCGCCACGCTGAAATGCTCGGGAGTGACTGCCTCACTCAGCAGGTAGCGATGCTTGAAGAGCAATGCGCGATCCTGCTCGAGACCCACCGGCTCGCCGTTCTGGACCGACACGAATTGCCCGTCGGCGCGCAGTCGCCGGCCCAGCTCGAGAGAAGCGCGTGCGCGAGCAGCCGCATCGCCTCCCTCGATGCCGATCAGAATCAAACGCGACGCGACCCCTTCGCGCAGCTGCTCCACGAGCAGTCGCTGAGTCGCCGTGGGCGCTCGCGGCAGAAAGGCCGAGAGATCGGCCGTGTAGTGGGCGCGGACAACCACGATGCAGGCCAGACCCAGCAGGCCGACCCAAACAATCATCGCCGGCAAACCCGCCCGGCTCATCGCCCCACGTCTGCCCCGATCGTCATCACCGACCGGTCGCCATCGGCCTCCTGGATCTCGACCGAATGGATGGCAGAGGCCTCACCCTGGATATGAATCTCGCGCACCTTCGCGGCGAGCTTCGGATCGAGCGGCACGAGGAGCAGCTTCCAGTGATCGAAGCTGCCCTCGAAGCGCACCTTGAAGACACGTTCGAGTGCGGCCTCATCTCCTGCGAGTGTGGCCCGGATGCTCTCGATGAACGGGACGACTTGCGGATAGCGTTGCAAATCGAGCGTGTAGGTATGGCGGCCGCGCTGGGCTCGCACGACGCCGCCTTGCAGCACGAGGCTCTCGGGTTTGGGCTTGAGGGTGCGTTTCTCGAGCCGGTCGGGTGCATCGTAAAGCAGCTCGCCGGAGGACTCGACGGGCCGATCGAGAATGGCGAGGTACTTGCGCTCGAGGAACGTGACATGCCCGTGTGGGCGCTGGGCCAGCGCGCTCATCAGCCGATCGAGGTCGGGAGATTTACCCTGCGGGCGGGTTTGCGCAGAGGCGATGGCCGCGCTCAGCAGCAGCGTGCAGGCCAGGACTCGCCTACTGCGGCGCATCGGCGCTCTGCCAGAAGTCATAAAAGTTGAACCAGCTGTACGGATCGGTGCGGCAATACTTCTCCAGCACAGCCGCGTAACGCACGACCGCTGCGTGGATCGCCGCATCGCGCTCCTTGCGACTGACGCTGGAAAAGTCCGCCAGCGGCTCAAAGACCACGTGATAGCGATTGCCGCCACGGTATAAGCCGGCCATGAAGATGACCGGCCGCCGCATGAGCGCGGCGGCCCGCATTGGGCCCACTGGAAAGGCGGCCGGCTTGCCCAGAAACGGCACCGTGAGGCTCGGCTCGTGACCCAAGGTGCGATCGGCCAGAATGCCCATGAAAGTGCCGCGATCGAGCGCCTCCTGGATGCGCAGCATGGCATCCATATGTCCGAGCGGAATGATGTGCCCCCGGGCCGCCGGATTGATGGCGGTGAGCTGTTCATTGACCTTGCGGGCGTTGCCCTCGTACATGGCCATCGCCACGTGCAGTCCGGGCTGGCGCAACCCGACGGAGCGGATGATCTCGAAGCTCCCGAGGTGCGAGCCCATGAGGAAGGCACCCTGACCGGCGTGCAGCGCCTGCTGCACCCAGTGCTCTCCCTCGCACTCGACATCGAACAGATCGAAACGATCGTTCAGCAGATAGACGCGATCGTGGATCGTGCTGGCGAAACTCAACACCTGGCGGAAGCGGTCCGCCGCGGTGGGTTCGCGGCCCAATACCCGGCGCAGGTAGACCCGGCTCTGGCGGCGCGCGGCGGGCGCAAAAGCGAAGAAGTACGCCGCGATGAGATAGAGGACCACGCGACCGACCTGACGGCCCAGATGCAGCGAGATGAAGCTCATCACGCGCAGCAGCGTGACGCTGCCGCGCTCACGGGTCCTGGCCCATTCGGCGCGCGCGTGCAGCTCGTCAGCCTTGATCGCCACGGATCGCTCCATCCGCTGAGGGGGCCACGATACCCTGGGCGACGATGCGCTCGGCCGCCCGGATCACGAAGCGGATCGAGCCACTCTGCAGGGTTTCCCGCTCGAGGCTGAGCGGCTCGCCGGGCTGCACGGCGCTGGGGAACTTTGCAGACTCGATGCGCCAGCGCTGGGCGGGGCCATCCAGCTCGTGCAACAGCGCATCCAGCAGCAACACACCCGGCAGCACCGGGTGAGTGGGGAAATGCCCGGCGTAGGCCGGATGATCCGCCGCGATCTTCAGATCGGTGCGTGTCGGGGAGCCCGTGAGCCCGGCCATGCTCTTACCTGGAGGCCGAGCGCGAGCGCTTCAGAGCGGTGGTCAGCAGCGAGTGCACGCTCTCGCGCGGCAGCTTGCCGGTCTCGTTTCGCGGCAGCCGCTCGAGCAGCACGAGCGGTCGAGGCAGGAATACGGCATCGATGCGCTTGCGCAATTCCCGGATCAGCGCAGCCGAGCTCATACCCGGGGCGACAACCAGAGCGGCCACGCGGCTGACGCCGTGCGCTGCGGCTGCCTCTTCCTCGCGCAACACGAACACACCGTCCTTCACGCCCGGGATCGCATTCAACTGATGGTTGAGGTAGGCGAGCGAGCTGCGCTTGCCGGCAATGTTGACCAGATCCGACAGCCGGCCGTGCAGCAGAAAGCGCTCCTCGGCAGTGATCTCCAGCACATCGCACATCAGCGTCGGCTGCTCGACATGGCCTCCTTCAGCCCACGTCTGCTCGGCCTTGCTCACCAGCCGCACGCCGCGAAACAGCTGCCACTCGAGGGTCGCGGTCGTGCGCCGGCTCGCGATCTGGCCGGTCTCCGTCGAGCCGTAAATCTCCAGCAGGCGCGTTCCGAAACGCCGCTCGACCTCGTGCGCCAGATCCAGCGACAGGGGCGCGGTGGCCGACACGATGAGAGCCATCGGCGGCAGGCGTGTGTCGGTGGCAAGGAGTGCCCGAAGGTGGACCGGGGTTGAGATCAGCATCCGGGGTGCTGGCACGGCTTCGAGCTGGCTGCAGATATCGACCGGATAGAAGGGCCGTCCGCTGCCCAGAGCATGGCCTCCTTGGAGGGGCATCAGCACGGTGGACTCAAAGCCGTACATGTGTTGTGGAGGCACCGTTCCCACGAGGGTATGCGCTTGGCCGTTGAGGCCCAGACACTGCGCCTCGAAGCGGACGCAGTTGACGAGTCGTCCCCAGGTCTTGCGGTAGGGCAGCGGGCTGCCGGTGGACCCGGAAGTAAATACATAGGCCGCGACCTGATCTGCATCGAGGGCCGGGGGCGGCCAGCTCTGCGCCTCGGTGTCCGGCGCCGGCGCACCTTGCGGATAGATCACGCGCGGCAAGTCGATCGGGCACCTGGGGTCATCGGTGAGGCAGAACACATCGGCAGCGAACAGCCTGAGCTGCTTGATGACTTCCGGGGTGTGGGTCGAGGGCAGCAGGCTGACCTTGCCCGCCAGCAGGCTGGCCGCAAAGCCGACCGCGAAGCGATAGCGATCGGCGCAGACATTGAGCAGATGGGCCGGTGCGGGCAGAACCGCGGCGAGGCGCCGCACATCAGCGAGAAAGCGGGCGGCCGTGACGGGCTCGCCTGCCCGATAGGCGACGATCGAGTCGGGGCCAGGGTGGGTCAGCAGCGGGAACTTGGCCAGGACGCTACTTCGTCCGGTGCGCGCTGATGTAGTCCACGAGGTGCTCCAGCGAGCGGAAGATCTGCTCATTTTGTTCGCTGTCGGCACGGAGCTGCACACCGTACTGCTTGGACACGACCAGGGCGATCTCGAGAATGTCGATCGAGTCCAGACCGAGGCCTTCGCCGTAGAGAGGGGCCTTGGGATCGATGTCGGCGGCGGCGACGTCCAGGTTCAGTGCCGCCACGACCAGACCGGCCACTTCCCGTTGCAGCTCCGTATTGTCAGCCGGCCGCGCCGGTTGTCGAAGAGGCGACGCGTTGTCGGACATATCCTGAACGATTCAATCGGGAGCTGTTATCTGGCCATGATACATGGGGTTAGCTGGAGCGCAACCAGAGTGGCTTCAGTGCTTGATCCGTAGCACACGGCGGGCCAGCAACCACGGCAGACGCACCAGGAAGCCCCAAAAAAGTCGGCCGTGCATGCAGGTGAGCAGCATGTTGTCGCGGCCATAACGAAAATGCGACACGCCGCCCTCATCCGGGCGGAAGTAACGCACCGGCGCGGGAAGGTTGATTGCCTCGATGCCGCTCCAGCTCAGCCGGACGACTGCCTCGACATCGAAATCGAACCGGCGCATCCACATGTGCGACTTCATGATGCGCACCAGCGGCTCGGCCGGATAGACGCGAAAGCCGAAGAGCGAGTCGTGGATCCCCGCCCAGAGCGTCTCGACATTGGCCCAGTAGTTGGAAACGCGACGACCCTTGACGCGCACGCTGGGGGCGCTTGCATCGAAAACGGGCTCTCCGAGAACCATAGCGCGCGGATGCGCGAGCGACTCCGCCATGAAGGTGCTGATCAGCTCGGCTGGATGCTGTCCGTCCGAATCCATCGTCAGCACGTGCGTGTAGCCGTGCCGCAGGGCTTCCACCAGCCCGTCCAGCACCGCTGCGCCCTTGCCTCCATTGTGACGGCGCACCAGGACACGCAAGCCAGGGTCGGTTTGCGCCATGACCTGCAAGGTCTCGGCGGTCCCGTCGGTGCTGCCATCCACGACGATCCAGACCGGATTCCACTGCTCGCGCGCGCCCCGGACCGTCTCGAAAACCTTGCGCCCCGGGTTGTAGCTCGGAATGAGCACCAGATGAGTCGCCGACCTCGTGGTCATCGACCGTAGCTGTCAGCTTGCGATCCCCGCTCGTGGCCGAGCCAATCCGATTGCAGGGCGCCCGTGAGCTGCTGCGCGTATTCGCGCTCGAGCGCCGACATGAATGCCGTGACGTCCTCCGGCGGATCGAAGCGCCGGCCGAGCCGGATCCGATAGGTGATCGGCAGCACGGGCCGGCGGAACATGCCCCAGCCCTTGCCCGCGTAGGGCGAATCAGTTTCGATGATGGCGACCTGCACGGGCACCCGCGCGTGCTTCGCGATCACCGCGACGCTCGCCTTGAGAGTGTTGACAGGATCGTGCGTGGTCCGGGTGCCTTCGGGAAACAGCAACAGCACGCCGCCCCGACGCAGATCGGCCACGGCCTCCCGGATCATCTGTCGGGGATGATCGCTCGGAATGTAGCGCGCCAGGCGCGAACCTGCGCCCAGGAACAGATTGCGCATCAGCGCGGCTTTCATCACGCAGGCGAGATCCGGGTGGCGCGACAGAATGAGCAGCGCATCGATCAGGGAGGGATGATTGGGCGCGAGGATCACCGGCGGACCGCCGCGCAGCGAATCGATCCCGGTCAGGTCCAGCCGGTAGGCGCCAGTGAAGGTGAGCAGCCAGGAGTACAGGCGAAAGCCGGCCATGATCCCGGCGCGGCCGGCGGCGATTCCCCAGCGGCGCGGCAGCAGCGGATAGGCAATCAGCGCCCAGAGGGAGAACACCAGGCAGATCAGACCCAACATGATGACCATCGCGTAGGTCACCAGATAGTCAGCAAAAATCTTCAGCGGCCGCGACCCGGCCGCGCGCTCCGGCGAGCTCACTCTGCCGCTTCGACCGTACCCGCTGACTGATGGATGATCCACGCGATCCCGAGGCCTCCGGCCCAATAGCTGTTGCGCTTGACGAGCGGGCTCGACTCGAATACGGCGCCTGCCAGCGAATCATGGCGCACGTAGGCCCCCACCCAGTATGCAGGATAGCGTTTCGATAGCGAGGCGAGAACCTGGGTCCCGGCGTACCCGCCGCTCGCCTGGAAGGCCGGGCGCTCGGCCGTCGCATACTGGGGGGCGACCGTGTAGAAATAATCGTGATAGCGGCGATCCGCGAACAAGGGACCCGCCAGCGCGCCGAAGTACCAGCCCTGCAAGCCGGCTAAATCGGCGACGTCCACGCTGGCATTGGGCGCAAAGACCCACCCGATCGCGCGCGGCGGAGCTTCGAAGGTGAAAGCCTTGCGCAAGGGGATCCGCACATCGAATTTCACCTTCTGGCTCGCCGACTTCCACAGGTGCATGTCCAGGGAAGGGCCGATCTCGAAGGTTGGACGCAGGTCCGGCATGCCGGCGCGCGCAGCGTTGCGCCGCACGGGGGTCGTCGCATTGAGGCTGATGTTCAGCTCGATCCAGTCCTGATCGAAGAGCCGCCCGCGTATCCCGTTGCGATCGGATTGCAGAAACTTTCCGCGGTAATAGAGGTAGGGCAGGGGCAACACATAGGCGTGCGTGGTGTCGGCACCCCGATAGTCCTCGAAGACCACCGTGCCGACGCCGAGCCCGAATTCCCACAGGGGCTTCTGGTCCGCATGGGCCGCGATCGCAAGGGAAGCTGCCAGCGCCGCGAGAGTGAGGGTCCGGCGGCGGGTGCCCGTCATGAGCACTCTCAGGCCGCAGCGCTCTCGGGCGCTCTGCCGATCGCCTCGATCTCGACCAGCAGATCCTGGCGGCAGATCTCGGCATGCAGGTACATCACCTGCGCTTGCCGGCCGAGCGCGGCGTGGAGCTGGGATTGGATCGTGGGGAGGTCCGCGACTTTGCGCACATAGACTTTGTACGCCAGGGTGCCGATGGCGAATCGGGATGCTCCCGTCACCCTGTTGGCTTCCTCGACCAGGGCTTCGATGTTCGTGAGGGTCTCGCGGGTTTGCGCAGCGACATCGCCGGCATGCACGGTCCGATGCCCGACGATGCTCGAGGTCCCGGAGACGAACAACATCGCGCCGGAGCGCTCACGCAGCACCGAGGCGCGCGAGAACGCCGGCTTCGGGCCGTACTGCGGGGGATATTCGTACGCGCTCACCTGGCGCGGATTCTCGATGGCGGTGGGTGCCTCGTGACTGGCGAGAAAGTAGATCACCAGTGGGCTGCCGCTCAACGAGCCCAGCGCGCAGGCCGCGGGCACGTTGCCGGTGAGATCACGGCCGCAGGCGGCGAGCGCCTTGCGCCGCGCGTCATTGA
>Ga0070741_10021276_pt1 | contig 10108 bp, 10 predicted proteins | sample Coa_R1_4_FD_66440 | JGI IMG/M metagenome (GOLD analysis project Ga0070741, IMG submission 66440) | Surface soil microbial communities from Centralia Pennsylvania, which are recovering from an underground coalmine fire - Coalmine... | ecosystem: Environmental > Terrestrial > Soil > Unclassified ...
TTATGCTGCCCGTCTAATTACCCAGGAGTGGGTAGAGCCAAAAGATGCCGAGCACCGGCTTTTTGCAGCCGCTAGCGACGTCAAAGACTCAGAAGGACATGTCCTGGTGACTGCATACGCTGTCTTGCGCCCGGACCAACAGTGGTCCCTGATGATCATCAATAAGGATTATGACAACCCGCACGCGGTTCGCGCCGTGTTCCACGATGGCGATACAGGCATCGAGCAGCGGTTTGCTGGTGAGATTACGATGCTCAACTTTGGCAAAGCGCAATATCAATGGCACGCTGCCAGGAAGAAGGGGTTTGCGGACCCCGATAATCCGCCACTGCAGACCACGAAAACTGTGACTGGGGATACTCTTTACAGCTTGCCACCCGCATCCATTACGATTCTCCGCGGACGAATTGAACCTATCTCGCAGGCCCACTAGTTTCAAAACGCAATTTCAGCGCCCAACATCGGCCTCGTGTAACGTCACGTTTGTCCATGCCCGCCCACGGCGAACCTCAGGTTACACAGCGCAGGCTGTCGTACATCCAGCCGGCTACGTGTCAGCCATTACCAAAGGCACCTTACCGCCACTTCATGAGGGCCGCTAAGATGCGAAATGCGAAGCTCATCCGCAGGTTTGCGTAACTGCGCGATTCTCGCTGCCATCACATGTGGTTCTTGAAAAAAAATACCCGATCACAGCCTGAGATTGTGACCACGGCAGGCTCACGCATGAAGCAGGTGGAGCGCCGGGAGTGGTGGTTGTGGTCGTTTGCGGTGGTCATTACCCTGCTCTTGACTGGCGGCATTGCGTCCTTTGCCGTGCCGTTTCTCAACACTGAAACGGACGTCGCCTACTCGGAATACGTACGGGAAGGAGTTTGGGGACTGCTGGGCCTGATACTGCTATTTGATGTCTACTCCCTTTATCAGCAGTTCCAGATCCATTCAGTGCGCCGCCAGTTGTTGTCGCGTGACGAGTTATTTCGCGTGATCAGCGAGAACGCCGCCGATCTGATAGCGGTGGTTGATGGTAATGGCAAAAGAGTTTACAACAGTCCCTCTTATCAGCACGTGCTCGGATATACCGCTGAAGACCTGCAAAGCACGTCGGCAATGGAACAAATCCATCCTGATGACCGTGCGCGAGTGGCGCGCGCTGCCGAACAGGCACGTAAATCAGGACAAGGCGACCGAGTGGAGTACAAGATGCGCCACAAAGACGGAACTTGGCGGATCTTCGAATCCACAGCCAGCGTGGTCAGTGACCCTAAAGGGAAGTCCGTCAATCTGGTCATCGTAAACCGCGACATCACGGAACGAAAGCGCGCGGAGGAACAGCTTCAGCATAATGCGTTTCACGACGCGCTAACCGATTTACCCAATCGCGCCTTGTTCCTGGACAGGTTGCGACGCGCCTTCAGCCGCGCCAGCCGGCACGATAACTACAAATTTGCTGTCCTGTTTGTGGACCTGGATGACTTCAAGAAAGTAAATGACAGCCTGGGTCACACAGCAGGAGACAATCTGCTCATCGAAATTGCGCGAAGGCTAACCCTCTCTCTACGCAAGGACGACACGGTTGCCCGTTCCAAGACTGAACCTGCCGATGATGGTCCGGTCAGCGGCAGCCTGGCACGGCTGGGCGGCGACGAGTTTACCATCCTCATCGAAGACATTCACGATGCCAGCGATGCCATCCGAGTGGCAACTCGAATCCAGAAGTGCTTGTCGGACGCGCCGGTCGTCATTGACGGCCAAGGCGTGTTCGCCTCAGCCAGCGTAGGCATCGCCCTGAGTACCAGTCCTCATAACACCGCAGAAGAGCTGTTGCGGGACTCTGACCTGGCAATGTACCGCGCGAAATCGCTGGGCAAGGCGAGATGCGAGGTTTACGACACCGCCATGCATGCGAGCGCGGTGAAACGATTAAGTCTCGAAACGGAACTGCGGAATGCGCTTGAAAATAAAGAATTCAGAGTGCACTACCAACCGATTATACGGCTCATTGACAAGAAAATATGCGGTTTTGAAGCGCTCGTACGATGGGAACGGCCACACTTCGGACTTGTTCCCCCGGCGGAATTTATCGTGGTGGCGGAAGAAACCGGCCTGATTCTTCCTATGAATCGCTGGTTGCGGGTGGAAGCATGCCGGAAGATGCGAGAGTGGCAATTGCAATTCCCCTCTGATCCGCCGCTCAGCTTGAGCCTCAACGTTACGGCCAAAGAATTTGCCTATAGCGGTTTGCTGCCGGAAATCACTCAGGCGTTACAGGAGACAGGCTTCTCAGCTGGCAGCTTGCACCTGGAGATTGTGGAAACCGTCGCCATGGCTGACCCCAACAAATCGGAGGGCATACTTTGCCAGGCGAAGGCGTTGGGTGTTGGATTGAGCATTGACGATTTCGGGACCGGACTCTCGTCGCTCAGCCGGCTGCGGCATTTCCCCGTAGATATCCTGAAGATTGACCGCGCCTTTGTATCCCACATGGATACCGACGCCGACAACCGGGCGATCGTTCGCACCATCATTGGCTTGGCACACAGTTTCGGACTGAAAGTCGTAGCCGAAGGCACGGAGACCATCGAGGAGGTCAACGAGCTGATTGCGCTGGGTTGCGAGTTTGCGCAGGGCTACTTGTTCTCGCGTCCTGTGGATGAGACGGCAGCTACGCAATTGTTGGCCAATGGCCTGGGGCTGAAGAAAGCGGCGAAAGCGGCGAGCGCCACGGTTCAGGCTCCGTCATTGCCGGTCCGAAATCCGCGCTAGCTCGTACCCGCCTTCCCTCAAAATAACGCTGACGTTATCTCTTGCATCCGCGGCGCAGCCGGGATAGCCTCAACATTCTCAACCGGCACCTACACTTCCAAATGGCACCAGAACTTGAGCAGACCGCCATACACCAGGGAGCACCCGTAAAGGTATGGGGAATTGGCTCTGATGGCAAACCGTTCAATGTGAATGTGGTGGCAAATGAATTGAGTTTCCATGGCGCGCGCCTCGATGGAATTGACTGTATAAAAACCTCCGGCGACGCCATTTGGGTGCAGTACGAAAGTCAGAAGGCCCGTTTTCGGGTGATATGGGTCTCGAAATCTTCCCCGAAATCGCAGGTCGGAATAAGACCCGTGGAACCGGAAAAATGTATTTGGCCGGAGCAGCTTTGGGCGGTCAAGAGAGATGAAAGCTACATCGGTGTTCTTACCAGCTCGGATACTCCGCAACGTGAGCGGCGGCAGTATGTCCGCTATCGCTCAGCTGGAGATGTGGGATTTCGTACCCCCGGTGCGGAGCGGTACATTTGGGGTAAGTTGGGGGAGATCAGTCTGGGCGGCTGTTATGTGGAGGTTTCGACTCCAGTGGCCGTAGGTACTGTGCTGGAAATATCGCTCCGGGTCGGCGATAAGGAGATGGCATTTAACGGCGAAGTACGCATGTCGGTTGCGTCTCTTGGTATGGGACTGGAGTTTATCGCTTTTCACGGTGACGCTCGCGAAGAGTTAAAGCAAGTTCTGCAGAAGCTCAGTCCGTCGCGGCTGGGACGTACCCAGCCTGTGAAGCTGGGGCCAGCGGCGGCACAGAGTAAGCCACCAGCGACTGTCGCGGTTGCCGAACCACCCGAAAACGTGAGTTTGCGCCCTGCAGTCGAGAGAGAAGCCAAGGTACAGGAGGTGCTGACGCGCAACCTCCCGACGTCAACCCCTGGCCAGCCAAGCTCAAGCTCTCCTCAAGGGGCGCCGGACTCGGCGAAGTTGCTCTCGCTCTTGCGCGTGTTCTTCAGCGAGAACGATATTCTTACCCGCGACAGCTTTAAGCGCTTGCTGGAACAATCAAAGAAGACTTGATGAAACAGCTGACTTCAAACGCAAAGGCGCTCGCAGGACTGCGTATTGCAGTCGGTGTGCTGTTTCTCATTTTTGGGGAATACAAAGTCTTTGGAGCGCAGTTTACGACCGGCGGCGGATTTCAATTCTGGATAACCCATTTCCTGCAGGATGGCGCGTATCCCTGGATGGTCCCGGTATTGAGAGATTTTGTCCTGCCACACGCAAGAGCGATCGCTTTCCTGGTTGCGTATGGTGAGTTGGCAATCGGGTTGTCACTGGTATTGGGAATCCTAGTGCGGACTGCCAGCATTTGCGCCTTCATTTATATGCTCACGCTGCTCTTTGCCTCGAATTATCCTGGGCCGAAGGCGGCACCCTGGCAATATTTCGGGGCTTCTTTGGAACACCTGGTGTTGGCACTTTGTTTTGCGGCATTCGCTCTGGGAAATGCTGAGGAAGCGTTTTCGCTACGTGGATACTTGAGGAAGCGCCGTGCAGTGGGTCAGGCGCGAGCGGCCGGTGGCTAGGACAGAGCCCGTTCTAGGCGTCCTGTGTCGCGGCCATGGCCTTTGCGGGGGCTGCTGCAGCCGCGGCCTCCTGGTTCGATGCCGATGGCCCCAAGGTCACTACTGTGCGAACCGGCAACACTTCCATGATGCTCTGGCCCTTCTCTTCGAAGGGTGGCAGCACAGGAAGAGTTTCGGTCAACGGCAACATTCCGATTGATTGATTCCTGCCCGCTTTTTTGGCCTCATACAACGCCCGGTCCGCGACCCGCAGCACGTCGCCATAGGAGACAGCCTCGGGATCGCGGACAATCCACGGGAAGACAGCCCAGCCTATGGAGCAGGTGCGGCCGATCTTCTGTCCACCTTGCAGCTCATACTTTTCTGACCCGACAGCATTAAGGACGCGCGCCGCAAGGGCAGCAGCCTCGTCGCGATTGGTATATCGGGATACCACAAGGAACTCTTCGCCGCCCCAGCGGATGAGGACGTCAGAATGCCGGATGGCTGAGCTGATTCGGCGCGCAATTTGCACCAGCACGCCGTCTCCGAGATCATGACCGTAGCGATCATTGACTTCTTTGAAATGGTCGGCATCAATAAGATAGAAAATCAGGTCACGATTGCGGACGCTGGCGCATCCTGAGTTCGGAGAATACGCTCGAATAACGTGCCGAACATCGCCCTCAATGGTCGTAGTCAGGAACCGCCGGTTCTTGGCTCCGGTGAGCAGATCGGTCAACGAGGCTTCACGCAATTCCTGGTTGGCGTGCGCCAATTCTTTGTCGAGCCGGTACTGCTTCAGGGCGAGTAGTCCTCCCATCAGCATCATGCCGCACAAGGTCAGCATCATGCGGAAGCTCTGCACTCTGCCGGGGGCGTGGCTCATGTATTCAGACCATCCCGCCAGAACCGGCAGAGAAAGGACGGCCCCTGTCGCCAGGCGGGCTCCCCAGACATCACGCTTTCCTTCTCCTTCTTTGATAGGGGCGGTCCTGAATGGGAGATGGTTTCCAACCAGTCCCAGGCCGAAAAACCATGCCATACAAGCTACCAGCGGCACATCGTAGAAACTGCCCGTGTAGTAATGTCCAAAATCAATGGCCACACTGGCGGCAATGGAACTGAAGGCATAAAGCGCACCGGCTCCGAGAAGATGTCCAAAGATGATTTTGGAGTCGCCAACGCTCCTCAGCCAAACGAAACCGGCCATGGCCAGGAAAACTAGATGCTCCATAAGATAGAGAACATCAAAGCTATGGCCGTATAAGGTGGCGTTAGGTGAAACGTACTGCCACGGAATGACCGCAAATAAGTAAAGATAAAGCCACCAGATCAGCAGCAGGGTGAAGTCCAGCGCGCCCAGCCGAGTGCTGTGTTCCTCGCGGTCTACGTGCGGTTGCATGGCCAATGCGCCCATCATGGGTACAAGATGCAGGAAGAGCACCACATCCCCAATGAAGGGATTGGGAACTTCGCGATGCAGGAAAACTTCAAAGTAAGTCCAGAGGGCTTGTACCGAGAGCCACATACCGCAGCCCAGCGTCATCAATCCCCAAAAAAGTCGAGCTTGCCGGTCACCGGACTTTACATTTGCAGCCATCGCCAGCACGGCAGCGAGCAGAAGAATGACTTGCGAAAAATCGCCTAACGCGGTCAGGCGGTAGCTGTGTGGGATGAGTAATGAGAGGACGGCCGAGAGGCACACCAACACCCATGCCCCCAACAGGCAGTACTTCGCTCGTGCAGAGTGACGGACGCCCACAGATTGATTTTAGGGGCAGATGCCGCGCGGCCCATGTTACCAAGGTTACTGTTGGGCGTTCATCGCGCGAGCACCCGGCGAAAACCAGGGGAGCGCGTGAATACTGAAGTAATGGCACAATTGGGGCCGAGGGCGGAAATCCGCTGCGCAGTGTCGTCCCGCGGACGCAACCAGGGGAGACGTTTCTTATGCTTTTTCCTCAGTTACTTCAGTTCACAGATGTCGGACTGCTGTTGTTGAGATTGATGGTGGCGGTGGTCTTCGTCAGCAGTGGATGGAACCACTTGAGAGATTCTGAACGGCGCAGTAAGAGCATCGGCCTGAGCAGAGGCTTGACCCTGGTACTGGGAGCGGTGGAGTTATTGGGAGGACTGGGAGTGGCGTTCGGCTTTCTAACCCAACTCGCCGCGCTAAGTTTAATTATGGTCATGCTGGGCGCGATCTATAAAAAGATGTTTGTTTGGCACATCGGATTCTGGGGTCACAAGGGATCCGGGTGGCACTACGATCTAATGTTTGTGGTTATGAATCTCGTGATTTTATTCACCGACGGGGGACGATTTGTTCTGGTGAAATAGGACGGTCAAGGCGGGCTTGTGTGGGGAGCGACTACGAGGCCTGTGCCTGCTTCGCCGGAATCCAGTAAACCTCTTCTTTTACGCTTTCTTTCCCAAAGCCGACGCGCTGCAGAATACCCTTACCATGCGAGATCATCTCAGGATGACCGCACAGGTATGCGGCGGTATTTTGAGGTGACAAAGCCCAGGAGTCCGCATACTTCCGGATGAGGTCGTCAACGCGCCCTCTCTCACCTTTCCAGTCGGGGTCCTCCCACGGCCGGCTCACCGTCGGTACATAGGTCAACCAGGGAACTTCAGCCGCGATTTTTTCCAGTTCGTCGCGATAGCCGAACTCCCAAGAGCGGCTGGCGCCGTTGAGCAGAAACAATTTGTGCTCACCGGAAAATTTTCCGGCTTTCCAGTCCGCAAAAAGGGTCCGGATGTAGCTGACAAACGGAGCCACACCGGTGACGGTGCACACCAGCAGGTGATTGGAACGGCCGCTCTGGGTGTCGAGAACAAATCTGCCTTTGGGGACCTTTCGCATGAGCAGGGAATCGCCGACCTGGAGTTTGTAAAGGTTTGGCGTGAGCACGCCCTCCGGCACCAGCTCAAAGAAGAACTCCAGCTCATTTTCATAGGGCGACGAGAGGATTGAGTAAGCCCGCTCCAGCCGCTTACTCGAGCTCTCTACCCCTAGCGTGGCATATTGACCAGCAGTGAAGTGAAATTCACCCGCCGGATCTATCCGGATGCTCCATAAATCAGGAGCAATATCAACCCGCGCGGTAATTCTCGGAAGGTAGAATTTGTCGTCGGCGGGGCTCATGCTGCAGACCTTTTACTACCGGCGCCGGTAGAGTGCAAGTGGTCTATGCTACCCCCTTCCGGTGCTCCATTCGAGCGTGATCCCACCCCTCAGATGAGCCGGAAACATCCCAACAAGCAGCCGATTGCCGCGGGAATGCATCCGAGGATATAATTCCCGTGCTGCCCGTCGTCAGGGCTAAAATGCACGGTATGGGAGTCGTCATGGAATGGGAAGCGCCCGCTTTTGAAGAAGTTAGCCTGAGCTGCGAAATCAACTCTTACGTAAACGCGGAACTGTAATCCGCGGATGCGGGTCAAAGTCCTCGGCTCTGCGGCCGGGGGTGGCTTTCCACAGTGGAATTGCGCCTGCTCGAATTGTCACCGTTTAAGGCAGGGTGGTTTTCACGGCAAAGCACGTACCCAGACCCAGGTCGCAGTCAGCAATCACACAGGTACATGGTATTTGCTGGGAGCCTCGGCTGACCTGCGCAGCCAAATCGAGTCCACGTCTGATTTGCATCCCAGAACAGAGTCGCCGCACACTCCCATTGCCGGGGTTGTGCTCACCGGAGGCGATCTGGACCACGTCCTTGGACTCCTTCTACTCCGCGAATTTCAGCCGCTGCATTTGTACGCGACTGCAGGAATTCGTCGCATCCTGACCGAGGACAACAGCGTCTTCAAGCTCCTGCAACGGGTCCCCGAGCAGATCAAATGGCATGACGTTCACCCGGCCACGCCGTTTGAACTTCCCGGAGGCGCTGCCGGGCATGGTTTCCGATGTCATCCGATCGGATTGACCGGCAAATATCCCGCATATGTCACTCCGGAGCGCCAGGCCGTTCTGCTTGCGGAAGAGGCGGTCATCGGCCTCATGATTAACGAAATGACGGCGGATTCGGAAACTCCACCCAAGCGGATATTGTTTGCTCCGTCACTTCCGGGAGTCGGTGCGGAATTGCTGTCCAAGCTCGAGAGCTGCGACGTTATTTTCGTGGATGGCACGTTTTGGAGCGACGATGAATTGGTGCGCACTCGTGGCGCGGGATCCAATGCCCGCGAAATGGGTCATTTGCCGATTTCAGGGCCGGAGGGCAGCCTGCGTTTGCTGGCTTCGCTTAGGCATCCCAGGAAGATATTTATTCACGTGAACAATACCAATCCCATTCTCGATGAGGATAGTGCCGAGCATCGCCAGGTGAGCGAGGCGGGCTGGGAAATTGCGGAAGACGGAATGGAGTTCCAGATTTGAGCGCTACGGCCACTGCGCCACCCATGTCCCAAGCCCAGCTGGTGGCCCGCTTGCGGCAAATCGGTGAAGAACGCTACCACCACAAACATCCCTTTCACCTCTTGATGCACGAGGGAAAGCTGACGCGCGGCCAACTGCAGGCATGGGCGCTGAACCGGTACTGCTACCAAAGTCACATTCCGATCAAAGACGCGATTATCCTGGCGCGCAGCAACGATGCTGGGTTCCGCCGCGTCTGGCGCAAGCGCATCGTAGACCATGACGGCGACGACGGTCGCCCCGGAGGCATAGAAAAATGGCTGCGGCTGGCCGAAGCTACCGGGCTGGATCGTGCGCGGGTGGCGGCGGGAGAAGGCGTGCTCCCCGGGGTGAGATACGCAGTGAACGAATACCTGCGCTGGGTTACGGAGCAGTCCTTCCTGGAAGCGGTGGCCTCTTCTTTGACCGAACTATTTTCGGGATCACTGATCACTCTGCGCGTGGATGCCCTGCGGAAACACTATCCCTGGCTAGCGCACGGGCTCAGCTATTTTGAGGCACGCCTAACCCAGGCCCCTGCGGATGCGGAGTTCGCGTTGCAATGGGTGGTCAGTCACGCGCATACCTTTGCCGAACAGGAGCTGGCGTGCGGCGCGCTTCGCGCCAAATGCGACATTCTTTGGGCGCAGCTTGATGCACTTTACTTTGCCTATGTTCAGCCGGGATGGCCGCCGCCCGGAGCGTTCGTGATCAAGGATGGGGCGTGACGCGACCGCTGCCAACGTCCCGGCCAAAATTGGCCCGCGGGTGCCGGATCAGCGATGCGCCCGGCCAGGGCGCCACGCTGCTCATGCCCGAGGCTGCATTGCGATTGAATGGGCCGGGGCTGCGGATCGTGCAGCGCTGTGACGGGGAGCATACATTCAACCAGATTGTGAGTGAGCTGCAAGCCGAGTTTCGCTCCCCGGAAAGCACAAAAATCGAGGACGATGCGGCTGCGTTTCTCGATCGGTTACACCAACGTCGAGCTGTAGATTATGAGTGATTTGGGCGGCGATGGCGGAGCGCGTCAGATGACGGGCCCACTCGCCTTGATCGCGGAGCTTACCCACAGGTGCCCGCTGAGTTGCGTCTATTGCTCGAACCCCCTGGAGATGAAAGCTCGGGGCGCTGAATTGCCCACCTCAGTGTGGGTGAATGTATTTCAGCAAGCTGCTGAACTCGGTGTTCTGCAGCTTGATCTGACAGGCGGAGAACCCCTGGCGCGGCCGGGTCTGATCGAGCTTGTCGGCGCCGCGCGTGCTGTGCGGCTTTACACCAATCTCATAACCTCGGGGATTGGACTTACGGCAGAGCGCTTGGATGCCCTGATAGCAGCCGGGCTGGACCACATCCAGTTGAGCTTTCAGGAT
>Ga0070741_10021277_pt1 | contig 10108 bp, 10 predicted proteins | sample Coa_R1_4_FD_66440 | JGI IMG/M metagenome (GOLD analysis project Ga0070741, IMG submission 66440) | Surface soil microbial communities from Centralia Pennsylvania, which are recovering from an underground coalmine fire - Coalmine... | ecosystem: Environmental > Terrestrial > Soil > Unclassified ...
GGTTAAGCTTCAAAGATTCTGCAAAAAGGAGGTGGGTCAGACTGGACCTTTCGAATTCAGTTAGCGGCTGAAGAAAGGAAAGGTGACAGGTGACCCGAAAGCAGGATAGCGCGAAAGGCAAGATCACAGCAGACGACCTGAAGAGGCTATTGGCAGAAGATCGAGATCTGCTAAAGACGATTATCGAAGAGACGCTACAGCAAGTGCGGGAAGCGGAGATGGACGAAGCGTTGCAAGCAAGCAAAGGCGAGCGCACGGCGGGGCGGCTCGGATACCGAGCTGGTTATTACAACCGGATGCTGGTGACACGGGTGGGCCACATCGAGCTGCGTGTGCCGCAAGATCGGCAAGGACGATTTCGGACGGAGGTCTTCGAGCGGTATCAGCGCAGCGAAAAGGCGCTGGTAGCCGCGATGTTGGAGATGTACCTACAAGGCGTATCCACACGGAAGGTGAAGACGATCACCGAAGAGCTGTGCGGGCACGAGTTCAGCTCATCGACGATCAGCCGGATCGTGCAGAAGTTGGATGAAGAACTGGATCGGTTTGCACGTAGGCGATTGGAAGAAGCCTATCCATATCTGATTCTGGATGCCCGCTACGAGAAGGTCCGGGAGGATGGCGCTGTGCGTAGCCAGGCGGTGTTGATCGCGATCGGCATCAACTGGGAAGGACGGCGGAGCATCCTGGCGGTCGAGCTCGCCAGCCGCGAAAGCCTGTCGAGCTGGAAGGAGTTGCTGGCCGGTTTGCGGCAGCGGTCGCTACATGGAGTGGAGTTCGTGGTCAGCGACGATCATGCCGGCCTACGCCGTGCGATTCAGGAAGCGCTGCCCGAAGCAGTGTGGCAACGCTGCTATGTTCACTTTCTGCGGAATGCACTCGATTATCTGCCGCGCAAAGCGGACGATGATTGTCTGCAGGAACTGCGCTGGATCTATGACCGGCGAGACGCCCAAGAAGCCCGCCAAGATTTGGCGGCGTGGTTGCTAAAGTGGGGCAAACGCTATGCCAAGCTCTGCGCCTGGGTCGAAGAAAACATCGAGGAAACACTGAGCTTTTATCGACTGCCGCGGCAACATCACAAGAATCTCAAGTCAACGAACATGCTCGAGCGGTTGATGGAAGAGATCAAACGGCGCACGCTGGTGGTGCGAATCTTCCCGAACGCGGCCGCTTGCTTGCGTTTGGTTCGAGCATTGGCGGTCGAAACGCACGAAAACTGGATTGAGGCTATGCAGTACCTCAACATGGAACCGCTGCGAGAACAGAAAAAGGAAGCGTTGCGAAAACTGGGAGATGCAGCGTGATGATTTCTACAGCGCTGACCAGGGCAAGGCGCTCCCAAGCCGCCCTTGCCCTGGACCCCATCCCGGCTTCAAAGGTCCAGTCTGTCCCACTCGAATTTGCAGAACTTGACAAGCACAACTACTTTGCCAGGAACGCCGCGCCGAGTGCCTGCCCGCCGGAGCGCAGGGCAGTTGCCGCTCAGCAGATCATTTCTAGCACTGCGATGCCCTCTTTAAAAACATTTCTGCTCTCTCCTGTTTGCATTCTTAATTTTGCAAACGGTTTCTGTGACCAGCTACGGCGCGTATCTACAACAACTTCGCTGCTGACTTCGCAAAGTAGGTTAGTGTGAAATCGGCGCCGGCACGGCGAATACTTGTCAGCGATTCGAGCATGGTGCGTTCGAGATCCAGCCAGCCGTTCGCGGCCGCGGCCATGATCATACTGAATTCACCGCTCACCTGGTAAGCGCCTAGCGGAACATCGAATCGGTCTCGCGCTTGCCGGATGATGTCGAGGTAAGGCATGGCCGGTTTGATCATGATCATGTCCGCGCCTTCTTCCAAGTCGAGCTCAATCTCGCGCATGGCTTCGCGATCATTGGCAGGGTCCATTTGGTAACTCCGACGGTCGCCGAACTGAGGCGCTGATTCGGCGGCTTCGCGAAACGGTCCGTAAAAGACCGAGGCATACTTGGCGGCATAGGAAAGGATAGGAAGGTTCGTGAAATTCGCAGCGTCCAAGGCGGCTCGGATCGCCTTCACGCGGCCATCCATCATGTCGCTGGGGGCTACGATATCGGCGCCGGCGTCGGCATGAGAAACAGCAGTTTTGGCAAGCCATTCGAGTGTCAGATCGTTATCGACATCATTGTTTTTTACAAAACCGCAATGTCCGTGGCTGGTGTACTCGCAATTGCACACGTCGGTTATGACTAGGAGGCCTGGAACTTCCTGTTTAATGCCGCGAATCGCCCGTTGCGCGATGCCATCGGGCGCGTACGCACCGGAAGCGATTTCATCCTTTTTTTCTGGAATGCCAAACAAGATGACGCCCCCGATGCCCAGGCTACGGCACTCCTGACATTCGCGAATCAAGTTGTCTATTGACAACTGTGCGTGACCGGGCATTGCACCGATTTCTTTGCGTACGCCTTCGCCGGGACACACGAACAGAGGCAATATGAATTGCGACGGCGCGAGCCGGGTCTCGCGGACCAAGGCCCGCATCGATTCGGAAGAACGGAGACGCCGCGGCCGGTGGACGGGAAAAGCCATGAGGTACGCTTCCAGTTTTGCAAAGCTGCTGAAAGACAATGCAAAGTATGGAGCGCAAGGTCGCGAAACGATGGTTCGTTTCAGGCGCGGTGCAGGGCGTCGGCTTTCGTTTTTTCGTTCAGGACAAGGCGCGAGAACTTGGCTTGTCCGGCTGGGCGCGCAATCTACATGACGGTCGCGTAGAAGTCTATGCGACAGGCCCCGACGCGCGCTTGAACGACCTTGCGGCGGCACTGCATTTAGGCCCGCGGTTGGCGGACGTGCGCGGCGTGGAACAGCGCGATGAAACGGTGGAGAACGTCAGTGGCTTTTCGATTCGCTGATGGAACTTATGTAGATGGTGCCGTTACGCAGCTCACCACGAACTTCCACGTTTTGCGCCTCGTAGGATGCCGCCTGGCTTTGCGGTTGCAGAGGATACACGTGCTTTCCCGACCATAGACCGTATTTCGATCCTTTCCGCACGCATTCCTGAATGCAATGCAGGTCCGGTTTCATGTCCGAAGTCCGCTGACAGTGAGTGCCGCAATGCGTATCGGTGACATAGCCGCCCCAGACCGAATCGGCAAAGCCCGAAACGATAAGATATGGGCAACCCACGGTGATGAGCAAGGCTAGTCTCTGGGCGCGTTTCACGGGCTCCAACAGCTTTTTTCATTGTAAAGCGGGCGGCAAGGCTGACGATGACACTTCCGATGAGAGTGCAGGCGGTGGTTACAAGAGCGCACCACGACTGGGTCGTTTCTTCGTACACCTATCAAGGTGTGTGCAAGCCGCACAACTGACTATTCTTATTAGCTTGTCTGAAGCGAGATCCTATTGAGCGACTGAATGCGCCAGCGTGGGTGTTGCCGTGGATTCGCCGTCGGCTGCTTGCGGTGTATTGCTAAAGCTGTAGCCGAAGCCCCGGACGGAGCGAATCAGCAGCGGATTCGCTGGATCGGCTTCAATCTTCTGGCGCAGGCGAAGGATGTAGACGTCGACCGTGCGGTCAGTTACCGCTCGATCGTGACCCCAGACTGCATCGAGGAGTTGCTCGCGGCTGAACACGACGCCTGGCCGGTTCATCAAGAATTCGAGCAGCCGGAATTCGGTGGCGGTCAAAGTCAGTGGAGTGCCCCCCAGCCGGGCTTCGCAACGGGTGCGGTCAAGTTCGAGAGTGGCGGCCTTTAGCACGCGCGTAGCGCTGGTCTGACCGCGGAACTGGATCTTGATACGGGCAATCAGCTCACGAATGAAGAACGGTTTGACGATGTAGTCGTTTGCACCAAGTTCAAGGCCGACGATGCGATCAGTCTCCGAAGCCCGGGCGGTTAGAAAAATAATCGGCAGATGAGCCAGTTCGGAATGCTGGCGGATGGCCTTACAAAGCTCCAGACCGTCGGAATCCGGCAACATGACGTCGAGGAGAATCAGATCGGGCCGTTCGCGGCGGCACAGCTCAATCACTCCTCGTCCGGTTTGCGCGCCAACTACGGGGAATCCCTCTTTTTCCAGGTTGTATTTCACCAGCGCATACAGATCGGCGTCGTCTTCAATCACAGCTATTTTTCTCATACGGTGGCGTTAGCCTACAAAGACAGAGTAACGGAGTAATGATGACAACTCGGTTACAAGATGGTTAATTGCATCTGACAATGAAACAAATAATTAGAAGGAGAGGTGCAAATCAAGTTTGTTAAGGAATGAAAGCGCCGTCAAGACATTTTTGTAAATCAACGCTTTTGTTAGATAAAAATTACTTTTGCGGATCCAGGTTTTTATTGAAGAAGTTATCGACTCTGGTCCAGGCGTCGCGCAAGACGTGTTCACGGGCAAAATAGTGAAACTCGCCGGGATACATCATGAAATGAATCAGATCGCCTTTGTGATTCTTGAGCGCTTCATCGATGAGGCGTACTGATTCGAGATATGGCACATTTACGTCGGCTGTACCATGCAGTATCAGAAGCGGCCGCTGCAGACGATCTATATGCGAAATTGGCGAGGCGTTTCGGTAAACGTCCGGATGTTCTTCGGGGGTGCCGATACGGCTGGCTGTCCAGGCGCCGTGATAGGGATCTTCGTAATACATGGCGTAATCGACTACGCCGGCAACGTCTACCGCGGCGCGAAATAAGGTTGGCTGATCAGTCACGGCAATCAAGGTGAAAAAACCGCCGTAGCTCAAGCCCCAAACGCCTATGCGATTGGGGTCCACGTAGGGAAGCGTCTTCAGATAGTTCGCTGACATCCAGGCATCCTTCGCGTCTTTACCCCCGACGTCCATATAGACGCCCTGACGCCACGCCCGTCCATAGCCAATGCTGCCCCGATAATCAGGCGCAAACACAACGTAACCCTGCTGCAATAAATATTGATGAAAGCTGTAGTAGACCGCATAATTACGCTGAACATGCCAACCGTCGTAATTCTGATTGATTCCGTCGCCGTGTATCCACACAACGGCCGGATGTTTCTTCGAACGGTCAAGATTCTTCGGAACAAATAGCCAGCCTGGCACCGTCCGCCCGTCGGCACCGGCAAAATGAACGAATTGCGGCTCGACAAACACGGAGTGATCCAAGCCCTCCGGCATCGACTTAGTCAGCCGCACTGGTTTGGCGTTTGCTTCCGCAGCGGTCATGAACAAGTCCGCAGAGTTCTGCGGATCGGTGTGTTGATAGACAACAGAGCGATCATCGGGCGACCAGCGTGCTGCGATGTTGGTTCCCTTCCCCGCTGTGATGCACACAAGCGATGAATGCCCGGGATTGCCGTTCAGGTCGGCAATGAAGAGTTGGCGGTCGCCGGGGTGATTGGGAGAGTTGGCATCGAATGCCAATTTTTTGCTGTCGTGAGACCATTCAGGGCGCCAAGCTTCAAAGTTGCCGTTGGTTAGTTCTATCGGTTCGCCGCCAGAAGCGGACATCACGTAAAGGTGGTCCCATCCATCGCGATCGCTGACGAACGCAATCCACTTACCGTCAGGCGAAGGCTGCGCAGCGAAACCCGCTTCACCCGGAATGCTCCAGAACTTTTCGTCTGTGTCCTGATGCAAGATATGCGCTTTGCCATCTGAAATATCGGCTACATACGACGTGCGCTTTTTGAAATCGGACGATTGCCGGTCAAGAACAACATGCGAATTATCGACCCAGCGCAAGCCGCCGAAGCCCGCCGGAACGTCGATCTCGGTCGCGCTACGGCCGGTTGTGGAAACAACTTCTAACTTGCCGTTGGTTCGTTCGGTGATGGTGTAGATAATCTTTGCGCCCGAGTAAGCCGGAGTTTGATTGTGAATGATCGACCTCGAACCGGCGTTGAAGGCGATGTGTTGACTGTCAGGCGACCACACGAGCCCGGCAATGCTAACCGCGTTGTGCGCGACGAGTGTTTCTTCTTTAGAATTGATGCTTCGGACGCAAAGATCGGCTCCGCCGTGTTGAGACACTCTGACAAATGCTATCTGCGTTCCGTCCGGCGCTAAAGCGAAATCGCGGCCTCTCAAAGACGGCTGCCAAACCGGTTGGGCATTGCCGTCCGCGAGCGCAACTTGCCACAACGTGCCTTCGCTTGGATAGAACAGCAGCGCGCCATCTTTACTCCAGAATGCGCCCGCAATTTGTCCTTCTGTTAAGTGGGTGAGACGCTTGGGAGTTTTGTCGCCGGAGGTGCCGACGACGTATAGATTGCCGACTCCGCCCTCGTCCCACACAAAAGCAATGTAGCGCCCATCCGGCGACCAGAGCGGGGACAATGGATGCTTGATTTGCATCAGCCGGTCAATCGTAAGTTGACCAGAGGTATTGGCGGGCCTCGCCGCGCTCCAGGTGCAAAGAAGAATTAATAGTGTAATCGCAAATAAGAATTTTTTCACGACGAAGAACGGCATGCGCATACTCACAAAATAATTTCTGGCCGCAAGGGGGATACAGACGGAACTTACAACGCGGTGACACTTACTATAACCGACCGATTTTGAGTTGGTGAATGCTAGTGAAGCTTGTTGCCCGACTGAGGGGCATGATAATCCCTGATACGATGGGCGGCAATGCAGACTAATCGGCGAAGTTTTCTAATGGCAGGCGGTGTGACGGCCATCGCCGCGCGACGCGTCGTGGGCGCTAACGATGTTATTCGCGTGGGCCTTATTGGCTGCGGCGGCAGATCGCGCGATCTACTGCACGCGGCCGATGAAGCAGGGGGCTACGAACTGGTCGCGGCCTGCGATGTGTACGAGCCACGGCGAGATGAAGTTCGCGATAACCGCGCGGCCACGGGAACGGGCGTTAGCACGCACATCGATTACCGCGACGTTTTGAACAACAAAGAAGTAGATGCCGTGATTGTGGCGACACCAGATCATTGGCATGTGCAAATCGCATGCGGCGCGATTGCGGCCGGCAAAGATGTCTATCTCGAAAAGCCGGTCACGCACACGATTGAGCAGGGCGAGACGCTGACGCGCGCGGTACGCGGATCGAAACGCGTGCTGCAGTGCGGGATGCAGCAAAGAAGCTGGGTGCATTTCCAAAGCGCCGTCGATTTGATTCAAGGCGGGAGTATCGGGCGCGTGACGCAGGTGCGCACATATTGGTATCAGAATTATCAACGGAGGCCACTGCGCAATCCGATCGTAACGGAGATGCTCGATTGGAAGCGCTGGCTGGGTTCGGCTCCCGATCAACCGTATAGTGAAGACAAATTCCGCTTTTGGCGCTGGTATTGGGATTTCGGCGGCGGCGCGATGACCGACCTGTTCACGCACTGGATCGACGTCGTGCATTGGGCAATGAAGACGCCGGAACCGCAGCTTGCCCAGACGTTGGGCGACAAATACGTTTTTGACTGGCAATGTCCGGATACGATTCAGTCCGCATTTCGCTACGCTGGCTTCGAAGTGGGATATGAGGGCACGATGGTGTCGTCGATTGACGATGGCGGGCTCGAGTTTCGCGGAACAGCGGCGACACTGAAAATCGACCGCAGCGGCCTAGCCGTTTACAGGGAAAATGTAAAGCAAAACCCGATATTGACCGAGCGTAGCGCTGGCGATGGAACGATTTCGCACATGCAGAACTTCTTCGAGTGTGTGCGGAATCGCAAAGAGCCCAACGCGCCAGTGGAGGCTGGGGTGACAGCGGCGCAAGCGGGTCATATCGGAAACATGGCTCTGCGGAGCGGAAATCGCGTGAGTTGGCCACCGCCGCCGAAGGCGGCTTAGCGACTTCAAGTAAGTGCCGGCAAAATGGAACCTGGATCGGGACGCCCACACTGGCGATTGCTTGTATACATTGAGGGCCGGGACCTGCCCTTTGCCGGCTAGTTAGCTATGGTGCGGGTGTGCCGCCGCTGTGGTGTGTGTCGCATAACAAGAAGGGGGAACCTTCACCCACTGCACCGGATTCACAATCACTCCGTTGACGTAAAGCGTCCAATGCAAGTGCGGGCCGTTCGCGCGACCGGTGGCGCCGATGTATCCGATGACTTCGCCTGCTTCCACGTGCGCACCTTCGCTCGCCGCTGTCTTCGACATGTGCATGTAGATGGATTCGACGCCCTGTCCATGATCGATTGCCACCGTGCCGCCGCGCAGGTTGAAATCGTGAACGATCTTAACAACCCCACCCGCTATCGCGTGAATGGGCGTACCTGCCGCACCGCGTTGGTCGAGGCCGCCATGAAAATCTCCTGTCGGCTTGCCATTGACAAAGCGCTGGACTCCAAACCGCGAAGTCAGACATCCTTTCACGGGTAACTGAAGGGTGTCGGTCCAATAGCGTTCGGGCGACGCCGTATCGCGAAACGCGGTGACGGTCTCCTGTTCGCCCGGCGAAGGCTTCAGCGCCGCCGTCGAACTTTCCATATTTACGTTCTGCTTAGGGTAGTGTGCATTCAAAACGTGCACAGTGAGAGTGCGCACGACCGCGCCGTTCGCATCTAACAGCTCCAGTGGATAGTCGCCCGGCTTCTCCAAAACACGCACCGGCATCAGGCCAAGCGGCCGGCCATCCGACTGTGGAAATAACTGAATGGTGCGGCCGTTCATGCGCGCGCTTTGCATGCCGCTGCAGCTGACTCGCACCACCTCGCCTTGAGGGACCGCGCCAGGATTGATTTCACAGTCGTTGCCAGCCGTCTGCGCCGCGCCAACGAGCGCCGCTGAGGCCAGCAAGGCTGCGGCGAGATACTTCAACCCCCGCACTTAGAACTCATATCTGGGCGGAGTGATGCCTTTCAATCGAAGATAGACCTCCGCTTGGCCGCGATGATGAGCCGTGTGGGTGAAGTAAGCCCACAGCCACTCGAATCCGGTCATTTTTCGATTCGGCGACCCGACTACCGCATTCATCTTTTCGGGCGTCATTGATTCCACTGCCTTGTTGCAGAACTCGAAGGAGTCGGACAAAAAGGAAACGATGGTGTCTTTGTCGGGCTCGGGGGCCTTCTCATCTTTTAGCGAGGCCGCGATTTTTTCCGGCGTCGTGGGTCTTTGCATCCCGCTCGCTACGGCGCAGGCGCCGACATTTGCTACTGCCACCTGCTCCATGAGCTGCCCGAAACTGAGTTCCGCAGGCACCGGTTTGAAGCCATAGCTATCGGCTGGCATGGCTTTGGCAACCTCCATGGTGAACTCGCTAGAAACCTTCCAATGCTTGACCAACGCATCGTGTATCGAATCCTGCGCCAACAAGGGCACGCATAATAAAACCGCCGCAATGAATTTCACTAATTTTCCCGCCACTGATTACTCTCGCATAGAGCAATTCAAATGCGCGGCGCTATTGGTTCGGCAGGTATTTCGATGACGCGAAGCCGTGCAGCCGGATTCGGAAGCAAGTAACTGCTTCTTTCCAGTCGAGTTGTAGCTTTTTCACGGGCCCGTACGTCGGCGGCCAATGGGCAGCATGTGTTTTCCAGCGCAGGTTGGGGTAATGGCCGAGGATCAGCGCGGTGCGCGGCAAATGATACGGCGAGCTGATCACTTCCGCGGTATGCCAGTCGTTCGCTTGCATGATTCGGTTCGAATAATAGATGTTCTGAATGGTGTCGTGCGCGTGCTCCTCTTCGATGACGGCACTTGTTGGAACGCCATTCGATTCAGCCAGCCGGGCCATTGCGTCAGCTTCGATAAACCGGTTGTGCGCGGCTGCTCCGGTCATGATGATGTGGCTGGACAGCCCTTTCTTGAATTCACGCACCCCCTCCATGACGCGCTCCTGCTGTTCAGGACTTGGCGATCCATCCGCTTTGGTGGGACACCCGAGCACAATCAGTGTGTCCACCTTGTTCAAGCCGGCGTTTTCGCGCGGAGCAAAAAAGTACGGCCCCAAGATGATTGCTGGAAAAAGCAGGCAAAAAATAATGAGCGCGAGCAGGGCTCGCAAGAGAATTCGCATAGGGGCAATTAGCGTCCAGGCCGCCGCGGATATAATCACGGTCCATGACGAAGAAGCTCATCTTATTATTGGGGCTGATCTCATCGGGTCTGGTTGTGACAAACGGTCTTGCACAGAACAAGGCTTCCGAAGCGCGACCGCGAGCTTCGGATCTGGGATTAA
>Ga0070741_10021278_pt1 | contig 10108 bp, 11 predicted proteins | sample Coa_R1_4_FD_66440 | JGI IMG/M metagenome (GOLD analysis project Ga0070741, IMG submission 66440) | Surface soil microbial communities from Centralia Pennsylvania, which are recovering from an underground coalmine fire - Coalmine... | ecosystem: Environmental > Terrestrial > Soil > Unclassified ...
ACGCCCGGCTTCTTCCCGGTGATTGCGCAAACGCGAGACATACGAACAACCTTGAGAATTCAGTAACTTGGAGGCGAGGGAGCACAGCAAAGACCACCGTCCCCTCGCCGGGGCCGGCCTTTATACCAGCGTCGGCGGGGGATCTCAAGGCCGGCGGGCGCCCGTGGCGAGCTCGCAACCCATGCCCCTTTGACGGACGCCCAAGCGCAACGCCACAGATCTAAAACGCCGCGGATCAAAGAAGTCCCGCTTCGGCGAAAGAGTAGCAGCCGCCATTTCCCACGATGAGGTGGTCGAGGACGCGAACCTCCATGAGTGCGAGCACATGGCGCAGCCGTCTTGTGATCTCTTCGTCCGCGCGACTCGGCTCCATGACACCCGATGGGTGGTTGTGGGCGAATATTACGGCGGAGGCATTGTGGAACAGCGTCTGGCGCACCACCTCTTTGATATGCACGTGCGCGATCTCCGTCGTGCCCCTGAAGAGCTCCTCGAAGGCAATCAGCCGATGGTGACTATCGAGATAGAGACAACAGAAGACCTCGTAAGGTCGATGCTGGAGCTCGGCGCGCAGAAACCGTTGCGTGGTCTCGGGCGCCGCGAGGGCTGAGCCCTTCTCCAGGGAAGCCCGCAAGTGTCGTTTCGCCAACTCGAGCGCTGCCTGGAGAGCTGCGTACCGAGCGATTCCCACGCCCGCCTTATCCGTCCAGCAATGGAATTCCGCGGTCAGCAACTCGCGCAGCGATCCGAACGCCACAATGTGCGCTTGCGCCAGCTCGATGGCATTGAGCCCTCCGGTTCCGCACCGCAGCAGTACCGCAAGCAACTCGGCGTCCGACAACGCCTGCGGCCCCCGCGCGAGCAGCTTCTCTCGGGGCCGCTCGTCCTTGGGCCAGTGACGAATCGACAGCGTACGGATGACGCACTTGGAGGTGCTTTCCCCCGAGGTGCTTTCCCCCGATGCGCTCTCGGCGATAGCTTTGCGCGCCAAGCGTTTACGCGTGACGGGAGATCCGCGCTTGCCGCCGGGGCGGCGCGCCCGACGAATCTGGGTTTCCGCCGCACGAGGTGGGGCGCCGTCTCTCAGATCCGTTGTCGCAACGATTTCTTGTCCATCCATGCTCGTGATGTCTTCCGTAAGTCGGACGGCCAACCGGCCGCGGCTCGCAGTTTGAAGGGACGGACCGAAGGGGGATAGGGGGAATATCGGGTGCAATTCACCAGATATTCACAAACGGCGGCGAAAGGCGGGAACCGCGGTGCCGGCCGGGTGTTGGATCGAGATCGGCAGGTCGGTCGAACCGGAGCTTCACCATGGCCAAAATGAAAGCGGTTTGTATCCATTCCTTCGGCGGCCCGGAAGTGCTCAAGGTCGAAAGCGTCGACATCCCCGAGCCCAAGGACGATGAGGTGCTGATCAAGGTTCATGCCGCCAGTGTCAATCCGGTCGACTACAAGATCCGCGCGGGCCAATACCCGCCGGTGAAAGAACAGCAGCTGCCGAAAGTTCTCGGCCGCGATGTCGCCGGCACGATCGAGCGCTGCGGCCGGGCCGTTCGCAACTTCAGCGAAGGTGACGCGGTGTATGCCATGCTGGGCACCGGCTCGGGCGGGTATGCCGAATATGCCACCGTCAAAGCTGACGCGTGCTCACGCAAGCCCGAACGACTCGATTACTCTTCAGCCGCCGCCATACCCCTGGCCGGACTCACCGCCTGGCAGGGACTGTTCGATGAAGGCAATCTCGTTGCCGGCCAACGCGTGTTGATCCACGGTGGCGCGGGAGGAGTTGGACACCTCGCGATCCAGTTCGCGAAGGCGAAAGGCGCCACGGTATGTACGACAGTGTCGGGGCAAGACGTGGGATTCGTCCGCACGCTAGGCGCGGACGAAGTGATCGACTACAAGTCCGAGCGTTTCGAAGACAAGTTGCATGATGTTGACCTGGTATTCGACCTGGTTGCAGGCGATACGCAAGAGCGCTCGTGGGCAGTCCTCAAGGATGGCGGTACCATGATTTCCACTCTTGCCAAGCCATCCGAGATCAAGGCGCGCGAGCATCACGCGCGAGCCACGAACTACATCGCGCACCCCGACGGCGGCGAGCTCGCCGAGATCGGCCGACTGATCGATGAGGGCAAGGTACGGCCGTGCGTCGTAGCGAGCTACACCTTGGAGCACGCCGCCGAGGCCCAACAGCGACTCGAACGCGAGCATCCTCACGGAAAAGTGGTGCTGGAAGTCAGCTAGTACCGTCAATAGACGAGCGACGGGCGGCCACGTTTGCGTGGTCGCCTGACCGCGACTTTCGTCGCCGCTTCAACTCTCGCTGCAAATTAGAAAGAACCCGTCTCCCGAGGGGTGATCGACCTTGCTGAGGGCCTTGGTGCCAAACAATCGATACACTGGGTCGTAGAAGCGGTCCACGGCGTAACGCTTGTCGGCGAACAGCTTGGTCACATCGAAGTAGTGCTGCATCAGCCGATCCTTCAGCATGGCGGACGGGACGTGGATCACCATCATGGCCACCTCGATTTTGCCGGCGATGATGTCATCGTCTTCCCTGTCAAATCGATCCAGAATGGGACGATATTGGGCGGGTAGCGTGTCCCGCGACCAGATCTTGATGGCGATGTCCGACATGCGCGCTCCATCGGCCTCGGGCCGGCGGTACGATGGCCAATCTATAGCACGGCTGCCCGGGGACCACATGCAACCAGCTCTCACTACTGACGCCAGACTCTTGGATGTGTTGACCGAGCTGCGGCGTCGCGAGCCGATCTTTCATCGGCCGGAGCTCGGGTCGACGCGGGCGGATTTCGAACGCATGACGATGGAGGATTTCTGGGAGATCGGCGCATCGGGGCGACGCTACAGTCGTGATTACGTGTTGGATGTGCTCGAGGAGCGCCACAAGCATCCTGTCCAGGACAGGTGGGAGACCGCGGATTTCCGCTGCCAGGAGCTGGCGTCGGACGTGTATCTCCTTACCTATACATTGCACCAGGGACAGCGCGTCACGCGTCGCGCGACGATTTGGCGGCGCGTCGCCGAGGAGTGGAAGATCGTGTTCCACCAGGGGACGATCGTCGAGAACGCCGCTCCCGGTCAGTGATAACCCTCACCCGGCCGGATCTTGCCCCGGAAGGTGTGATACACGAACACGGTGTATCCGAGGATGACGGGAATCAGGACTGACATCCCCGCGAGTATGAAAGCTTGCGCTTTTGGGGCAGCGGCCGCTTGCCACACCGTGAGGGCAGGAGGCACGAGATAGGGCATGGTCGAGATCACCAGGCCTATGAAGGCGACGACGAACAAACCGACCGCGCTATAAAAGGCCGTAGTGGGCTGTTTGCCGCGAATTCCGCGCCAGCAAAGCACGGCGAGCGCGATCGTCAGAAGCGGTACCGGAGATAGATAGAATAGATTGGGCAGGCTGAACCAGCGTGTCGCGATTCGTTGAAATGCCAGCGGCGTCCAGACACTCACGAGTAGTATGAACGCCAGAAAGGCGACGAACAGCGGCCGCGCCACGCTCCGGGCGATCTGCTCGACGCCACCAGAGGTCTTCATGACCAGCCAGCACGCCCCCAGAAAGGCGTAGCCCACCACGAGCCCCAGGCCGCACATGAGGCTGAAAGGGCTGAGCCAATCGAATACCGCGCCCCCGAAGTGATCGCCATCGACCCGGATACCTCCCAACAGCCCACCCAACATCAAACCCTGACAGAACGCGGCCACCGTCGAGCCCGCGGCGAATGCGACATCCCACGGCCGGTGACTCGGCTTGGCGACCCAGCGAAACTCGAAAGCGACCCCACGAAATACGAGCGCGAGCAACATCGTGATGAGCGGGACGTACAGTGCCGGCATGATCACGGCGTACGCGAGAGGGAAGGCCACCAGGAGCCCGGTGCCACCGAGGACCAGCCAGGTCTCGTTGCCATCCCAGAACGGCGCCACCGAATTCATGGTCTGATCGCGCTGCGCCTCTTGCGGAAACCAGGGAAACAGAATTCCAACACCGAGGTCGAAGCCGTCCAGGACAATGTACATCGCGACCGCCAGGCCGATGACACCGGCCATGACGATGGGCAGCCAGTACGCCGCTCCCGCAAGGTCTGCCGGGGTCGTCGGAGTCATTGACGCGGCTCCTCTATGTTGGATTTCGCGGCGCTGGCAGGCGCAGGCGCGGCAGACACCGCCTGCGTAGCGGTGCCGTTGGGAGAGGGCTGGGCCTGCCCGGGCGGCTTGGCCGTCTGCCCACGAGACTCACGAGTGGGGGCATCCGCCACTGAGAGCGGGCGGTTCGGCAAGCCCTCCGGAAGTGCGACCGCCTCACCCTTGGGTCCGCGCCAGATCAGCCGCTGGATGTAGTAGATGCCGATCGAAAACAACACGCAATAGACCAACACGAACAACGTGAGCGAGGTGGCGACCGTCGCCGCGCTCACCGGGGAGAGCGCCTGCTCCGTGCGCAGGATTCCGTAGGCCACGTAAGGCTGTCGGCCACTCTCGGTGGTCAACCAGCCCGCCAGAATAGCGACGAATCCCAGCCACCAGGCCCGGGCGACGCTGTTTAGATACCAGCGCGTCGTGAAGAGCTTCCCGCGCCACCACAGGAAGACGCCGATCAATCCGATGGCGATCAACGCCAGCCCGATCGCCACCATCAGGCGAAAGGCGAAAAAGATCGACGTGACCGGAGGCCGTTGATCGCGGGGGAAGTCCTTGATGCCAGCGAATCGGCCGTCCCATGAATGGGTGAGGACCAGACTACCCAGGTGTGGAATCGCGATTTCCGCGCGGTTGCGCTCGGCGGCTTCGTCCGGAAGCGCAAAGAGCACCAGGTCGGCCGGGCCATCGTCATCCCAGTGCGCCTCGATGGCGGCGATCTTGGCCGGCTGGTGCTGTAGGGTGTTGAGCCCATGCTGATCCCCTAACACCAACTGTAGCGGGCCGAGGATCGCAAGCATGCCGACGCCCATTCGCATCATGATGCGTCCTTCCGACTCGAACTCGCCGCGGCTCAAGTAGCGCGCGCCGGCAGCGAGTACGACCACGGACGTCGTGAGGTACGCGGCGGTCATCATGTGGGCGAAGCGATACGGGAAGCTGGGGTTGAAGATCACCCGCAGCCAACTCACCGGGTACGCGATGCCGCCCTGGAGTTGGTAACCGTCGGGAGTGTGCATCCAGCTATTCGCGGCCAGGATCCAGAATCCGGAAATGGCCGTGCCCAGGGCGACCAGAATCGCCGAGGTCACGTGAAGCCCAGGAGATACCCGCTGCCAACCGAAGAGCATCACCCCCAGGAACGTGGCTTCGAGGAAGAACGCGGTCAGGACCTCATAGCCGATCAACGGTCCGATGACGTTGCCCACCACCGCGGAGAAATGCGCCCAGTTGGTGCCGAACTGGTAGGAGAGTGGAATGCCCGAAACGACTCCCATCGCGAACGACACGGCAAAGATCTTGGTCCAGAAGCGAGCGAGGCGGTGGAAGTCAGCTCGACCAGTGCGTTTCCAGAGCACCAGGAGCGTGGCCACGTAGGCGGACAGGCCAATGGAAAAAGCCGGAAAGATGATGTGGAAGCTGATCGTGAACGCGAACTGGAGTCTGGCGAGCAGCAGCGCGTTGGGGTCCACCTGGGAGCTCCTGCGGGTTTGGAATCCGCCTGGGTCGGGCGCTGGATTGTATTCAGGCGGCCGGAACTGGGCGGTGGGACTTTATGTCCAATCGGGGTCGACGGCCACCTTGGGCTTGAAGCGTGGCTGGGTAGACCCGATCAACGGGTCCAGGGCTGCCTACCTTGGGGTCGGCGGGTACGCGATTGGTCGTATGCCTGCCAGACGGAGTCGAGGTGTAGCCTGAGCTCGTGGTTGGCGTTGGCGTGAGCGCCGCGGAGGGTAGGTCGGGAACCCTCGAAGAGGCGGGGCGTTGCCCCTCTCGGAAGAGAGATTTCCAGCGGACTTCGATAGGTCTAAGCTGTTGTCCCATAAGGCGAAATAGCTCGCCGACGGGGTAGATGCCCCGGGAACTTCCGCACCCCTTAGCACTCTAATGCCGCGAGTGCTAAAATGGCGCCCAATTAGGAGAGTTCATGACCGCAAGTACCGCATTGATCGCCCGTCCCGGCGATTTCGCGCTCGCCGGTCCCATGGGAAGCCTGGATGCTTACTTGGACCGCGTTGGCCGAATTCCAGTCCTGAGTCGCGAGGAAGAGCGAGATCTCGCCGAGAAGTTTCGCTTCCGCGGAGATCTGAACGCTGCCCGCGAACTGGTGCTGTCGCACCTTCGATTTGTCGTGCACATCGCTCGTGGCTATAGCGGTTACGGTTTGCCCATTGGTGATTTGATCCAAGAGGGTAACGTTGGCCTGATGAAGGCCGTGAAGCGCTTCGACCCCGCGCAGAACGTGCGCCTGGTCTCGTTCGCGGTGCATTGGATTCGCGCCGAAATCCATGAGTACGTGTTGCGGAACTGGCGGTTGGTCAAGATCGCCACGACCAAAGCACAGCGGAAGCTGTTCTTCAACCTGCGTCGGATGAAGAAGAATCTCACTTGGCTGTCCGCCGAGGAGACCGCCGCGGTAGCGCGCGACCTGGGTGTCAGCGAGAGCGAAGTCACCGAGATGGAGAAGCGGCTCGCCGCGCGTGACATGTCGTTCGACCCGGTCCCCGAGTCGGAAGATGAGGAGGTCTACAGCCCAGCGGCTTACCTGCCCGCGGCGGATGCCGATCCGGCGGAGAAGGTGGAGAACGCGGAGTGGGAGGATGATTCGTCGGAGCGCCTGCGGGGGGCGATGGCTCGTCTCGATGACCGCAGCCGCGATATCCTGCAGCGCCGTTGGATGACGGACGACAAGGCGACGTTGCACGACCTGGCTGACAAGTATGGCGTTTCCGCGGAGCGCATTCGACAAATCGAGTCCAACGCACTTGGAAAGCTGCGGGGGATGATGGGCTCCGGCGCCGCCGCATGATGCGCAACGCGCCGCTGGCGCACGACCGCTAGAAGCTAGGCGGGCGCACGGAGGTCATCGAAGCCTCTGGGATCGCCCGCCTTCGCGAGATCGAGGAGCTAAGCCCGGAACGCCGGGCTTTTTCTTTTTGGGCGGGCGCATGCCATGGCAACCCGGGTGCCGCAGGCGTAGTGTTCGAGTCACGGCGGTACGGGCCGGAGGCCTCCCATCACATGCGCACCGTCACTGATTGGCTCGGCGAGTACAGTGAGAGCCATACCCACCGCACGAACAAGATACTCCACTGGCTCTGCGTGCCACCGATCGTGTTGTCGGTGATGGGGCTACTGTGGTCGCTCCCGGTGCCCGGAGTGTTTGTGGAGCAATCTCCGTGGCTCAACTGGGCAACCCTGGCCGCGGCGGCCGCGACCATCTACTACTTCGCACTGTCACCGGCGCTAGCGCTCGGGGCCTCTTTGGCCTTTCTCATCCTCCTGTGGGTCATACAGTGGCTGACGGGCCTGCCGTGGCCGCTGTGGCTGACGTCCGCGGTTATCTTCGTGGCCGCCTGGATCGGGCAATTCATCGGGCACGCGATCGAAGGCAAACGCCCGTCCTTTTTCAAGGATGTGCAGTTTCTGTTGATCGGACCGCTATGGCTGGTCGCCGCGGCGTACCGCAGACTCAGCCTACCGTATTAGAACACCAGCTCCGGTTCCGCCGCGGCGGCGCGAACCGCGGTGGCGACGCGTTCGTGCACGCTCTTGTCGAGTGGATCCGGTACCAACTCGTCGGGGCGGGCGAGCTGCGCAATCGCATCCGCGGCCGCCATCAACATGCGGTCCGAAAAATGCGTGACGCGGGCGGCCAGCGCACCTTTGAACAAACCCGGGAAGGCAAGCACGTTGTTGATGCCCTTGCCGTCGGCTGCGAACGCAGCGCCGCGCTCGCGCGCGACCAGCGGCTCGATCTCTGGATCAGGATTCGACAGCGCGAGAATCACCTGTCCCGGTCGCACCCATTCCGGCTTGATCAAGCCCTTGACGCCGGTGGTCGCAAGCACAATATCGGCGCGCTCCATGATGGATTCGAGGGAGGCGCTTTCACCGCCCAGCGACTGCAGGCGCTCGAGCGCGCTGGGGCTGCGGTCAGCACCAAGAATGCGCTCGACGCCGTAGGCGCGCAGCAACCTGACTATACCGGTCCCTGCCGCGCCCAGACCGATTTGCCCAACAACACTGTCCCGCAAGCTGCGCCCTGCCTGGCGCGCCGCGTTGGTGAGAGCGGCGAGCGCCACAACCGCTGTGCCATGCTGGTCATCGTGCAGAACGGGTTTCTGCAATCGTGCCTGCAGTTTCTGCTCGATCTCGAAGCATTCAGGCGCAGCGAAATCCTCGAGCTGAATCGCACCGAAAGACATTTCGATCGCCGCGACAGCTTCGACCACGCGATCGGGTTGCGTCTCTTTCAGGAGAATCGGCACGCCGCTGATTCCCACCAGATCAGCGAATAGCGCCGCTTTGCCTTCCATCACCGGAAGCCCGGCAAGCGCGCCGATGTTCCCGAGGCCCAGTACGGCCGTGCCGTTGGTCACGATGGCAACAGTGTTGTCCAGACTCGTGAAATCATGCGCGGTGCGCGGGTCCTCCTTGATGGCCAGGCACACCCGCGCGACGCCAGGTGTGTAGATGTCGCGCAGCACCTGCAATGTATTGATGGGGATGCTGGCGACCATGCGGATCTTTCCGCCGCGGTGGCGGTTGAAGACCCGGTCCGATTTACCGATGAAACGCGCGGTGGGTAACTGGCCAATCCGCTCGTACAGGCTACGGTCCGCCTCCTCGTCCATCTCGAGCGTGATCTCCCAGACGGTCCTGCCCTGATCACGCCTCAGTGCCGTCAAGTGCTCGATCGTGAGACCCGCGTCGGCGATCACCTGCAGCACTTTGGCGAGACTGCCCGGTTGATGAACGGTCTCGACGATGAGAATTTCGGGGATCTTCATTGACAGACAACAAGTCCTTCGTGGTGAACGGGCGCCTGGAATATGCCACCAAAAGTAAAGCATTGCAGGCCGCGCGGGCGCAGCCGTTCTTCACATCCGCAGCAAAACGGCTGGTCGTCGCACCGCCGGAACCGAGGCGCACGCCAGATGTGAACGAGTCGCTGCCCGGCCTCCAAAGGAGATCGGTCCACGTCTCGCGCGCGTGGCCAATTCAACACCCAACGAGAACCTGGGTCGGGTGACTGAGCGCGGCCTCGGATGGCTGCGATGTGAGTTGCAGGCTTTGGCGGGCGGCGATTTCCAGGCCGAATGCCACGGCGCGCCAACCGCGCCATTTTTTGCCAGAATTCATCGGCGGATTGCCCCTTTGGCTCCCTTCGGAGGCGATGTGGCGCTGGCGAAATGCTCCCGTACGCGAGGTATCGGAGCACAGTCATGCAACGGAAATTCATCGGGCGGCGAGCTGAATGGGCGCTGAAAGCGGCGGCCTCACTGAAGAGCGCGGCCAGCGAACATCAGGAGCAGATCACCAACTGGCTGGGAGTGCTGATGCTGTTGGCGGTGGGAGTCGTCTGGCTGTAGCCTTCGCAACCATGAAACGCCAAGTGGCCATTGTCGAAGACGAGCCCGCGATCCGGGACAACTACGCAGCGGCTTTCACGCGGGAAGGGTATCTCGTGCGGACGTACGGAAATCGTAAGCAGGCGATGGCCGCTTTCGCCGCCCGATTGCCCGACCTCGCCGTGATCGATATCTCCCTGGAGGAGGAGCCGGAAGGCGGGTTCGAGCTCTGCCGCCAGCTACGGGCGCTCTCGGCGGAGCTGCCGATCATCTTTCTGACCGCGCGTGACAGTGAGCTGGATGCGGTGTCGGGGTTGCGGCTTGGCGCGGACGACTTCCTGACCAAGGATCTGAGCCTTGCTCACCTCATCGCGCGCGTGAATGCACTGTTCCGTCGAGTGGAGGCATTGCGCAAACCGCATGAGGCCTCGCAAGTGGTTCGACGTGGGCCCCTCATGCTCGATGGCGAGCGCATGCAAGTGGAATGGGAAGGCAAAGTGGTGCTGCTGTCCCTGACTGAGTTCTGGATCGTACACGCACTCGCGCGCAATCCGGGACACGTGAAGAACCGCCAG
>Ga0070741_10021279_pt1 | contig 10108 bp, 10 predicted proteins | sample Coa_R1_4_FD_66440 | JGI IMG/M metagenome (GOLD analysis project Ga0070741, IMG submission 66440) | Surface soil microbial communities from Centralia Pennsylvania, which are recovering from an underground coalmine fire - Coalmine... | ecosystem: Environmental > Terrestrial > Soil > Unclassified ...
GGAAGCCCTGCACCGAGTAGATGTCTGAGAGATCGTCCAGGCCGATCAGGCCGGGGACCTCGTAGACCTGTTGCTCTCCGATGTGCATCGCCTCGACCAGCTGGTCGAGGAGGCGCGGCTCCATGTCGGGCGAGATCTCCAGCCGCACCACCTCGCCGAAACGGCGGCGGCGGACCTCCTCCTCGACCGCGAGCAGCAGGTCGTCCGCCTCGTCGGAGACGTCGTAGTCGGTGTCGCGGGTGACTCGGAAGAGCGAGTGGTGGACGATCTCCATCCCCGGGAAGAGGTCGTCGAGGTTCGCGGCGATGACCTCCTCGAGCGGGACGAAGGTGAGCCCGTCGCCGATCGAAAGGAAACGGCCCAGCAGCTCCTTCGGGACCTTGACGCGCGCCGCAACCTCCTCGTCCTTCTCCGGGTTCCGCAACAGCACGCCGATGCTGAGCGAGAGGTTCGAGATGTATGGGAAGGGCCGGCCGCGGCCGATCACGAGCGGCGTCAGCGCCGGGAACACCTGGCTGGTGAAGAGGTCCTCGATCTCTTCCCGCTCCTCGGCGTCGGCGGCGTCCAGCGACAGGACCCGGATGCCATGCTCGGCCAGCGCCGGCTTGATCTCCTCCTCGAAGCACCGGGTCAGCCGGCCGCGGAGCTCGAGCGACCGCTGGCGGATCAGCCGAATGACATCCGCCGCCGCCAGGGCATCGGCGCCCCGGGCGTCGATCTTCGACTCGACCTGGTCGTGCAGCCCGGCGACCCTCACCATGAAGAACTCGTCAAGGTTGTCCTGGTAGATCGCTGAGAAGTTGACCCGCTCCAGCAGCGGCACGCGCGGGTCCTCGGCAAGCTGGAGCACCCGGTCGTTGAAGTCGAGCCAGGAGAGCTCCCGGTTGAAGTACAGAGAGGGATCGCTGAGATCGGGCTCGGTGGCGGTCCGGACGGCTTCCGGCGCGAGAGCCGCTCCCACGTCGGCCGCCGGTCCGCTCGGTTCGGTGGAGCGCTGTGCGACCTCGTCCGCCATCGGTTCAATGTAGCGGCCCCCATCGGGCCACCGCCCTGCCTGCATGCGCCGACCCGTCGGAGATGGAGCTTCGCGCGGCGGCTAAGCAGCCCTGCCGAGCTTGATGAGCGGCCGCTCGGCGGGCTCGGTGACCCGGTCGTAGCCGCCGGCGAGCTCCGCTAGCGACGCCTCCCATGTCCGCTTCAGGGCCGCTTCGCGGCCCTGCCGTCCCAGCTTCGCGCGCCAGGCCGGCGAGTCGGCGAGCTGCAGCAGCGCGGCCGCGAGCATGCCCGCGTCGGGGTCGCAGAGGCGCCCGGTCTCGCCGTCGACGACGAGCGACGACGGGCCGCCCGCATCGACCGCGACCACGGGGAGCCCGCTGGCGCCGGCCTCGATCAGGACCTGCCCGAAGGTGTCGGTGCGACTGCAGAACAGGAAGACGTCCGCGTTCGCGTACGCCCGCGCGAGATCCTCACCCCCCAGCCAGCCGAGGAAGGTGGCGCGTTCACCGAGGCGGTCACGCAGCAGGTTCTCCTCCGGCCCCCCGCCGGCGAGCTGCAGGTGCAGGCGAGGGTCGGCACGATGCGCGCGGATGAAGGTGTCGGCGAGCAGCTCGATGCCCTTCTCCCGGCTCAGCCGGCCCGCGTAGAGCACGTCGATCCGATCCGTACGACCACGCCGGTCGCGCAGTCCGGGATCGAACCGGGAGGTGTCGACGCCACGTCCCCAGCGCCCGATCGAGGTGCGATCGATGCCGAGCCGGATCAGGCTCTCGTCCGCCGATGGACTCGGAGAGAGAACCCGGTCACACTGCCGGTAGAAGAGTGCCATCGCCATATCGGTCCACCGCCCGAGCTCCGGGGAGGGGACCCGCAGGCTGGCGTAGGCACCGAACTCGGTGTGCCAGCTGCCCACGACGGGCAGCGACATGATGCGGGCGACAAGCACGGCCATCACCCCGACCGGCCCGGGCGCCGTGACGTGCATCGCGTCGAAGCGCCCCTCCGCCAGCGCCTCCACCAACGGCGGGAACCCGGGGACGCCCAGCTCCAGCCCGCTGTAGAAGGGCGCCTCGATCTCCGCCACCGCCGGCAGGCGACGGTCGACGTTGCGATCGGTGCCGACCACCTCGACCGCATAGCCGGGGACGCCGAGCTCTCGGATCCGCTCGACCGTGTGCGTCACGCCGTGCATCCGCCCGATGCCGTCGGCCACGACCGCCACCCGCTTCGGCCCCTCGCCGGGGGAAAGCTTGGTCTTCTCCCTGCCGAGGAAGGCGGTCGCCGGCGCGTATGGGATCGCCGGCACGGCGGCTCCGATCAGGCGACGGCCACCCGACAGGGCGGCCGAGAGCATCTCCGCCGAGCCGCCGCCGTCGAGCGCCTCCGCGGCCCGCTCGATCACCTCGCGCAGCTGCCGCTCGTGCGCCAACCTCGCACGACGCTCGAGCTCGGTGTGGGTGAACTCGTCCGACTGCATCAGATCGATCAGCGCGCGCCCGGGCTCCAGGCCGAGCGAGGCGGTGAATGCGTCGAGCAGCGCTCGCGCCTGCTCGGGACCGAGGTCCGCCGCCACCTCACCTCGGCGCAGGTCGCCCTCCCTCATCACGCGCTCGGCGATCTTCAGGATGGCGTCGGGATTCGGATCGACCCCAGCGCCATCGGCATGACCGTCACCTGTGAGCAGCAGCGCGCGGGTGCAGAGCGCGATCGCCGTGTGCGCCCACTTGGCGGCGCTGCCCTGATCGCCACGCGCCTCGGCGCGGCCCTCCCGCACGTGGCGCAGAAACTCTTCCGGCGTGGCCGCGGGCGGCGTCTCAGTGAAGGTCCGCCCGATGTCCACGCCGGCGTGGTCATCGGAGCCGCCGGTGCCGGTTCCACCGTGCGTCTCGATGTAGGTCGCGGCCGGCATGTTGAGCTCGCGCGCGCGGGATCCGTTGCGGGTCTCCCAGACCGGGAACAGGCGCGCGAGCTGCCTGCGGTGGGCTGGGGCGAGCGGCGCCTCGACCGCGTAGAAGGGGTGGGCGAGGGAGCAGGCGATCCCGTGTGAGTGGAGATACTCGGCACAGGCCTCGACGTCGCCGCTCAGCTCTTGCAGCCGCGAATGGTCGTCGGGCGTGATCCCGAGGCAGAGGACATGAACCGCCTGCGGCTCATCACGGAACCAGGCCGTCAGCTCCTCGGAGACGAAGACGTCGTCGCGGTCGGCGATCTCCAGGCAGCCGTCGATCGTGTCGTGATCGGTGATCGTCACGAAGTCCATGCCACGCCGCATGGCGAGCTCGTAGACCTCCTGCGGCGGCGTCGCGCACTCGGGCAGCCCGAGGCTCCGCTGGACGCCGAGCTTCGACACCTCGGACGCGGTCGAGTGACAGTGCAGGTCCACCCGGGTGGTGGATAGCGGGTTCATCTGACCCCCTTCTCATCGTTCTCCGTTCAGCCGAAGGGTGGCCAGGTGCAGGGAAAACGCCGTTACTAACCGGTGTCCCTCGTGTGCAGAGCGCGTGAACGGAACGCCCGCTCGCGGTCGATCCGCGCCTGCTCGGCCTGGGCCTCGGCGCGCAGCGCGGCGCGCTCCGCGGCCTCCGCCTGGACGCGCGCACGCTCGGCGAGCTTGGCGGTGCGGCGGGCCTCCCGGGCGCGCCGCAGGGCCCGGTCCACCGCGCGCTCGAGCCGGCGCCAGGTGCCCTTCTCCTCCTCGCGCGTCCAGAAGTCGACGAAGCGCTCGGCGAGCAGTCGGCGGCGAGCCTCCAGATAGACGGCGAGCACGTCGAGGCCGCGGTAGGCGGTCCGGTGCGGGGCGCGAGCCGCCAGCCTCGGGTCCAGGTCCGGGCTGTCGCCGGCCTTGACCCGGACCGCCTCTGCGTCCGCACGCTGCAGCCGCTCCAGATGACGGCGGACTCGGGGCAGCATCACGTCGCAGTCGTGGATCTCGCCGAGGATGTCCTGGAGGTCCCGCGCGCGCCTCCGGGCCGTGTCGGCGGGGCGGCCGAATGCGAAGCCGGTCAGCTCGAGCACGTAGCGGAGACGCTTGGCGGCGATCCGCATGTCGTGCTGTGCCTTCGCCTTGCCAGCGAGAGCCCGCGGCGCGAACGAGTGCATCTCCTCGAGGCGGACCTTGATGATTCGCGCCGCGCTCTCTCCCAGGGGCCGAGAGGGGTCGAGCTTCTTGACCGGCCGGGCCCTCATGCCAGACTCGCTCGTGCGGCGACCACCAGCTCGTCCATGCTCTCGCGCAGCGCCCTCAGGCTTGCGTCGTCGACGAGCGGCGCGAGCTCGCGGTTGGCCTCCTCCTGCTCGGCCCGGATCTCGTCGATCAGGGAATACAGGCCTCGCCGGTCCGGAGCGGCCATCTGCTCGCTGAAGCCGAGCAGCGTTTCGATGGCGACGTCCCGGTCGCGACGCTCGCCGAGCGCGTCGGCCAGCCGCTTGACCTGCCTGAGCGCGTCGCTGTAGGGCCGCTCCGGGAAGCATGGCTCGAAGATCTCGAGCGCGGCGCGCAGCCGGCGGGTGGTGACCCGCATGTCATGAACGCGCTCGATGTCCCCGGTGTCGAGCACCCCCTGCGCATGCTCGGACAGCTCGGCGGCCCGGACGGAGACGACTTTGGCCGCCGCCTCCCCGTACGCGGTCTCGGACTCCAGGTCGGGGATCGGCTTGGCCTTGGCCACGCCGACAACTTATCGCCGCGCCGTCGTGGCTCAAAGGCGCCCGCCACCCGGCGGCCGGGGCCGCGGCGCGCGCGGCGGCGGTGGTGCGCCGCGGAGGCTCTGCTCGATGGTCTCGAGCGCCCGCGCGAGACCATCTACCTCGTGAGGCGGGACGCGGTCGAGCAGGGGGGTCAGGCCGCGGCGAAGCCGCTCTCGGGCGGCCCGAAGGGCGCGGCGCCCGTCCGAGCTCAGGGCGAGCGGCTGACGCCGCCGGTCCTCCGCGGGACCGGCCGCCTCGACCAGCCCGAGCTCACGCAGCGACCCGACCAGCTGCGAGACGGCCGAGCGGGAGACGCCCGCCCCCTCGGCGAGCGCGGCAGCGTGGGTCTGGCCCTGATCGAGCGACTCCAGGGAGAGGTATTGGGCAAGGGTCAGGCGCGGGCTGAGCTCGCCGAGCAGCCTCTCCACCCAGCGGGTGATCAGAGGCGCGACGCGGGCAAGTGCCGCGGGCGGGCGGCTTGCGGGTCTTGAGCGTGGCGGCCTGGGCATGAGCGCGTCTCTAGGCCCTGCACGTTAAGTATGCTTGACTATTAAGCATGCTTGACGTCCCTACTCTAGCGCCGCTCGCGTGAGCGGCCTGGTCCTCGCTCTCGGGCCGCTCGGCGTGTTCATGCTCATGGTTCCCGAGAGCGCCTGCATCCCGATCCCCAGTGAGGTGACCCTGCTGGCGGCGGGGGTCGGCGTTCACCGAGGGCTGTTCGGCTTCGCGACGGCGGTCGGGGCGGCGGCGCTCGGCAACCTGAGCGGATCCCTCGTCGCCTACGGCGTGGGACGGGTCGGCAGGCCCTCCCTCGACCGCGCCAGGCGGGCGATCGAGCGCTGCGACGCGATCTTCGCCCGGCACGGGGACCGGGCGGTTTTCCTGGGGCGACTACTGCCGCTCGTGCGCTCCTTCGTCTCGGTCCCGGCGGGGCGGGCGGCTGTCCCTCTCCCCCGCTTCCTCGCCCTGACTTTGGCGGGGTGCGCAATTTGGAGCGCGGCCTTCATCCTGCTCGGCGAGTGGGCCGGGGATGCCTGGCAGACGGCCTCCGGGATCGCCGGCCGCGCCTCGCTCGTGGTCGGCCTGGCGGCTTGCGCCCTCCTGCTTCGGCGGGGTGGGGCTAGGCCGCGAGCTTCTGCGAGGAGCCGTTCTGGTTCCCGTTCAGGAGGGTGAGGATGATCCCCTCGCGCAAGCCGCCCTTCCCGATCTGGAGCGGCTGGCCGAGCATCTCGGAGAACTTCTCCAGCAGGAGGACACCGGCCGGCAGCAGCTTCACGCGGCGGGAGTCGAGCTCGAAGCGCTTGGCCACCTCGTAGATCTCGTCGCTGGTGAGCACGCGGACCGCCCGTTCGAGCGTCTCGTATTCGAGCACCGCGCCGACCAGGGTGCGCAGGGAGGTGGCGCTGCCGCCGACGGCGACGGCCTGGTCGGGATGCTCGAGCTCCTCCTTCTCGAAGAAGTCCGAGATGTGGTCACGCAGGCCGCGGATCTCCGCCGCCGATGGCGGGTCGGACTCGAGGTGGTCCTCCGTCAGCGATCCCGACCCGATCTTGAACGACCTCACCTCGGTGACGCCGTCGGGGACGGTGCCGTAGATCACCTCGGAGGAGCCGCCGCCGACGTCGACGACCGCGACTCTCCCCTCGACCGGGTGCCCGAGCGACTTGGTCGCGCCGATGAACGCGAAGCGCCCCTCCTCTTCCTCGTCGAGCACATCGACCTCCACCCCGGCGATCTCCTCGATCTCCTTGACGACCTTGTCGCGGTTCTTCGCCTCACGGATCGCGGCGGTCGCCACCGTCTTGATCTCCTCGGCCCCCATCTCGCGGGCGAGCCTCACCTGGGTGCTGACCACGTCGGCGACCTCGGCGATCTTCTCCGCGGTGATCTTGCCGTTCTTCGAGGCGTCCCTGCCGATCCGCGTATAGGCCCGCTGCTCCATCACCTTGCGCAGCCGGCCCTCCTCGGGCTCGGCGACGAGCAGCCGGGTGGTGTTCGAGCCGATGTCGATCGCCCCGCAGAGCATGGCTCGGGGATTCTCCCAGGGGAGCCGGATCAAGCCCGGAGGCGAGCCGGGTGCTGGCGCCGACGGCTATCCGTCCAGGGGAGCGCCGATCAGGGCGAGCCGCCGGCTGAGCGCACCCGCCGCGAATTCGGCGAGCGCCCCCTGCTCGACGCCGAGCGCGCCCCAGGCTCCCTCGCTTGGAGGGGAGACCGATTCGGCGATGGCGGGCAGGAGCTCCCGGATCTGCTCGCGGATCAGCTCCGCCGCGCCGGCATCCCGCGCGACGGCCTCGCGGAGGAACCAGGTGCCGTAGGCGATGTGGCGCTGCTCGTCCGCCGCGATCTGCCCGTAGCCCTCGGTGAAGCCGGGGAGCAGCTCGCGCTCGCGCAGGTAGTCGAGGATGAAATGCGAGGCCGTCAGCCCGAGCGTTCCCTCGATCAGCATGTGGTAGATCGTCACGAAGCGAACCTTCGCCTCGCGATCGGCCGGGTCACGCCTGAGCCGGTCGTGCGCCTGGACCAGCGCCTCGTCGAAGATCCGCTCGAACGCCTCCCCGAGCACCTCCCTGGCCCGCGCGACGTGGGCGGCGATCGCACCCGGGTCGGCGATCACCTCGTTCTGGAACCGGGCGTAGAACTGCATGTGCCTGACCTCGTCGGCGAGCTGGGTCGAGAGATAGCTTCCCTCCTCCTCGTCGTCCCGGGCGAGCACGAGCCCGCAGAACTGGGTCGAGATCCGTTCCTCGGCGACCATCAGGGAGCTGAGCGCGAAGTGGAGCAGCCCGCGTTCGTCCTCCGCCAGCGACTCCCAGTCGATCGGATCGCGCGAGAGGTCGACCTCCTGCGAGGCCCAATGGGAGCGCTCCCAGTCGAGGTAGAGCTGCTCGGGGTCCTTGAGCGGGACGGCCTGCCGCGTGCTCATGCCGGAAGGCTCGCACGGATGATCGCGGAGCCGGCCTGGTCGTGCACGCGATGCGTCTCCACGACCTCGACGTTCTCGAACCCGGCGGCCTCGAGCTCGCCGCGGAACTCGTCCTCGGTGAGCGCGCCCGCGATGCAGCCCGTCCACTGCTCCATGTCACGCCGGGTCGCCTGGTCCATGCCCGGGTCGGCCACGACGTCGGTGACGGCCAGGCGGCCGCCCGGCCGCAGCACACGCGCAGCTTCATGGAAGACAGCGCGCTTGTCGGCGGAGAGATTGATCACGCAGTTCGAGATCACGACGTCCACGGAGCTCTCGGGGAGGGGCACGTCCTCGATCGTTCCCTTCAGGAACTCGGCGTTCTCGATGCCGGACTCCCGCTGGTTCCGCCGAGCCAGCTCGAGCATCTCGTCGGTCATGTCGACCCCGTAGGCGCGACCGCGAGGGCCGACTCGCCGGGCGGAGAGCAGGACGTCCATGCCCCCGCCGGAACCGAGATCGAGAACGGTCTCGCCCCGGTTGAGCCGCGCGACGGCGGTGGGATTGCCGCAGCCGAGCGAGGCGAGCCTGGCGGCGTCCGGGAGCGCGTCCCGCTCGCTGCTCGAATAGAGCCCGGAGCCGAAGCCCCGGCCGCCGCAGGCGTCCGGAACGTCGGTGCCGCAGCCGCAGGATCCTGCAGCGTCCGCGGATGGGGCGCAGCAGGCGACGCGGCCCTCGCCGACCGTTTCGGCCGCTGCCGCGTAGCGCTCCCGAACGGTCTCCCGGATCTCATCCTTGGTCTTCACCTGCTCAGCCATGCGCTCAGCTCCTCCATCGCATCGGGGTTGACGTAGTAGTAGGCCCAGAGGCCGCGGCGCTCGGAGCCGACGAGACCCGCCTCCCGCAGCACCTTGAGGTGATGCGAGACGGTCGGTTGGGAGAGATCGAAGAGCGGAACCAGCTCGCAGACGCAGACCTTGCCGGCGTGCTTGCGGAGCACGTCGACGAGCTGCATGCGGATCGGGTCGCCGAGCGCCTTCGCGACCAAAGCCATGCGCTCTGCCTGGGCGCGCTCGATGTCCGGGTAGACGACCGGCTCGCAACAGACCTCGCCCGCAGGGCGCTTCTGCTTCGGGGCCAGCTCCAGATCGACAGCCATTGATATACATATATCGATTCAATCGATGACTGTCAATCTTTTATGATCCCGTCGATGGCCGACGCGGTCCCCGAGGTGCTCTTCGTCTGCGTCCACAACGCGGGACGAAGCCAGATGGCAGCCGGCCTGCTGGCGAGCAGGGCCGGCGACCGGGTCCGGGTGATCTCCGCCGGCAGCGAGCCGGTCGACCGGCTCAACCCGGCGGTGGTCGAGGCGATGGAGGAGCTCGGCATCGACATCTCCGCGGAGCAGCCGAAGAAGCTCGCGGACTCCATGGTGCGCGAGTCCGACGTCGTGATCACGATGGGCTGTGGGGACGCCTGCCCGATCTACCCCGGCAAGCGGTACGAGGACTGGGACCTCGAGGATCCCGCCGGCAAGGACCTGGACACGGTGCGGCGGATCCGCGACGAGATCCGCGATCGAGTCGACGGCCTGATCGCGAGCCTGGTTCCCTCCGAGGAGCGAGCCTGAGCGCATTCGGTGAGCACCCCGCTTGCACGCCGGCTGCTGGCTGAGTTCCTCGTCTCGGCCTTCCTCGCCGCGGTCATGATCGGCACCGGCATCGCGGCGGGGGGATCGGATTCTCGCGATCCGGGCGCTGTATCCGGAGATCGGCCCCCAGGAGGCGTCAGAGGTGCTCGTCCCTCAGGAGCAGCCTAGGCCTCCTCGCGGCTGACCATCAGCTGCCGACCAGCGTGCCCTGCCCCTGGCTCGTGTCGTCGGCGCCTGCGACGCCCTGGTCGCTGGCGATGCCGTGCAGGGTCAGGCCGCCGTCGCCGGCAACCCCGACGGCCACCTGCACCGACTCGCCAGTGCTCAGCCTGCTCGGATCGATCCCGTTCGGGATCGGAAGACCGCCGAGATCGCGGCCCGACTCCCTGATGTCGTCGGCGGAGAGGATCAGGGTCTGAGGCGTGCCGGGGCAGACCGTCTGCACGACCGCCTCGAAGATCGCGTTGGTGGACTGCGCCGTGACGTTCACCGAGGTCTGTGTGAGCTCGGGCGTCTTCGGCGGCTGTGCCGGCTGGCCGTGTTGCTCGTCGTAGGGCGGGTTGCAGCCCGGGTTGGTGGACCAGGGCGTCGCCGGATCGACGGACTGGAAAGGATCGCCGATGTGCGCCGTGACGTCCACGGCCGATCCGACCTCGGGCGGAGCGCCCTGGGCCGGGTGGGGCGCGCTGATCAGCACCGATGCCCCGAGCCCGGAAACGCTGTACACGTAGTGGTCGGTGGGCGAGCTGCCATCGCAGGCTGCCGCCGGGCGCTCGAGGTCGGCGCAGTAGGTGACCGTTCCCGAGAAGCTGACCGAATCGGTCGTGCCGGTCTGGCTGCGGCCCCCGCTCTCGGCGTAGGTCCCG
>Ga0070741_10021280_pt1 | contig 10107 bp, 9 predicted proteins | sample Coa_R1_4_FD_66440 | JGI IMG/M metagenome (GOLD analysis project Ga0070741, IMG submission 66440) | Surface soil microbial communities from Centralia Pennsylvania, which are recovering from an underground coalmine fire - Coalmine... | ecosystem: Environmental > Terrestrial > Soil > Unclassified ...
CCCTCCCGGTGCTCGAACGCGCCGATGGTAGCCCAGACGGAAGGCGGATGCGCCAGTGCTGGGTGATCTTCGTGCGATATCGCTCGGCACCGGCGTCGGCCCCCATTGCTGCATAAACAAATCCCGCCAACTCAGGCGGGATTCGCTCGCGATATGGTGCCAAGGGGGAACTGGGAAAGTCGGCTCAAGCTGTTGATGCTGAAAACCGAACGGCGGCGAGTGTCTAACAGCTACCCCCGTCCGTACCCCCGTACCTTCTCGAACAAGGTCGCATCCGATGCTCATGGGCTATCCTCTGCCAGGGAGGAACGATCGGGGGCGGAATGGCTGTCACCAACGAAGCGTTTTCGCGCACGCTTATCGATGAGCAACTTCGGCAGGCCGATTGGAAGGTCTCCGATGGCGTGAGCGTGCGGTATGAGAGCCCGCTGTCTGATGGTGGCAGGGCCGATTACCTGCTCTGTGATCGCGATGGGCGTGGCTTGGCCGTCGTGGAAGCGAAGCGCAGCAGTATCCACGCTCCCACGGCCGCCGAACAAGCCAAGCGTTACGCCGAACTGGCCAAGGTGCCGTACATCTTCCTCGCCAACGGGCGCGAGGTCTGGTTTTGGGACTATCAACGCGAAGCTCATCCGCGCCAGATCGCAACGTTCTATTCGCAGGCCGACCTGGAGCGCCGTGTCGCCCTGCTGAGCGTGCGTCGGAACCTCCTCGACGTGCCGATCGATAAGCGCATCGTCGAGCGCGACTACCAATTCGAATGCATCGAAACCTTGTGCGCCCAAGTCATACAGGGTCGTCGCAAGCTGTTGGTAGAGATGGCCACCGGCACGGGCAAGACGCGCACTGCCGCCGCATTGATCAAGCGTCTGTTTGAAGCCAACGCGGTCAGTCGCGTGCTGTTTCTGGTCGATCGCATCACGCTCGCGAACCAGACCGAGGAAGCCTTCACCGAATTTCTTCCGGAACTGCCGTGTTACGTGCTGCGCTCGGGGCGCCGTTTCGATGACGCTCGCCGCATCACCATTACCACGCTGCAAAGCATGGTCAACATTTATCGCGACTATTCGTCCGGATATTTTGATCTGGTGATTTCCGACGAATGCCATCGCTCTATCTACGGCAAATGGAGCGGCGTACTGAAACATTTCGACGGTATCCAGATCGGCCTGACCGCCACGCCTTGCTACGCGGGCGCGGAAGAGCAAGGGGACGACGAAGATCGCAAATTCGTGCGCGACACGCTGCGCTTCTTCGAGGTCGACAAGCCCACCTTCAGCTATGACTTGCGGCAAGCAATCGCAGAAGGCTGGCTGGTGCCGTATCAGATCTACAAAGCCAAAACGGTGCAAACGGCCAAGCAGGGTGGCATCGAGGTCAAGAAGTCAGAATTGGACTGGTCGGCGATGGATGCGGACACGCGCGTGGAACTGGAGCAAGCCTTTGCCGGCACCGACACGCTGATCGTCGATCCGTCCGCGCTGGAGCGTCGCTTCACGATCCCGGAACGCAACCGCGCGGTCGTGCGCGAGTTCCGCGACGTGATGGAGAAGGGTTATCACGACGCCAACGGCATCCTGCGCAAGCCCGTGCCGGGCAAAACTGTCGTGTTCGCCGTGACCAAACGCCATGCTGAAACGCTGGCGCGCATGTTCGACGAAGCCTATGCCGAACACAAATCAAATCCGGCCGTGCGCTATGCCGATTATGTTGTTTCCGATACCGGGAAGCCCGCCGAGGACAGTGTTGACGGGCTCACCAAAATTCGTCAGTTCAAGAAGCAGCCGTTTCCACAGATTTTGGTGTCAGTGAACATGCTCGACACCGGATTCGACTTTCCGGAATTGCACAATCTCGTGTTCGCGCGCTACACGCGCTCGGAAATCCTCTACCGCCAGATGCGCGGCCGCGGCACGCGCAAGGCGCCTGGCAAGGGCATGTTCACCATGTTCGATTTCGTCGGCGTGACCGATGAATTCGAAGGCAGGGAAGAAGGTCCGGTCCTGGGCGGCCCGACTGTGTCGAGGCCACGCCCACCGCCGCCGCCCATCCGACGCTTGCTGGCGCTGGACATCGACGATCATATCGACCCGGCCACACGCGGCTGGCTGACACTTGATGCCGAAGGTCGCCTGGTGGTGCCAGCCGAAGTCGAACGGCGCGCCCAGGAACTCGGCGCGCGTTTCGAGGCATGGCTGCTGCCGCGCGAAAAGCTCTACAACGCCGAACAACGCCGTTGGCTGGCGTTGATCGGTTCCACCCTGCGCGCCAATGCCGGGCATCTTGACGCCTTTACTCCTGATCACTTCGACGTTTTTTCCGCATTCACCGCACTGGGCGGTCAGGCACGCGCGGCGGCGCTGTTCGCCGGCGAGCGGGCGTTGGAGGAACTGTTGACGGATATGAACCTCGCCGTATTCTCTAATCGCGAGACTGACGGATCGCACGCTTCGCAGCCTGCGACGAGCACGCCACACTGATGGAGGGTTCCGCAACATGCCGATGACGCCGGAACTGCGCCGCAAGATCGATCAGGTCCGCGACGATCTGTTCGGCGGCGGTTACCCCGACCCGGTCGCCAATGCCGAGCAACTGGCCTTCCTGTTCTTCTTCTATTTGATCGAAGGCCTGGACGCGCAGAATGCCGCCCGCGCGCGGGTGATGAAGCAGCCTTACGAAAGCATGTTTTCCGGCAAGTGGACATTGCGTAATCCGCTCAACGCGACGACACCCGGCGAAACCGCAATCGACGCCGCGCGCTTGCGTTGGTCGTCCTGGGCGCGCGGATTGTCGGGCGAAAACCTGGTTCGGTTCGTTCGCGACGAGGTGTTTCCGTTCTATGCCGAAGTCGCCGGCCGCAGCGCCGTCAACTTCATGGACGGCGCACGGCTTGGCATCGACGAGCCTGCCGTTCTTACCAAACTGGTCAGCGACGTGGATGCGCTGCGTCTGGATCAGGCCGACGCCGATACGAAAGGCGACTTGTTCGAGCACGTGCTGCGCCAGATCAAGCAGGCCGGCGAACTGGGTCAGTTCCGCACGCCGCGCCACATCATCCGTGCAATCGTGGCGATGGTCGACCCGCGAATTGGCGAAACGGTGTACGACCCGGCCGCCGGCACTGCCGGCTTTCTGGTTGCGGCTTACAACCATATCCGCCTCGCGCATTCTTCCGAAGCGGGCACCCACGTCGAGGAAGTGGATGGCAAACCCCAGACACGTGGGCTCGGGGACAAACTCACGCAGAAAGATCAAAGCCAGCTCGCCAACCGCACGTTTTACGGCAACGACGTCGATCCGAAGATGGTGCATCTGGCCACGATGAATCTGACACTGCGCGGCTTGCCTAATGTCCGCATCCTGCGCCGCAACGTGCTCACCACCACGCTGGACGCGCAGCAGCGCGCGGAATTGCACTTACCAGATGCGTATGACGTGGTGCTGGCCAATCCACCGTTCTCCGGCCGCATCGACAAGGATCGCATCGTCGAAGACGTGCGCGTCGGCACCAGCACAGCCACTGAAATCCTGTTCCTGAAATACATGCTGGATTCGCTGGTCGCGCCGGGCGGCCGTTGCGGCGTGATCGTGCCGGAAGGCGTGCTGTTCGGTTCCACCGGCGCGCACAAGGAACTGCGCAGGATGCTGATCGAGCACCACACGGCCGAGGCCGTGCTGTCGCTGCCGGCGGGCGTGTTCCAGCCCTATTCCGGCGTCAAGACTTCGGTACTGCTGTTCCGCAAATGCGGAGTGACACAACGCGTGCTGTTCCTGCACGCCGACAACGACGGCTACAAGCTGGACGCGAACCATGACCAGCCGATCGAGGCCGACGATCTACCCGAACTGATCGACACGTTTCGCACTCGCGATGCGCGCTGGGAGGAATGGCGTAACGCGGACGCAGGTTCAAATCCTGCCCCCGCTACCAGTTCATGGGATCGGAATTGGTGGTTCGCTAGCGCCGATCAGATTCGGGCCAACGACTACAATCTCAGCGCATCGCGCTATCGCCCGGTCAACGCGCAGCAAGCGGAGCACCGCGACCCGCGCGAGCTGCTGGACGAACTGGCTGCGATCGAGGCGGAGATTGCGGTAGAAGTCGAGGCGCTACGTGCGACGCTGGCGGAAGATACGGCATGAGCCGTCTTGCCTTGGGCGAGGCCGCCCGGTTCGTAAACGGTGCTGCATTCAAGCCAAGCGATTGGGGAGCAGAAGGCTTACCCATCATTAGAATCCAAAACCTCACGGGCACCGCCGATCAATTCAACTACACCACACGACGCGTACGGCCTGAGCTTGTCGTCGAGCCCGGCGATTTGCTCGTTTCGTGGAGTGCAACACTTGACGTTTACCGCTGGAGCGGGCCGCGCGGCTTATTGAACCAACACATCTTCAAGGTCTTCCCGAAAGCCGACGTCGAAGCCAACTATCTGTTCTTCGCGCTCAAGAGCGTGCTCGCGGAGCTGTCATCCAAAACGCATGGCTCGACCATGAAGCATGTTGTTCGTGGTGACTTCGAATCCACACAAATCGCCGTTCCGAGTCTCGCTGAGCAACGCCGCATCGCAGATCTGCTCAGCCGTGCCGAAGGCATCGTGCGCCTGCGGCGCGAAGCACAGCGCAAGGCAGCCGAACTGATCCCGACCATCTTCGTCGAGATATTCGGCGACCCCGCCACCAATCCCAAACGCTGGCCGCTGACTCGGCTCGGTGATCTAGTCAAACGCTTCGAGGGCGGCAAGAACATTCAATCCGGCGATGACGACGCTTCGGAATATCGGATTCTTAAGATCAGCGCCGTTACAACGGGACGGTACATCGAGAACGAATCGAAACCCGTTCCAGCTGACTTCGAGCCAGCCCCTTCTTATTTCGTGCGCGCCGGCGATCTGCTGTTCTCACGCGCCAATACCGAAGCTTTGGTCGGAGCCACAGCGATGGTTGAAAGCACGAATGGTAAGACGTTATTGCCTGACAAGCTTTGGCGGCTCGTCTGGGGCGCTGGTGCGCCAGTCACGTCGCATTTCATGCTGCATTTGCTTCAGCAGCCCAGCACTCGTGCAATGCTCAGCCGCATCGCTTCCGGCACTGGTGGTTCGATGAAAAATATCTCGCAGGCCAAGCTCAAGGAATTGCGATTGCCGCTGCCGCCGCTCGAACTACAACACGCGTTCGACGCCAAAGTCGCCGCCGCGCAAGGCATGGCCAAGCTACAAGTCACAGCCCTTGCAAAAGCCCAAGCTGCCTTTGACGCCCTGCTGCACCGAGCCTTCGCCGTCGATTGAGGTTCCAACGATGGCTGTAGATATTGAAGCCACGTTCGACAAGGCCATCTATGCGATGGGTGGCGTAAGGGTGACCGACCGCGCAGGAAGAGCGCCATCGTTTGCCAACGCCGACTATGTGTTCGACGACCGCCGCATCATCGCCGAGTTGAAGTGCCTTGAAGATGACAAGGTCAAAGACCCGCGGATCGTCGCGAGAGCATCGGAGATTTACAGAAACGCGCTGGACAATGGCGGAACCTCGGCGGTGATCTACGGACAGCGCCGGGTTACTTCAGATATCTTTCGCGAGCCGTATCGCACCCAGCTTCACGATCTCTACCGAAGGCCGGTCGAGAACGTAGTGCGGAAAGCGCACACGCAGATTGCCGAAACAAAGCAGCGGCTTGGACTGGATGGATACCGGGGTCTTTTCTTGATAGCAAACCAAGGGCACACGGCGCTTGATCCGTGGAATGTCGTCCATTTGTTGACGGAAATTTTCATCGCGGGGGCGTATCCGGAAATCCATCACATCGTGTTTTTCACCGTTGACCTCAAAGCAACGGTTGCTGGCTTTCCCAATGGCGCATCACTATGGCTGCCGTTTATCCGCAGCGGTTACGAACAGATGCCAGCGAGCTTTGAGAAGCGACTGCGGAGGGCTTGGCTGGGACAACTTGAAGCTGTTACCGGACAATCGCAATCCTACGTCAACTTGCCGAATTACGACTCGGTCATTTCCGCGCGGAACCTCAACACGCCGTCACGATGAGGAGAGCGGGCCTCGCCAGCGCGCGTAATCCAGACCCTTGTCGGTCACAAGCAGCAATCCGTTATCAGTATTGATCAGTGCGTGGGCCTCTAGCGCTTGGAAAACGGCTGCGCGCTCTCCCGGAGACACCACCCGCGCCGCAAGTTCGGCATCGCAATAGCCGCGCGTCGTCGTCTGTCCTTTGATCTGGCGGTCAATGAGCCAGTCCAGTACCACCTGCGTTCGATGCACGAGGAACTGGTTCAGATAGCGATACTCCCAGAATGTCGCCTGCTGTCGCAGCTCAACGAATTGGGCAGAAATAGCCGCGATTTGCGCTGGCGTAAGTTGCGCACCTCCGCCTATGGGGATCGCATCATTATCGGCCGGTTGCGGTTTGGTAGTTTGTTCGCGATCTTCGATCGCACGTCCGGCCTGTGATTCTCTGGTTGCTCCGCTCTGCTGCTTAGCAAGCGCTTCAAAAAGGTTATCCATCTCTGCGAAGATCACCTTATTTGATGCTTTGAAGCCGTCGCTAAACATCTTCTTGTCCAACGGCAAGGGAATTTCGTTTCTCGCCTTCGCCGAAAAGTCCGCGAGAAGATCGGGGAAGACCTCAACTTCGGTCCGCCAGAATTCAATGAGCTGCTTCGTGGCTTCCAAGTCTGTTCCGACCTCGACGCGCTTTGCCATCATGCGGAACATGATGCAGCCCGACGTCGTCACCAGCTTTCGAGCTGCTTCAAGCGTTTCATCATTTGCGACCGCCTGAAGCTTCGCGACTGCCCCGGAAGCGTTTGTCCACTTCTCTGCAATCTTGTCGATCGGCGTCAACGGGTTTATGAGTTCTGCGAGTGATGCATAGACGCGCTGGATGGCTGGCGCGACTTCCAGTAGGACGTCGCGCTTCGTATCACGCGCCCGCTTGTCGCGATCGCTTCGCCGACCGAAGTAGATCGTGGCCGCAAATATGAAGAGCGCCACAAGTTGAGTGATGAGAACCGACCATATGACCGAGTGGTCAACAGACGACGCTGGTTGCGTAGTGCTTACGGCGACTAAAGGGAGCGAAAGCATAGGTACTTGGATTGCAATCGATTGTCGGCTATAGAATCAATCGAGCCGTTTGAAGTCGCCGCCGCGCGAGATGCTGAAAACGAATGGTGGCTGCTCAGTCTTTACCCGCTTGCGCATACCAGCCAAAGCGGCAACGAAAATATCCGCCATTTCCGGCCCGCTCAAATCCTTGCGCGTCAGCGCAAACACGCGAACGCGCGCTTGCCGGTACATCTCTCTTTCGAGCGGATTGCGCCGGATGGCGCTGTCCTTGGTCAACACGATCCAGCCTTCGCGCCCTGCTCTTTGCAGCCAGTCGATATCTGGCGTGTTCTGGACAAATACGTCATCGTGAACCATAACTTTAGCGCCGACTTTGCGCAGCGCTTCGACGACGAATTTGCCGCCGAGACTGCGATCGACGAAGAAGACGATCTCTGGCTCGCTCTCAGGCGGCAAGCGGCAGTTGGTTCCGGATGATCTCTTCGATCACGTCCTCGGAGATCCCATAGTCTTCCGCCAGCGAGGCGATGGACTCGCCCGCCTGGAACCTTTCCACGATCACCTCGACGCGGATTCCCTTGCCATCCAGTACCGGGCGGCCGAAACCGAAATTCGGGTCAATGACGACCTCTCCGCGTTTCTGCACCGGCTGATTGACCCGCGGCAGGTGCAGCTTGACGGGCACACCGCTGGTGTCGCGCTCGACCAGGCGCAGATAATCCTTGATCAATTCCTTCATCGCTATCTGGCCATCGCGGGAGATGTTCAGCAACTGCCCGAACTTTTCGACGAACAGATCGACTCCGTTTGTCTGAAAATCATTGTCGGCCAAGGGATGTTGCGACGGAAACCGCTTGTGCAGAAAAGCGACTGCCTTTCGGACTTGCGGCAACGGCACTTTGTGCTTGCGGCGAATTGCCGCGAGCACCAGCAGTTCCACAAGATTGACGAACGAGAGCTTGTGGGACTTGCGATCGGCGGCGGCAATGACCGACTCGAAGCGGTTGCCTTTGCTGCGGTCGCCCTGCCCAAACGCCCACGCACGCACGGTCGATACAGGCAGATGCAAGAACCTGCCGGCTTCGGATGCGCTGTACAGCGGCATCTGTCGGATCGTCTGGGCTCGATTCGGGTTCAACGCGGTCGTGCTCCCTTCGGGCAAAGTATACGTCTTGGCGGACCAATCAAGGTCATTCTCTGACGCCGCTTCGATGATCGTGCGGCAATGATCCTACTGGATTACAATAAGACCCATGCCATCACGCAAGAAAACGACTGATTCCGCGCCAAACCGGCCTACCAAAGCACCGACCCGGCAGGCGATCATTCGCGCGGTGGCCAGTTCAACCGCGATTGAAACCGGGCAGAGCATCCATCAGATCGAGCGTACGCTGCGCAGTAACAACCCCAAACATCGCGTGACGCTGGCTCGCTGACCGATTTACGCAGTCAACGCCTGCTCAACCAACTTGCGCATCGGCGCGTAATCCCCGGTCATCCCGGTCTGGATCGCGGCAAAGTAGCCCTGCTTGTCCGCATTCCACGACAAGGGGTTTCCCAAATTCTGATTGGCATACAAGTATTGGCTACCCATGCTGCCGCGGTAAGTCAGTTAATGCATCTATCGGCCAGACGCAGTCATGGGACACACTTCACCGCTTGATTGCCCGCTAGAAGCAGCGCCGGTGGACGGTAGTCACCGCCATGCAGGGTGAGCGTTCCAGTTCGGCGGGGCGCCCATGCTGCGTTCGAGATCCGGCGCAATCAACAGCGTCCTCAGATGGTCCGTGACATGATCGCGCCATGCGTCGGCATCGGCCATGGCTGCCTTGAGCATCCATCGCAGCGCCTGCAAAACGAAGAATGCGCGGTCTGTCGGATACATCTGAGCCATGAATTGAAAAGGGCCGTTGTTCGGCCGTTTGGCAGCGACACCGAAAATCCGGTTCCAAAGCCGGCCATGGTGGGCAGCTATGTTACGCACCACACTCATAACGTGTAGCCAGCTGCCAAACACCGGAGCGGTCAGCGCGAACTCTGCCGCAATTGCCTTTCTGTCGGTGTTGTGCATTGCGGTGACGAGTTTGGACAATGCGCCCAACGACATCACCTCCGTCGCCATCCAAATCGGGACGCGTGGGTACTGCGGTTGGTGATACCGCTGTTTATAGTGATCCAGAAAGGTCTCGCGGGACCGGCTCACTTCTTCATCAACACCGGCAAGCCAATCCGTGTGCCATGCTCCGGAATAGGCCACATTAGCCGGATCAGCGTGGCCGAACGCGCCATATCGGTGCGCCATGTGATAGGTCACTTTCGTACGCACCGAGACCTCGATGCTACAGATTGCATCCAGAACTAGCAGGCGCAGCGCTTGATCGAATTCGTATCGCTCGATTGCAGTCTCAAACGCGGCCCCGAGCAGATAATCATCCCTGCCTGGCTGGCGCAGCGGAAATAGGTAGCCCATCAGCCGGTAATAGCCCACGCGTTCCAGGTACATCGTGGCGCGGGCTGGATCGCAAACTTGAAGACCACGCTCCTGCAGCTGTTTCAGCTGATCCGCGTACGTCAGCGCTGGCTTCGTATATTGCGCCATTCCAATCTCTAGCACGCGGACAAAAAAAACCCGCCTATTTGCGCGTGCTACGACGAATCGCGGCAGAGGCGTGGCGGGTGTGTTGGTCGCAATCCTATTGACTGCCGCGTCAATAGTCAACTTCGGGCTGACACTTTCGCAATGCTCGTTCAGGTAGCAAATAAAGCCTGCTCGGCTCTAACCAATCAGATGCCCTCAGATGCCAACCTTCGGGGGCCCGAGCGCCGGCAGACGGCGTCAACCGGCAGCACCAAGGTGACGAACAGCCCTAGGAAGCATTGCGTAACGCCACACTGCTACCGCCGCGAAATACCGGGGTGGACGGACTGGGGCGTGACGCAGGCGCCGGCCGAAGGGGCGCGAACGCGAATTACTAGAGCTTAGGTCGATCTGCCGGTGCTGACGCGGCTCATTTCCGCGACCCCGCT
>Ga0070741_10021281_pt1 | contig 10106 bp, 14 predicted proteins | sample Coa_R1_4_FD_66440 | JGI IMG/M metagenome (GOLD analysis project Ga0070741, IMG submission 66440) | Surface soil microbial communities from Centralia Pennsylvania, which are recovering from an underground coalmine fire - Coalmine... | ecosystem: Environmental > Terrestrial > Soil > Unclassified ...
GCGGTCACCGCCGCGAAGGTTCGCGGCCCGAGGCCGGAGCCGCCGACCGTTGCCGGCAGCATCAGCCCTAACAAACCTTCCTGCCCGGTCACCTCAACGGCCTTGGTGAAGAAGCGGCCCGCCTTGTCGTTAGGACCGGCGGCCGGCGCCAGCACTGTGGCAGCGATTTCCTTGGCCTTTAGAACCGCCGTCTCGCGGCTCAACTGAGCGGTTGGACTCATGAACCCCCTCAACACCCTTTGCGTCTCGCTTATCCGGGCCGTTGAAAGGAATAGTCCCACGGCAATGTCGTGGACGAAAGCCTGAGCAATTCACCTTTTCGCGATGAGATCGAGAGGTCAATGCACGCCGGCCGGAGGCCTAGGGTCTCGTACGCTAACGCCCATCGCCGGTCCGGCCACGCGACGATAACGTCGTTTGCCTAGCCTCTCGCGACGATGATGATGATCCTGCTCTGGCCTCTCGAGACACCCGTGTGGATCGCCGGCCTCTTCGGCCCGCCACCGGCGCGCTTGAATACATCGAGCGCATGACCGCGAACTCGATGATGATCATCGGAGCCGTCATCAGTCCGGCCATGTAGAACTGATTGGTGTTCGGGTAGACATTCTCCAAACGGTTCACCATCGCGTGCATGAATGCGAACATCGCGATCAACATCGGCGCGGTCATGATGCCGAGATGCAAATAATGGATGCCGGACGCGTGGTGTTTGGTGTGCATGGAAGCTCCTCGGTCTTCGGCGATCTAAGAGAATGGCGAAAAAACGGTTCCGTCCCGAATTCTGCAAATTGGAGAACCAAGCATTGCCGCGACCTTATTTCATTTGCTTTTAGCTGCTGAAATTCGGTATTGCTCACGGGATGGCATTGCCGCAGAAGAAATCCTGGCGTGTGCGGGCCGCAATTCTCATTGCGGCGACCTATGCGCTTTGCGTTCTTGCGCCCCCGATGGCCTACGCGTTTACCAGCGGTCCGCGCACAATCCATTGTCTAGAAAATCAGCACGGCATCGCCGATCAGAAAAAGACCCCGGCGACGCACGCACACGCTGACGGCGCGGCCCATCAGCATCACGGGGACCCGGTCGACCAGCAAGACGGCAAGGCCTATGACGGAAGTTGTTGTGGGCTTTTCTGCATGGCGGGTCTCGCACATGATCCGGCGACAACCATGAGCCGCCCCGACATCGATAGGTCAATCGTCGAGGCGCGCAATGACGGCCTCGGCAGCCGTGCTCCGGACAGCCTCATCCGACCTCCGATAGCCTGACGACCTCATGACCGGCAGCGCGGCGGCAAAACCGTGCGCGCCCGCATGTTCTCGTCAGCTTTGGGAGTTTTCATGTTTGCGCATATTCGCGTGCGCCTCGCCGGTCATGACTGGCGAGATGCACCGGCCACATTCGCATCGTTCGCCTTGCGCGCGGCGGTGTTCCTGAGCCTTGCGGCTCTGCCGGCCTGCACTGGCGCACCGACGCCGCCGCTTGCGGGCGATCCCTCCGATTCGTCCGCGCGGGTTGCTCCGGCGCGTTACCAATCAGCGCTGGGCGCGTACGAAGGCCAACGGCCGGTCGCGCCGTCGCCGTGGCGCGAGCAGAACGAACGGGTGTCGCCGCAGCCGAAGGGAAACAACCCATGAGCGCGCGCAAGAGAAACCCTACCGCACCTGCCGCAATGCTGTTGGCGGCCCTCGCCATCAGCGGCTGCAAAACCCTGACCGCAGACGGTGGCATGGTCTTTGTCGAAAGCGTCGCCGATTCGGAATTGCGCAAGGACGTGGTCGCCATCCGCAATCCCGATCAGGCGGACGCCGTTGCCGCGCGCGTCGCCAGATTACTGCGCAAACCGCTCACAGCCGATGCCGCGGTGCAGATTGCCCTGCTCAACAATCGCGGCCTGCAAGCGGCATTCAACGCGCTCGGCATCGCGGAGGCGGAGATGGTCCAGGCACATCTGCCGCCGTCACCCGCGCTTTCGCTCGAACGGCTGTCGAGCCCGCTCGAACTCGAAATCGAGCGCCGCATTGTTGGAAATATCCTTGCACTTCTGACCCTGCCCGCTCGCGCGTCGATCGCGGCGGACCGGTTCGAACAGGCGAAGCTGCATGCCGCGGAAGAAACGTTGCGAACCGCCGCGGAAGCGCGGCGCACCTTTTACACCGCTGTCGCCGCGCGCCAGACCGCGGCGTTGCTCGATCAGGCGAAATCCGGCGCCGAAACGGCGGCGAAGCTTGCCAAGCGCTTGGGCGAGACCGGCGCGATGAACAAGATAGACCAGAGCCGCGAATATGTGTTTTACGCCGAAATAACGGGTCAACTTGGCAGCGCGCGCATGCGCATGATGAGCGAGCGCGAGAAGCTCATTCGCGCGCTCGGCCTCTGGGGCGAGGACCTGAAATTCGTGCTGCCCGGCTTTCTCCCGGAATTGCCGCGCCGGCCGGCGAGCCTGCCGGAGATCGAGATCGCGGCGGTCGAGCGGCGGCTCGACTTGCAGGCGGCGCGGCTCGAAGTCACGGCGCTCGCGAAGACATACGGCCTTACGCAAGCCTCGCGCTTCGTCGATCTCGCCGAACTCTCCGGCATCCGCAAGACGGTCAAGGATCAGGGAACCGGAGCCACGGACGTTCAACGCGGATTCGAGGTCGAAATCCGGATTCCCATTTTCGATCTCGGCGAAACCAAAGTACGCATGGCGGAACAGACCTATATGCAAGCGGTCAACCGCCTCGCGGAAAAAGCGGTCAATGTCCGCTCGGAAGCGCGCGAGGCCTATCGCGGCTATCGTTCGGCTTTCGACATCGCGCAGCATTACCGCGACGAAGTCGTGCCGCTGCGCAAGATCATTTCCGAGGAGATGATGCTGCGCTACGGCGCGATGCAGCTCGACGTTTTTTCCCTCTTGGCCGAGGCGCGGCAACGGATCAATTCCAACATGCAGGCAATCGATGCACAGCGCGACTTCTGGCTCGCCAGCGTCGACCTCGGCGTTGCGATCACAGGCGGCGGCGTCAGCGGAATGCGGGGAGGGATGGCTCAAACAGCGCAGGCGCCTTCGGGCGGCGAAGCGGCGCACTAGAAAGGATCAACATGTTTTCACGACGCGGATTCCTTGGCACTTCGGCCGCCATCCTCGCGGGTGCGTCTGCGGTGAGTGGACGTGCGCAAGCGGCGAACATCCCGGAAGCACCAACCACGGACACAAATACGATGCAGCAGCCGCTCGTTCCGTCGAGTGGGCCGGATTATCAGCCGGTCGCGACGCTCAACGGTTGGACCTTGCCGTGGCTCATGAACGGGGACTGGAAGGAATTCCACCTCGTCGCCGAGCCGGTGGTGCGCGAGTTCGCACCGGGCATGGTGGTGCATCTGTGGGGTTACAACGGGCAATCGCCCGGCCCGACTATCGAGGCGGTGGAAGGCGACAAGGTACGCATCTTCGTCACCAACAAACTGCCCGAACACACCACCATCCACTGGCACGGCATGCTCGTGCCGAACGGCATGGACGGCGTCGGCGGCATGGTGCAGCCGCACATCAAGCCCGGGAAAACCTTCGTCTACGAATTTGTAATGAAGACGAGCGGGACCTTTATGTATCACCCGCACGCCGATGAAATGGTCCAGATGGCGATGGGCATGATGGGGACGTTCATTGTGCATCCGCGCGATCCGAATTTCATGCGCGTCGATCGCGACTTCGTGTTCCTGCTCAATGCCTATGACATCGATCCCGGCAGCTACGTGCCGAAGGTGATGACCATGCTCGATCACAATCTGTGGACCATGAACAGCCGCGTGTTTCCCGGGATTGATCCTCTGCCCGTGCGTAAGGGCGACCGCGTGCGCGTGCGCGTCGGCAATCTGTCGATGACCGCGCATCCGATCCATATGCACGGCTATCATTTCGAGGTGACCTGCACCGACGGCGGCTGGGTACGCCCGGAAGCACGCTGGCCTGAGGTTACGATCGACATTCCGGTCGGGGGGATGCGCGCCTACGAGTTCATCGCCGACGAGCCTGGCGATTGGGCGCTGCATTGCCACAAATCCCATCACACGATGAACGCAATGGGCCACAACGTGAAGACGTTCATCGGCGCAGAGCAGCGCGACCTCGCCAAGGCCGTGCGCAAGCTCGTGCCCGATTATCATCCCATGGGATCTGACGGCATGGCCATGATGGGAGAGATGGAGCATGCGGCACCGGACAACACGCTGCCGATGATGACGGGCTTTGGCCAGTTCGGCCCGATGGAAATGGGGGGAATGTTCACCGTCGTGAAAGTCCGCGAGGGGTTGGCAAGTGGCGACTACAAGGACCCAGGCTGGTACAAGCACCCGGAAGGAACCGTGGCTTACGAAGTCGCGAGCGCTGCGGTTCCCGCAGCGACGCGCAGGACGCCGGCGGCCAGCGAAAAACCAAAAATGGAAATGAATGTCGTCAAACCCGGCAGCAATAGTGGACACACGAATCATTAAAAGGCGAAGCGACGATCAAACCATGTGCGTCGTGCCGGTTGCGTTGTTGAGCGGGCGATCGGGGTGTGAACCTCACCACATTGGCATCATTGTTCTGTCAGAACACAAACCAGAAGGATCATGGAATGAATAAAGCATTTGCAATCGTCATACTGGCGGGGAACCTCGCCGCCGTCGCCGCAATCGCGGGTCCCGGCGAGAAGGGCCATAGCCACGATAATAACGCCGGTTTCTCGGCAGGCGAACTGGGCGATCCGAAAAAACCGGCGCGCCCGGTTCTGGTGACGATGCGCGAAGGGGACGGAAAGATGGTGTTCGTTCCCGATCTCGTCGAAGTGAAGCGGGGCGAGCAAGTCAAGTTCGTTCTCAGAAATAACGGCGAACTTGACCACGAATTCGTGCTGGCGACCCCGGCGGAAAATCTCAAGCACGCCGAAGACATGAAAAAATACCCGGACATGGAGCACGACGACCCGAATGCCAAACGCCTTGCGCCAAAAAAAGCGAGCGAGATCGTGTGGCGCTTCACCAAAACGGGAGAGTTTGAATTCGGGTGTCTGATCCCGGGTCATCGCGAAGCGGGAATGATCGGCAAGGTCGTTGTGAAATGAGGAAAGAAGGAGAGAGAAGGAGATCGAAGATGAGTAAGCTCCCTTCAATGCCTGTGGCAATGTTCGCAATTTTCATGCTGTCGCAGCAGGCCGGCGCGCAATCGGGCATGGTCGCGGGCCAAGTAACAAAAGTCGACGAGTCCGCTGGCAAGGTCACGATCAAGCACGGGCCGATGCCAAAATTCGATCTGGATGAAGGCCACACGATGGTCTTTCGTGCAGCAGACCCCGCGATTCTCAAAACCGTGAAGGCGGGCGACAAGATCAGGTTCGAGGCGGACCGGATCAACGGACAGTTCACGTTGACAAAGGTCGAGAAGACAAAATAACTCGCGATGCTGGTGCGCGCCACGTCGAAAAGCGGCGCGCACCGGCCTTCATCAAGCGAATAGCTAAGGATCGCATTGATATAGTCCGGTGCTCATGTAGAGCACGTGATTCGCCACCGAGACGGATGCGATGTGGCCGTGCAAGCTTTGGTCACGCCGGATCATGATTGTGCCGTATCCCACACTGTAGGTGCCGGGCGGACGCCCTTGACGAGTGAAGGTCCCGCTGGATCCCGGCGCACTCGCGCCAAAGACCAGCACGCCATCGCCCACACAAGTCTTTCCGGAGATGACCTCGTAGATTGCTGCCGGCGACCCGTCGGTGGACACATCTTCGGCCGAAGCGGCCGCTGGCGCGCTGCACATCATAGCCACGAACGCGATAGAGATCGTCTTCACGACAACCTCCAGCCTCATCGGCGATCGTTCCGGGCGTCACCCGAACGTCGAGATAGACCACCGGCCCGTTTTCGATCAGCGTCAAGGTAGACTTGGCAAACTCTACTTTCAAACACTTGTCATGCGGTGCAACATCGGAAGTGAATGTGGCTAACGCGCGCGACCCTCATGAACGCAGGTACTTGATGCAGGCGGCTATGCCGAGCAAGGCGAATACGAAAACTGCGATATGATAAATTCCCATTCCGATCATCATTCCCATCGGCATCGTGGAAATATCCATCTTCGGCTCCCGGAACTGGTTGCATCGGAAGAACACCTTGCCCGGTGTCGAGTTCCGGCTGCCGGCCTGACGTCAAGGCGGCCGCAGGATGCGCCCGTGCGATCTCACAAATTCGCGAGGTCACGATAACGCCTTGATCTGAAGCAGTTTGACCGTCCTTTTCCTGACAACTGGGCGCTGGCCTTAACAAGGCTCGGCTGCTATCTAGGGACCATGTTCGCCAAGGCTCGCCGATTACTCGCGTCGATGCTGATTGCGACGCTGGCCGCTGGGCTCGTAGCCCAAGGTGCCGGCGCTGCCGGCATGGACGTGAAAGCAGCGATAATTGCCGCGCACGACGACATGCCGATGTCGGGAAAATGCGACGGCTGCGCGGGCAATGACAAGGCCATGATGCCGGGGGCTTGCTTTACCATGTGCAACAACATGGTAGCGCTCCCAACGATCAGTATCGCGTGGGCTGCAGTTCCGGCCGAAGATGTTAGTGTGGCGATTGTTTCGAGCACAAAGAGCCACACCGGCCCGCCCGAACCCTACCCTCCTAGACCTATCGTCCTGAGCTGAAGCGCGGCGCCTTTGAGCGCCGTCGGCTTCGTTTGCACGTCTGACGCGCCAAGCGCATGGCCGTGCATTCAGAATTGAGACGATGTCCGCATCGACATCGTGATCTCAACTGAAGACAAGGACTATTCCCAATGCCCGATTTTATAGGGCGCGCGATCAATCGCCGGTCGTTGCTGCGTGGCGCCGCAGGACTTGCCGCGGCGGCCTCGCTGCGCAACGGCGCGCAAGCAGCGCCAGCCAACGAATTCAAGCTGACCGCCGAGCCGGCACGCGTTTCGCTTGTCGGCGAAGCTCAGCCGACGACTGACGTCTGGTGCTATGCGGGGCAGGTACCAGGCCCGGAGATTCGCCTGCGGCAGGGCGAGCCAGTGCGCATCGTCGTAGAGAACCGGCTCGAAGAAAACACCACGGTTCATTGGCACGGAATTAGATTACCGGTCGCCATGGACGGCGTCCCCGGATTGACACAGCCGCCAATCAAGCCGGGAGAAAGCTTCGTCTACGAATTCGCTCCGCCAGATGCCGGGACGTTCTGGTATCACCCGCACGCCAACAGCCTGCAGCAACTTGGCCGCGGCCTGGCCGGTGCCCTGATCGTCGACGAGCGCGAGCCCGTCGCCGTCGATCGCGACATCGTCTGGATGCTCGCCGACTGGCGGCTCACAGCGGACGCCCAGATCGCAAGCGGCTTCGGCAACAGCATGGAAGCTGGAATGGCGGGCCGCATCGGCAATACCGTGACGCTCAACGGCAGGATATCGACCAACGAACGAGTTCACGCAGGCGAACGCGTGCGCCTGCGTCTCATCAATTGCGCGCTCGCGCGCGTAATGTCCCTTCGTTTCGATGGCCATCGTCCGGTCATCGTTTCGACTGACGGCCAGCCCTGCGAACCGCATGAGCCGGAGGGCGGACGGATCCTTCTAGGCCCAGCCATGCGTATCGATGTCATTCTTGACATGCAGGGCGAGCCGGGACGGCGATACCAGGTGATCGACGATTTCTACGACGGCCGGTCCTATTGGCTCACACATCTGGCGTACGACGAAGGGCCGGCGAACCGTGCGCCTCGACCTGAAGCGCCGCTTCCGCTTCCACGCAATCCACTACCGGAGCCGGACCTTGGCAAGGCCGACACATACGAACTGAAGTTGCAAGGCGGCATGATGAGTGGCGCCGGCATGATGGGCATGTCGCATGGCGCGACATGGGCGATCAACGGCGTTTCGATGACCGGCGACGGCCATGCCGGCATGGCACCGATCATCACATTGCAGCGCGGACGAAGCTACATCGTGACCATGCTCAATCAAACTGCATGGTGGCACCCGATGCATCTGCACGGTCACAGTTTCCGGGTTTTGCGCCGGAACGGCGCGCCTGTTCCGCATCGCGAGTGGGCCGACACCGTGCTCGTGCCGCCGAGAGAAAAAGTCGAGGTCGCGTTTGTCGCCGACAACCCCGGCGACTGGATGCTGCATTGCCACGTTATGGATCATCAAGTGTCCGGCATGATGACCATTCTGCGTGTTGCGTGAGGCCGCCGATATGAACGTCGGGACGACAGATCAACGGAGAGAAAACATGACACCGCCTGAATCGATAAAAATTGAAAACGCATCACTGCTGCGGGACATTCTTCAGGCCGCCCGATATTACCTCGGCCGCAGATGGGTTCTTGTGACGATCGTCGGCGTCGTGCTGATTGGCGGTCTGGTCTTTAACTGGGGCTGGCTCGTTGCCATCGGCGTCGCGCCAATCCTCGTGACCCTCCTGCCCTGCGCCGTGATGTGCGGCCTTGGTTTGTGCGCACACAAAATGATGGGCGCGTCTGGCACCTCAAGTGCATCGCATTCGGGAAAAACAGAATCTGCGAAAAAACGAGCTCCGGCCGGAGCGCCACGGACACCCGCTGAACGGCCTTGAACGACATTCGCGAATGGAGAAATCGCTATGCCAAATATCAAAATAGTCTCCGCCGCCACCGCCCTCTTGGCTGCGGCAGCAGCTCCGGTGCTTGCTCATGAGTCCGGCAGCGCGCCGAATTCAATGATGAAGGGCGGCATGATGGGGCAAGCTAACGGGATGATGGGTTGCGGCGGCATGATGCAGGGCCGTCGTGGCGGCAGTCCCAACGATCAATGGCGTAACGATGCTCCCGCCGCGCCGTCAGACAGGAACCGCTGAGAAAACCGGGCAGCCAAGCATACAGACCCAACAATAGTGATGCTGACCAGGAGTGCTTGATGAACAAGCCCAACCCGCGATCAATCTTGCGCGTCGCTATCGCCGCCTTTGCCATCATCGGCGCGTTGCATGCTGGCGGCGCCCGCGCGGCGGAGGAAACTATCGCGGCCCTCGCCAATCAAACCCACTTCCACGGAATTGCCGTCGACGCCGCGGACCCCTCGCGCATCTATCTAGCGACGCATCACGGACTGTTCGTCACCGGGCCCAACGGCAAGACGCAGCCTGTGTCCAGCACACGCGACGACTTCATGGGATTCACCACGCATCCCAGCGATCCATCCATCCTCATGGCGAGCGGACATCCCGCCGGCGGCGGAAATCTCGGGTTCATTCTTTCAAAGGACGGCGGCCGATCGTGGCAAAAGATCGCGAGCGGCGTGAATGGATCGGTCGATTTTCATCAGATGGATGTCAGCAAGGCCGACCCAAACGTCGTGTTCGGCGTCTTTGGCGATTTGCAGCGCAGCTCGGATGGCGGCCATACCTGGGCACGGGTGGCGCCTGCGCCAGCGGGCATCATCGCGCTCGCCGCGTCCAGTCAGGATGTGACTGTTCTTTATGCGGCGACTCAAACCGGACTGATGCGTAGCAGCGACGGCGGCCGGAAGTGGCAGCCGATTTACGACGCCAAAGGGCCGGCCACCATGGCGCATGTAACGCGCGACGGGCGGCTTTATGCCTTCGTCGTCGGTACCGGATTGATCCGCACATCCGAGAAAAATTTCTCTTGGCAGGCCTTGGGCAGCGGCTTCGGGGACGACTATGTCCTGCATCTCGCAGCCGATCCAACGAACGAACGAAAACTCTACGCCGTGACGTTCAATTCTCGAACGCACGCTCAGCGCGTGATTGCCAGCGGCGACGGCGGCACCAGCTGGACGACGCTGGGCGCCGAATAACACAAGCCCATTCCATCACAAAGGAACCTGAAAATGAACGATAACGCGAAGACTCGGGGCCAAAGACGGCTGCGGCTCAAAATTCATGGCATGCATTGTGCGAATTGCGAGATTTTGATCGAACGGCGGTTCAAGAAAATCGCGGGTGTCCGTCATGTGACCGTTCGCCATACGTCGGGCATCGCCGAAATCGTCCATTATGACGACCTCGACATTGACACATTGCGAGCTTCGATCGCGGATGACGGCTACACCATCTCGTCCTGGAGCGAGCACACCAAAACACCAGACA
>Ga0070741_10021282_pt1 | contig 10106 bp, 9 predicted proteins | sample Coa_R1_4_FD_66440 | JGI IMG/M metagenome (GOLD analysis project Ga0070741, IMG submission 66440) | Surface soil microbial communities from Centralia Pennsylvania, which are recovering from an underground coalmine fire - Coalmine... | ecosystem: Environmental > Terrestrial > Soil > Unclassified ...
GGCGCTCCGCTCGGCTCGGCGCAGAATGACGAGTGCCAGATCGATTCGATCGCCCAGTCGTGGGCCGTGCTGTCGGAAGCGGTCCCGGCGCGCCGTGCCGAACGCGCCATGGACTCGGTCCGCACCCACCTCGTGCGACGCGGGGCCGGGGTCGTGCTGCTGCTGACGCCGCCGTTCGATCGCTCGGCGCAGGCTCCCGGGTACATCCAGGGGTATCCGCCTGGCGTGCGGGAGAACGGTGGCCAGTACACGCACGCCGCCGCCTGGATCGTGATGGCCCTCGCCCGTCTCGGGAGCGGAGACGAGGCGGCGGAGTTGTTCCACATGCTCAACCCGGTGAACCACACGCGCACTGCGCCCGAGGTCGCCCGATACGCGGGCGAGCCATACGTCGTCGCCGGCGATGTCTGCGCGCATCCCGAGCACGTGGGCCGCGCCGGCTGGACCTGGTACACGGGATCCGCGGGCTGGATGTACCGGGCCGGGCTGGAGAGCATCCTCGGTCTGCGGCGCCACGGCGCGACGTTCGAGCTGGCTCCCTGCATCCCTGCCTCCTGGCCCGAGTACGCGATCACCTGGCGTTTTGGCGGGACGCGGTACGAGATCTCCGTCACGAACCCGGAGCACCGCTGCGAGGGCATCGCGGCGGCCCTGCTCGACGGCGTCGCCGTCGATCCTCGAGCCATCGCGCTGGTCGACGACGGCGGGACACACGACGTCTCCATCGTGCTGGGGCGCGCGCCCTTGTCAGCCACCGGTGCGGCGGCCTGAAGCGGCGGCGGCTTGACCGCGACGCCCACGGGGCCCGCTCGCGGCAATCGGAGAAAGAAAAATGGTCAGAGCCGCCCTGTAAGCCGGGTTCTGTCCCGCCGGTTCGTTGCCTCCCCGGCGGCGGCGGACATTCCTCTAGGACCGGCGTTGCCGCCGGCCTCCAGCGAGCTACCCGGGAGCGCGGCGGGCAACCGCATTGCTCCCCTATGTGCCCTTGCTCCGGGTGGGGCTTGCCGTGCCGCCCGTGTCGCCACGGGCGCGGTGCGCTCTTACCGCACCGTTTCACCCTTACCGGCTCGCGCCGGCGGTTTGTTTTCTGTGGCGCTGTCCCGCGAGTCGCCTCGGCTGGTCGTTGACCAGCACCCTGCCCTGTGGAGCCCGGACTTTCCTCCCGCGCGTTAAGGCGCCGGCGTCCGTCCGGACGGCTCTGACCGGCTGCAATCCTAGGATGCGCGGCCGCGGGAATCAATTCAGCGCATCTCTTCGTCGATCGCGCGGTTCGACATCTCGTCGGCGAGGGCGTTCTCCTCGCGAGGGACGTGCTCCAGCGCGTACCGCTCGAACCCGTGCAGCAGCCGCAACGCCTCCGCATGCAAGGGCTTCAGTCCGGCGTGCCGGACCGCATACTCGCCCTTGAGCTGGCGGATGAGCAGCTGCGAGTCGGCGCGGACGTCCACCTGCCGGTAGCCCAGCTCCTGCGCGTGCTTCAGCCCGAGCAACAGGCCCTCGTACTCCGCGACGTTGTTCGTTCGGGTCCCGAGATACCGGCCGAGCCGCGCGATCACTGCGCCGCTCGCGTCGGTCAGCACCGCGCCGGCCCCTGCCGGACCGGGATTCCCCCGGGCCGCGCCGTCGGAGTAGACGCGAACGACCCGGTCCGCGGGCACCACCTGCTTCGGCTTCTGCGCCTCTGCCAACGGCAGCTTCTCCTGCTGCAGCTGCAGCGCTGCTCCGCGCAGCAGCTTGCGGGCTCCGTCGCGCGTCAGGCCCAGGGCCGCGCAGGTCTTCTCCAGCGTCTCGTGCTCGGCGATCGCCAGCAGGAGCTGGGCGGGAGTGACGATCACTTAGACGTTTGCCGCGGCTTGCGGCTCTTCCGCGGCGTAGATGAACCGGTGGCAGTTCGGGCAGGTGAGGATGTCGCTGCCCGTCAGCAGCTGGTTCGCCATCTGCGGAGGAACGTTGCGCTGGCACCCCTTGCAGGTGCCGCCGACCACCGGCACCACCGCGACGCCGCCGCGCTGCTTGCGGATCCGCTCGTACTTGCTGACCAGCGACCGGTCGCACTGCTCGACGAGGCTCTTCCTCTCCGCCTCCAGCTCGCGCATCTTCTGCTGGAGCTCTTCGAGCGCGCCGGTGATCTCCTTGCCCTCGCGCGAGACCACCGCCTCCTTCTCGCCCAGCGCCTGCTCGGCCCCCTCGACCTGCCTCTTCACCTCGGCGTACTCGCCGGCGAGGCGCTTGATCTCTTCGTCGGCGGTGAGGTTCGTCTTCTTCGCGATGTCCAGCTCCCGGGCGAGCGCCGCGTACTCCCGCGGGGTCTTGAGCTCGTTCAGGCGCGACTCCCACTTCCGGACCTTCTCCTTCTCCAGCCCGAGGAGCTGCTCGTTCTGGCGGCGGGCGCGCTCGTTGTCGGCGAGCTTGCCCCGGGTCATGTCCAGATGGTTCTTTGCCTGGTTCCGCTCCGCCTCGATCTGTCTCAGGCGGGCCGGGTGCTTCTCGGCTTCAGCGGAGAGTTCGCGAATCTTGAGATCGACCTGCTGCAATGCTTCGAGCGCCTTCAGCTTCTCTCGGGACAACGTTCGCCTCCCTGGCGGGCCTGCTTTTTCGCGCCTGGGCCCCGAGTTGTCAACGCTCGCGCGCTGCCCCTCGTTCCAGCGAACAGAAAGAAACTGGGCCCGGCAGGAGTCGAACCTGCATGCGACCGGTTATGAGCCGGATGCTCTGACCGTTGAGCTACGGGCCCGCGTTTGCACACAGAGTACCCCGGCAGGTGGCGTGCGCCCACCGCGGGGGCGATACTGCGCGGGTGCGAACGCTCGCCCTGCTGCTCGCCGCCATTCCGTCGATCGCGCTCGCCGACGAAATCGATCTGTCCAAGGGAGGTCGCCGCGATGCCGGCTCGCAAGCGACGTGGATCGTACGGGCCGAGGGCGGCAACGAGTTCGCTCCCTACGGCTACGTCGGCGGCTGCGTCAGCTACCTGCTCGACGATAGCGATGCGCTGGAGGCCGGGGCGGGCGGCGGCTTCCCGGGGCTGCAACTCGGCTTCGCCATCCGCCGCTTCTTCGGCGAGGGTGGCCAGCACTTCGTCGGCGAGCTGTTCCTGGCCGGGAACACCCGCGTGAACCGCGGGGTCGAGCGGGGATCGGCCACCATCAACGCCGAGGCGGCGGCGGCGAACAGCAGCCTCTGGACCGGCCTCGGCCTCGGCTTCGAGCAGCGCGGCAGCTTCTTCAGCGTGAGCCTCGCCGGCAACATCATCTTCACCAGCACCAGCCTCAGCCCGCACTGGGCCGTGCACGGCGGCCTCGGCTTCGGCTTCTGACGAAAACCTGGGGACACGATACGAGTTTCTTTTCTTGCGCGTCGCCAGCGCGAGCGGCGCAAAAAAAAGAACGTGTATTGTGTCCCCGGTTTTTCAGTTCTCGACGAAGCTGCGGAGCCGCTTGGACCGCGAGGGGTGGCGCAGCTTGCGGAGCGCCTTCGCCTCGATCTGCCGGATGCGCTCGCGGGTGACCTCGAAGTCCTGGCCGACTTCTTCCAGCGTGTGGTCCGACTTCTCCCCGATGCCGAAGCGCATCCGGAGCACCTTCTCCTCGCGCGGGGTGAGCGTCGCCAGCACTTTGCGGGTCTGCTCCGCGAGGTTCATGTTGATCACCGCATCGGAGGGCGAGGTGATCGCCTTGTCCTCGATGAAGTCGCCGAGGTGGCTGTCCTCTTCCTCGCCGATCGGCGTCTCCAGGGAGATGGGCTCCTTGGCGATCTTCAGGACCTTGCGGACCTTGTCGAGCGGCAGCTCCATCTTCTCCGCGATCTCTTCCGGCGTAGGCTCGCGGCCGATCTCCTGCACCAGGTAGCGGGAGGTGCGGATCAGCTTGTTGATGGTCTCGATCATGTGCACCGGGATGCGGATGGTGCGCGCCTGATCGGCGATGGCCCGGGTGATGGCTTGCCGGATCCACCACGTCGCGTAGGTGGAGAACTTGTACCCGCGCTTGTACTCGAACTTGTCGACCGCCTTCATCAGGCCGATGTTGCCCTCCTGGATCAGGTCCAGGAACTGCAGCCCGCGGTTCGTGTACTTCTTCGCGATCGACACCACCAGGCGCAGGTTCGCCTCCACCAGCTCGGCCTTGGCCTTCTCGGCCTTGCGCTCGCCGGCGATGATCGCGCTGTAGCTCTTCTTCAGCTCGTCGATCGGGAGCAGCGCCTCTTCCTCGACGCGCTTCACCTTGCGCGGAGCGGCGGCGATGGTGCGGGCCACCTCGCCCACCTCTTCCTCCGAGAGCCCCAGGACCTTGAGCTTCTTCCGCGCGGCCAGCCCGGACTTGCCCTCGTCCTCCGCCTCCCGCAGGAGCGCCTTCAACTCGCGCAGCGGGACGCCGACGCGCTGCTCGATGTGCCGCATCTCGCGCTCGACCTGGTCGACGCGCTCGATCAGCTTCTTGAGGTTCTCGATGATCCGCTCGATCTGGCGCTTGTTGAGCTTCACCTCGGAGAGCGTCTCCGCCATCGCCGCCTCGTTCCGGGCGACGGCGTCGCGGTACTCCTTGCGCTTGCTCTCGGAGACCTTGCGGGTCTTGGAGAGCATCAGCTCGGCGTAGTGCTCGTTCTCGCGATCGAGCCGGCGGATCTTGTCGATCAGCTTCACCACCTGATCGGTGCGCCCCTGCTCGTCGAAGGTCTCGTCGTCCTCGTCCGGCGCGTCGCGGATCACCTCGCGGACGCGCATCTTGCCCTTCCGCAGCCGCTCGCCGATCTGGATGATCTCCTTGATGGCGATGCTGGAGTGGAGCACGGCCTCGAGCACTTCCTTCTCGCCGTCCTCGATCCGCTTGGCGATCTCCACCTCGCCCTCGCGGGTGAGGAGCGAGACCGATCCCATCTTGCGCAGGTACATCCGCACCGGATCGTTGGACTTGGAGTAGGCGTCCTCCTCCTCCTGCTCGGCGCGCTCCTGCGGTGTGGTCTGCTCCTCTTCCTTCGCCGCCACCGGCTCCGGCTCGGGCGGCTTGGTCTCCGGGAGCTTGACCTTGTTCGCCTCGTCGACGATGGCGATGTCGTTGTCCCCGAACATCGACATCACGTCGTCGATCTGGTCGGAAGAGACGATGTCGGAGGGCAGCGCGTCGTTGACCTCGTCGTAGGTGAGGAAGCCCTTGTCGCGCCCCAGCGCGAGGAGGTCCTTCACTTCCTTGCGCTCGGTGGCCTTGCTGCCCTTCTTGGCGCGGACGAGATCCTCTTCGTCCTCGTCCTCGTCGATGTCGGCGGCGATCTCATCGTCGTCGCCGACGTCGGCAACCACCGCTTCCAGCTCGGGCTCTTCGCCTTCGGGCAGGTCCTCGGACTCGCCCTCTTCCTCGCCGCCCTTCCCCGCCTTCTTCGCCTGCTTCGGCGTCCGCTCTTTCTCGCCCCGCTTGACCTTGGCGGCGGGCGCCTCCGCCTTGGCGGTCAGCTTCGCCAGCTTCTTCGGCGCAGGCGCCGGCGCAGCCACCTTCTCCGGCTTCCCCGTCTTCGCCGGAGCCTTGCGGACGTCATGCTTTTTACGTGCGGCTGCGGACTTCTTGTCGGCCATTTCGGTCAACTCCGGTGGGCTGCGGCAATCGGGGAGGGAGGAGAGTAATCGACGGTACGCCTTACCGCCCTTTTTTTTCAGATCGTTTCAAGGTCTTGGAACCCGCGGCGAAGTGCGGTCCTTCCGCTCCAAGGCCACGGTTTGAGAATGTTTTCGCAGAAGGCTGGATAGACGCTTCGCGTCAGTCGCATCGCCTGCCTGCTCCATTTCGGCGACCGCATCGAGCAATCGCTGGCGGAGAGCATCGGGCTCGACGGCGCGGATTGCGCTCTGCGCATCGGCGCCGGAGCACACCGCGTCCGCCGCCTCGCGCAGCGCCGGATGTATGAATTCGCCTACCGCGCCCGAGTGCGCCAGTTCCGGCGCGAGCTCGGGATGCCGCACGAGCGCGGCGAGGATCACCAGCTCGGCCTTGAGGACGGAGAGCGGCAGTGGCTTGCCGGCGTCGGGCGGCGGCGCCTGACGCGCGGGCGGCGGAGGGGCGGACTTTCCGGCGAGCGCACGGCGGATGGCTTCGACGGGCGCGCCGATCTTCTCCGCGACCTTCTCGACGTACAGATCGCGTGCAAGCGGGCTGGGCGCCGCCTGCACGATGCCTTTGACCGCATCGACCGCGCGGACGCGAGCCTCGACGGGCGCGCCCTTCGGCAGCTGCCCGAGCGCGCGGTCGAGCAGGAATTCGATCGACGGCTGCGCCGCGGCGAGCATGTCGCGGAACCCCTGGACGCCGACGCGCAGCACGGTCTCGTCGGGATCCTCGCCACCCGGCGGCACGAGCACGCGGGCCGGCACGCCTTGGGCGGCGGCGATCTCCGAGGCGCGCTGCGCGGCGCGCATCCCCGCCTCGTCGCCGTCGAAGACGAAGACCAGCTCTTTCGCCCCGGCCTTGCGGACCAGCTCGAGGTGCTTGTCGGTCAAGGCCGTCCCGCAGGTCGCGACGGCGGTGAGGACTCCGGCCTGGTGCAACCCGATGGCGTCGAAGTAGCCCTCCACGAACAGCGCGACCTCGTCGCGGCGAATCGGGTCGCGCGCGCGGTCGAGCGCGAACAGCGTCAGGCCCTTCTGGTACAGCGGCGTGTCCGGCGAATTGAGGTACTTCGCCTCGCTCTGCCCTTCGAGGAGCCGCCCGCCGAATCCGACGATGCGCCCGCTCTCGCGGATGGGAATGGTCAGCCGCCCGCGGAAACGGTCGTACAGTCCCGAGCCCTTCTTGCGCGGAACGCCCAGCCCCGCCTCCTCCACCAGCCGCGGGTCGACTCCCTTGAGCGCGTGCGAGTTGACGAGCGACTCCCAGAGGTTCGGCGCGTACCCGAGGCGCCAGGCGCGCGCCGTGTCGTCGGTGATGCCGCGCTTGCGCAGGTGCTCGCGCGCGACCTCGCCCTTGGGGTGCTCCCAGAGGACGCGCTCGTAGAAGGTGCAGGCCTTCTCGTTCACCTCCGCGAGCGAGGCCCTCCGCGCCGAGCGGCGCGCTTCCTCGGGGTCTGCCGGCGTCAGGTCCACGCCGGCCTCGTTCGCCAGCTGCTCCACCGCCTCGCGAAAGCTGCGCCCTTCCACCTGCATGACGAACTTGATCGCGTCGCCGGAGACGCCACAGCCGAAGCAGTGGAACATCCTCTTGTCGGGGACGACGTAGAAGCTCGGAGTCTTCTCCCCGTGGAAGGGGCAGAGCCCCTTCCAGTCGTGGCCGCTCTTCTTCAGCGGCACGCGACGCTGGACCACGGCGACCAGGTCGACCCGGTCCCGCAGCTCCTGCAGCTTCTCGTCGGAAACAGTCGCCAACCGTCTCGCCGCCAGGGACATTCAACGTCCGAAACGCACTCTACAAGTGAACCGCGTCCATGATCACGCTCCAGTGGCCCCCCACCCGGTGGGAGCGGCTACGGACCGGGTTTCGACAAAGCGGCCTTGACGGCGTCGCTGACGCGCTTGCCTTCCGCGCGTCCGGCGATCTTCGGCATCAGGATCTTCATCACCGAGCCCATGTCCTTCGGCCCCTTCGCCCCGGAGGCGGCGACCGACTCCTGCACGAGCGCCTGAAGCTCCGCGTCGGTCAGCTGGCGGGGCAGGTACGCCTCGAGGATGACGATCTCCGCGTTCTCGTTCTCGGCCAGCTCCGGCCGTCCGCCCGCGGTGTACTGCGAGGCCGAGTCCTTGCGCTGCTTGATCATCGAGCCGATCACCGCGATCACGTCCGCGTCGTCCAGCGCCGCGCCCTTCTCGATCTCGCGGTACTTCATCTGGCTCTTGAGCATGCGGATGGTGTTCAGCCGGCGCGCCTCTTTCGCGCGCGCGGCCGTCTTCATGTCCTGGTCGATGCGCTCGGCGAGCATCAGTCTCTCGAATCGAAGGCCCCGCGCGGACGTGGCCGCGGGGCCTTTGGCAACCGCGACGGGGACACCCTCATGGCGTCCCCATCGCGACAGGGTGGTGATCGGTAACGGCGAGGATCTACATCATCCCCTTCCGCGCCTTCTTGAGCGCGCGCTTCTTTGCCGCCAGCGCCTTCTTCTTGCGCTTGACCGACGGCTTCTCGTAGTGCTCGCGCTTCCTGATCTCGCTCAGGATTCCAGCCTTCTCGCACTGCTTCTTGAAGCGCTTCATCGCGTTCTCGAACGACTCGCCTTCCTTGACGCGCACTCCCGGCATTCTCCGAATCACCACCTTCCGGCCCGCGAAGGGCCTCGATCGTCGCAGGGGAGACCCGCGAAAACGCGGCAGTATATGCGCAGCCAGGGGGCTGTCAAACCCACCCTTGCCTGCAGCGCGGAACATTTACACGAGCGGGATCGGCGCATACTGTCGCTCGCTGGATGAGCGAAGCCCGGCTGTCGGTGACGCTTCCCGAATACGAGACGGAGCTCGCCGCCAACCAGCGCACGGCGCTCCGCACCGCCGCTCTGCTCTCCGCTCCGATCCTGATCGGGTTCACGCTGCTCGATCGCGCCACCGCGCCGGGTTTCTGGATCCCCCTGCTCGGCGCCCGGCTCGCCGCTGCCCTCGTGCTGACGATGGTCGCCCGGGTGTCGCATCGGATCGAGAACACCGTCCCGCTCGCCGCCGTCGCCGTCGGCGTGATCTGCGCCACCATCGAGGCGGGCGTCTTCGCCACCGGCGGGGCGCGCAGCCCCTATCTCACCTCCAACATCGCGGTGCTCGCCGGAGCGGGCATCCTGATTCCGCTCACCGTCCGGCAGTCGATCGTCGTCCAGGCCGCGGGGATCGCCGTCGCGCTCGTCCCGCTGCTCTTCTCGCTCCAGCCCGGCGATGCGCTCCCCTTGTTCACCTCCGCCTCGTACCTGATCACGGTGGCGATCGTGGCCGTCGCCGGCGCCCACCTTCAGGACCTGCTCCGCCGGCGCGAGCACCGCGCGCGCGTCGAGGTGGCGCGGCAGATCGGGCTGGTCAACCTGGGGACGCTGGCCGGCGGCCTCGCGCACGAGCTGTCCACGCCGCTGACCTGGGTCTCGGTCGAGCTGGAGAGCATGGAGCACGACGCGCTGACGCCGCCCGTCCGGGAAAAAGTGACGGCCGCGCGCGCCGCGACGAGCCGCATGCGTGAGGTGCTGATCGCCATGCGCCAGGGAGCGCGGTTCGCCGGCACCGAGCTGCGGGACGTGATGCTGCCGCAGGAGGTGGACCTCGCGCTCACGCTCGTCTCGCAGAAGGCGAAAGCGCTGGCGGTGAAGCTCGAGCGCGACTACGCGGCGGACGTGCCGCTCGTCTCCTGCCAGCCGACCCTGCTCGGGCAGGTGCTGGTGAACCTGATGCTCAATGCCCTCGACGCGATGGCAGGGCAGAGGGAACCCCGGCTCATCCTCCGGGTTCGCGCTGCTTCCGGCGGAGCGGTGGTCGAGGTGGAGGACAACGGGCCCGGCGTCCCCGAGCCGCTGCGGGAGCGGATCTTCGAGCCCTTCTTCTCCACCAAGGGCGAGAACGGCAACGGCCTCGGGCTCTGGATCTCCGCCGAGATCGCGCGTCTCCACGGCGGCGAGCTGGTCGCGCTCGCGGGCGCGAGCGGGGCTCTCTTCCGGCTCTCGCTGCCCGTCGACCGGCACGCGCCGGCCGCGAGCAGCGCGGCGTAGGCCAGCGGGGAAGGGTCGGGACGCCGGGCGTTAACCGCGGCGCCGCGCGGCTTTACGCCGTGCCCGTCTCGGACTTCGGCACCGCGACCGGCTGCTTCTGCGGACCGTGCGAGCGATTCACACGGTCGCGCAGCTCCTTGCCGGTGCGGAAGAGGATCCCGCGCTTCGGCTTCACCGGGATCACTTCTCCCGTCTTGGGGTTACGGCCGTTGTACCCCTGGTAGTTCTTGACGTGGAACGCGCCAAGACCGCGGATTTCGATGTTGTCGCCCTTGCAGAGCGCGGCTTTCATCGACTCGAAGATCGTCTCGATGGTGAGCTCGGCCTGCTTCTGCGTGAGCTGCCGCTTGGCCACCAGGATGGCGATCAGATCGCTCTTCAGCATGCGTGCACTCCGCGGGTCGGGCGGTCGAAAACGTTCGACGGATGGGAACGTTACATGACCCGCAGGGGCTCGA
>Ga0070741_10021283_pt1 | contig 10105 bp, 12 predicted proteins | sample Coa_R1_4_FD_66440 | JGI IMG/M metagenome (GOLD analysis project Ga0070741, IMG submission 66440) | Surface soil microbial communities from Centralia Pennsylvania, which are recovering from an underground coalmine fire - Coalmine... | ecosystem: Environmental > Terrestrial > Soil > Unclassified ...
ACCGCTAGTACGCTTTGACGAAGAAGTAAGCCGTCATCCCCGTGCCCACCAGGATGACGAAGGTGCGGATCCAGGATTGTGGGAGCCGCTGCGCGTAATGTGCGCCATAGTAGCCCCCCACGATAGCTCCCGCAGTAGTGACCAGGCACTGCGGCCAGTAAATCGCCCGGGCAGCAACGAATGCGACCACAGCAACGCCATTGATGATTGCTCCGAGAACGACCTTGAGAGCATTCATGTCGTGAATGTCTGTCATGCCCAGGGCCGCCAGCATGGCTAGATTCATAATCCCGACTCCCCCGCCAAAATAGCCGCCGTAAATCGCAACCACGAATTCGAAGAACGAAGCGACGGTTAAGGCTGAGGTCGATGCTTCACGTCCCATGCCTCCCTTGAAATGTCGAGTCAAACGTTTGCCGAATGCAAAGAGCAGTGTGGCCCCGAGCATGAGCCAGGGCAGCACGTGCATGAAGGTGTGAGCTGGTGTCTTCAGCAGCAGGAAGGCTCCAATAAGTCCTCCGGCGACGCTGGTAACGATCAGGGGAACCATGACGCGCCGGGCCAGGTTCAGGCGGCTGCGGTAAGCCCCGCTGCTGGCCGTGGTTCCAACCCAGAGTGCGACCGTGTTGGTAGCATTCGCCGGCACGGGCGGCACGCCAGTGAATAGCAGAGCGGGAAACGCAACAAAGCTTCCGCCGCCAGCAACGGCGTTCAGGACGCCACCGATAATTCCCGCGAAGAACAGGAATACGGCCGTTTGTAGATGCAAATGGTAGATGTATCAAAAGCCGGCGCTAATGTCAGCCGGCAAGTTACTTCCCTCAGTCAAGAATGGCGAAGGCGCGAACTGGAAACGATGTTCCTCCTCGAATCGCGGGCGGCGCCGCGAAGAAGCGGAAGGTGCGGCGTTCGAGCTGGTCCAGCCTGCACAAGTGCTCCACGATCGGAATTCCAGCCGCGAGCAGGATGGTATGTGCCGGTCTCGCGGGGTCGGTCATGTTGTCGATGTTTGCACAGTCAATACCAACCATAGTTGCACCTGCCTCCACAAGCTGCTCACAGGCGGCTGCGGTGAGAAATGGACCGGAACGGAAGTAGTCGGCCGAACCCCAGCGGTCTGCCCATCGCGTGTGAACCAGCACGGCCTTTCCTCGGACATCTGCGGCCGAAAAGCAATCCGGACCAGCCGGACCATTTTCCGGGCCGGGTACAAGGACGCCGGGAAGATTCACCAATCGTTCAAGCGGCAGCGCTGCGAGATCGTTACCGTTAGGATGTCGATGAAATGGAGCGTCCACGTAGGTTCCAGTATTGCCGCCCAGTTCCCAGGAAGCGATTTGGAAGGTCGTGCCCGGAGCATAGCTTGCGTGCCGCGCTCTCTCGTCGTGGGATAGGAACACATGAAACTTCGGGACAGGCAGCCCGGGATACGACGGCATTCCCGGCTCGAGTTGGTGACTGAGATCCACAATCTTAGCCATAGAGCTCCTGATTTGAGGTCTAGCAGAGTCAGGCGGGCCGGTGGCCAGCAGATAACAGTTACCACCCATTCGCCGGCTCCTTGCCGTCGGCAAGCCTGTTGAGTGACATAAGTCACAGCCATGATGTGACAAGCCTTTTAGCCTTGTGACAGGGGGAATCATGGCACACGGTTACGCTGAAATGGTCGCTGACGTTCCTGCCGACATGCAGGAGCCACCCGCTCCGAAACCCTTACGGAAGCCGAAAAAGAAGCTGGTTCGGCGGACGGGGCGCGACTACTCGCAGGCACTGCGTCGTACTTTTCAGGCGGCTTTCCTGCTGATGAACGTCTGGCTGGGTGGCGTTTTCTATGTTTGGGTGAGGCAGTTCGAAACCAGCAGCCCTGCTCAACTGTCACGGCCGGCGGGGGTTGAGGGATGGCTCCCCATCGCAGGCATGATGAATGCCAAGTACTGGCTGCTGACCGGTCACGTTCCGGAGTTGCACCCGGCAGCCATGTTCCTCCTCCTCACGTTCGTAGCAATTGCGTTCCTGCTGCGAAAGGCATTCTGCAGCTGGCTGTGCCCGGTGGGGACCATATCGGAGTACCTGTGGCGAGCGGGCCGGAAAATCCTCCGCCGCAACTTCCGGCTCTGGCCATGGCTCGATATCCCGCTGCGCAGCTTGAAATACGTGCTGCTGGGCTTTTTCGTCTGGGCGGTTTCGTCAATGTCAGCCACTGCGATAGCAGCCTTCATGCGCAGCGAGTACGGCCTGATTACCGATGTGAAAATGCTGAACTTTTTCCGCTATATGGGCGAGACTGGCGCAATTGTGGTCGGCATCCTTGTGCTCGCGTCCGTGTTTATTCAGAACTTCTGGTGCCGGTACCTGTGCCCCTACGGAGCACTGCTCGGGCTGACTTCGCTGCTGAGTCCTCTCCGGATTCGGCGCGAGCCCAGTGCATGCGTTGATTGCTCGAAGTGCGCGAAGGCGTGTCCATCATCCTTACCGGTGGACAAGCTAATCACTATTAAGTCTGCCGAGTGTACCGGCTGCATGGAATGTGTATCAGTTTGCCCGGCACAGGGCGCCCTGCAGATGTCCCCGGTATGGCCGCTTCAGAGCCGATTGGCATCGCAGCCGAAAGTGGTGCCGGCCTGGGCTCTGGCGGCCGGCATCGCGGCTCTCTTCTTTGGGATCGTGGGTTATGCGAAGACGGTGGACCACTGGAACTCAGAAATTCCGGCAACGGTTTACCAGAAGCTGGTGCCGCACGCGAATGAAGCACGGCACCCCATGCCGGGAGATCCAGCCCTGCAAGACTGAGCAAAGCAAACCGCGTTCAGCGAGTTGCCATTGACTTCACATGCAGGACATCGTTATCCAGGGTCCCACTGACCTGCACGGTCTGGCCCGCCATCTGCTTGCCTTTGCCCTGGTCATCGAGCTTGTATTGGGCGTTTCCGCTGCGCAGGTAGTAGGTGCCGTCTACAAGAATGACCTCGCCGATGTACGTATCCGTCTGCTGCGCCTGCGCGTCGGGCCGGGTCGTCGAGCCTTTGGGCGGGGGAGCTTTTGAATCCGGGGCCTTCGCGGTCGGATCTGGGGGCTGAGGCTGCTGGCTCTGGGATTGAGCCAGCGCCATCGAACTCACCAGGACTGCGCTTAAAACAAGCGTCGCAATCGTCTTCATTTACATTCCCTGAGTACCAGTTGCGCGTTCGCTTTCAGAGTGGAAGCGCTCGCGGACCCGGTCGCCGATGTCCTGGACCTTTTCCGTGATGGTGGAGCGAACTTCTTCCCCGCTCGCAGGAGCCAATAGCATGCCGACGCCAACGCCAACGCCCACGCCGAGAAGCAGCCAAGTAAGACGGCTGGGGCGGTCGCCGCGCAAGTTGTCAGTGATGCTGCTGACACGATCCACGGCATTTTCATACGTGTCCTGGGCTTTCTCGCTCATGTCACTGATCCTGTCAGCCAGGCGTTCCCGAACGGGGTCCAGCAAATACAGGCCGGTGCCCAGAAGTGCTTTCAACAGTTGATTTCTCGTGTCTCGCTTCATGAATTCATTCCTCCGATTTAGTAATTTCCAAACGCCCTTGGATGCAAATCTAGCAGGGCTCTTTGGCTGAATGCAGTGATGTGGAAGAAAGTTTCAGCTGCTCCGGATGCTCTGTCATCCCAAGCGGCAGCAAAGCGGAGCCGAGGGCCTTGCGTTTGTTCGCAAGGTGCGGTCGCGCCTTTCCCAAGTGCAGAAACAGAAAGACTTACGGTCGTTTTTACCGCAACTCCGCCAATTCAAGGCGCAACTTCTGAGTGGCTCGAAACAGGGTGTTCTTGATCGTATTTTCGGTAGTTTTCAGGATTGCAGCGACGGTCTGCAGCTTCAGTCCCTCGTAATGTCTCAATTCGAACACCATGCGCTCGCGCGCGGAGAGGCGGTTCAGCGCCCAGGAGATCCGCTCCCGCAGTTCCACGCTGAGCGCAGCGCGTTCGGGACTGGCTGCGGCACGGTGATCAGGTGCCCGATCCAGAATAGATTCCTCGCGGTCGTCAGCACCTGAATGGTCCGAGTAAGCATAGCGGTTGCGCAGCTGCTTTCGACGAAGGTGGTCGCAGCACAGGTTCGTCACGATTCGATAAATCCAGGTGTAGAAGGAGCACTCAAAACGGAACCGTCCGAGGTTGCGATACGCCCGCAGAAATGCTTCCTGGTAGATGTCCTGTGCGTCTTCGACTGAGTCGGTCAAGTGAATCGCCAGGCGCAACACCGTGCGGTCATACTGCCGTACCAGTTCCTCAAAGGCAGCGGTATCGCCCTGCTGGGCGCGCATGACGAGAAGCGTATCGTCAACCCGTGCCGTGGGCGCAGCAGCAGGCACTGGACCGGCAACATGCTTTGGGTATTCGGCGCGGAATTTACTGACCTCACACACAACCATCGCTCCTGCTCCGTCTTAACCGACAAACTTGTAACCGACCCCGTGAACCGTCAGGAAATAACGCGGATCGTCGGGTCTTTGCTCCAGCTTCTGGCGTAGCCGCACGATGTGCGCATCCACCGTGCGGGTGGTCGGGAATCGCTCGTATCCCCAGACATCCTCCAGAAGCCGGTCGCGGGTCAAAGCTTCTCCGGGATGCGAGAGGAAATACTTCAACAGTTCAAATTCTTTTGAGGAGAAATCCAGTGCCCGGCCTTTGCGCGATACCTGGCAGCTGCGCAGATTCACCTCGATGTCGCCAAAGGCATACCGCTCGTTTTTGCTCGGGAGAGTACCAGCTCGGCGGAGCACCGCCTTCACGCGCGCGAGCAGCTCGCGAATGGAGAACGGCTTGGTTACGTAATCGTCGGCCCCCAGCTCCAGGCCGACAACCTTGTCGACCTCCTGGCCGCGCGCCGTCAGCATGATGATGGGAATGGCGGGCCGCTTCGCCTTGAGCTGCTTGCACACATCGAGACCGCTCATGCGCGGCATCATCACGTCCAGGATCACCAGATCGGGTGAATCGGACAGCGCGCGCTCCAGACCTGACACGCCATCCATGGCGCTCAGTACCTGATAGCCCTCGTACTCGAAGTTGTCGCGCAAGCCGGCTACCATGCCCGGCTCGTCTTCAACGATGAGGATCTTCGCCATGCCAATTCATCTCCGCCCGGCTTCTTCACTGGGAAGCGGGCTGGTTAGATATTGCTTGCGTATGCCGCCTGTTGGTTCGTGGCCGACTGCTGTATTGGTAGTACGATTGTGAACTTGCTGCCTTGCCCAGGCGTGCTGTCCACCGACACGTCTCCGCCATGGGCATGGGCGATGTGCCGCACCAGCGAGAGGCCGAGGCCGCTTCCCTTGGTGTTGTGTACGAGCGGGTCCCCTACCCTATAGAACTTCTCAAATATTTTTTCTTGCTCTTTATCTGGAATGCCGATTCCGTGGTCGATTACTTCCAGCTTCACGGAGCCGTTCTCTTTGTAGAGATTCACGCCGATATATTTGCGATCCTGTGAATATTTCAACGCGTTATTAACCAAATTGACCACGGAGCGTGCCACCGCTTCGCGGTCCACACGCACCGGCGGAACGGGTTCGATTTTTTCCTCGAGCGTGAAGCCGTGCTGCTCGATCTGGTAGCGATAAGACTCCAGAGTATTTCTGACCAGCTCGCGTAAGTCGGTCTCGCGGAAGTCATATTCCTTGCGGCCGGCTTCGATCCGCGAGAAGTCGAGAATGTTGTTGATCAGCGCGGTGAGGCGCTCGCTCTCCTTGCGGATGATCTGGTAGTACTCCTGGAATTTTTCCGGCGTCTTCAGTCGCCCCATTTCCAGGGTTTCGGCGTACAGCCGAATCAACGACAGCGGCGTTCGCAGCTCGTGGGAAACGTTGGAGACGAAATCCGATTTCAGGCGAGCCAGCGCAATTTCTTTGCTGACGTTGCGATACGTGAGCCACAAACCGAACGCCAGCACGAGGGAGAGTCCGCCGAGAATCATGAAGCTGGTGCGAACGAACCGATCGCTGATGGCTTGCAGTGTGGTTCCGGGGATCTTGATGGCGAGGGTCAGTCCCGGGAATGCACCCTCGAGGTTGCGCTCGACCTCGGGCTCGCCGCCGTCCCACCCGGGAGAAGCAACCATCGGACTGGCGTCCATCTTGGTGCGGATCATCATCACTGCGTGATTAACATCTCCCTGCGAGCCGGCGACATTGCGGCTCATTACGCTGTCGAGCGCCTCCGGCAGGAAGTGGTCACGCAGATACTCAGCGTCGAACATGACCCCCGCGATGGCAGGTTTCTCCTTGTTCGCACCTTCCACCAGGAACATGGGCGCCGACTGGTACAGGAGTTTGTCACCGCGCATCGGCCAGTTGTTTTCGACCACGTACGGAGGCGCGCCTCGTTTTTCTCTCTTCTTGAGTCCCCCCACTAGTTCTTCGTAATAGCCGGGCATCCAGCCCTTCCCCATTTCCAAAAACTTTTCGCCCTCTTGCTGGAAATCGGGTTCCTTGATCCGCGATGGCTGAGAGCGGAAGATCCATTCGTCCCTTTCCCGGTCGTATATGAACACGTGGGCGAGATAGGGATGCGTAGCGAGAATCTTGTCCAGGCTTCCGGCGCACGCTACGCCTGGTTTGGGAAACTGTTGGCGGATGTCGTCGACCAGATCGAACGCGCGCTCGTTAATCTGCTTTTCCGAAATCGCGAGGACTTGGCTGAAATCGCGCTGAATGGCGGCCGCGACGTTGCGATCGCGCTGAATCTGCTTTAAATGGTGGACGCTGAGGCCGATTAAAATTGCGAGCGGTAGGATTACAGCGATCTCTAGCGTAAGCATCAATCGCGTACGCTCGTTCCACCGCCGCGTTGGATTCTTCAGCTTCACTTCGATGTGTCAGATTGGGGCTGCACCGCCCCTGATCTCGATGGAAGGTTACTTCACTGAGGCGAGACTCGTGTCAAACACGGGTAAAAATACGTAAAAAATTGTGAACTGCGGAAACCGCCATAAACACAGTGCGATTTGCCAACTCTCTTCCTAGGAAGTAGTGAGTACAACTCGAAACCGTGCCTTGCCGGTGATCATACGGTCGTAGGCCTGGGCTGCTTTTTCCAGCGGATATTGCTCGATCACCGGCCGAACGCCGGAAATCGCGCTGAAGTTCAGGGTGTCTTCGGAGTCCTTCGCAGTGCCGGAAGGCCAGCCCTGAATTGACTGCCTGCCGCCAATCAACTGGAGGGCGCTGATGACGAGCGGCTCGGCAGGCGCGGCTACTACGAGCAGTTTTCCATTGGGACCGAGACCGCCGACGAGAGCCGAAACAGATTTGGCGTCGGGAGCCGTCGCGAGAATAACGCGCGCACCGCCAAGTTTCTTCAGTTCCGCCGCAGCATCGCCAGCGGCTGCATCGATGTATTCTCCCGCACCGAGTTTCTTTGCGAGTGGCTCTTTGTCCTTGCTGCGTCCGACAGCGACAGTGCGGAAACCCATCTGCCGCGCGTATTGAATGCCCAGATGTCCCAGGCCGCCGATACCCTGAATGGCAACCAGATCGCCGCCCCGCGCGCCGGAATTGCGCAGCGAGTTGTATACGGTGATACCAGCGCAGAGCAGAGGTGCAGCGTCCGTGGCGGAGATCACGTCCGGAATCGCAGCCACTGCCTCCTGCGGCGCAATCATGTACTCCGCATAGCCTCCATCGAAGCTGATGCCGGTAATCTTGCCGGACTCGCAAAGCATGAAGTCACCACGCCGGCAGTTCTCGCACTGGAAGTCGTGACCGCCATGCCAACCCACTCCAACCCGCTGGCCCTTTCTCCACATACTGGCGTTCGGACCCAGCGCGTCCACGTGTCCTGCAACCTCATGGCCCGGCACGCGCGGGTATTCAAGACCGGGCCACAGCCCTTCTTTGACCAGTACGTCGCTATGGCAAATGCCACAAGCTTCAATCCTGATGCGAACCTGGTTTGGCCCGGGTTCCGGAATGTCGCGTTCGACGATTTCGAACGGACCACCCGGCCTGCTCACTTGCACAGCTTTCATGCGAGGCATGGGAGTCTCCTCGAGGGCTAGATGAGATTTCGGCGTCGAGCGATTCTAAAGTGGGCCTGGCCGCTGTGCTGACTCAAATAACCCAAGCTCCGGTCGGGATGACAACTAAAGATGTGCTTCGGAATTACCGGGGAGGAGAACTAGAGAGCGGATTACTTCGAATCCACCCGCAGGTCGATTTTTATCTGTGAACGATTGTCGAACTGACTTACGGTCTTGGTGTCGCTCTTGTGGCCGTTATATTGAGCATAGACTTCGTAGTCGATGTCCGGCGAGAGCGCGGGGAAACGATAGGTACCATCGGGTCCGACAATATAGGTCTTTATCGTGCGGGTACGGGTATTGGTGATGTAAACCACGGCATCCGCCACCGGTGAGTCATGCTTATCCAGAACCTTGCCGGTCAGCAGTTTCCCCGTAGGCGTGTTCTTTTCCTTGTAGGGTTCTGCGACGGCAACCAGGGCTATCAGCAGCAGCGCCAGCGCCACAACCGACGTCCTTTTCATGGTTTCCTCCTAAGATCCCCTAACAGGTACTCTACTACTTTAGATGCAGTCCGATATCGGCACGCTCGTCATTTTCGATGTGTACGACAACCGGCTCGCCAGCAGTTAACGTCTTTCCATTCAGCAACTTAAGTCCTTTTACCTCCGCCCAGACAAGGTAATCCGACCGGCCGGCCGGAAGCCTTTGGGCGAACTCGCCGGCGTGGTCGGAACGTAGTTCCCATTTCGGCTTCTTCTGGTCGGCGCGCCGGATAAACACCTTCACTCCATAGACGGCCCGGTTGTCGGGGCCGTATACGGTACCGTAGATCAGGGCGTACGGCTTTACGGATTTCTTCTGCTCGAAAGCCTCAGCGCTCAACGATGCTGAGGCCCCAAAAACCGCTAGCGAGAGCGCAAGAAACGCTAAAGAAATGCGCAGATGGGATGGCGAGACGACACGGTGCTCAGGAGTAGTCACCGTCTTCGGCTTCCTCTTCTTCCTCTTCGTCCAACTCCTCTTCTTCAACAGGCTTCAACTCAATCGGGTTGATGGTTATGATTTCGAAGTCCGAGCCGCACTCCGGGCAGGAGACGATTTCACCTTCGTCTACCTCGTCTTCTTCGATATCAAGATCCGTTTCGCACTCTGGACAGGAAACCATAATTCCTCCGTACTGGATGACCCCCCTGATAATATTTAGATTCTCCGACGCCACGAGGTCAAGTGCTGGCCTTATACCGGGTGGCGGAAGGGAGAGTATCTCGCGGTTGCTTCTCACATGCTAGCAGCTCGTGCTTTCAGCCTGATTGGAATTGCGTCTCTGATGCTGGGTGGCGGCATTGCGTTATCCGCCTCGGCACAGGGCGCGCAAGAGGTGAATGCCGGGCCCGCAGACACCCAAATTGCGGGCGCATTGAGGAACGTCTCACCGCGCCAAATCGAGGCCAACATTGAAAAACTCGTAAGCTTCGGCACCCGACTGACGCTGTCAGCGCAGGATCCGGAGTCGATCGCAGCGGGACATGGGATTGGCGCGGCGCGAGAGTGGATCAAGTCAGAATTTGAGCGTTATTCGAAAGATTGCGGCGGCTGCCTCGAGGTTAAGACCGATTTATTCACCGAAGCCCCCGCCGACCGTATTCCAAAGGCCACGCAGATAACCAATGTCTACGCTGTGCTCAAGGGTAACGATCCCGAGCGCGCCAGGGATATCGTGCTGGTCACGGGGCACTACGATTCCCGCAATAGCGACACTCTGGACGTCAGTGGCGCCGCGCCCGGCGCGAACGATGATGCCAGCGGCACAGCCGTGAGTCTTGAGTGCGCCCGCGTGTTGAGCAAGCTGAAGCTGCCCGGCACCATCGTGTTTGTGACCGTTGCCGGAGAAGAACAAGGACTCAACGGCAGCAAGCATTTTGCGGAGATGGCAAGGCAGCAGGGGTGGAGCATCCAGGCTGTCATTAACAATGACATCGTGGGCGGCGACCGCAATCCGCAGCAGGACACGAGCGTGGTTCGCGTCTTTTCCGAGGGCATACCAGTCGGAGCTACGGAGCAGCAGATTCGGCTCATCCGCGGCCTGGGCGGGGAGAACGACTCCGCCTC
>Ga0070741_10021284_pt1 | contig 10104 bp, 18 predicted proteins | sample Coa_R1_4_FD_66440 | JGI IMG/M metagenome (GOLD analysis project Ga0070741, IMG submission 66440) | Surface soil microbial communities from Centralia Pennsylvania, which are recovering from an underground coalmine fire - Coalmine... | ecosystem: Environmental > Terrestrial > Soil > Unclassified ...
GGTGCTCTCATTCTTTGATTTCCTGGCCATAATTGCGATTCCTTCAACAACTATCGTGCCGAGCTGCGCTCGACCGCCCGGACGAGCCGTCCGGGCCACGTATTCTCTACAGCTCTTCCGCGGATTTGCCGCGCAGAGCCGCAACGTCACTCCTGCTCTTCAATTTCTTTAAGGCGTCAAACGTGGCCTTGATGACATTGTGCGGGTTCGTCGTGCCGATGGATTTCGTCAGCACGTTCTGAATTCCAGCCGAGGTCATCACGGCGCGCACCGCGCCTCCGGCAATTACGCCAGTGCCTTCCGGCGCCGGCTTCAGCAAAACCTTGCCGGAACCAAAGCGTCCGAGCACCATGTGCGGGATCGTGGTCTGCGTCAGGTTGACCTTAAACAGGTTTTTCTTCGCCGACTCGATACCTTTCCGAATAGCCTGCGGAACTTCCTTGGCCTTGCCCGACCCGAATCCTACGACCGCAGCGGTGGGATCTCCGACGACGACCAGCGCGGCAAAGGAAAGGTTCTTGCCTCCCTTGACCACTTTCGTGACGCGATTGATCGCGACCACCTGGTCCTTGAGCTGATATGCACCCGAATCAAGTTTTCTTGCGACAGTTGGCATCAGTAACTCATTTCTAATTTCAATTTGTAATTGGTAATTTGGCGGACGCGACAAATTACTCAATTACTCAAATCCTAGAACTGCAACCCCGCTTCTCGCGCGGCGTCGGCCAGGGCTTTCACCCGGCCGTGATAGATATAGCCGCCGCGATCGAACACGACTTTGGTGATTCCCTTTTGCTTCGCGCGCTCGGCAATGGCCTTTCCTACGTCTTTAGCCGAGGCGACATTGCCACCGGTGCGACGCTCGCCTTTCTTGCCCTCGGCGGAACTCGCCGAAACCAGAGTGGCGCCGTTGAGGTCATCAACCACCTGAACATAAATATGATTGAGCGACCGGTACACATTGAGGCGCGGACGCTCTGACGTGCCCATCACCTTTTTGCGGATCCGATCATGCACCCGGCCCCGAGTCTGGTTCTTTGACTGTTTGGTAAGCATCTTCTTCTTTTCCTCAATCCCGGGGTTCTATACCGGGTAGCGCCTCGGGAGCTAAAGCCCCGTCTCTGTACGCCGTTACGCACGGCTAAAGCCGTGCCTTCCAAACTATTTCGCGCCGGTCTTGCCGACTTTCTTCTTCAGCCGCTCGCCGGCGTAGCGCACTCCCTTGTTCTTGTACGGATCAGGCGGACGCAAGCTGCGCATCTCTGCCGCGACCTGTCCAACCTTTTGCCGGTCAATCCCCGAAACGGTGAGACGCGTCTGCTTGGGATCGACTGCAACCTCAACCCCGGTGGGCAGCGGATACTCGATGGGATGCGAGTAGCCAAGGCTGAACACCACGGTTGCCTTGCCCTTCATCTCGGCGCGATAACCAATGCCGACAATTTCCAGTTCGCGCGTCCACCCCTTAGTGACGCCCTCAACCGCGTTATTGACCAGCGCGCGCGCCAGACCATGCACCGCGGCTTGCGAATCGTTCTCGCGGATGGCGACGAGATGGCCGTCCTGCTGCTCGATTCGAATGCCCCCGGGCAGCGACGTATCCAGCTTGCCTTTCGGTCCCTGCACCGCGACCTTATTGCCTTCAATTTTGACGGTCACGCCCTTGGGGATCGCGATCGGTTTTTTTCCAATTCGTGACATAAGCTCAGCTCTTCACTATTACGTTTTAACTGTTAGCTCAACCATCGCTCTCAGCCGAGGCTAAGAGCGGGTTTTCCTACCACACGTCGCACAGGACTTCGCCGCCCACACCTTGCTTGCGAGCTTCGCGTCCGGTCATCACCCCGCGGGGCGTGGTCAGGATATTAATTCCGAGTCCGCCGAGAACGCGCGGAATCTCGGTACGGCTGACGTACACACGACATCCCGGCCGGGAAACGCGCTCCACATTCGAGATCGCGGCTTCGTTGTTGTTGCCATACTTCAGGTAAACGCGGATAACCTTGTGCCCTTCTTCGTCGGTCGGCTTGAAGTTGGCGATGTAGCCCTCTTCCTTGAGAATGCGGGCAATCTCCAGCTTCAGCTTGGAAGCGGGTACGTCTACCTTCTGGTGCCGCGCGTTGATTGCGTTGCGAATACGCGCCAGCATGTCTGCGACCGGGTCGGTCAACCTCATCGTTTGTTTCTCCTCAGGTCTAGCGCGGGCGTCGGCCCGCGTTGCTCCCAATATTTACCAGGACGATTTCGAAACGCCTGGAATTTCTCCCCGCAGCGCCAGCCCGCGGAAGCACAAGCGGCAGATGCCGAACTTGCGCAGAAAGGCCCGCGGACGACCGCAAATCTGGCAGCGGTTGTGCTTGCGCGATGAGAACTTCGGCTTTCGTGCGTCCTTGACTCGTTTTGCTGTTGTGGCCACTTAGCTACTTGCTCCTAGCTGCTAGCGTCTAGCTTTCGGCTATCTGCTAACGCTCATTAAAACTTTAAAACCTACGTTCTGAACGGCATTCCCAGATGACGCAACAGCGCGCGCGCCTGATCGTCAGTACGAGCGGTGGTCACGATGGTGACGTTCATTCCCTTCAGCTTGTCCACCCTCGCGTAATCGATCTCGGGAAAGATCAGCTGATCGTGCAAGCCCACGGTGTAATTGCCGCGGCCGTCGAAGGACTTGGTCGAGACGCCGCGGAAATCACGCACACGGGGCAGCACGATATTCACCAGCCGATCGAAGAATTCGTACATGCGGTCACCGCGAAGCGTGACCATCGCGCCGATCGGCATTCCCTCGCGGACCTTGAATGCCGCGATCGACTTCTTCGCCCTGGTCACAACCGGCTTCTGGCCGGTAATCTGGCCGAGTTCGTTGACCGCGGGATCGAGCACTTTGGCGTTCTGCGTGGCTTCGCCTACACCCATGTTGACCACGATCTTGTTGAGCCGCGGCACCGCCATGGGATTCTTCAACTCAAATTCTTTCATCAGAGCGGGAGCGACCTCCTTCTGGAAGCGGTCCTTCAAACGCGGCGTCTCTTTTGCAGAGTGACGTGCGACCTCGGGAGCGCGCTCTTCCTGCTTCTCCGCCTGTTTTCCCTGCTTGCCCTTTTTTTCTTTTTCTTTTGCCATTGTTTGCTCTACGCAGTTTCAAGTCGACTTTTTTTCATGGACTCGAAACCTGAAACTTACTTGTCCAACGTCGTGCCGCACTTTTTGCAGACCCGGACTTTGCGATCGCCGCGGACTTCGTGGCCGATGCGAACCGGCCCGCATGTTCCGCACACTAGTTGCACGTTCGAGACCGATATCGGGCTTTCCTGCTCGGCGATGCCGCCCTGAATGTTGCGCTGCGGATTCGGACGCACGTGTTTCTTGACCATCATGACGTGCTCGACGAGAACCTTTCCCTCGTCAGGAAACACGCGCAGCACGCGGCCTTCTTTGCCCTTGTCACGTCCGCTGATCACCTTCACGGTATCGTTGCGGCGAATATTAATGCGTTTCGGTAATGTGCTTGCAGTAGCCATAGAAATCACGTTTCAAAGAATCCTGTTGTTACAACACTTCCGGCGCGAGGCTCACGATCTTCAAGAACTTCTTCTCGCGTAATTCCCGAGCGACGGGCCCAAAGACGCGGGTTCCGACCGGCTCGCCGGTTTCGTTGATCAAGACCGCGGCATTCTGGTCGAACCGAATATAAGTACCGTCGCGACGGCGGTGCTCTTTGCGCGTGCGCACCACGACGGCTTTGACGACCTTGCCTTTTTGTACCTGGCCGTCAGGCGATGCTTCCTTGACGCTGGCGGTAATCACGTCGCCTAGCCCGGCCCGCAGCCCGGTGTGGCCGCTGAGCGGCAAGATCATCTGCAGCTTGCGAGCGCCGGAGTTGTCGGCGACCTCGAGCATGGTTCTCATCATCACGGCCATAGTTCAATCTCCTACCGGGTTGCCGGCGTGGCGTCGGCTGCGACTTCGGGCACCAGCGCGGTCTTTCGTACGATTTCTTTCAACTTCCAGCGCTTCAGCTTCGAGAGCGGGCGCGTCTCTTCCAGGCGAACCACATCGCCGACATGCGCTTCGTTCTTCTCGTCGTGCGCGTAAAACTTCTTGGCTTGGGAAACTACGCGGCCGTAAAAAGGATGCGACTTCTTACGAATGACCTGGACCACGATGGTCTTGTTCATCTTGTTTGAGACCACGTTTCCGATCAGTTCCTTGCGGGCTCCGCGGGTGCGCGTCTGTTGAGTGGTTTCCGCCATTACCTCGCCTCCGTTGCAGCCGTCTCGCGCTCGCGCATGATGGTCTTCACGCGCGCAATGTCTTTGCGCAGGCCGCGCATCTTCTTGAGGCTCTCCGTCTGTCCCATGTTGAGCTGGAACTTCAGCTTGAAGAGCTGGTCGTTGAGGTCGCGCTCCTGGTGCCGCAATTCGTCGTCAGTCAGATTTCTTACTTTTTCGGCTTTCATAACAGTTCTCAATTCCTAGTGCGTTGCTTCGCGCTTTACGAATGTCGTCCGCAATGGCAGCTTGTGGGAAGCCAGCCGCATCGCTTCGCTCGCGTCCTGCGGCGATACGCCTTCCATCTCGAACAGGATCTTCCCCGGCCGCACAACCGCCACCCAATGATCAGGCGCGCCTTTGCCCTTTCCCATACGGGTCTCGGCCGGCTTCTTGGTGACTGGCTTATCGGGAAACAGACGGATCCAAATCTTGCCGCCACGCTTGATGAAGCGTGTCATGGCGACACGGCTGGCCTCGATCTGCCGGTCGGTGATCCACCCCGGCTCGAGGACTTTCAATCCGTAATCTCCGAAAGCCAGCTCGCTGCCACGCCAGGCTTTTCCGGCCATGCGCCCGCGTTGCTGCTTGCGGTACTTCACTTTCTTTGGCATCAACATAAGGTCAGCTCTTAGCTTCTGGCTCTTAGCTGAGACGTTGCAAGCAACGTCTCACCAAAATTCTTAAAACGCCCCACTCGGCGCCATAGCGGGTTGCGATTCGCGTTTCTTCTGCGAAAGGATCTCGCCACGATAGATCCAAACCTTCACGCCGATCACCCCGTAGGTGGTGCGCGCCTCAGTAAAACCGTACTCGATGTCGGCTCGCAAGGTGTGCAGCGGTAACCGTCCTTGCAGATACCACTCGGAACGGGCGATTTCATTGCCGTTTAAACGGCCGCTGACGCGGACTTTAATTCCTTTGCATCCGAAGCGCAGCGCGGAATCTACCGCTTTGCGCATCGCGCGGCGAAATCCCACACGCTTTTCCAGCTGCAGGGCGATTGATTCCGACACCAGCTGCGCGTCGAGCTCAGGCTTGTGCACTTCCTGGATGTCGATGTAGACATCGCGATTGGTGCGCTTCTGCAGCTCGCCTTTGAGCTTGTCGATCTCAGCGCCCTTGCGCCCGATGATGATTCCCGGCCGCGCCGTCTTGATGATGATGCGGATCTTGTTTCCCGGCCGCTCGATTTCGATCGCGCTGACACCAGCCGATTTGAGCTTGTCCTTGAGCTCGTTCTTCAGCTTGACGTCTTCGTGCAGCAGCTTGTCGTAATCGCGCTCGACAAACCAGCGTGACTTCCACGGCTTGGTGTAGCCGAGTCGAAAACCGTATGGATGTACTTTTTGTCCCATCGTATCTCCCGCGGGTTAACACCCGCCTTGCCGGCGAAACGCCGGCCCTACTTCTTTTTCGCTGTCTTCTTCTTTGCCGGAGCCTTGCCGCGTGCCTTAGCCCGCGGTTTTGCTTTGCCTTTGGCCGCCGCGGCTTGCCGCTCTTCGCCAACCACGGTTGCGACCGGCGCACCGTTCTTGTTCTTTTCCGCCAGCGCAATCTCGATATGCGAGATGCGGCGGACATAACGATATGCGCGTCCCATCGGCGCGGGACGGATGCGCTTCATGCGCGGACCGTCGTTCGCAACTGCCCGCTTCACGTAGAGATTGTCGACATCGACATCAACACCTTTTTCGGTGCTCATGAAGTTTGCGTTCTCTACGGCCGAGCGCAACAGCTTTTCGATTGTCGGCGCGACCCGCTTCTTGGTAAACGCCAGCGTGTTCAGCGCCTCTTCTACGCGCCGGCCTTTAATGAGGTCCAGCACCAGTCGTGCCTTTTGTGGCGAGACGCGCATGAACCGTGCTTGAGCTCGAAATTCCATTGCGTCTCCTTATGCCTTCGGCGCCGGTGGCGTGCCGCCCGCAGGTGCAGCTGGAGCCGGGGCTCCCGGACCTCCGGGTACGCCGGCAGGTCGCGCGGCAACCTCAGTCGCGGCCTTCATTGAGTGCCCTTTGAAGATGCGAGTGAAGCTGAACTCGCCGAGTTTGTGGCCGACCATGTTCTCGGTCACGTACACCGGGATAAACTTCTTCCCGTTGTGCACGGCGATGGTGTGTCCCACCATCTCAGGGATGATGGTCGAACGCCGCGACCAGGTCCGCAGCACCTTTTTCTCGTTGCGCGAATTCATGGCTTCCACTCGAGTCGCCAGATACGCGTCAATAAACGGTCCTTTTTTTGTTGAACGTGCCATAACAGCTTCTAGCTCCTAGCTCTTAGCTCCAAACCCGAATAGCTTGTCATTCCGAGCGGAGCGAGCAATCCGCTTTATTTGCTCCTGCGGTTGACGATGAACGCGTCAGTCCGCTTATTGTTGCGTGTCTTATAGCCGCGGGTCGGCTGTCCCCAAGGGGTCACCGGATGACGTCCGCCGGAAGTCTTCCCTTCGCCGCCGCCGTGCGGATGATCCACCGGGTTCATGGAAACGCCGCGGTTGTGCGGACGTTTTCCCAGCCAGCGGGTGCGTCCAGCTTTGCCGATGGTTACGTTTTCGTGATCGGTGTTGCCCACCTGCCCGATAGTCGCCATGCAACCCTGCGCGACTTTTCGGGTTTCGCCGGAAGGCAGCTTGACTAGCGCGTAGTCGCCTTCCTTCGCGACTAACTGCGCCGATCCGCCAGCCGAGCGAACCATCTGCGCGCCCTTTCCGGGGCGCAGCTCAAGATTGTGAATCGTCGTGCCCGGCGGAATATTGCGGAGCGGAAGCGCGTTGCCCACCAGAATGTCGGCGTCGGGCCCGCTGACCACCTTTTGTCCGACCTTCAATCCGTCCGGCTGAAGGATGTAGCGCTTCTCGCCATCGGCATAAGCCAGCAGCGCGATGCGCGCGGAGCGGTTGGGATCGTATTCGATCGAAGCAACTGTCGCCGGAATGCCAGTCTTGTCACGCTTGAAATCGATAATGCGCAACTTGCGCTTGTGTCCACCGCCGCGGAACCAACTGGTGATGTCACCGGAGTTGCGGCGTCCACCGGTGCGCTGCTTAGGCTCGGTCAGCGGCTTGTACGGCTTCTTCGACGTAATGTCGTCGGTGACCAGCGTAGTGCGATAGCGCAGCGTCTGGGTTGTCGGTCTGTATGTCTTGATTGCCATAATTCAGCTCTTAGCTATTAGCTTCTTCCGTGTCATTGCCGGCATTGCTCTGACGATTGCCTACCGACCACTGACTACAGATTTTGTGCGTATTCCGGCATCTTTTCGCCGGAGCGCAACCTTACGTATGCTTTCTTCCAATCCGGACGGTAGCCGGCGAACTTTCCGCGGCGGCGTTCCTTTCCGGGGTACATCGCGGTGCGAACCGATGCGACCTTCACTTTGAAGATCGATTGCACAGCTTCTTTGATCTCGGTCTTCGTTGCCTTGGGCGCAACCTGGAACACCAGCGTGTTCTGGTTTTCCTTGATGGCGAGGCCCTTCTCTGTGATTACCGGACGGCGGATGATCTGATATGCAGATTTCATTACGCCACCTCCGCCGCTTGCCGCCGCGCACGCTTACGTGTCTTCTTCTCGGGCGGCGCAGCCTCAGCCGCTTCGCGCTGACGCTTGGAAACCGAGTTCTTCAGCGAGTCCTGCAATTTCTCAATTGCCGGCTGCGAGAATATCGCCCGGTCGTAGCGCAGCAGATGGTAAGGATGCACGTCACGTGCGCTCACCAGCTCCACACCTTCCAGGTTGCGGCAGCTCAGTTCAAGATTACGGCTGTCCTGCTGCGGAACTTCGACCACGAGTGCGGTGCCGTCCACGTTCAGCGCGTTCAGCGCCGTGCGGAACTGCTTGGTCTTGGCTTCCTTCAGATCGAACGCGCCGACCACCACCAGCTTGCCGTCCGCAAACTTCGCTGCCAGCGCCGAACGCAGCGCTCCCAGCAATTTCTTGCGGGGAAACGAGTAATCGTAGGAGCGCGGTTGCGGTCCGTGCACCGTACCGCCATGCCGCCAAAGAGGTGAGCGGATCGATCCCACGCGGGCGCGTCCGGTTCCCTTCTGTTTCCAAAGCTTCTTGCCGGATCCCGAAACCAGCTTCTTGTTCTTGGTAGCGTGAGTGCCGGCGCGCTGGGACGCGCGGTAGTGTTTCACCGCTTCCCAGAGCAGGTCTTCGTTCACCGCTCCGAAAACCTCGTCGGCAAGCTCGAGCGTGCCGACCTTGGCTCCAGTTAAGTCGTGAATGTCGATTGATGCCATTTTCTTCTCTCTACTGCATTCAGCGTTGCCGGCGTAACGCCGGCCACCGCGTTCTATTAACCCTTCTTTGCTGCGCGCTTTGCAGCCTTCAACGGATCGACTGTCATCGCTCCGGCAAATCCGCGACGCTCTCTGGGCGGCTTCTTGGACTTCGTAATCACCACGTACCCGCCATTCGGGCCGGGCACGCTGCCTTCGACCACCAGCAGGTTGTCGTCTTTCTCCACGCCGAGTACGCGCAGATTGCGCACGGTGGTTCGCGCATTGCCCATGTGACCCGACATCCGCATGCCTTTGAACACGCGCGACGGAAATGCCGACGAACCGATCGAACCGGTGATCTGGAACATCGAACCATGCGATTTCGGACCGCCGCCAAAATGATGGCGCCGGACGACACCGGCGAATCCGCGTCCCTTGCTGACACCAACGACATCGACGAATCTCTCGTTATCGAAGATGTCGACCAGCACGCGGGCACCGACCTTGACTGCTCCGTCGCCCTCGCCAGCCCCATCGACTTCGATTGGGACCTCGCGGATAAATTTCACCGGCGGCAGATTGTTTTTGCCGAGGTGTCCGCGCATAGGCTGGGTCAGGCGCGATTCCTTTACGAACTCCACGAGTCCGATTTGCGCAGCGGCGTAGCCATCTTTGGTCTCGCTCTTGTGCTGCGTAATGACGCACGGCCCGGCCTGCAGCACGGTGGCGGGATGCACCTCACCCTTGCTGTCGAACAACTGCGTCATGCCGACTTTTTTTCCTAAAATTCCTGCGACCTTTGCCATTTCCTTCTCCGTCCCAGCTTGGCTCAGCGGCTATTGGCTGGGTGTGTGCTGCGGAGCTTTGCTCCGCCGGACAGCTGTTGCCGGCTGTCGCTACACATTTATTTGTGCTCTTTTCCGAACGCTTTGATCTCGACGTCCACGCCAGCGGGCAAGTCGAGTTTCATGAGCGCATCTACTGTCTGCTGCGTCGGCTCCAGGATGTCGAGCAGGCGCTTGTGCGTCCGTATTTCAAATTGTTCGCGCGACTTCTTGTCCACGTGGGGCGAGCGCAGCACGCAATATTTGTTTTTCATCGTGGGCAATGGAATCGGACCCGCGATCTGTGCCCCAGTACGCCGCGCGGTTTCGACGATCTCACCCGTCGATTGATCGAGGATGCGATAGTCATAAGCTTTCAGCCGGATGCGAATTCTTTCTTTTCCAATCACGTTTCACTCTCGCACCTCCCGGCTCGTCCGGGAGGAAAGATCTGGCGGCTAGTTGCAGGCCGCATGTTAGCCTCTAGCTGCTAGCTTGTAGCTACTAGCATCCTCGCTACTGAACAATCTCGCTGATGGTTCCTGCGCCTACGGTGTGGCCGCCTTCGCGAATCGCGAAACGCAAGCCTTTCTCCATAGCTACCGGCGTAATCAGCTCAATCACCAGGCTCACGTTGTCCCCCGGCATGACCATCTCTGTGCCCGCCGGCAACTCCGCTACTCCGGTCACGTCCGTGGTTCGCAGATAAAACTGCGGACGGTATCCCTTGAAGAACGGCGTATGACGTCCGCCTTCTTCCTTGGTCAGAATGTAAACCTCG
>Ga0070741_10021285_pt1 | contig 10104 bp, 11 predicted proteins | sample Coa_R1_4_FD_66440 | JGI IMG/M metagenome (GOLD analysis project Ga0070741, IMG submission 66440) | Surface soil microbial communities from Centralia Pennsylvania, which are recovering from an underground coalmine fire - Coalmine... | ecosystem: Environmental > Terrestrial > Soil > Unclassified ...
GGGAACGGTAATCGGCCTCGCGGGAGCCTTTGCGTTAACGCGGCTCATGCAGAGCCTGTTATTTCATGTCAGCGCGACCGATCCCGGCACCTTTATTGCGGTAGTCTCACTATTCCTGTGCGTGGCGCTTGCAGCCAGCTACATTCCTGCGCATCGCGCCACGCATATTGATCCGGTAACTGCTCTGCGAGTTTGAGCCTGGGCGGATCTATTACATTCACCGCGCTAAGAGCTGCTGGAAGGATGAAACAGGCGTTGAAAAAACTGTTTCCAGCGCCACTGGCGTTCCTGACATTCGGGCGCCGGAGCGAAGCTTAAACCGTGATTGTCGCGAGAGACGGCAAGAGACTGCAACTCTGAGCCTTGAGCCTGCACGTTGACGGTTACAAACGCCTTGCAGCCATCTATCGATTCCACGCGCCAGGGAGGCGTGACTTTTTTCGAAGGGCCCCAATCATCCATAAAACGGTGATAATCGTAGTTGGGACAGGGGTGGTCAGGGGTGCAGCCCCAGTCGCGGTAGGCTGCTTGGAAGTTCTGGCTGTTGACTTCAGCAAGAAAATGATTGGCTACCTGTTTTTCGGGGTAATTATGAAAAACGAAGTAAGCCGCGATAGCGATCACCACCGCCGCAATGCAACTTAAGATGATCCACTTGATTGCCCGATTGCGGCGCTCTTCGCCGACACCGTACTGTTGCAAATAGCTGCCCACGACTCTCCTTCTGGGGCCGCAGAACTGCTCCCTCTTCTATTTTGCAGGATGAGGCTGTGTGGCTTGGATACGCTACTTTACTGGATACGCTTTGTCGTATGCCGCGGTCGCATCGGCTGTTATATCCAGCGCCGGTTTGTAGTAAATCGTGTTGGTAACGTCAATCACCACATCAAGCCCGCGCTGCTCAGCAATCTTTTTTACCACCTCGGTCATCTGCCGTCCAGCGCGGCCCAGGATGTCCTGGCGTTCATAATTCACGTCGGCGTTCAAGTCGTCGCTTAAACGCTGATATTCCTTTTGCTTTTGCGTGCCATCGGCGCGAAGCTGAGCTTCACGATCGGGAGTAATGTTCGGCGCGCTCAGTTGCTTGCTGATGGATTCAAGCTGCGCTTGCAGGGTTTGGATCGCCTGCTGGCGAGGCCTGAACTTCGCTTCCAAACTGGCTTGCGCCTTCTTGATTTCCGCCGTGTCGGCTACCGCCTTTTGCGCATTGATAATCGCAATTTTCGCAGGCTGTACTGCTTGCGCCCGAGCTCCTGGAATTGAAAAAGCGACAAACGCGGAGGCAAGCAGGATGCTTCGGATTCTGCAGAACATTACGTAAAAAGGACTCCTGTGAATAGACGACAGACTTCGACGGCGGATACTTCGTGAAAGCCAGTCTGAGATGTTGTTATCGCTATCAGACTAACACGCGGCTCACTTCTGAATACGGCCATCCGGGCCGATGCGCAGGATGCGGTCGCGCCAACGGACAGTGCGCCCGCTATAGCTCGCAATCCAGATGCAAACGCCATAAAGATCCCAGACGGGTGCAAGCCAGCAAAAGGTTGCAGCCAATCGGCTCTGCAATACAAACCCACCTGTCATAAGCGCGGACAGACAACGCAATGCAAGAAGCAAAACCGCTACCGGCCACGCCCCGAAAACGATTGCCGCACCGGCCCAAAGGCCCGCATACGTTATGGGAAGGCCTAAATATCCGCCTCCTTTTGAAAGCCGAATAGTGCGCGCCCAGCGAAGTTGATGCTGCCAGACGCCGCTCCAAGTTGCCTCACCTAGCGAAGTTTCAACGGTGTAAGTGGAAAGCAGCGCGCGTTTCCCCAACGACGTTATGCGCTTGGCGAGCTGATAATCATCCGCCAGATAATCGGCGATTGAGGCAAGGCCGCCGGCCTGTTCCAAATCGGCGGCCCGAAAAGCCAAGGTTGACCCCAAGCCAAACTCACGCACGCCTACCAGCGGCGCAACTAAGGCACTGGGCATGAAATCCGTTGCAATACCTAGCGATTCCCAAGCGGCGGGTAAGGTGTGGGCTTGTGCGCGATAAGGGCAGGTCACCACGCCAATTGACGGATCTGCAAGGGGAGCAACGATGCGAGAAAGGTAATCCGGCGTGACCTTAATATCGCTGTCGTTAACTACCCATACGCTATTGCGCGCGTGGCGGGCAAGATTAATGAGCACTCCGACTTTGCCGTTCGCAGTTGATTCGCCGCCGATGATAAGCCGGACCGGACCGCCGGGAAACTGCTGCTGAAGCCGGCGAACTTCCGCTGCCGCCGCATCGTTCTCGTCGTTTGCGCCAAACAGGATTTCAAAATCCCGATAATTCTGCTTGATCTGCGATACAAAGGCGCTGTACGTGTTGGGATCGATCCCGCGCAACGGTTTGAGTACGGAAACGCCAGGATTAAAATTTGCAGGATGAGATCGGTCTAAGTATCGCTTTGCGAGATGACGAACTGCGGCGAATACTGCGAGGAGTTGGTAAGCTGCTGCGGGAAGGAATACGATCCAGAACAGTCGCACTAACGCGCGAGCAGAACCACGCCGCTGAGCACCAGGAGCGCCCCCGCTGCGCGGCGCTTCCCAACATGCTCCTTCAGGACAAACTTCGCGAGCAGAGTCTCAAGAACAAACGTGGCAGCCGATGCCGGAACCGCAAAGCTGAGCGGCGCAATCTGCACCAGAGCCATAAAGGCGAAGAACGAAATGGCCATGCAGAGGATGGAGAGAAGCAGGTGCCGGCGGCTCACGATCATCCGCAGCAGGCGCGCCAAGCCACGCGCGTTCACGGTCTGCTCGCCGCTGCGTTTCATCTCGTAGCTTTGGAGCAGATCGCCCATGACAGTGGCCAGAACGATAACGGAGAGCAGCAGCCACTTCATTCGGCGGCTCCGCATCTGGTAATCGCACAAGAGCCACGAGTTTGCTGATCTGTGCTTCCCACCATCGCTGTCCCGGCGAAGATGAAGATGGTGCCCAGCCAGTGAGCGGGCGTGACGGATTCGCCCAGAAATAGCTTCCCGAACAGCGCCGCGAGTATGTAGCCCAGTCCAGTGAGAGGAAGCACAAAGCTAAGATCGGCCCAGCTCAGCAGCGTCATACGCGTAAGTAGCCAAAAAATCAGCAACACGATGCCAAGCGCCACGAAGGGATTCAGCATGGCGCGTATGTAACCGAGTGGGTTCCATCCCATCGTTTCGGACACATGACGCATTCCCCAGGCAAGAGCCAGATTTCCTACTGCGTTGAACATCACAACTGCAAAAAGCAGCAGAAACGTATTGATTTTGGTCGCCTGAGATCGCCTGACGGTAAGTACTTGCTCGTCGGCAAGAACCGCCAGGACCGATGTGTCACTCACCGCTGAATCAGTCTCCGGTGGTCAGCACTGCGGGCTGATCCTTTTGCTGCTTTTGCTCTTTAACGAACTGTTTGCGCTTGGACCGCAGTGCGAGGTACTCGCGAGCTTCCTTATAGAGGCGCTTGCGTTCCGAATTGTCGAACATGGCCTTGGCGATCAGCCGGAACGCTACCTTGGGGCGGAAGTAAAACTCGCCATAAAAACGCTCTACCCAGTCGACCAATTCTGCGCGATCCAACCCCGGATATTGATAATTCGGAAGTTGATGGCCGGCTTCATCGGTCATGATCTCGTCAATCGTAATCAGGCCGTTTTTCTTGACGTGATCGTAGAATTCGGTGCCGGGAAACGGATGCCCTATTGAGACTTGAATGGTCTCGACGTCGAGCTCCTTGGCAAAGTCGATGCTTTTGCGAATAGTCTCGCGAGTCTCACCAGGAAGACCGACAATGAAGTCGCCGTGAATGGTGATGCCCAGCTTCTTACAATTCGCAGTAAAGCGGCGCGCCATGTCGATGGTGGCGCCCTTCTTGATGTTTTTAAGAATCTGCTGATCGCCCGATTCGTAGCCGACGATGAGAAGTCGGCAGCCGGCGTCTTTCATCGCCTTCAGCGTGTCGTAGTCGGTTGTGACACGCGAAGTGCAACTCCAGGTGAAATTCAGCTTCTTCAGCTTTGCGCAAAGCTCAATCGTGCGCGCTTTCTGATAGTTGAAGGTATCGTCGTCGAAGAAGATTTCCTTCATACCCGGAAAGTTTTCGAGGGCCCAACGGCACTCGTTTACCACGTCGTCGGAAGAACGTAGCCGCCAGCGATGGCCCGAATGGGTCTGGGGCCACAGGCAAAACGTGCACTGAGCCGGACAGCCGCGGGTCGTGTAGAACGACACGTACGGATTCAGCAGAAACGGAACGTTGTAGCGCCGGAAATCCAAATCGCGCTTGTAAACCTTTGTGACCCACGGAAGCGCGTCCAGGTCCTCGATAACCGGACCTTCCGGATTGTTTTGAAAACCGCCGTCCTTACGGAAAACCACGCTCGGAATCTCTTCGAGCGGCTTGCCTAAGGCAAAATCACGAATCGGATAATCGAATTCTTTCTTAACTACGAAATCGATGGCCTTGGAAGCGCGCAGACTCTTCTCGGGCTCGATAGTGACGGGCGGACCGACGAAGGCAACCTTCAGCTTCGGATTGAGATCCTTCATCATCTCGGCAATTCGAACATCCACGTTAAAGCCAGGCGTGGAAGTGAACAGCACGAGCAATTCGAAGTCGGAAGCCATCGCGACCGTCTGGTCGATGGAGATCTTGTGCGGAGGAGCATCAACTACTTTGCTATCCGGTATCATGCCTGCGGGATAGCAAAGCCAGACCGGATACCAGTAGGATTCAATCTCCCGTGCAGCCGGCCAGCGCGATCCCGCACCACCATCAAATCCCTCAAAAGAAGGAGGGTTCAAAAAAAGCGTTCTCATTGACTCCGCGAAGCTAACCTTTAGGTTACTTGGTTTTAGGTGGATTACTCAACCCGGGATACGGATTAGCCGAAATCCGGGAGATGACTTAAAGATCCTAAATTGAACGCTAACACATTCATTTAGCTGGAGAACTCGGAATTGAGGCAGTTTCCGAGCTGTTGCTGCTCTGCTCGCTGTCGGCACCGTTAGGTGTGAAGTTCGAATAATTGATGTAAAGCTCAATTTTGCCGATCAGCCGGGCATCAATGGTGCTCGACAGGTTCTGCGGCACCGCAACGCCGTTTTGGATGTTGAAGTTGCGCTCAAACTCCACCTTCTTAAAGAAGATACTCGGTGTTTTGACCAGGCGGCCCTTTTCCATTACTGGAAGGTAGGTTGCGGAATCAAGTTCGATTTCGCCCTTGAACAGTCCAACCTTCTTCTTGCGCGGAGATACCTGAAACCAATAGACTTGCCTGCCGTCAGGCGCTGTTCTTTCACCCTTGTACTTGAATTTGTAATTGGCGGGAATCACCGCCAAGCTCATGTCAGCTTGTCCCTGCTGTTCGGCGTCCAGATAACGGCCAATTACCTGGTTCTTGATCGTGTTATCACCTTGGAAGCCGAGCACGCGATACGTGATTTGGCCTACTTTGGAGATCTTGCGAAGCGCGCGCAACCGGCCATGCTCCTTGAGGCTCGGAACGGCCGCGTCGATATCCACATCCATGGAAGCTCCGCGCAGGTCGTCTTCGTGTCCCTGCGTGGCTTGTACGTATTTGTCGAGGATTATGGCGGACGGGTTCCCGGGCTCGTCTGCCTCGGCTTCGGCGGTGAATCCGCCGACTGGAAGCATAAGAACGGCCGCAAGGATCGCAACTATCTTTCGCTTTATCTCAGTCTTCAACACACTGGCTACACGACAACGGCGATGACCAGCGGGACCGGAATCGACCGCCCAGTTTAGCAAATTAATCAGCCGTTTAATCTCTCTCACCGGACTTATCTAGCTTGTTAGATGAAATGCTACCGCTCACTCGTTGCAACAGGCCTCGGTCAAGAATACGTATAGACGGCCAAGTTGTTCCTGATCCAACTCCAAGCTTAATTGCACGTCAGATGCCGTTAGACAAAACTTGCCCTGGATATTGGTCATATCTCCGTAACTATATGATGAGAGGGACATAGAGAGAGCCGCACGAATCCGTTCACCATAGAACATGCGCCGCGATTATCACAAATGGTACAGCCAACGGGTAGGCCGGCACATGGAAATGCTTGTCTACGGCGATGCCGGGATGCCCGTTCTCGTGTTTCCGACATCGCAGGGCAAGTTTTTTGAATACGAGAACAACGGGATGATCAACGCGATCTGGCAGAAAATTGAGCACGGAGAGCTACAAGTGTTCTGCGTGGATAGCAATGACTCGGAAAGCTGGTACAACCGAGGCATTCACCCGCACGACCGCGTGATGCGGCACGTCGGGTATGAAAACTATATTTTGTATGAGGTTGCACCGCTCATGAAGAACCTGAGCGGACGCCAGCAGATCTGCACAACTGGATGCAGCTTAGGAGCTTATCACGCGCTGAATGTGGCGCTACGCCATCCTGACCTGGTCTCGGCCTGCATCGCCATGAGTGGCGCTTACGATATGAAGTCGTTCATGGACGGCTACTACGATACGGATTTTTATTTCCAAAATCCGGTGGATTATATGCCTAATCAGAATGACCCATGGTTTCTAGACCGCTATCGCGCCATGAGAATTGTGTTTGCGGTTGGCGATTGGGATATCTGCCTGGGAGAGAACTTCCGGATGGCTAACATTTTGGGCGCGAAGCAAATTCCGCATTGGTTGGATGTCTGGACCGGCGGCGAAAAACACGACTGGCCGTTGTGGCAGAAAATGGCCGCAAAATTCTTCTAAATTCAAAAGGGGGTAAGGGTGCCGAAGATCGGAATTCTCTACGGGATGGAGAACACTTTTCCGGCTGCGTTGGTGGATCGCATTAACGGTAAACACGTGCCGGACATCGCGGCCGAACACGTTCGACTCGGCGGGGTGAAGATGGCCGAGCCGAGTGGATACCGGGTGATTATCGATCGCATTTCCCAGGATATTGAGTTCTATCGGGCCTATCTAAAAAACGCCGTGCTGAGCGGGACCATTGTGATCAATAACCCGTTCTGGTGGACCGCCGACGACAAATTCTTCAATTACGCGTTAGCGAGCAAGATTGGCGTCGCGGTTCCGAATACAGTCATTTTGCCGCACAAAGAACATCCGGCAGGAACCACTGTGCAATCGATGCGCAACCTGATGTTCCCGCTGAACTGGGAAGAAGTTTTCGACTACATCAAATTTCCCGCGTTTCTCAAACCATTCAGCGGCGGCGGTTGGAAGAACGTTTACCGGGTGACCTCGCCGGAAGAGTTTTTCGCAGCATATGATCAAACCGGCACGTTGTGCATGACGCTGCAGACAGCCGTCAACTTTGACGAGTACTTTCGCTGCTATGTGATCGGGCAGCAGAAAGTGCATGTTATGAAATACGATCCGAGGCAGCCGCATCACCTGCGCTACGTGAAAGACAATACGGCCAGTTCGCAGGAGCTATACGACCGCGTGGTGCGGGATGCACTGACGCTGTGCAAGGCCCTCGGATATGACATCAATACGGTCGAATTTGCAGTTGAGAATGGGATCCCGTACGCCATCGATTTCCTGAATCCCGCTCCCGACGCCGATGTCCATTCCGTCGGTCAGGAGAACTTCGACTGGGTGGTGGAGAACGTAGCGCAGCTCGCCATTAATAAGGCCAGAAGCAACGAGCAGCCCCAAACGCAATACCACTGGAGCCATTTTTTGAGTCACAGCGCAGCTAAGTCCGCCGCTTCAATGCCGTAGCCCGATATATTGACCGTTTAGCCTGAGAGGAGAAGCTATGAGACCTAGTTTCACGATTGGGATCGAAGAGGAATACCAAACGATCGATCCTGAGACAAGAGATCTACGGTCGCATATCGACACGGAGATTATCGCGAAAGGCAAGATACTGCTGAAAGAAGCAGTAAAAGCCGAAATGCATCAGTCCGTGGTAGAAGTGGGCACCGGAATCTGCAAGGACATCAATGATGCTGCGCGTGAACTGAAAGATCTGCGGCTGCGAATCTGCGAACTGGCGAAGCAGAATGGTCTACGGCTCGCTTCAGCGGCAACTCATCCTTTTGCAGATTGGCGGAAACAGGACATCTATCCCGATCCGCGTTATCACACAATCGTTCAGGATTTGAAAATGGTGGCGCGCGCCAACCTGATCTTCGGGTTGCACGTACACATCGGTATTGAAGATCGTGAGACTGCGATTCACTTGATGAATCAAGCTCGGTATTTCTTGCCGCATATTTTGATGCTGTCCACAAACTCGCCATTTTGGCAAGGCATGGATACCGGTCTCAAATCATATCGCTGCAAAGTATTCGATAAGTTTCCGCGGACGAACATCCCCGATACCTTTCCCAGCTATAGCGAGTACGAAACCTTCGTACGTCTTTTGGTGAAGACCAACTGCATCGACAATGCGAAAAAGATCTGGTGGGATATCCGGTTGCATCCGAACTTCCCCACGCTCGAAGTTCGCATCTGCGATGTGCCGATGCGCGCAGACGAAACGATTGCAATCACGGCCCTCATTCAAGCCACTATGGCGAAGCTCTACAAGCTCCATGAATGCAATATGAGCTTCCGCATTTATTCGCGCGCGCTGCTTATGGAAAACAAATGGCGCGCAGTACGCTATGGCCTCGACGGAAAGCTGATCGATTTTGGAAAGCAAACCGAAGTGCCCGCGCGCGATCTAATTTATGAGTATCTGGGCTTCGTAGACGATGTCGTAGACGAACTCGGGTCGCGCGATGCGATCAACTATATCCATAGGATCATCGAAAACGGCACCGGCGCTGACCGGCAACTGCGTATCTATCAGGAAACAGGAGATTTAACGAAGGTGATGGACTACATCGTTTATGAAACGGAAGCGGGGCTGGTACCTGAAGCGGCAGGCGCGGGAGCGGCAGTTTGACAACAGATCTGACCAGGATTCCGTTTGATAAAGAATTGACGCCAGGCGCGCACAACGCTGTTTTTGTGTGCCTGAAGGTGCAGCGTTCGGAAAAAGTGACTGTGATTACAGATCGCGCGTGCGAAGAAATCGCGGCGAGTCTGGTAGCGGAGTTAAACCACTGCGGATGCGAATATCATACGTTTTTGCTGGAGGATTTGGCGCCGCGGCCTTTGATAGACATGCCGCAGGTTGTTCTCGAAGACATGTCCACCAGCCAGGCGAGCATCTTCGCTGTGCTGGCGCAGGCGAATGAGTTGAGAACCCGCATGCAGATGTGCGCGGTTGTGAACGAAAAGAAGCTGCGCCACGCTCACATGGTCAATATCGAGAAGAAAATCATGCTCGAAGGCATGCGCGCAGATTTCGCGAAGGTGGACGAATTGACCCTCCGCGTGATGAACATTGTGAACAAAGCGCGCACAATTCACGCGGTGACGCCCGCAGGCACGGACATCAGCGCCAGTTTGACTCCCGAGTACAAATGGATCAAGACAAGCGGCATTATCAGCCGCGACAAATGGGGAAATCTGCCGGGCGGCGAGACGTTCACCGCACCGCTCGAGGTCAACGGCACGTTTGTGGTGGATGGCGTCGTTGGCGATTATCTGTGCGCGAAATACGGCGATCTCAAGGCTACTCCGCTGACGTTGACAGTCGAGCGGAATCGCTTGACGAACGCGTATTGCGACAACAAGGAATTGCAGGAAGAGTTTTGGCGCTATACGCACCGTGATGAGAACAGCGACCGCGTGGGCGAATTTGCGATCGGGACAAACCTCGCGCTTCAGGATGTCGTCGGAAATATTTTGCAGGACGAGAAAATTCCCGGAGTTCACATGGCGTTTGGCGATCCTTATGGTGTGCACACCGGAGCAAAGTGGACCTCGACGACGCACATCGACGTAGTCGGCCGTAAGTTCGATATTTGGGCTGATGGCCAGCAAATCATGAGCGCCGGGCAGTTTCTCGTTTAGCGGAGCCGGTGCTTTGGTACCGGAACTTCGCGAGCGCTTCAACCGGCACTGGACGCCGCAGTCGTACGCCGAACTTCTAGCGAAAAACGACGCCAGTTGCGGAACGCATGTTGAATTTCGCCGCAGCGAAACGCCTGTCTTCTTTCCAAAGCCGTTGCTCGACAAGATGGCGCGGT
>Ga0070741_10021286_pt1 | contig 10104 bp, 7 predicted proteins | sample Coa_R1_4_FD_66440 | JGI IMG/M metagenome (GOLD analysis project Ga0070741, IMG submission 66440) | Surface soil microbial communities from Centralia Pennsylvania, which are recovering from an underground coalmine fire - Coalmine... | ecosystem: Environmental > Terrestrial > Soil > Unclassified ...
TCCTCGAATCTGCCCTACGACTGTTCTCAATTGATGTCGCCGGTAAAGCCGTGCTCCTCAAACCCAATCTCGTGGACTATCTTCCGGGCGATGCCATTAACACTCACCCGTCACTGGTCCTTGCTACGGCCGAATGTTTCCGCCGTCTGGGAGCGAAATCGGTTTTGGTCGCAGAAGGACCAGGCCATCAGCGGGATACCCAGCTGGTGCTCTCCCAGAGTGGATACGAGGATTCTCTTCGCGGTGAGAAGATCCGATTTGTTGACTTGAACCGCGACGAACTGGTGTGCACTCCGCTGCGGGCGCGCTATACGGGCATGAAGCAACTGTGGCTTCCGCGCACGGTGCTCGAAGCGGATTTCGTGGTCTCAATGCCAAAAATAAAAGCTCACCATTGGTCAGGCGTCACGTTAAGTATGAAGAATATGTTCGGGGTAGTACCCGGATTGCGATACGGATGGCCAAAGAACATTCTTCATTGGGCCGGAATTCAAGAGAGCGTGCTCGATATTTGTGCGACTGTTCCGATCCACTTCGCCATTGCTGACGGCATTGTCGCTATGGAGGGGAACGGTCCTCTCAACGGCGTTCCACGCCGGTTAGGTAAAATCGTGCTTTCAAATGATCCTGTTGCTGCCGACGCCACTTGCGCAAGATTGATGGGATTCGAGCCCAATCGTGTTCCTTACATTCGTGAAGCATCGAGATTTCTTGGCAATTCCTCGCCCTTCCTAATCGACCAGACCGGAGAAACGCTTACAACACCAGCAACTCCGTTTCAAGTGGTCCCGGAGTGGTCATTCCTTCGTTGTTCAGCGTAACGATCGTCGGCGTATTGGTGCGCTCTGGGCGCCCGTTGTTTCCAAGTGCATCCATGCGGAAACTATGAACTGAACGGGTTGAAGGAGTTTCGCGACCCATACAACAAGGCTGTTGCTGAATGCGCTCAGGATTGCCAAGGGTTGACGACAGGCACACCCGTGGGCTGAAAGTGCTGCAAATTCCGGGTCACCACGGTCATGCCGTGAACAAGCGCGGTGGCCGTAATGAGAGAGTGGCCAGATTGGGCACATGCAGCGCGTCGCATCGCTGGGCAACAGCCGTATCGATGAAGGATACGGCCTTCAAATGTTGGCAAAACGTTCCGGCCTTGATACAGATATCCAGGTGTTCGCTGTCATCCTTTGCCGGAGGCAACGCGGGGCGTTTGACTTTGTGCCCCGTCTCTTTCCTCCGCCAATATCCAACTGGTGGAACGGGAATGTTGTGCTTTCGACAGACTTTTGCCAGGTCAACGTCGGACATGCCAAATCCTTGGGCGAGTGTCCGCATGGGAGTCGCCCAGACCTTTTCGTGGCATTGGCTTGAGGAATCAATCCATCGGTATAGATTTTCAGTTGCTCTTCCGAGGTCTGCACCATCACATACTGCTCCTGGACTTCCGCAAGGACTCGCTGGATTTCCGCTTGGAGTTCCTGCTTAGTGCGCTGTTGAGTTTGCTCGGCTTCGGCCAGTTCCGCTTTCTGGCGCCCACGATTTGGGAGCCGGACACTGAAGGTAAACATGTAGTAGTCGCGAAATTTCCGATCGGTGTTTTGATACATGTATCCCAGATTGAAATCCGGACGGAATTCCTTGTGCGCAAGTTCCACCTGGGCACTCTCTCGATTTACCATTTCCGATTTGGCACGTACATCAGGATTGAGTCGCCTTGTTCGGTCCAGCAATTCAGTTGCGGTGTAATGCACCGGCGTTTGCGAAAGTGGTTCTGTAGCGATGTTGGGCGATTCTTGTGGCCGATTGAGAAGCTGCTTGAGCTGAGCCTCTAGTTGCCCCTCCTGCTCGTGGTGGTGCGCGATTTCCTGCAATATTTTGGTGTGCTGTAATTGCGCTTTCAGTACATCCTGCTGAGTTCCTTGTCCGACCCGATACCGTGCCTCCGCAGCCTGTTCCACCTGGCCCAGCACTCGATCGCTACTCAGGAGCGTTCCAAGCGTCTGCTGGATGTATGCAAGTTGGAAATATGTGCGCTGCAGGCTTTCAACGACATCCCAGCGCATTGAGTCCGACTGTTCGCGAAGCGAGTTGGCGTCGAATTCCGCAACCTTGGCGCGGAGAGGCCGCTTGCCGGGGTACGGTAGATCTTGCGACGCCCCGATGCCAATGTAAGCAAAGTCGCTGTTTGCATATCCGGCAAAGGGGCGAGGACTACCCACGCTGAATTGCTGGACAGTAACCTGAGTCTCGGGAAGCGCGGAGACCTGCCGCGGAACATTTGTGGCCGCTTGCCAGGCGTGTATCGAGGCAGCAATTACAGGACTGTTATGCTCGGCTTCCTGAATGAGATCTCGCAACGGGGTGGGCGGTGCGGAATGCTCATGAGCAACTTCGGTTCGCGCCGGTCCAGACGGCGGTTGCTCCAGCGCTGGTGCTTGCCCCCCTAGAGGTAAGGCCGAAAGAGTCGCGACAAGCACTAAACCGCAGAATACGTGCGGACAAGTCGGGAACGAATGGATATAGCCGGATTCAATCCGGTCGAAACGAGCAGATTTCATCTTTCCTCCGCAAACACGTGAATAAATAGAGGCGCACGAAGGCGCAAGTGTCAGCAGGAAAAAAGACGATCAGATTCTCAGAACTGTTGTGCCGGGAGGAGTCTCGCCAGGTAGGTGGTCCAGCCACAGCGTCGAACTTTGGTTCAAACTCTCCAGTGAATTTGCTGGGAGCTCAATCTGTGGGATGACATGGGCGACCGTTACTTGCAGAACTGTGACCTTGGGGGAAGCATCTTTGAGAAGCGGATGAGTATCACCCGAGCCATCCGACTGGCAGCAAGAATGCGACTGCGCCATTCCTGCTCGCCCGCATTCACTGGCCATTTTCTTACAGCATTCCTTTTCCGCTGCGGTCATCGCTGCTTGAGCAGGCGTAGCACAATTCAACAACGGAAAACCGAACAGTAGGAACGCCAGTAGCCAGGTCCCGGATTTGCGTGAAAATTTCAACGGTCTAAGTCTATCTACAACCGATTGTTAGACGCAAGATAACGGCAGATGTCGCAAAAATTCTAGCGGACGTTGCAGCAAAATGTTTGCATCGGCGATCTGATTACGAATGTCAGAATATGGAAGTCCGCCCACGCGCGATCGACAGAGATCTCTTGACTGCCGTGGAATTGCTGCATCCGGCACAAGTCGCCCCGAAAGCGGCTTAAAAGCCGCTGGTTGTGGAAGGTTAGTCATACACTGCGGACAGGGTTGGGGCGATCAATTTGTAGAAGACGTCATTTATTTCCGCGGCCGACTGAGGCATTCCTTTATCCAGCCACCAATTCAGAACCAGGACGAAAGCGGAGGCTACGTATTCGGAGAGAAGATCAGCCGGAATGCTGCGAGAGGTTTTTCGCCATCTCGGATGCCTTTCTTGACCGCACCTGCAATTACATCTGCGAGAACCCTCCGCAAGTGGTCATGGAGGATCGCTCTTCCTCTTGGTCCAATCCGGTCGCCTCCCGCATGCCGATGCTGGTAGTGGTATTCGAATATTGGCAGACTGAACCAAATTATCCGATCGCGCCCCTTTCCCGCGACCGGCTGTGCCGTTGACCGGACCGGGCGAAGCATCTCATGAATGCCACTGACAAGCAGATCATCTTTATCACGGAAATGCGTATAGAAGGTTGACCCGCCAACGTTGGCCCGATTCGCTAGCGAGTCTTCTCAATCCCCTCGGCTGGCGGCTTGCATCCGGGTCGCGTCTCTTCGGCTAAAATGACATGCTTTCTGCTTTGAAACGGTTTGTTCTGGTGGCCCTGTCGGAACCGGTCGCGAGATCACAATGCAAAGCACGACGCCCTGGGGAGGCCACTCTTGCATCGTGCTTGAATCAAGCTTCCGCGCTTATCGGTTCCGAAGACTGGGATTACTTGTGATCCATGCCCTTCATCCCTTCCGTAGACTGTCTCCCTTTAGGGCCGAAGCGGACTTCATTCGCAACCAGCTTGTCACCGGACGGACTGGCATGGATTACCACCCTGTCGCCCACTTTTAAATCTTTCAGGGTGGCCGCTGCGTCGCTCTTTTCAAATTTGGTTTTTTCACTCACCTCTACGGTTACAGATTGTTTGAAAGCGGTTTCAACTGTGATGGAATTTTCGAAAATGCTGGTGACCTTGCCCATTATGTGCTTTTCATTTCCATGGGCAAGCGCCATTACGGAAAGTGCAAGCAATAAAGCAACTACTGTGACTGCGCGTTTCATTGTTTCTCCTCTCAATGATGTTCGTGCGATGGTGGTTTAGGTGCCTGATCGTTGGGTTGGCCTTCCAAAAACTGTTCTTCTTCTTGTTCCTCCTTGAGTTCTTCTGGGCTTTTGGGATTCATCCTTTGCATCTGCTCTTCCTCTTCCGTCGTCAGCTTTGGCAGATGGCGGATAAAGTGAACCAGCTTCCAACTGTCTTCGCCGTTCTCACCCACCTGGCCCCAGGCGGGCATGCCGGACAAACGAATGCCGTTTGGATTGTGTAGTACAGCTCACCGTCAGACATCAGTTGGGTTTCGGGCAGCCTCATATCAGGTGCTTTGGGATAGAGGTTCTGGCCAACTGTGGTATTGCCGCTGCCGTTATTTGCATGACACGTAGCGCAGTGGTCTGCCCAATGCGCCTTAGCCTCGGCTAGATTCTCAGCAGTGTTCGGAATCGGATTCTTCATGTTTTTTGCCCTCGCGGGTAGCGCCATCGCCCGAGCAGTCCTTGCGACGAGCGTTTCTATCTGCGAGGGCTTCTCGCGGGCGCTGAACCCGTGCCGAATGATGGTTAATCCAGCGAATGCCATCAGCAACACGGCGATGAGAGCTGACCACAGCACCAGAGCTTTCGCTTTTTTGCCGGTCATCATTGTCATCTCCCTTGCATCGTGCCGCCGGTGGGCAGATTGGTTTCTCGAACCGGCCGATCGATTTCTGTAGGTGGAGTCGGCGCCTCAAGACCATCGCTCAACAAAAATCCTTTCAAAGTGACGGTGCTGACCCAGAGAGTTTCGAGCGAACTGATGTAGTCAGTTTGCAATTGGAACAAGGTTCTCTGCGAAATCAGCACTTGCGGATAGGCTGACGCCATGTGGCGGTATCGGTTCAAATAAAGTTGATATGCCTTCTCTACTTGTGGAAGCATTTGGTTCTTGTAGCGTTCGACGGCCGCTCTGGCAGTCAAATAGTTCTGGACAACCGATGAGGACCGCTCACGGAGTAACAATTGCACGCGCTGTTGCTCCAGATCGGCTCGCTCGATATTTGCTCTGGCGGCTTGGACGTTGCCTTGATTGCGATTGAAGATAGGAATGCGCACCCCAGCTTCGGCGAAACCTTGCAATCCGATGGGCCGGCCGGTGGTTTCCGGAATCTCACGGTTTTGCTGTATTCCCGCCCGCAGCTGCAAGTCCGGAATGGGTTCACGTTTCGCTCGGTCCAACTCTGCCTGAGCACGCGCGAGGCTCAAGCTCGCGATTCTTACCGCAGGACTGTTTTGCAGGAGGTTGTCGAGCAGCTTTTGCGTGTCAACGTCTGGCAGTTCCTCCAAGCTGCCTGTGAGATTTCCGAAGGGTAAATTCGGCCGACCAAGTACCGCGGCGAGCGCCTTCCACAGCATTTGTTGCCGCTGCTGCGCGGAAACGAGAGCGATCTCCTCTTGTCCAGCCTCTACCTGCGCTTGCAGCACATCGGGCTCGTCTGCCTGCCCGATATTGAACAATTGCTTGGCGGTTGCGAAAGCATCCTGCGCCAGCTTGAGCAGTCTCTCCCGTATAGTGACGGTTTCTTGGGCACCTAGTGATTGGTAGTAGGCCATCGCCACGGCGTTTTGAACTCTAAGTAACTGCTCTCCCCGTTCTGCCTCCGCCTGTAGGCGTTCCTGTTCGACGACTCGTCGCGCTGCACCGAGCTTGCCGCCTAGGACGATATCCTGCTGAACGAATGCGCCTTGCTCACCACCTCGTTGCGAGCCGCCACTAATCTGCTCTCCTAGGTATCCGACTGTGGGATTCGGGTAGAGCCCTGCTTGCCGCTTTCGGCCCTCGGCTGCGCGAATCTCTGCCTGGGCCTGTTTCAGCGTGGGATTGTGATCGATGGCCAACTGCTGCAACTGCTCCAGCGTATAGGTTGGGCCAGCGCTCTCAGGCGGTTTTTGCGGCTCTGCATTTTGTGGCATCTGCATACCGGGCATATTTTCATGGCTGGGAGTTTTCTCTTGTTGCAGAGGTTGCGGGTGTTGGGGCGTCGGGTTATCCGGCATCTGCATGCCCGGCATGGATCGGTCCTGCGTTGTGGGCGTGTACTGTGCCGGTTGAGCTTGCTTTTCACCCATCTGCATCTGATCGTGCGAATGCTGGCCGCTTGGCGTTGCGTTCTGGCCATAGAAGTTTCCCACCATCAGCAGCAACGTGACTCCTGGGACGAGACGTACTTTCATCGCTTTTTCTCCTCTCCTCGTATTAGCTGCCCTGGTGATGGTGTTCCATTCCTGGCATTTCTTGTTGGTTCGGGGACTGTTTTGCTTTCATAGCCATAATCTTTTCGTAAACGTCCGGAGGTAGCACGCGAACGAAGGTCATCATGCCCTGCATGAACCCGCTCCAACCTGGTCGCAGGCCATAGTTCTCCGGCTTGTCCACCATTTTGTCCATGGCCATCATCGGCCCTTCCATGAAAGCGTCCTGCGGGAAGCCCGGGACTTGATTGGCGTTTTCTGGAAGCTTCTCCTCGCCATGCTGCATGTCTTGCATTTCGCCGTGTTGCATTCCTGGCATTTTGGGCTTTTCCTGATATTGGGTAGCCATAGCCTGCTTGGCACGTTCCTGGCTCAGCGGCCCATTCGTGGTGGGCTGATCGTTGGTCGAACCCACTCCCATGCCTCGCCCCAAACTCGTTCCGTAGTCGTCCCCGAGTGGCGCGCCAGGAGTTCCGTCCAACATCCCCATTCCGTTTTCCATGCTCACACCCATGGGCCTTCCAGGCCGCCGAGTCAGGGGTCCGACGGTAGAGGACATTTGGTTCATCATGTGGTGTGGCAGATGGCAGTGCAGCATCCAGTCACCGGGATTGTTGGCGACGAACTCGACATCCCGTGACTGAGCGACTCCCACCAGCACCGTGTTGCCCGGCGCCCATGTGGTCTTCGGCTGTCTTCCACCCTCGCTGCCCGTCACCACAAACGTGTTTCCGTGTAGATGGATCGGGTGATGATCCATGCCCAGATTGACCATGCGAATTCGAACTCGCTGGCCGAGCTTCACGATAAGTGGCGTCGTCGCCGGACCTGCCTTGCCATTGAACGTGAGCCAGTTGAATTCCATATTCATGGAGTTCGGCGTCGCATTGCTCGGCAAGATGGCGTACTCCTGAAGCAGGATCACAAAATCTCGATCAACGGGAGGATCGTACGGCTGCTTTGGGTGCATGATGAACGCCCCCAACATGCCGATCATTTCCTGCATCGCCATGTGAGAGTGATAAAAGTAGGTTCCTTCCTGGTGCAGCGTGAATTCGTAGATGAAGCGGCCGCCTGGCTTGATTGGGTCTTGGCTAGTTCCTGGCGCGCCGTCCATGTCAAAAGGGATTTCAAATCCGTGCCAGTGCATGGAGAACGGCTCGGGCAGATCGTTATCAACGATGATCCGAACCCGGTCGCCCTGATTGACCTGAATGGTTGGACCGGGAGCGCTGCCGTTGAAGCCCCACAGGTTCGCTATCTTTCCCGGCACCAACTGCTGTTTCACCGGCTCGGCAATGAGATGGAATTCTTTGATGTCTCCGTCCATGCGCCAGGGAAGCTGCGCTACATCAGGTGACTCGACCGGAACTGGCTGCGAGACACCAGCCTTGTGTCGTGTGCTGTCGGTGGGCATGTGGATGTGCTCGGTAGCTTTGTCGCGGCCTGATCGCTGGGCAGCAAGCGCCTTTACTGAAGCGAAGGCCGCAGTTCCAAACGTGAGGGCAACTTTTACGAAATTACGTCTGCTTTCCATATCTCCTTCTCCTGTGTGCGAATGAAAAAAGGGAGTACTGGCGCAGAACTCCTACTGGCGAAATGAGAGGAATGCAGTTCTGGTCAGTGCCTTAATGCACGATGTCGGTTGAAACGGGGACTAGATCCGGAGAGTCGTGAGTGCGGGTCTTATAAGAAAGTTCGGAGGAGATGCGGACGAGCATTTCGGGGAGGGCTGTTGAGAATGCGAAGCCCGCGCGGTTGCACTCTCTGGAGCATTGAGCGAATTCGGATTTACCCGAGAGCTAGCCTCAACAGCGGATAGCTGTGGGCGCGAAGAACAGCTGGAACGGCTGACCTGCGGGGTGTGGGGGCAGCACTCAGAGGCAGAGCTGTGGCCTTGATGCGAATGGTGATGCATGGCCATCGGTTGGGCGTCGCCATCAACATGTTTCGTTGAACTCACACGCGTGCAATTGATGGTGCAGGCGAAAGCCGTAGCAGTAGCCTGCAACAGTGCAAGCGAAACGACTAATGCGATGGCCCGGCGAACAACCATCCGGTGATATTAAGCCGAGCTTCTCGAATGTTCAACTTTCTGCTTGATCCTCGAGGTGGGACCAATAATCGTTCGGTTCGCTGCTCCCTGATACCCGCTCTTAGATCGCTAGATTGCCATTGCCTTCGCTGCAAGCCTGAGAAGTATCCAAGCCAAAGGCGGCTCGAAGTTTCAAAAAGCGGATGGACGAGAGATAGGTGAGCCGGCCTCGCAGCTTTGTGCCACAAAACCGGCCGCGTTCAAAGCACGGAACCATGGTTGGTCTAAGTCGAAGGCATTGCCGAGATTGGAATTCCCTTCAAGGAATGCCGTTTCACGTACCTCGTTCGCATGTGGACCTGGGTACTTCAAGGCGAATAATCCGTGGCGAACGTGACAACAAAGCCCGAGGCGGAGAACTCGGGCTTTGTTGTCGTGCGTCTCCTGAGTGTGTGGTGATCTGATTGCTCTAGGCGGCGGTTGAGCTGTGCGCTACGGAACAAGGTCACAGCGCTATACGGGCGACGCGGCCCAACACCTCTCGGATCTTGAGGTCCAATGCTTCTGGACTGAAGGGCTTGGGCAGCAAGCTCGTATTTGCATCCAGCATCTGACCGTTGTGCAGAACAGTGTCATCGGCATATCCAGAAATAAACAGAACTTTCGTCTCCGGACGTCGGGCGCGAATCTGCTCGGCTAGAGTTCGCCCACTCATCCCCGGCATGATGACATCGGTAAGAAGAAGGTGAATCGATCCGCTGTATGCAGTTGCCGTTTCTAATGCTTGCGCAGGACTCTCGGCAGAGATCACCTTGTAACCCTGGCGTTCGAGGATGGTGTGCGTTAGTTCGCGCAACGCGGGCTCATCCTCGACCAGAAGAATTGTGTCAACGACTCTATTAGTCTTGCTTTTGCTTTCGATCGGCGTCGGAGGTGCCACGGGCTCGAAAGTTCTCGGCAAGAATATTTCGAAGGTTGTCCCCTTGCCGATTTCACTTTGAACTCGAATGTGACCTCCGCTTTGTCTTACGATGCCGTGTACAGTTGCCAAGCCCAAACCCGTGCCCTTATCTCGCGGTTTGGTAGAGAAAAATGGCTCGAAAATGCGATCTCGAATTGTCTCCTCGATGCCAATGCCGGAATCCGATACCGAAAGTAACACGTAGGGCCCTGCCGTTATGGTTCCAATGTCCGTTCCTTCTCCATCACCGATCTCAACGTTCGAAGCTTTGATGATGAGCTTTCCGCCTTTAGGCATGGCATCTCTGGCGTTAATGGCAAGATTCATTATTACCTGTTCGATCTGGCCAGGATCCGCCTTGATCCGGCCGACTTCGGGACCTATATCGATTTGGAAATCGATGTCCTCTCCAATGAGTCGGCGGATGAGGGACTCTGCTCTCTCCAAAACACCCTTTAGATTTACCACTTTCGGTTCGAGTACCTGCTGGCGGGTGTAGGCGAGCAGTTGACGCGTCAATGTCGCGGCATTTTCCGCGGCTTGCTCGATCAGTTGGAGTTCACGCAGAAGCTTTTGTTGATCTTGGCTGTCTTCCTGGGCGAGACGTACATAGCCGAGTATGACG
>Ga0070741_10021287_pt1 | contig 10103 bp, 11 predicted proteins | sample Coa_R1_4_FD_66440 | JGI IMG/M metagenome (GOLD analysis project Ga0070741, IMG submission 66440) | Surface soil microbial communities from Centralia Pennsylvania, which are recovering from an underground coalmine fire - Coalmine... | ecosystem: Environmental > Terrestrial > Soil > Unclassified ...
CAATGCGGTGATCGCCTCCTTCACCGTCCAGATGGAGAATCAGGACCTCGTCTACAAGGACAGGGGCGGCATTCAGGAGGCCGCCGTCAACATCTACGCCCGCGTCACCGGCGTCTCGGGGCGCCGCGCCGGGCTCTTTGAGGACGTGGTGACCTCGCAGTACACGACCGAGCAGGTCCAGGCCGGGGCCAACAACAGCTCCAGGTCGGTCTATTCCAAGCGGCTCACGCTCGCGCCCGGTAATTACAAGATTGACCTCGTCGTGCGCGACGTCAACAGCGGCAAGACGGCGGTCATCCCGCACGGCTTCGTCGTCCCGAAGTACCCGGAGGGCGACCTCTCGGCCTCGACGCTCGTGCTCGCCTCGAAGCTCGAGCCGCTCAACGGCCGGCTGCCGACCTCGCCGTTTGACATCGGCTCGATGAAGGTCATCCCGAACGCCGCCGGTGTATTCCGCAGCGGCGGGACGATGGGCGTCTATATGCAGGTCTATAACGTGCAGATCGATCAGGCGACGCTGCGGCCGAGCGTCGAGGTTGAGTACGTGATCAGCCAGAACAACAAGGAGGTGGCGCGCTTCCGCGAGGACGGCAAAAACAGCCTGAGCAGTCTCAACAGCCAGCAGATCACTTTGGGGCGGGTGATCCCGCTCAAGGACCTGAAGGACGGGCAGTACGACTTCTCAGTGATCGTGACGGACAAGGTGGCGAACAAGACGCTGACGCGCAAGGAGTCCTTCCAAGTCGTCAGACAGCAGAGCTGATGACAGGTGCAGGTTTCGGGATGCGGATTGGGAAGGCGGGAACCCGCCTTCCCAATCCGCATCCCGCCATCTGAAGTTTAAGTTTACCCGCCCCGGCTGATCGCCTGCCATCCCATCGTGCGGAAACCAGACTTGGTTGATTCTGGCGCATGGCTCTTCATAAGGACCAGTAATTTTGATTGAGGTTTTCCATGCCTCGGCCCTCTCACCAGGCTGCACTGTCGGCGGCATTTTGGCTTACCCTGCTCGCCGTAACCACTCCGTCCCGAGTGTCCGGCCAGACCACAGACAGTTATCTGAAGTCGCTGCTCAACGAATATTACGCGGGCAAAATGGTCCGGGCCAAAGTCGTGATTCCGGCCGGCCAGAAGGGTCTGGAGATTGTTGACGGGCAGATTACTCTTTCCATTCCCGCGCCCGATCAGGCCGCCGCACAGCCCGGCGACTCGCTGCTGATCACACAGCTTCGATTTACCAGCAAAAGAATTGAGGTGGAGTTTGCTGGCAATGGTGAGGAACTTTCCCAGCAGACGGCTTCGGCGGGAAAGAGTTTCGCCGGGAAGTCAGTGAAACTGCCCGCGCCGCGACTTCAGCTGCAATTTTCCCGTGAAATCACGACCCGCGACCTGAACATTCAGACAATCAACCGCCTGCTGGCAGCAGCCGTTGATGTCAGCCTGCTGGTTCCTGAAAAGACCGGACAGCCTCCCACCGCTATTTCCAGTGAATCGCCGGATAGGCATTCCAATGCGGCTCAAATAGCGCTCAGACTAGCCGAACGGCGCGCCAATGCCGAGGGCATTCCGACCGCACCCACAGCCACCGAAGGGACGGTCACAGAACCCGGCGTTGGTGAAGTGGCCATCGTCTCCACAGCGCAACGGTCGCGACTCTACATTGACGGCGCATTCAGCGGCCAGACACCACGCAACCTGAGAATCCTTGCCGGCGTCCACACTATTCTGGTGATCTTGGACGGATATGCTCCCTGGGAAAAAAAGTTCTTCATTCCTGCTGGGAAATTGTCAATTGTGGCGGCGCAGATGCAGCCGACGAGCCCGCGCAAATAACCCGGCTTTGAGGTGATTGATCTGGAAGCAGGGCCGGTCGAGAAGTTGGGATCATGCTGACTCTCGTCATTGAAGCCGGTCTGCACAGACTCGGTCTGGAACAATCGGACCGGAATTTTATCCGAGTAAACAAGCTGATTTCCTCATCACAACGTGCCATCGCACAGGCTTTGGGTGTTTCAGAAGCCGCCGTGAGCTAATGGTTCACGCTTAAAGAAAAGTCAGCCGGCGATGCCTGGCGCTCCCGCCCGCGGGGCCACAGGAACTCCGCACTGACGGCTGCGCAGTTAAAGCAGATCCCTGACCTCTTATCACACGGTGCGGAGGCATAAGGCTTCCGCGGTGAACTCTGGACCTGCGCCCGTGTGGTCGAGTTCATTCGCCAGGAATTCGGCGTTGCGTACCACAAGGCGCATATATCGCGATCGTTGAAGGCTTTGCACTGGACGCCACAACTGCCCGTTGAGCGGGCGAGCCAGCGCGATGAGGAAGCCGTCAGGCGACGGCGCTATCGAAGTATGGCCGCTGTTGAGAAAAAGGCGATGAAGGAAGGCCTGATCATTGTCTTTATTGACGAGGCCGGGTTACCTCCTGCCCGCACGGGATGGCGCTGGCTTATCCATAGAAGCTTAAGTTTCAAATGCAACAGTCAGTAAGTTTCAGATGCGCGGTCAGATTCGGAGTGAATAACAACTGCGTCAGTACCTGCCGGCGCTGGCGCAGGCCTGGGAGCAGATCCGAGGTAATCAGGGCAGTCAGACGGCGGGCATTGACGGGATCGATGTCTTTGACGTTGACCTCCCGATGATTACCAGATGGGCGGCAGAACTCAGGAGTGGGAAGTATCAACCGACTCCCGTGCGGCGCTGCTACATCAGGAAAAGCAATGGCAGAAAACGACCGCTGGGGATTCCCACGATCAGGGATCGCACCATTCAGCAGGGGTTGAAAATGCTGCTTGAGCCGATCTTTGAAACAGACTTCAGGCACTGCTCACATGGATTTCGTCCGGGGCGGTCACCGCATACAGCCCTGCGGGATGTCACCCGCGGTTATGCCGGCACAAGCTGGATTTGACAACATCCCACACCCGGGACTGATGAAGGCCCTCTCAAGGCGAATCTCCGATGGCAAAATCCTGAATCTGCTCCGGAAGTTTCTCAACGCGGGATACATGGAGGACTGGCGATTCCACCGGACTTACAGTGGGACACCGCAAGGCGGCATTTTGTCTCCTTTGCTGGCCAACATTTTCCTCCACCAGTTGGATGAATTTGTGGAAAAGGAACTCGGAGGCAACCGGCCCCAATCACAGAAACAGGCTGTCGCCCGCTTGAATCCTGAGTACCGGAAAATCTCCGGCAGGCTGTACCGACTCGGGAAGAAACTGAAGACAACCGATTCTGTGAAGAGGAGAGACCTTGTTTCACAGGTCAGACAGGTTCAGAAGCAACTCAGGCGTACTCCCTTCTATGACCGGGAGAAAAGACACCCGTGCAAAGTAAAGTACGTCAGATATGCCGATGACTTCGTCGCTCTGATCGCCGGGAACAGAAAGGAAACGGAAGCGATCAGAGACAGACTCAGCCTCAAGCTCTCTGAGATGGGACTGACTCTCAGCGAGGAGAAAACAAAACTCACCCACTGGAGCAGGCCCGTCTCCTTCCTCGGTTACCGGATCAAAGGGAAGCGGAGAACGAAAGGCGTCGGCATCCGGGCTGTCCTGATCATCCCGCCGGAGAAAATCCGCAGGATCACGGAATCCATTGAGGAAGTATGCAGCTACCGGCACATCCCTGAAGCAGACGCGATGGTTGAAGTCAGCGCGATGTTCCGGGGCTGGTGCAACTACTACCGTTATGCCAACTCACCACAGCCCTGTTTCAGCAGGGTCGCCCGGAAGACGTGGTGGGCGTATGCTCACTATCTCGTCAGGAAAACGAAAACCTCAAGCATCAGGAAACTGATCGTGAGGGAGGAGACAGCCGGGCGGCTGGTGACGGAGACGAAGAATGGTCGCAGGCGTCTGACTTTCCGGATTCAGGCGGGAAAACGGTTCCTGACTCTGGACATCTTTCCGCCAAAGACGGGACGGATCATCAGCATCCGCCCCGTACAGGACTGGCAGGCAGACCTCAAACCATTCACGCCACTGAGCTGGCAAGGCGGGCGAAGTTTTGCCACACCTCTGGAAGCGCGGGACAGATCGAACGGCATCTGTGAACGCTGCCACACCAATCCTGCGCAGTACGTTCATCACACTGTTCCGATCAGGGGACGATCAATTCTTGCCAGAATCATGTCGGATCGGTCGCAGCGATACACCGCACAGGCACTCTGTCAGGAATGCCACCTGAAAGCACACGGGGGATCGTTCAGGAAGGGTCAATCAAACCGGAACGCTGGGTACGCTGAAAGGTGTTCGCCCAGTGTGGGGTCGGCTGGGCAGAAACCTGCTTTCGAGAGAGAGTAAGGCGCTGCTCTTCCAGACCATCCTGCCGAGGGGCGGGGCTTAACGGCTCCGCCTTTTATATTTGCTGTTGTCGTTGCGCGTCGGGATGAATAATCAGCGGGATCACGCGGATTGGCAGTTTCAATTCTGAGGGGCATGTCGTATCAGCCCCGAGCGATGTGTCAGCCCGGTGAGCCGCGGTCAGTCAGGCAGTGGGCGGGGACACCACCCGCTCTGATAGTCCTCACCCCGACGCCGCTGACCGCCGGCTCCCTTCTCCACTGCAACAATCGGCCTTCCGCCACTGAACCTGACGGGCACGGGAAATGCACCCCGTCACGGCGTGAGTGCTGAAGGGGTGAAATGACGCAGCAGCGGATGCAGGGGTACTCCTGCCGAGTCTTCAGCTGGGGATTATTCCCCGGATGAGCGGATATTTCCCCAGCCCGGGCTTCCGACCTGTCGGAATTCTCCACATTCTTAAAGCACTCCCGGTTGTTAGAAACATCATCATCACAACTCTTCGCCACACTCTCAGCCCCTGATGGGCGTGGGGAAGACTGGTTTCGACCTTCCCCGGAGTGCGCCTTGTCCATACCAGCTGTCATCATCGTCGAGAAAAACCCGGACATCCGCGAGTTGCTTCACCTCTTCCTGAGCGGCGAAAAAATCCCGACCCTCGCCTGCGAGGATGCCGCGCAGACGCTCGATGCCTCTCCGGCATTCACGCCCGGGATCGTCCTGACGAGGGTCAGCTCGTCCGACCTGCCTGACTGTGCCGGGATCAGGCGCATCCGGGCCTCAACAGCCGGCGAGGGCCTCTCGGTGGTCGTGGTCGTTGACGAGCGCTTCGGGCACGGGCTGGTGCTGAGGGCTGGGGCCACTGAGGTTGTGGACCTCGTGGATGATTTCAGGCAGCTGCCTGCCATCCTTCGCCGGCTCCTCGCGGGCAGGGATGGCAGGGTCGAGCCGCCGGCCTCCGCCGCCTAGATTTCCTGCAAATGGTTTTCGTACTCGTCTTTCGTGAACCAGTCCTCGAAGCGCGTGCTGTAAACTCCGGCGTCCCACCTGACTACAAGGTCATAACCGCCACTCACCTCTTCAGCCCTGACCACGCGCCCCGTCGTCCCCTGCGGCACCGCCGGCAGGGCAATGAGCGCGCGCACGGCCCGGTTCAGCATCTGTTCTGCCTCCTCCAGTGTGAAGCGCTGTCTGTGTGGCATAGTCTCGCTCTCGTCTCCGGGGTGGTCCTTAAGTATGTGGCCCTGTCGCCGTGCCGAGTGCCTGCTCGACCACCCGCTTTACTTCGTCGGGTTCAAATGGCTTGGTCACATAGGCGCTGGCGCCCGCCGCGAGCCCTCGCCGGATGTCTTCCTCATACGCCGCGGCTGAGATGAAGATGACGGGGAGCTGCGGGGCGGAGGCGCGCAGCTTCCGGCAGACCTCGACCCCGGAAGCATCCGGGAGCCGGTTGTCGAGCAGGCAGAGGTCAAACTGTTCGCCCTGAATCCGCTTGAGCGCATCGGCGGCGTTCTGGACGGAGACGATTTCAAAGCCCGGAGCGTCGAGCAGGTATGTCAGCAGTTCACAGGTATCCGGGTGGTCGTCAATGCAGAGAATCCGCTTCCGACTTGTGTCCATCGCCAGAACCCCTTTCCCCACATTATCTTTCTCCACACATCGTGCAGTGATTGCAAATAACAGGCCACGGTGAGCAATCTCACACTAAGTGTCAGCGGCAGCCTGATTTGGCTGCTGGCATATGACTTGTACGGGTTCTGGGTGAAGACTGATTGCTGTACTGAGTTGTAACAGATATGAATTACGCGCCCTTAATTCTGGTTGTTGAAGATCACGAAGCCTCGCGGGGATTCCTCAAAGCCCTGTTCAGGGTCGAAGGCTACAGGGTGATTGAGGCCGCTGACGGCGAAGAGGCGCTCTCCTTACTCGCACAGCACCGGCCCGACCTGATCATCACCGATCTGATGATGCCGGGGATGAGTGGTCAGGAATTCATCCGCCGCGTGCGCGCTCAGCCTCACTACTCAGGCACGCCGATTGTGGTCACCACTGCGCTCGAAAAAGCTGACCTCATCAGTGCCGCGCGCCGCGGGGTGGAACTTTATCTTCGCAAGCCACTCGACACCGACCGCATTGTCAGGGAAGTGAGAAGGCTGCTCGCCCCGGTTCAATGGCACCCACAGCCGACTCCTGCGGGTTCAGGTCAGGTGAGCGTCTGAACCTCGCAGGTTTTTCAATGGCCCGCGTCCTTCCCCAGCAGTTCCGTAATTGTCCGGATCAACTCTTCGGGCTCGACCGGCTTTGGCACGAATGCCTGAGCCCCCAGCTTCAGCAACCGCTCCCGACCGGCTTCTGCTGCGTCAGCGGAGTGAAAGACAATCGGCGTGACGGAGTCGAATTCGCGGAGCTTCCGGCACAACTCCTCGCCCGAGCCGTGCGGGAGGCGCTCGTCAAGGAGATAGAGGTCGAAGCGGGCGGACTCTGCCAGCCGGAGGCCTTCGGCCAGAGACCCGGCGGCGGTCATCTGAAGGCCCTGAATCCTGAGCCAGCAGGAGACGAGGTCACAGGTGTCCTCGTGGTCGTCAACGTAGAGAATGTGGCGTCCGGGGAGAGACATATTATTCTCCGGTGGGGGCGAGCAGTTGAATTGTTAATGAAATCTGCCGGCAGCGAAAAGTAAGGGCGTCAGAATAAAGCGCGGGGATTATCCTGCAAAACATGCCCGCCGTCTGTTCCGCGGAGGACAGTTTGCCTTTCCGGGTGAGAAATTCTGTGGAGTGCCCGGCAGTCGCGGTGGCACGACCGGCGGCCACCGGGGCCGCAACACACGGGCAAATTAAATTCCGGCGGGATGATTTATTCCCGAGTGGGGTTCCGCGTTAGTGACTGGTAAGCGATTCAAGTCACGGAGGGAAATCAGGTCATGCGGGAAACGAACGACGGTGCGGGACGAGAGGATCAGTACGCGCAGAAATTGCCTGCCCGGTGCTGTCCTGACGGGAAACGCCATCACCTCGCGGTCATCCTCGACCTCGCCGAAGTCGAAGAAGAGTTGCGGCACCGGGATCAACTTCAGTCACGGGGAGTCAGTGCGGCCAGTGCCATTTTGAAGGACACGGTCACTCCAATGCATCCCGAACCGCGGCCAGCAGTTCTTCCGTTGAGAATGGTTTGGCAAGAGTCCGGCTGGCGCCTAAAGCCTGAGCCGCTCTGAGATAAATTCCCGTGTTACGGTGTTCGCCTCCCGAAATGGCAATGATTTTTGCATCGGGGTAGAGGCTCCGCAGTTCCCTGATCAACTCCAGCCCGTCCTTCTCAGGCATAAACAGGTCAGTGATGACGAGGTCTGCCGGCTCAAGGCGATAGCTGTTGATAGCTTCTTCGCCGTTGTGCGCCTCGCTCACACCATACCCCTCGCCTGCCAGCACGCGCCTGATCAAGGCTCTGGTCAGTTCCTAGTCATCAACGATCAGAATTTTCGGCATAGTTCCTCAATTACCCAGCACCCGCCTGACCTCATCAGCCAGCCCGAGCGTCCCGTCCGGCTTTTCCAGCACGACAGCCGCACCTGCGGCGAGGGCCTGCTCGCGAAAGCCTTCGGAGAAAGCTGTCAGGACAATGATCGGGATTTTCGCGATCTGCGGCAGCTCACGGATTGCGCGGATCAGCTCGATTCCGTTCAGGCCCGGCATCATCAGATCAGTCACGATCAAGTCAGGGTGAAGGGAATTAAGCAATTTAAGAGCGATCCCTCCGTTGCCGGCGGCGAGGACATCGAAATCCTCTCTGGAGAGGATCAACTGTGCGAGCGAGCGGGGTCGGCATTATCTTCGACGATCAGAACGCATTTCGGCATAGGGGTGTCATCCGTTTGCAAAACTATGGCGAGGGGCACACGCGGGGAGTATCAGGGGAAGTGCCGCGGAGATTATCACAAGCGGCTGCGCAATTGCTATTGGCTGGCAGCATCGAATGTGCTTACCGCAGCGAGTTCAGACGGCGTGGCGAGGTGCGCGCTGGCAAGGCGGTCATCCTGATTACTTTGACAGGCTGACTGGTCATTGTGACGAGACAGGTGAGCGGGCAGGGTATCCTCCTGCGAGCGATTATTGCTGTCCGCTGAGTGAGATGGCCCTTGGTCGTGACCTGTGGCATCTCATTCGCAAACAGTGGAATGCCCGCACCCGGCTGGCACGCTCTTTTACTTGCAAGGCAGTCGTCACCGATAAGAGCTAACTCCGCGCGAAAGCCGGAGGCGGCACGCACTCACCGGCCTGTACTCACGAGCAGTGAGATGGCAGCAGGGAGTTCCCGAAGAGACGCGCCAACCACTCTCTCCACAGGCCGATCTTCCCGCTCGTCTGACGCACTTCCTGAGCGCAACAACGCAGCCGCCTCAGTCATCACTATTCCAGCCACTGATTCGCGGGACTGCGCGTTGCCGGACTGAATGTGTATGGTTCACTGTACAGACAGGACAGACAGACTCAACTGAAGAGCTGTCAGGAGCGGTTATGAAAAGAGAGAGAAAAGCGCCTGCCGTCTCTCAGCCCCCCAGCCGGGAGCCGCACGCCGTCGCCCGGCGCGTGGTCAGAGAACTGGAAGAAGCCGACCGCGCGCGGGGGCTTGAACTCCTGTCCACAGACCCGTTGCAGGGCGTCCACCTGCGGAGCCAGATCGAGGATTACGGCATCCGCAGTCCGAAACATCGCGGCCTGCTCTTCGGCTGCTTTGAAGATGACCGGCTCGCCGGGGTCGCGCTGCTCGGGCACGCGATTCTGCTTTTCACCACTCCGGAAAGTGAAGATGCTCTGCTGCGATGCTTCGCCCGGACAGCGGCGGAAGTGCGGGCGGAAGGCCACGTCATCTTCGGCCCGCGCCATCAGGTCGAGACCTTCTGGTTACATCTGGCGCGGCTCGGGCGAGAGACCAGACTGGCGAATAATCACCTCTGGTATGTTTGTGAAGAGCCCCGCCTGCCGCTCGAACGGTTGCAGATGCAGAAAGCCGGCCTCGAAGAACTTGACATCGTGGCCGAGGCGCAGGCCGAGATGGTGCGGGAAGAGAGCGGCATTGACCCGCGCATCGCCGACCCCGAAGGGTACCGGCGGCGCGCCGCCGAGCGCATCGAGCGCGGGCGCACCTGGGTGAAGATCGAGGATGGCAGAGTGGTCTTCAAAGCCGAGCTGCAAAGCATCACCCCGGAGGCAATCTACCTCGAAGGCATCTGGACGCACCCCGAGTATCGGCGGCGCGGGATTGCAAGGAACTGCGTGGCGGAACTGACCCACCGCCGGCTGAATCAGCAGCAGGTCATCTGTCTGGTCGTCGAGCCGGGTGAGTTGGTGGCGCGGCGCGTCTACGAGCAGGCCGGCTTCTACCATCGCGGGGAATATCAAGCCCGTTACCTGAAGCCGCCGATAGAGGGCTGAGCCACAGGCGCGGCACCGAATTAAAAGTTACCTTCCTTCTCTTTTCATCTGTTGTGTCTCCAAAACTCAGGGCCGGGTTACGGCGACTCTCGACCCGGCCCTGTTTTTCCATCAGGGTCATCTCACTTCAGTCGTCCGGCAGGCATTTGAGTATCTCTGGCATCTGAAGTGTGCGAAAGTGCCTTTCCCCTGCCGGTCAGATTCAGCGAAAAATATAGGGTAGTGGCTCAACCGGGTGAGACACACGAGAGATTGTAGCGATGCAGAAAGAGTCGCAGACAAAGCTCATGCATCACCTCCGACTTGGAAAAGGACAAAGTCTTGCGGACGAAGCGCGCCAGTCGCTGGCGCAAGGTGTTGTTCCA
>Ga0070741_10021288_pt1 | contig 10103 bp, 12 predicted proteins | sample Coa_R1_4_FD_66440 | JGI IMG/M metagenome (GOLD analysis project Ga0070741, IMG submission 66440) | Surface soil microbial communities from Centralia Pennsylvania, which are recovering from an underground coalmine fire - Coalmine... | ecosystem: Environmental > Terrestrial > Soil > Unclassified ...
CCGGCGCCTATCCCGCGAGCCGCGCGGCGCGCCTCGATCCCATCGTCGCGCTGCGATCCGAATGAACCGCTTCTTCCTGGCCGTCTACGAAGGCATGCTGATCGCGGTCGACGCGATCAAATCAAACAAAGTACGCGCTGGCCTGACGATTTTAGGCATCGCCGTCGGCGTGTTCGTCGTCACCGCCATGTCCGCCGCCGTTCACGGAATCAACGAAGGCGTCTCTGCCTCGCTGGCCGCGGCCGGCCCAAAAACGTTCTACGTCACGCGGTGGCCAATGTCGGTCACCAACTGCAACGGCTCCGCGGACAGCTGTCCCTGGCGCCACAACAAGCCCCTGACCGTCGCCGAGGCGACGGCGATCGGCGCATTGTCGAGCGTGCACGCGATCATCGTGCACGTGAACACCACCGCGCTAGCGCGTGTGAACGACCGCTCGCTCTCGTCCGTCAACGTGGACGCCTACACGCCAGGATGGACCGAGGTCGACCCCTCGGTCATCGACTCCGGCCGGACCTTTACGCAGCGAGAGAACGACGGCGGATCGCACGTCGCACTCATTAACAGCGTCGTCGCCGAGGATTTCTTCCCAACGGGCCCCGTCATCGGCCAGTCCATCTCGCTCGACAATGAGCCGTACCACATCATCGGCGTCTACCACCAGCGCGGCAACCTCTTCGACCCCGCCAACAAACCAAAGGTCGTCGTCCCCTTCGAGACCTCGCGCCGCTCGCTGAAAGTCGACATCCACTGGCTAGACCTGACGGTCAAGCCCAAGGACGACGTCGAGCGCGATGTCGCGATGGACGACGTCACCGCCACTCTCCGAGTCCACCGCGGCCTGCGTCCCGACATGGTCAACACCTTCTTCATCTACGGCAACGAAAAGGTGATGGAGGTCTACAACCAGACCGTCCTGGTCTTCTTCCTAGTGATGTTGTTGTTATCCGCCATCGGCCTCCTAGTCGGCGGCGTAGGCGTCGTAGCGATCATGATGATCAGCGTCACCGAGCGCACCCGCGAAATCGGCGTCCGCAAGGCCCTCGGCGCCACCCGCGGCGCGATCCTCTGGCAATTCCTGGTCGAAGCCGCGACCCTCACGATGATCGGCGCTGTCATCGGCCTCGTCGGCGGCGGCTTGGCCAGCTGGCTAATCCGCTCGATTTCCCCAGTCGAAGCGTCAATTCCACCACTGGCAATCGTCGCCTCCCTCGGCATGAGCGCCATCACGGGCGTCCTCTTCGGCCTCTTTCCCGCCTTCCGCGCCGCTCGCCTCGATCCGGTTATCGCGCTGCGATACGAGTAGTGCCAGGAGAATGCCAGCTTCCCAAGCTCGACGTCGTCCGTGTGCGCCGTGTCATACAGATTGCGCCTCGAACTCTCGCGGGCACGGGAGGAACGGGGGCTGGGAGGTCGGGACGTTTGGTCATCTGCGGCGACGAAATCTGTCGCATCGGATGACGTGTGCCTGCCTCGCCGGCCCGTGGATTGCTCTTTAGAACGCCATGAGCGACAACACCATCAAAGAGCCCGATGACTGGAAGACCGGCGACGAGCCGATGACGGGGGCTCAGCGGTCATACCTGAAGACGCTGTCCGACGAAGCCAAGGAGCCGTTCGATGAGAACCTCACGAAGGCCGAGGCGGCGAAGCGGATTGACCAGTTGCAGCACAAGACGGGGCGCGGGTTGAAAAACGAGCAGTCCTAACCCTACCCTCGTGTCCGCTTAGCGGCCCATAGCGTGCTGCTGAGAGATGTGCGACATGATGACCGCGCGGGCGTCACGGGCGATAGTTCGGGAGCGCCGAGACGGGGTCATCTCGAAGCGCGCGAAAGGAACGCCCGGGCCGCGGCGTTCACCTCGCTCGGGTGAGTCTCGAGCAACCAGTGGCCGCCGTCGAACAGTTGTAGCTCGATGGTCGGTCTCTCGTGTTGATACGCGCGCGCCGCGTCGGCGGAGAGATATTGGTCGCGTATCCCCCAGAGGACGAGCACCGGTGTCATGGTCTCGCGCAAATACGCCTGCATTCTCGGGTAGTGCGCGATATTGCTGCCGTAGTCCATGTGCAAGTCGAGCATGGCATCGAGGATGTATGGATCCTCCATCTTGCGCCATCCGAGCTCGACGATGGCGGGATCGATGCGCTCGGCGAGCTCGGGGGGTAGGTCCTCGACGAACTCTCGGTATATGCCCGCTTCGTTGAGCAGTTCTCTCTTCAATCGCGCGCGCGCCTGGTCGTGCGGCTCACTCGTGCGTCGCTCGATGCCGCGCATCGGTTCGAGCCAGCCGATGCGCGCAAACGCCTCGGCGTTCTGGATGATCACCGCGCGCGGTGCGAGTGCGCCGCGCGTCAACAGACGAAATCCCGCCTGGGCGCCGTAGTCGTGGAGATACACGGCGGACACATCGAGTCTCAAGGTCTGAATAAAGCCATCGATCGTTCCGGCGAGGCCGTCGAATGAAAAGGGGGTGCGGGTATTTCGATCGAGGCGCGTGTAGCCGAAACCCGGCAAGTCGGGCGCTACCAGATGCCAGTCGTCCGAGAGCTCTCGGAGCATGTGGCGAAATTGAATCGAGGACGACGGAAATTCGTGGAGCAGCAGCACCGTCGGACGGTCCGGGCGTCCGGCCTCACGATAAAACAGCTCATGCCCGTCGACTGATACGAAGCGATGTACGACTACGGTCACGGCACGCCACGAGCCGCGGCGCCGTGGAACGTGAGAGGGTCGCCGTCCCCTATACGGTCGCCGGATAGCGGGACACCGTACCCATGCGAGTCCAAGTGCATGGCGGTGACGCGACCATCGGACAACGTGAACGAAATGCGATCATTCGGCGCCGATCGCGTCGCGAAGCTTCCATCGGATTGCTTGAGCAGTCGATGCGGTGGCTCACCGAGTGGCTCGACCATCAGCCGCCCATTTTCGTCGAATACGCGATAGGTCCGGCGATACTGCGCAAATGAGTCATGCAATCCGGGTGTCAATCGCTCGAGTTGCAAAACGAACGTGCCGGAAAGCCGACGGCGTTCGGCCGTGTCGACCGGCAGGTCCTGCACGGGCGGCAGGACGGGTGATACCGGCGCCGCCGCGAGCGCGGGGAGGCCGAGTGCCGCACGAGCGACCGCGCGGGTGATCGCATACGCGTTCTGGTCCTCCGTGTTGGTCAGGACGACGATCGTGAGATGGTCGTCTGGAAAATCGTACAGGCTTCCACTGTAGCCCAGGAGTGAACCGTGCTGGCCGATGCGTCGATGCGCGTCCTCGTGGTTGATCATCACGGCGAAGCCATACTGGGCCTGAGGGTCGGCCGGCGACATGTGTGCCGCCGCGCCTGCCGCCGTGGTCATCTCGGTGAACGACTCCGGACGGATGAGGCGTTCGTCGCGGATCGCTGACCATAGCCTGTAGAGGTCGCCGACCGTGCTGCAGAAACGAAGGTCCGCGTTATACGCCATGTCGGTCTCATTCGCCGGCGCGTAGAAGAGCCCGTGTTTGTGATAGGCGTGCGCCAGGCCATGCACCACGGTCTCGTCATCACAGTAGGTCGTGAATCGAACACCGGCCGGTATGAGGATCTGTTCCCGCACGTAGTCCGCGAACGACTGGCCAGTGACGCGTTCGACGATCGTGACGAGGAGCGAGAACCCCGAGATCGACCAGTCCCATTTGGCTCCCGGCTCGTTCACCCAACGCTTGCCCGCGTAGAGCGCCATCACTTCGTCCAGCGCCTTGGGCTCGCGGCTCGTGGCCTCGATCGGGTCGCCGAGGTAGTGATAGTCGACAATGCCCGACGTGTGGTTGAGCAATTGGCGGATCGTGACGTGGTGTCCCTGCATCGGGAACTCCGGCACGTACTTCGAGATGTCATCGTCGAGCGAAAGCCGGCCGCGCTCGACTTGTTGGAGCACGGCGATCCCGGTGAAGGGCAGCATGGGCCCGACGACATGGTAGACCGTCTCGTCGTGCGCCGGTACGGCGAGACCGAGATCGGCCAGTCCGTAGCCTCGATGGAGGATGACAGTGCCATTTCGCGCGATGAGCACCGATGCTCCGACCACGCGATTCTCGGAAATGACGCGGCGCACGACCGAGTCGAGGCTGGCGGCGGATACTTGAGCGAGGGCTCGGCCGCCCGCCCCGATCAACAGGACAATTGTGAAGAAGCAGGCGCGCGGCATCATGGCCGAAGATAGGGTCACCCCATCCGCATCGCTATGACCTGGTATCGGAGGACGATGATTCCGTTGCTGAGCGTTGTGCTCTCGGCGAGACGAAACTGCGCCTGAGTTGCGTTGGCGGAGAACAGCTGGTCGAGTTGGCTCAGCCCGATGGTCTGGGGGTAAAGCCACAGGCGCAATTCGTCGAGGAGGCCATGTTCCATGAGGAGCTTGCTTACCGAGCCAAACCCGTACTGGACGATGTTCAGGCCATCCTGCTCCTTGAGCTTCTTGATCTTGTCGCCGACGTCTCCCACGACCACCGTGGTGTTGGCCCAGGCCGGGTTCTTCAGCGTCTTGGAAACGACGTACTTGGGGATCGCGTTGATTCGGTCCGAGAGCGGGTCACCCGATCGTGTGGGCCAGACGGGTGCGAATACGTCATATGTGCGCCGTCCCATGAGCACGGCGTCACAGGCCATGATGAGGTCGATCTGCATCGCGGCGGCACGGTCGTCCGCGGTTGCGTCAAGCCGAGGCCACAGGTGTGGACCTTCGATGACTCCGTCGAGCGTGATGTAGGTCGAGTTGATGAGTCGGCGCATGATGTGGATGTCAGGGCCGGCAAGTTGACCTACGGTGTCGCCTCTGTCTTGTACAGAAACGACAGCTGGCTCTCCTGCCGACCAATGCTGGCCGGCGTGACGCCGATCAAATTCCGGAGCGAGCGGGTGAGGTGCGCTTGGTCGTAGTAGCCGGTTTCGTGGACTGTGTCCGCGATCGAAATGCCCTGTCGCAGGAGCCTCGCCGCGTATCGGGCCCGCTCAATCTTTCGAAAGCTGGTGTGCGTCATGCCAGTCGCGCGCAGGAAATGGCGTTGCGATGATCGTCGGGACAGCGCCTGCGCTTCGCCACGCAACGCTGCCGCGACCGCAGGGTCTCGCACCAGTAATCCCAGTTTGACGAGACGACGGACCAAGGATTCGGCGTTTTCGAAATCGGGATACTCCAGTACAGAACCCTGCAGCCAGAACGATCGGCGCGTCGTGGCGTGTAAGTTCACGTCGTTTCGATTCATGAGACGCCCAGCCGGATAGTGGGGCATAAAGCTGCCCAAGCTGAAGCGAATGCCTACCCACTCAGCGCCAGCTGGGCAGTCGACCGTCGTGGGTCTTGTCTCCGGGCCCCGCAGGGTCAGCGTGATGTTGCCCTCATGCCGAGTCACGACCATCTCGCAGTGACACGACGCGACTGACATCATCGTTCCGGCGCGCTCGCTGTGGGAGCGCCAGATTCGTTCGACGAATGGCGAATCTGACGGTCTGTCGCCAATGACGAGAAACTCATTGTGCAGAGCCATACTCAGATAACTTAAGCCAACCCGAACGCTTGCTTGATGTGTTGGATACCCTCCGGCGGTCCAACGGTCCAGACCATGACAAGCAAGTAGCTCACCGCGATCACACCGCCCGCGCCAAACTTAGCCCAATGGCGTCCCGCCGGATGCGTGCGCGCGAACCCGACCAGGCAGCCAATGATGATCAGGAAGTGGCCCATTGCCGCGACGAGCGAGATCACGATGCTGGGATCCGAGGTCTTGCCGTGGATGAGCGCCACGCCGACGGGGGACCGAAACAGCAAGATGGCGTTCCAAAAGCTGGCCGTGATCGCGCCCGCGCCGAATCCCCATGGATTCTTCCGCCGCGACAGGAGAATGACCACGACGTAGGGAAGCGCCTGCATGACGTGCAGTGCGCGCCATTCGGGAGCGAAGAACGCCGAGACCGCGAGTCCGAGAACGAACAGCGCGCATCCCACGATGATACAGATATTGATCCACGCCGCATTCGTCGTCATAGTGACTCAATACGGCATGGCGCAGGGGGTGGTTTCGCTGACAATCGCTTGCGCCATACCGATCTCCGCCGCATCGTCGACGTCATGAGCGTACGCGATACGATCTTCCTCGCGGTATTTATCGGCGATCCCATCGCCCTTGCCTTGCTGGACGTGTACCTCGTGCGACGGGGCCACACGCGCGCGATTCTGTGGTGGTCGCTCGCTGTTTGCGTCGCGTCAACCGTGATTTGGTACTTCCTGTACAGGGGCAGTGACTTCGGTATGGATCCGCAGTTCGATAAGCCAATCCTTCATGAGCATATCTGGGCTCCGCCGTTCTATTTTGGCGTACCGGCGATGGTGGTTGGACTCATCGCGGCGAAAACGCGAAAGCGCTTCCAGTGGGCGGCTCACGTCGGCGTGACAGCACTGATCGGGACAGTGTCGCTGGCGCCTGCGTACGTATTGGGCCTGGCGGCCCTTTTAACAGCGACAGGGTACAGAGGGTTCTAAAGCAAAAGAGCCCGGCACGCGCCGGGCTCTTTTTGCTTGCACCAGAAGGCGATTACTCGCTCGCGTTCGCCGCGCCCGGCGGGACGCCTTCGTCGTGCGAGTCGGCGACGGTGTTGTTCGAGCTCGAGACGCCGAGGTTGGCGGCGGCGGGAAGGTCGAGGGAACCGTTCTGCTCGAAGAAGGCCGACATCATGTTGTGATCGCGGACGAAGTCGGTCTGCGTATAGGACCACGGACGCAGGTGGCAATTCTGCTCGAAGTACTCGACCGGGTGGCCGCCGACACCGTCGAGGAGATAGTGCATCATCTCGTGCTCGACGACCATCGGGTCGGCGAGGGACTCGGAGCCGATCCAGATCTGGCGGGTCCAGTAGTTCGTCATCGCGAGGACCGGCTTGCCCTGGCTGTCGAGCAAGTAGTCCGTCGGGCTCTTCTGGACGTGGTAGTAGAAGCGCAGAGCCGAGTAGTCGCGGTGAAGACCGGAGCATGCTTCGGCTTGAACGTACAGGGTACGGTACCAGCCCGGCGGGGCGAACTTGACCCAGTCTTGCGTCTCGGGGTGGGCCGGGGCCAGAAGGTTGTCCATGTAGCCGCACGCGGTCAGACCGAGGGTGCAGGCAACGAGAGCGAGTTTGCGGGCGGCGTTTATCATGGGATTAAAGCTGCCTCATGAGCAGTTTTTAAGCCGTCATCTCGCTCACATGAGTATGTCCTTATGGTTGGTCATGATGACATCCCCGCCAGCGCCAGAATGCCCGGGGGCCAGGGTTCGCTGCGGCTAACGGGGCGTAACTCGAGATCGAGATGCAAACGCGGCGGGCCGTCGACCGGGGGGTACCTCCACGTGCACGAGGGTCGACGAGCCCACCGCGGCTCGGGCGCTACACTTTCGATGGCCGTACGGTGCTACAGCGCGGTGCGTCTCCCAGAGAGCGCACGGGCAATCGCGACGAGCAAGCATGCGCCGATGATCGCCACGATGATCGTGTAGATCATGCCGCCGTTGCCCGCGAAACCGACCGCCGAGACGATCCATCCGCCGATCACGGCGCCGACGATCCCCAGGATGATGTCCATGAGCGGGCCGTAGCCCGATCCCCGCATGATTCGCCCCGTCGCCCAGCCGGCGATCAGGCCTACGATGATCCACCACACGATGTACACGGGTTGGCTCCTGCTGGTAGTTGGTTACCAGCCCATCAACGCATGACGCGTTCCACCGGTGTCCCTGAGTCTGGCATCTATACCCTACCGGGTATAGCATTAGGGCATGGCGCACTCGGTGCGAGAGAAGCAGAAGCTCATCAATCGCATTAAGCGCATACGGGGGCAGGTGGGGGCCGTCGAGGAGCTGATCGCCGAGGACGTCGACTGCGAGCGGGCTCTGCATACGTTGGCCGCGTGTCGCGGGGCTATCAATGCGCTTATGGCTGAGATCCTCGAGGATCACGTGCGGTACCATGTGCTACCGCCGGATTCCGAGCCCGACTCCCACGAGCATCAGGCTGCTGAGCAGCTCGTCGATATCATTCGGAGCTATTTGAAGTAGGGCTAATGGGCTAAGCTCGCTTCGCTTCGCTCCAGACCGTCAAAGCGCTTGCATCATGCTCGGACGATCCCGAGGTCATGCGTGCCCGCATTCTCGCGCTGCCCGCTCTCGGCTGCCTGCATTCTCGGCTGCCCGCATTCTCGGCTGCCCGCATTCTCGGCTGCCCGCATTCTCGGCTGCCCGCATTCTCGCGCTGCCGCATTCTCGCGCTGCCGCATTCTCGCGCTGCTCGTATTGTCGGGCTGCTCGTATTGTCGGGTTGCTCGTATTCTCGGCGGTTGCATACTCGCCGACGCTCACGAGCCACTCGGCGGCGATCATTAGCGTTTGGCCGGATTAGCCGCCGTTCTTATCGCTGTTCCTATCGCCGTTCTTATCGCTGTTCTTATCGCCGTTCGTGTCGCCGTTCTTCTCGCGTGAGCCGCGATTCTGCACATAGCGCCACCCAAATCGCCCTTTGATGCAGAGATTGCCGCGAGTGATAGTCACGTCGTACGGCGATGTGACCTTCACGATCTCGTTGTCCTGCACGTGCAGCGTCAACGTACACCCAACGCCGCAATACGGGCAGATGGTGTCGGTCTTCGTCTGCCGCTCCTCGGCCCACGTGCCCGCGACACGCCGATCGTGTTCGCTGGAGAACATGAGAGCGCCGGTAGGACAGACCGCGATGCAGTTCCCGCAGTAGACGCACGCCGAGTCCGGCAAAGGCACGGCGAATTCGGTGGAGATGCGCGCGTCAAAGCCGCGGCCGGCCACGGCGATCGCGAAAGTGTTCTGGTAGTCCGTGCCACAAGCCTCGACGCACTTGTAGCACAGGATGCACTTGCTGTAATCCCGCATGTAGAGATCGTTGTCGATCTTCTCCGGCTGCCGCACGGTGGCGGCATACGCAGGATCGGGGGCCGCGTGATGACCCGCATGCGCGGCGTCACGCGTTGAGCTCGGCGGCGCCGGCGGGCCGTAGCGCTCTGGCTTGGCGTCGTACTCGGCGATCCAGCCGGCCACGTCAGGCGTTGTCGACAGATCGACGGACGACGCCAGAAATTCCAAGACCATCTTGCGACTATGCTTGACCCGGTCCGTGCTGGTCTTGACGACCATACCCGGCTCGACCTTGCGAGAGCACGCCGGCACCAACACGCGAGAGTTCTCGACCTCGACAACGCACACGCGGCACGCGTTGACCGGGTGCAGCGTTTCGAGGTAGCACAAGGTCGGCAGCCGCTGACCCAACGTCGCGGCCGCGTCCAAGATCGTCGTGCCCTCTGGCACGGTGACAGCCTGGCCGTCGATCGTCAGCGTGACGGTGCGGCGGGCCGAGCGGAGGGGGACGAGCGCGGAATCACTCATAGAGCTTGAGACGCTTGATGGCTGATTCGACGGCGCTGTAGGCCGTCTGTCCGAGTCCGCAAATCGACGCGTCCTTCATCCCCAGGCCGATCTCGTCGAGGAGGGCAATCTCGTCGGTGACCGAGCCGCGGGTGCAGCGATGCGCGATGCGGTGGAGGGCTTCTTCCTGCCGCACGGTGCCCACGCGGCATGGAACGCACTGACCACACGACTCGTCGCGGAAAAAAGCCGCGATCCGGAGCAGAATGTCCGTCATGTCGACGGTATCGTCGAATGCGGCGATGACGCCGGAGCCGAGCGTGGCTTTCGCGGCGCGGACGCCTTCGAACGTCAGCGGCATGTCGAGCTCGTCGGGGCGGACGAAGAGGCCCGCGGCGCCGCCGAGGAGAACGGCCTGGAGCTTCCCCTGTACGCCGCCGGCGAGGGAGAGCATCTGGCCGAGCGTCACGCCAAATGGGACTTCGTAGACGCCGGGTTTGCCGACGGCGCCCGAGAGGCAGAACAGCTTCGTACCCGTCGACTGGCCACCGGCGCCGATCGCGGCGAACGCCGGACCGCCCTCGAGAATGATCCGCGGGATGTTCGCGAGCGTTTCGACGTTGTTGATCAGCGTCGGCTTCTTGAAGACGCCGGATTCGACCGGGAACGGCGGCTTGTTGCGCGGCTCGCCGCGTTGACCCTCGAT
>Ga0070741_10021289_pt1 | contig 10103 bp, 10 predicted proteins | sample Coa_R1_4_FD_66440 | JGI IMG/M metagenome (GOLD analysis project Ga0070741, IMG submission 66440) | Surface soil microbial communities from Centralia Pennsylvania, which are recovering from an underground coalmine fire - Coalmine... | ecosystem: Environmental > Terrestrial > Soil > Unclassified ...
CCCCTGTTCCCCTCCGCACCCATGGCTGCCGACTTTCAGATAGCCGACGGCCGCGCGCTAACCGTCTACCAGCACGCTGTCGAAACCAAGATCGAACTGGTCGGCGACGGCAATGGTGATGGTAAAGTCAATGCCGGCGAGCGCATCGCCGTCGCTTTCCCCGATCAGGAGGGCGTACGCCTGGCCGAGTTGTTCACCAACGACAAATGTGTAGACAACTCGACGCGCGTCTCCGATGTCTGGGGGACGTACGACCACGTCGGCGCGTCGGTAAAGTATTCGCTCCCGCTGATACGCTCGACCTGCCCGGCGGGACACATCGTGCAATTCATGTCACGGGTGCAGTTGCCCGATAAGCCGAACCATAAGGTGAAGTACGGCGTGGTGCAGTTCGCGGTCAATGGGCCGGCGCGTTCTGCCACCACGAAATCGCGTTCCTCCGCACCAGCACGACGTCCGGCCGCGAGTCGCCATTAACGTCAGCGGCGAAAGCCCGCACCGCCGGCCCGTCAGCCACACGGATCCGCTCGCCGGTGATGCCGCGCAGGATGGTCACGCCGCGCGCATCCGCCACCAGCAGGTCTGGCTTGCCGTCGCCGTCGAAATCGGCGAGTTCGACCGAATGTATCCGGTCCCAGTCGCCGGCAATTGCGTGCTGCGGCCACTGCGGCGTAGGATCGGCGGAAGGTTTCTCGAACCACGCGAGACGTGCGGGCGTCATCTCACGCTGGCCCGCCACCAGAATCCCGTCGCGATACGCCAGCCGCAGCATCGCGGAGTTTTCCACCTCGTTCCAGGTGTTGATGGCGAACAGCCGCCAGTGCAGATCGAACTGCTTGGGCGAACGGATCCAGTCATTGCCGCAAAGGATGTCGGGCAGACCGTCGCCGTCAATATCAGCCATGCCCAGCCCGCCTTCGCGCGACGGCGTGTAGAAGGAGTAGAGATCCTGCACAGGCCACGGCGCTCCCGGGCCTGCAGGAACTTCATAGAACCGCACCTGCATCTGTTTGTGCACCACGATTAAGCCCCGATGGGCGAGCGGCGTGGCTGCCATGATGTCACGACTGTCAACCCCGTTGGCGATCAAGTGCGGCTTCCAGGCGGGCGCCTGCAGCCACACCAGCTTCGGGTCGGGGCCGGATTCATTGAGCACGAGGTCGGGCAGGCCGTCGCCGTCCACGTCCGTGACCGCCCCGCCTTCCCAGTAGAGATGTGCGCCGAAGTGAAACTCTTGAGACCTCCCCCACGGCAGATCCTTCCAAACCACCTCGTTTCCCCAGGCGACCACGGCGTTCTTGTGCAGGGCTGCGCCTGTGAACTCCGCGTGCTTAAACGTTTCGATCGATCCTTTTTCGAACTTCAAGTCGGCCGCCGCGACCGGTAGCGACACCAATAGCAGAAGTGCCGGCGATGATATGATGACCCTCATGAAATGGCTGGCCTTACTCCTTACTTTACCGCTGGCGGCATCGACGGTCCGGATCTACGTCGCCAATAGTGCCGGGAACGATGTCACGGTCATCGATCCTGTCGAGAACAAAGCAGTCGGCTCGATTACGGTCTCGAATAACCCGCACGGGATCGTGGCGTCACCCGATTGCAGCCGTTTCTACGTCTCGAGCGAAACCGATAACGTACTCGACGTGGTGGAGCGCTCGACTTCCAAGGTCATCCGCCGGGTGCCTATCGGCAAGCGGCCTAATAACCTAGCCATCACCCATGACGGCCAACGGGTATATGTTTGTATTCGCGAGGAGTCCTGGGTAGACATCGTGGATACCGCCTCGCTGGAAAAGGTGAAGAGCGTCCCGGTCGGCAAGAACCCGCACAACGTCTACGCCACGCCCGACGGCAAGCACATGATCGCCACCTCGATGGGCGAAAACAAGCTGACCGTGATCAGCACGGCCACCGAGCAGCCGGAATTCTCGATTCCGGTAGGCGGCGTGCCGCGGCCGGTCGCGATCGACGCCGGACCGGACGGCAAGATTAACCGCCTCTTCGTACAGCTATCAAACCTGCACGGCTTCGTCGTCGTGGACTACAACTCTCGCGTGGTGGTCGACAAGATGAAACTGCCCGATGCTCCTCCCGGAGCGCAGCCGCTCATTCCAAATACCTACTCTCACGGCATGGGCATTGCGCCCGATCATAAGACTCTTTGGGTGTGTAGCCTTCTCGACAACTCAGTTACCGTTTACTCTATGCCGACGCTGCACAGGCTGACCACGATTCCGGTAGGCAAAGGGCCGGACTGGCTAACCTTCACGCCCGACGGCGCGCGCTGCTACATCTCCAACGCGGGTGCGGATTCGGTATCCGCGATTGATGTCGCTTCGCGCAAGGAACTTACTCGCATCCCTGTGGGTAAAGTTCCCAAGCGCATCATTTCTGTAGAACTTCCGTAACGTGGGTAAGCTCACAAATAGGTCATTTCGCCGTCTTGTTCTTCAAATTTAGATGCACTAACCTTGAGGAAGTCGAACGGTAACCGCCCCAGTTTTGCCACTCAACTCCACACCGCTCGACTGTCGGCGAGGAGTTCCATGGAAAATCAGTCTATAACCAACACGCCATTGGTGTCAGCCTTGGCGGTGGGAGCGACCGACGATGATCAGGTCGACTTGGAAGAAATCTTCACGAACTGGGGTTGGAAACTCCACCACGTGTGCACCAGAAGGGAGGCACAGGACTTCCTCGACGACAATGCGGTGGGGGTGGTAATCAGTAAACGCGAATTGCCTGAAGGTGGGTGGCGCGAGATGCTCGATGATCTTCAGCAACGTTCGGAACCTCCCGCGCTGGTAGTCACGTCGCGGTTTGCGGACGAATCCTTATGGGCGGAAGTGCTCAATATGGGCGGATACGATGTCCTGGCAGAGCCGCTGGACACTGAAGAAGTAACGCGCGTAGTGAGTGCCGCAGCCCGTCACTTTGATAGCGAGCGGCAACGTCGATTGCCGCCGCTTACGCGATCATTACTTCTCAAAGCAGCCAGCTGACAAGTGAAGTGGGCCATGCGGACCGCTGCCGCGATTCAAGCGCTCGACCGGCTGAAAAGCCGGCCCAAGGTTTATTCGCCGGCCACTTCAGAATGCGCCAACCTTAAACAATCAGTCCGGACAATACACTCGCTGTCGCCGCTTAGACACTAACCACGGGACATGGCGACTGGCGGATCATGGCGTAGGCGTGCGTTCGCAGTCTGCCGAAACCTCCGGCGGCCGACCCCCGGCCGATCACCAGCAGATCGGCACACACACGGTCCGCCGTATCGCAGACCACGGTCGAAGCGTCGCCAGTTTCGAGCAGCAGTTCCGCTTGGGCGCCGGCGCTCTTTTCGAAACGGGCTACGTCTTCGCGGATCGATCGTTCCACAGCTACGGCATCCGGATTGTCGCGGCACGCCAACGCATGAATCACCTTCAGGCTGGCGTTGAATTCGCGTTGTAGAGCCGCCGCCCAGGTGAGCGTCCGGCAGGTTTGCGGCCCGAGATCGATGGCGCACAGAATCGACTTGATGGCCACCGGGAAATCCTGCGGCACGTCCTGCAAATGGACACCTGTCCAGACAGGACACTCCGCGTCGTGCAACACCTTCGCCGTATTCGATCCCAGGATGAAACGGCGAAAGGTGCCGTAGCCGTGCGTCGGCATGACGATCAGATCGACCTTCTGCTCGTGCGCATAATCGACGATCCGTTCCGCCGCATCGCCTTCGAGAAGCACCCGTTTCACGTTATAGCCGGCGAGTTCGGCGCAGAGGAATCGCTGCAGCTGTGCTTCCGCCTGCTCCGCGCGATCGCTGTAGATTTCGCTCAGCATGGCGCCGCCGCCTTCGAGAGCGCCGAATTCATATGGCAGCGGCGTCACCGAATGCAGCAGCGTGATTTCTGAACGGAAATGGTCCGCGAGGAATTTTGCGTACCGCGCCGCTCCCAGCGAACGCTCCGAAAAATCCACCGGCAAGAGAATTTTGGACAATGACTTCATGGCGGACCTCCTTTCAACTATCCTTTTAGGACGGCCCGCCTCGAGCCGTCCTATTTCGCCAGTCCCAGGTCCGTCAAAATCTTGGGATTGGGTTCTTCCGTGGCCAGCAGGTTGTGGCAGGCACTGCAATCCTGCGTGATTTTCCGGCCATCGCTGGACGCATGCGCTTCGTCATGGCAGCGGAAACAGCCCGGAAAATCCGTATGGCCGATATTGTTCGGATAGTGGCCCCAGTCGACCTTCATATCCGGAAAAATATTGCGATTGTAGATGGCGAGCACACCGCGGCCGGAGCTTTCGACCTCCGCTTTGTGCTGGCTGTAAGCCGCCGGATACTGCTGTGCGTAAAATTTATTCCACTCCGCCGGAATCCGGCGCGCGGCCTCCTCGCGGCTGGCGTACTTGGCGCGCAACATCTCCACGCTCTTCTTGCGGGCGAAAGGCAGGGCAGCGGAGATCGAGCCGGCGTACATGGCATTATCCACAGCGCGCTCGGGCAACTCATACGAGTGCGACGGTCGGTTGTGGCAATCCATGCAGTCCATCTCGCGCACCACATCGTTCGGCCCGACCTTTGCTTTATCGCCCAGATAAAGGGTCTGGCGCTTCTCGTTGGCGTTGTTGTACTCCACCCAACTGATGGTCTGGCGGGCTTCATCGGCGGGCGAGTAGCGAATCTTCACGCCCGCACCGAGATGCGTGCCGTGAATACCAATCCCCTTGTTGCCGCCGCCGATCTTGAGCAGCATGACGGTTTTGGCGAGGGTGTTGGTTTCGTCTTCGGCAAACTTCGGAAAAACGCGCAACCGATCTTCGCTGTATTTCTGCGGCCAGTGACACGTCTCGCAGGTCTCGCGTGCGGGGCGTAGATTGTGGACCGGGCTGGGAATCGGCCTCGGGTAAGTGTTAAACGTCACCGCGACGACTTGCCCCACGCCGGACAGTTTGCTGCGCACGAACCAGGAGGCGCCCGGCCCGATGTGACAGTTCACGCATTCCAGCCTGGAATGCGGCGAGTTCTGGAAGGCCGTATATTCCGGCTGCATGACGGTGTGGCAGGTGAGTCCGCAGAAACTGACAGAATCCATGTAGTTCACCGCGGCGTAGGTCACCTGGCTGGCGATCACAATATTCACCAGCGTGGTCAGTACGAAGAACGCCAGCAGGCGCCGCAATTCGCGGTTGCGAAAATCGAGCGGCGGGAACGTCGATGGATACAGTCCGGCTCGATGCTCACGCCGGTTACGTAGCCAGATCCCGACAGGAATGAGAAACAAGCCCACGAAAAAAATCGTCGGCAGCCCCATATAAGACAGGATGCCGATGTAAGGGCTCGCGGCCTCTCCTTTGACGGTGGTCGGCAGCAGGAACAGCCAGAATACGGTCGCTGTGGTGACGATAATCACTCCCAGCAGGCTGATCCAATTGTTGGCAAGATGAACGAGCGGCGACAGGGGGCCGCGCCATCGGACTGGAGGTTCCGCAATCATGGTCATAATTTTACTGTTTTGCGGCCTCGACCTCTTTTTCCTCTTCGCTGGGCTGAGTGGACTTTTGCACCTCATGCTTCTTTACACTCACGCCTGCGTACCAGGCGGTGTCCATGGGATAAACGTCCGGATCGAAAATCACCGAATAAAAGTGCCAGACGACGATGGCCAGCGTGGCCAGAACCGCTTCGTAGAAATGAACCGTGGTGGCCACGTCGAGCCAGGTCTTCGGCAGCAGTTTGAGCATCAGGTTATTTGCCCAAAGCATGATGCCGCTGCCGGCCATCACAATCGCGCCCCAAACCACCGCCCAATATTCAGCCTTCTCGATGTAGCTGTGAGCGGAACGGCCGGGCGGCACGGAGCGGACGCCGACGTTATACGAAAGATTCGCGAGCGCCTCTGTGGCGTCGGACGCCTTCGGCCACATCTCCTTCCAGTGATCGCGCAGCTTGCGGCTGACAATCAGCGAGATCAGGTGCGTGACCGAAACGGCGATGAAAACCACGGCCGCTATTCGATGAATGAGGCTACGCATGGAACGCGCGCCTTCCCACACGAGCAGCGGCCGTGCCCACCATTGATCGGGATACTTGAGGGCGAAGCCGGTCCAGACCAGCGTCACAAAGGACACGACCAGCACGATGTGCTGCACGCGCTCGAACCCCAGCATGCGGACCTCAGGCGTGTACTGGTCGATTTCCACGTGCGGCCGCATGGCCGGTCCGGCGCGCAGCTTGTACAGCTTCCGGACCCAGTCGCCAAAATTGTGCATTAGCATGAAGCCGAGGGTCAGCGGAATGAGCACCAGGTAGAACTGCCGGGTCCAACGTACGGCCGAAGGCTCGGTGCGGCCCTCGATGACGTGTACCGGTGTGATGGCGAATCGCTGGCCTGCGCCCTGGTGACACTTCCCGCAGGTCTGGGGCAGGTGCTTCGCATTGATCGTCGACTTCGGATCCGCCGACGGCAGAATATTGTGAACGCCGTGGCAGCTCGCACAGTTCGCCACCGTCTGATTGCCCGATTTCGCCGCCAGGCCGTGGAAAGAGGCGTCGAAGGTAACCAGACGGTCGCTCGGGATGCCGAACCGCCGGGAAAGCTGTACATTGCCGTGGCAATTCCCGCAGGTCTCGCGCACGTGCGTGGCGGCCACCGGCGAATTCGCGTTGCTCGGCGCGAGAATCGCGTGTTCGCCGTGGCAATCGGTGCACAGCGGCGCCTGCGGAATTCCCTTGGCGAGAGCCTGCCCGTGCACGCTGGCCCGGTACTGCTCCACAACCTCGCTGTGACACATATTGCAGGTTTCCGGGACTGCGGTGCGGAACGCCTGCGATTTCGGGCTCAGCAACTCGTGGGCGCTCCCGTGGCAAAGGGCGCAATCGGGCGCGCCGGCGTTGCCTTTCTTGACGGCTTGACCGTGGACGCCCTTCTCGTAATCGGTAGCCTGGTTCGTGTGACAGCCGGTGCAAGCCGGCTTGGGGACGCCCTCCGGATGGGGATAGCTGTCATGCTTCAAGTGGCAGGTAGTGCATGCCACCCCGGCATGAGCGCTCTTCGCGACCTTCTGCCCCTGATCGTGGCATGAAGTGCAGTCGGCTGTCTCGGCGCGCACTAGAGGAATCGCCAGAGCCAGCAGCAGCAGCAACAACGGCCGCGTCCATCCGGATGTGCGTGGCAGTTTCATTGCTAATGAGCCATATAGTTGGAGGCGGATACCCAACCCTGGTAGACCCAGAGAGCGCCAAGCAGCAATCCGTACACAACGGTTACTGCGGTGAGCGTTTTGCCCCACCGATCGATCACTTCGAGCTTGTGAGCGATTTCCTGCTGGTGCGGAATCATTGGGGCATCGCCTTCCATGACGTGAAGGGTGTCGTCCTCGCCCGATGCAATCCGTTTCCGGACCACGATCAGCGCGATCACACCCACCGCCATAATGGCGAATAGAACGATGAACGGAAAAAGATTCAGATTCATAGGAGCTCCTTATCTAGTGGTTTCCGGCAAGGTGCACAACCGGGCTGCCGGCGCCCGTACGGATGAATGTCTTGCCCGTGGCCTCTTCAATCACGTCGACGATGAGCAGCAGGTAAGCGTCGAGCGCGCATTGCACCTGGTTTCGCGCTTCGCAAGTGCCATCAGGCAACTGTTCGGTGCAAGCCGAACAGACACCCTGTCGAATCGCTTGGATATAGTCGTTGATATCTTCGCTCTGAACGGACTGGATGGCCTTCGCCACCTCGGGGAAAAGGCGGAATAAGGCGCAGGCAGAGGGTTCTTCCAGACCACAATTTCCATCGACGGTCCGGTCTGAGCACACGCGACAAATTTTGTCACGAACAATGGCTTCGATTTCAGCGAGAGAGCGCGTCATGATGCCTCCTTCGGGACGCCCGTTAACGGGATCTCGTGGAATCGTGAATAGTGCACGCCGAAGTCCACCGGCTAAGCCGGTGTATTCTCAATGTACTTTGCGGCATTTCGGACCTGAATGGTGTGTTTCTGGGGTTATTGGCGCAGGCGGTACCGGACGGGTGGGGGAAATTCCACTAATTGTGGCAGGGGCGGCCTGCGCCTTGGGAACACGCAGGGCCGCCGCCATGATAGCCAGCAGCACGGTATTGGGAGCGTCATCCACCGACACTACCGAGACGATACCGGCATCCCAGGCTCGTGACAGATGCTGGGGATCTTTTCGGGTGATCAGGACCACCCGTTCGGGATGGGCGAGGGGCAGGCGCGAACGGTTGAACGCGTCTTCATCCATCACCACGACACACATCTGGCTCGGGTCCGGATCCTCGACACGAAGCACGTGCCACGGACCGCTGCGGACAAGCGCGTCCCGCAAAGCCGACGAATATACGGCATCCGCGAGTGCGAACTGTACTGTCTGCATAACCAAAGCCTCCGCGTCTCACCCGGTGGCGTTACTTCGCCTGGAAGCCGTCAAGCGAATTGTTATGCTCTTTGTAGTACTTTCCGGCTTCGGTCAACTCCTTGGGCTTGGCCTTGGAATCGACATGGCAGAACGTGCACGCCTTTTTGGTCGCCTTGGTGAATTCGGGTTTTGCGTAGCTTGTTGAAGTAATCAACGCGCTCGTACCCAGCAGCACCAGCGCCGGCAGGACGTATTTGAACATAGGGATAAATGCCTCCACCGGGCAGGATGCAATTGTTTCGCCAACAAAAACGCAAACTCATCATTCTGCTAAATAAAGACTTCCAGGTGTGATTCCCCTCATCGTCGGGTGAACTCCCCCGCATCGTTGGGCCAATTGGCGCAGGCGAGTTGATATAATGAAACTGACTTCCTGATGTCCAAACTTAGCCCGGAGTGGCGCCGAACGCCTGTGTTGGAGGCAGTCTTCGACCAGCTATCCGACGCTCTCGTCCTTTACAATTCCGATTTCACGATCACCGGCGTCAATCGCGCCGCCGAAAAGCTCTTTGGCATGAATTCGGATGAGATTGTGGGCAAGCACTGTCAAGATGTTTTCCGTTGCGCCGGCTGCGAGCCGGGTTGCGGGGTGCTGGTGGGACTCGACCAGGCGGCCCACACCGCGTCGAACTGCACCGTCCGGCTGCACACCGATAGCGGGATGGAGCGACTCGTCGTCATGCGCACCACCCAGATGTTCGATGAGGCCGGCAAACTGGAAGGCGTGGTCGCGACGATCAAGGACATTACCGACGAAGCCACGCCGCAGAAGCGCGAGATCATCGGCGACTCTGCCGTAATGCGCGAGGTGATGAGTTTCGTGCGCCGGGTAGCGTCGAGTGAAGCTACCACGATCCTGCTCGAAGGTGAAAACGGCACGGGCAAGGACCTGATAGCCAAGACGCTGCACTACCAGAGCCTGCGCCAGGCGGAGCCGTTCATCGCCATCAACTGTGCCGCCATTCCGGAGACGCTGCTGGAGAGCGAGTTGTTCGGATACGAGAAGGGCGCATTCACCGACGCCCGCTCGCAGAAGCGCGGCATCTTCGAACTGGCCGATAAAGGTACGCTGTTCCTGGACGAAATAGGCGAGATCCCGCTGATGCTCCAGGCCAAGCTGCTGCGCGTTCTGGAAGAGCAGAGCTTCCGCCGCCTGGGGGGCCTGAAGGACATTCAACTCGACCTGCGCGTGGTGGCCGCCACCAACAAGAACCTGCGCGAGGCGGTAAAGGAAGGCGCGTTCCGGCAGGATCTCTATTTCCGCCTGAACGTGATCCAGATCGTCATCCCGCCACTGCGCGAGCGTTCGGAAGACATCCTGCCGCTTGCGAAATTCTTCATCGAGCACTACAACCGCAAGTTCAAGCGATCTATCGAAGGCGTCTCGGACGAAGCCGCCCGCCTGCTGTTGAAACACGACTGGCCCGGCAATGTCCGCGAATTGCGCAACGTTATTGAGCGCGCCATGATCCTGGAAGAAACCGGGCTGATCACGCCGCCGAGCTTGCCGATTTCAGTCGCGCATTCGGATGGCAAGTTGGCCGAACTGCTGGTTCCGGCGGACATTCCGACCGACGGCCTGTCGCTGGAGGACAACGAGCGCCAACTCCTGGCGCGAGCGTTGGAAAAGACCGCCGGCAATCAGACGCAGGCGGCCCGGCTACTGCGCATCA
>Ga0070741_10021290_pt1 | contig 10102 bp, 10 predicted proteins | sample Coa_R1_4_FD_66440 | JGI IMG/M metagenome (GOLD analysis project Ga0070741, IMG submission 66440) | Surface soil microbial communities from Centralia Pennsylvania, which are recovering from an underground coalmine fire - Coalmine... | ecosystem: Environmental > Terrestrial > Soil > Unclassified ...
GGAGCTATGACTCCGAGTCACACGGAAACGATCGTGCGGGCGAGCTTCCAGCGATTGTCCTGCAGTCGCTCGAGCACCCCATCTGAGGCGAGCTTCTGAAGCGCGAGCGTCACGGTGGGACGGCGACTGCCGATCAAGCCGCCAATGATTTCCGCCGCAAGGCTGACTGCCCGGGCCGTTCGTCCCCTGTCATCTGGATGGCGCCCATCTGAGCGCAAGGGTGCTTCGCCTCCATCTCTGACGAAGCGGGCAGACGGCCTGCGGGCCCGCCGTCTAACTTCGTCTGGCAGCCGAAATCGTATTCAAGCCCCACGATGCGCCTAGCGTCAACCGGGCGCCGGCCTACTTGACACCGAGGCGTGACGCGCTGATCGTCAGCGCGCTGGCCTACGCGGGGCTCCGCCCCGAACTGGCGCTCGCGCACCTGGCGCACCGCCTGCGCTAGGGCGGGGCTGGACATGCCCAAACGGAGCGACGCTACGGGACCACAAATCGCCGCATCCGAATCAAATACGCCGCGATTGCAGGCACTTCTACAGCGGGAGCGACGGGACTCGAACCCGCGACCTCCGGCGTGACAGGCCGGCGCTCTAACCAACTGAGCTACGCCCCCGAGACGGGGACCTCGAAGTATGGCAAGAAGCCGGCGCTCTCCCCGCTAACCCAGAGTCCGGGTCGATTGCCGGCGAATCGGAAAGCCGCTGAGCCTAATGTGCCCGCTCGGGGGCGAGGCGCATCGCCCTGCGCACCCCCTCGGGCAGGTACCAGTTCCAGCGACCCAGCAGCTTCATGGTGGCCGGAACCAGCAGCGCGCGAACGATCGTCACGTCGAGCAGTATCGCCGCGGCGAGGCCGATCCCGAACTCCTGGAGCCCCACGAAGCGGCCGGTCGCAAAACCGGAGAACGCCGCGATCATGATCACCGCGGCGGCGGTGATTATGCGACCGGTGCGCTCGAGTCCGGTGGCGACCGCAAGGTCGTTGTCGCCGCTGTGATCCCATTCCTCGCGCATCCGCGTGAGTAGGAAGACCTCGTAGTCCATCGAGAGCCCGAACAGCATCGCGAACAGGAAGATGGGAATCCAGCCGTCGATCTGAGGCGATGACTGAAGGCCGAACAAGACGCGGCCGGCTGAGTGCTGAAAGCAGAAGACGAGCACCCCGTAAGTGGCCGCGACCGATAGGAGATTCATGAACACCGCCTTGATCGGCAGCACTACCGACCGAAAGGCGCGCAGCAGCAAGAAGTAACTGATCAGGAGCACGGCTGCTACCAGCCAGGGAAAGGCCCCATAGGCCTGTGAGATGAAATCGACTCCGAACGCTGGGGCGCCGGTCACGACGACGCTCGCCCCGCCGAAGCGTGCCTCCGGGATGTAGCGACTGCGGATCCGTCGCACCAACCCCATCGCCTGCCGGGTCCCCGCATCCCCGTAGGACGCGACGCGGATCTGCGCAATCTCCTCGCTCGGATCCAGCAGGCTCGCAGCCCGCGCCTGGCGCGGCGCCACGCGCACGGGAGCGGCGATTGTCTTCGGATTGACCGCCGGATCCGCGCGCAGCAGCGCGATGAGCCTACGCTGTCCCGCTTGCACCCGCGGCGCGAGTGCGCCGTGCGGCCGGCCGGTGTCGATGAGGATCTGATCGGGAGCCAGGGACCCCGGTCCGAGCGTCCGCTCGAGCACGTGCAGTCCGTTGGTGGCGGGCGTCCCTGTCGGGTAGCCGCGGTTGTCCCCGGCCGTGACCGCCAGTTGTCTCGCCGGGATCGCGATCACCAGCATGACCGCCGCGGCAGCGATCAGGATTGACACCGGACGGCGCATGATTGTGCGCGCCAGCCGCGTCCAGAACCCGCTGCCCGCAACAGTACGGCGGGCGAGCGCGCGGCGCGGCAAGAGTGGCAGGCTGTTGATGCGTGGGCCGAGCAGCGAGAGCAGCGCGGGGAGCAGGGTGATCGACGCGAGCACGCTGATGACCGGGATCACCAGCCCGCCGACCCCCATCGAGCGGATCAAAGGGACGGGTACGAACACCAGCAGAGCCAGACCGACCGCGACCGTGAGACCCGAGAAGACTGTCGCCCGACCCGCCGTTCCCATCGCACGCAGGAGCGCTTCGCGTGGATCGTCGGGGCGGAGCGCCAGCTCTTCTCGGAACCGGAAGACCACCAGCATCGAGTAGTCGATCGCGATGCCGATCCCGATCAACGAGACTACGTTGGTCACATACGTGGCCATGGTCAGCTCGTGGGCGAGCACCCAGACCAGTCCCAGCGACGTGGCAATGGTCGCCGCCGCGAACACGAGCGGGACGACGATGGCCCCCACCGTGGCAAACATGAAGGCCATCACGAGCACTGCAATCGGTATCGCTATCTCCTCTCCCTGAGCGAGGTCCTGGCCGTAGAGCGGCGCGGTGTCATGGTTGATCGCCGGGAACCCCGTGAGGTAGGTGTTGACACCCGGCACCGTGCCGATCGCGCGCCGCACCGCGGGTGTCCGATCCGACGCGGGGGCGTTCTGGAGCGAGGTGTCAATCTCGACGTAGGCGACGCGAGGAGTCGCCGGCAAGGGCGGCCCTGCGTGGCCGTGCGCCAGCACCCGCGCGCCCCGCCTCGCCGCGGCTTCGACAGTGGCTGGATCGAGCCGGGTGCCCCGGTTGGCGACCGCGACCAGCGTGAATGCCCCGTCGCTGCGCTGGTGAAAGCGTTGGTGGAGCAACGTGAGTCCTCGCTGCGCGGACGATCCGGGCAGGCTGAAGGTGTTCGCCAGCAGCGAGCCAACATTGGCCGCCCCCGCCGCGCCGACTACGAGCGCGACGGTCCACGCTGCCAAAACGAGTCGGCGGTGGCGTAGTACGAAATCGGTTGAGCGGCGCATCGCCAGGCGATGTTAAGCCGCGCTGGGCTGCCGAAAGGGAATCAGCTGCTCAGAGGCAGCAGGAGAGCCAGGACCTGCCTCACGAAACGCTCATAGCGCTCGGGCGGATAGCTCTTGGGATCGGTCAGCAGCGTGCGACCGGCATCCTCGGAGAGCACCCGGATCGCGCGAGCGGTCAGCTCCACGTCGAGGTCATCCGGCAGCTCCTGTCGCTGCAGCGCCCACCGCACGATGTTTGCAATCCGCTCCTGCGTGCGTGCGCGATTCGTCTCGACGTGTTCGCGCACGACCTCTGGCGTGCCCTCGAGCGGAAGCAGAATGATCCGCCACGTCGCGGGCCGGCTCGCCACGGCCTCGAGGAATCGCCTTACCCCGTCGGCCAGCACCTCGATCGGATCCCGATCGCCGAGATCCGCCGGCACTATCTGCTCGAGTTGCTCCAAGGAAATACGCTCTTCGCGCTTGACCAACGTGTGAAGGAGCGTGCCGAGGTTTGGAAAGTGGTCGTAAACGACCGGCCGGGTGACCCCTGCGCGGCGGGCGATGGCCTCGATCGACACCCCCCCGTAGCCTTGCTCGAGGATCACCTCCAGCGCAGCGTCTACCAGCTGCTCGCGTCGCTCGGCGGGGGCCATCCGCGGCGCATAACGGCGCCGTTCGCCCGGCGCCCCATCGCGCCCCTCGCGTACCGAGTCTTGGCCGGCCGAGGTGAAGGCAGGCTTCGCTGGCATCCCCGTGCGCAGAGTAGCAGGACCGTTACCAGGCATTACACGTGTGTAGATTCACGCTAGATCGCCCAGATCAAGCGCCGATCGCCGTTCGGGTGCGACGATGACTGCCACCGAGCTCACCACAAGCCAGGCCACCAGCGCCCACCGGGGGCCGGAGCGCAACCACTTCCGCGTGGCCATCGTGGGCAGCGGATTCGCCGGCCTGGGTATGGCGCGCGCGCTCAAGCGCGAGGGAATGGACGACTTCGTCGTGCTCGAGCGGGCGGGTGAGTTGGGCGGAACCTGGCGCGACAACACATACCCGGGATGTCAGTGCGACGTCCCCTCGACCCTCTACTCATTTTCGTTCGCCCCCAACCCCAACTGGACGCACACCTACCCGCTCCAGAGCGAGATCCTGGAGTACCTGCACGCGGTCGCCCGCGAGGAGCGGCTGGCTCCCCACATTCGCTTCTGGCACGAGGTGAGAGCCGCCCGCTGGGACGACGGCGCCAAACACTGGGCGCTCGAGACGCGCGGCGGACGTATCACCGCGGACCTTCTTGTCCTCGGTGTCGGCGCGCTCGCGGAGCCCTCCGTCCCCGCGCTCCCCGGCATCGACCGGTTCGAGGGAACGGTCTTTCATTCCGCCCGTTGGAACCACGATCACGATCTGCGCGGCCGCCGAGTCGCAGTGATCGGGACGGGTGCTTCGGCGGTCCAGTTCGTGCCGCGCATCCAAGACTACGTCTCGCAGCTGTACGTCTTCCAGCGCACGCCACCGTGGATCCTCCCCCACACCGATCGCCCCACCACTCGTCTGGAGCGGTTTATGTGGCGTTCCGTCCCCCGCTCCCAGCACCTCTGGCGCGCCCTGGTCTATGCAGCCCGGGAGTCACTCGTGGTGGGTTTGGCACTCGAGCCCCGCCTGATGAGGGGCGCCGAAAACGTTGCCAAGGCACACCTACGCGCCCAGGTTCCGGACCCGCATCTCAGGCGCATCCTCACCCCGCGATACCGGCTGGGGTGCAAGCGAATCCTGATCTCAAACGATTACTACCCGGCCCTGTGCAAAGCGAATGTCGCCGTGGTCGACGGCGGCCTTACGGAGGTCCGCAGCCAATCGGTTGTGGGCACGGACGGAGTCGAGCGAGAGGTAGACACGATTATCTTCGGGACCGGGTTTCATGCCACCGACCCCCCGCAGGCGGGCTACATCTGGGGCCGACACGGCCGGCTCCTGGCCGACTCCTGGCGTGCGGGGATGTCCGCTTACTTGGGGACCGCGTGTCACGGCTTCCCCAACGCGTTCATGCTGGCGGGGCCGAACACCGGCTTGGGCCACAGCTCGATGATCTACATGATCGAATCCCAAGTTGCGCATGTAATGCGAGCTTTGCGCGCGATGGAGCGCCGCGGTGCGTTGGAGATCGAAGTCCGTGAGGCAGCACTGGTTGCCTATAACGCCGAGGTCCAGCGCAAACTGGAGGGGACCGTCTGGAACACCGGCGGCTGCCGCAGCTGGTATCTCGACGCCCACGGCCGCAACACGGCGCTGTGGCCTTCGTTCACATTCCGCTTTCGCGAGTTGGCCCGGACCTTCGACCCGGGCGACTACACGCTGGCCCAGAATGGAGCCGCAGGGCCCGAGAGCTAACCCCCGGCTACGATCGCCTCAGTGGTTGTTACGCGCGACATCGTCCCCGGGGTTCACAGGCTCGGGAGCTCACTTGTCAACTGGTACTTGGTTGAAGATGGCGGGCAGCTGACCGCCGTCGACGCCGGCCTTCCGGGCTATGGCAAAGCCCTCCCGAGTGACCTCGCGCTGCTGCATCACTCGCTGAGCGACATCGAAGCGCTCGTGCTCACTCACTCTGACGGCGACCACACCGGGCTCGCAAAGACGATGCGAGATGGGGGCGCTCGCGTAATGGTTCACAAGGCCGACGAGCCCACGCTGCGCAAGCCCGCACCGAAGTCCGGGGATGCCAAGCCAATCAAAATCGTGCCCGAGCTGCGGCACCCTGCCCTGCTCAAGCTGATCGCACACATGGCGCTTTCAGGTGGATTGAGACTGCAGTCGGTCGAGGGAGCAGAGACGTTCTCAGAAGAAGAAGTGCTGGACGTACCCGGCCGGCCGCGGGTTATCGCGACACCGGGTCACACGCCGGGCCACTGCGCTCTGTTCTTCGAGGAGAAAGGGGTCCTCTTCGCGGGCGACGCGCTGTGCACACGCAACCCAGCCACCGGGCGTCCGGGCGCCCAGGTCATGCCGTCCTCGATGAACGTCTCGACCGATCAGTGCTTCGCCTCGCTTGGACCGATCGAGCGCAACCCCGCTCGCATAGTCCTGGTGGGCCACGGCAACCCGTGGCGCGACGGCGCTGCCGCTGCGGTCGAGAGCGCACGCCGCATGGGCCGCAGCTAGTTGCGTCGCTCGGCGCTGTCGATGCGACCGCACGCAGCGCAACAAGCCCAATCGAACGCGGGGTCGAGGTCAACCAGCCGACGATCGTTGTCCCGCCAACGCCGGTTGAGGTATCTGCCGATCACCACCGCTCCGATGGGGCCCGCCCCGGCACCGCGAAGGGCAACCGCGGCGCTGCGCGCGCTGGCGCCGGTGGTCCAGGTGTCATCGATTAACAGCACCCGTTCGCCTCGCAGACGCGTGAGCGGTTCGAACTTGTCTGCGCTCACCTGACGCGGCGGCACAGGAGCGAGGGAGCGCCGGAGCAGCCGCCGGTAACGCTGACGCGTCGGGCCGACCAGGTCGCCCACCACGCGGCATAGGGGATGCTGGTCATCGCGCTCACGCACGCCCGAGGGAACCGTCGTCACCAGGTCGAAACCGGACACGTGCGCGGCCGCGGCGACGCACCGCTCGTGCAGCGAGAGAAATCGCCATAACACGGCCGCCAGTTCTACGGTCAGCCGTCGAGCGATCTGGCCACTGAAGCGCTTGTAACCCACGAGGGCATGGTGGAGTTGCCCGCCGCAGACGCTGTATGAGATCGGTACGACCGCGCTCAGCACCAACTCACCGCGAGCGCAGCAATAGCAGCGCTTAAAACCGCGCGTTAGGTTGAAGCAGAACGTGCAGACGCCGTCGCCCTGGCGCGGGCCGAACATGAAGTTCGCGTACGGGTTGCTGAGCTCAGAGACGGTCGCCACGACGCGAGCGGCGAACGATCACCACCCCGGCGCCCCTGCCGTGTGCTCGCCCATCATCAATTGGTCGTCCGGTGTGAGCCCCTCGACCACCGCCAGGATCTCTTCGCCGTCCTCGATCGGGTACGCCCCGGGTCGTCTCGCGAGCTCGCGAGCCCACGGTTGCGAGAGCAGTGAACGGAGAAGGAACACCGGACGTCCTTGTGCGAGCGCCAGCCGGGCCTGAATCCGGGTCCCGCTCGTGTGGAACGCCTCCACGATCACCGTGCCAAGCGTCATGCCCGACATCACCGCGTTGCGCATCGGGAAGCTCCGGCGGGTCGGGGGCGCATCGGGCCAGAACTGCGAGACGAGGGCGCACTCGCGCGCGATCCGTCGCGACAGTTGGCTGTTCTGAGGCGGATAGCAGTGGCGCAGCCCAGTCCCGACGACAGCAACGGTGCGGCCACGCTCGGCGAGTGTGGCCGTATGGGCGGCGGTATCGATCCCCGCGGCGAGGCCCGAGAAGACCGTGTAGCCGGCGTTCGCAAGATCGCCCGCAACACGGCGAGCGGCCGCGAGGCCGTCGGCTGTTGCAGCGCGGCTGCCAACTACCGCGATGGCCCGTGCGTCAGCAGTCACCAGCGCGCCCGTCACGAACAGCAGCGGCGGACGGTCGTGGACACCGCGGAGATTCTCCGGATAGCTGTCATCGAGGACCGACACGACCTCGATTCCATCCCCGCGCCACTCTGCAAGCTCAGTGGCCGCCGCGTCCAGAGCGGCGCTGACGTCGACGGGCGCGCCAGCCGCCTGACCGAGGGAGTCGGGATCGAACAACGTCTGCGACCGATCGTCACTCTCGAGCTCGTGCTCGAGTACGTGCAGCGCGCTGCCCGTCTCCTCCACCAGCTCCGCGTACACCTGCCAAGGCCGGTGGCCCTCACGCAGTAGCGCCACAAGCGCTGCCAACTCGACCGGTGAAGACACTTAGGCGAGCCTACCGGGGCGCTGCGACGACGCGGACCGACCATGAGCGTTTTTGACGAGCGGTACACACTCAACGCGCGCTTACGTCTCAGAGTTGGAGGGACGCGCTGCGCGGATGGCTATGGTCCTATCCGGCCAGGCCCGGACTGGCGAAAGCCGAAATGCCGCGACGTCGTTACATAGCCATCGCCGCAACTGCCTTCACAATCGGCGTCGGGGCTGCCGGCTGCGGCAGCGGCACCCACCACGACGCATCGAGCCATCAGGCCAAGCACACCGTCCTGACCCAGGCGAGCTTGGGATTCGGAGCTTTCCACCGGTTCATCTGGACTCCGGCACGCGCAGGCCGCCTCGCAGACCCAGGCTCCCAGGCGGTGAGCCAGGCCACCAAGGCCGCGCGCTTCACCTCTAACAAACTACGGATCACCGCCCATCAGGTGCAAGGCAGCAAGCAGTTGCAAGTCCTGTTCGCGCCGCTCCAGTTGACCGCCGACAAGATAGGCGCACTGCGCGGGACCCTTTCCCGGCACTCCTCGGTCGCCCAGATCGAGATGATCAACCAGATCTTGCTGCGGATCGCCGCGGCGGCGAAGAAGAACGGCGCCCATATATCCGACGCGTCCGCCGCAGAGATTGCAGCCGCCGGCGGACCGAGAGCCTGAGCTCAGCTTCCGCGCACCACTTGCCGCCGCGGGTCGGTGATCCACTCGCTCCAGGAGCCTGGATAAAGGGCGGCCTCGTAGCCCGCCAGCTCGAGCGCGAGTACCTCGTGGGCGGCCGTCACTCCGGAACCGCAGTACGCGCCAACCTCCACTCCGTCGCCAACTCCGGCCCGTTCGAAGATTTCCCGCAGTGCGGAGCGCTCGAGCAACCGGCCGCAGGAGTCGAGCGTCGTCGTTGCCGGCACATTCACGGCCCCGGGGATGTGCCCGGCAACCGGGTCGATCGGCTCGTGTTCTCCTGTGAAGCGCTCTGGCGCGCGTGCGTCCAACAGAGCTCCCCGCGCCGCGAGCACGGGGACGTCCTGCGCCATCAGCACAGGCATCGCACCCGGCCGCGCGACGAAGTCTCCCCGCTCGACCCGGGATGGTTCCGTGGTCACCGGGTACCCGGCGCCGACCCACGCGGCCAACCCGCCATCCAGTACCGCGGCATCGCCGTGCCCGTAGTAGCGAAGGAGCCACCAGGCGCGGCCAGCGGACATGGAACTTCCCCCGTCGTACACCACCACGGGGCCCTTGTTCTGGACACCCGCCGCCTGCATCGCCGCCTGAAACGACTCCCGTGCGGGAAGCGGATGTCGACCATTCGAGCCGGGCGTTCCCGCCAGCTCCGTGTCCAGATTGACGAATACGGCGGCGGGGATATGGCCCGTTTCGTACTCGGCAAGCCCTGGTGGCCCCCCGAGCGTCCAGCGCACGTCGAGAAGCGTCGGTCTCGTCGCACTCGCGGCGAGGGCTTCCGCCGAGATCAGCGGACCCGTCACTTCTTCCCCTGCAGGCAGCGAGACTAGTCGGTGCCTTCGGCCGGAGCCTTTGGAGCCTGTGACGCCACCGGCTCGGGTTCGACCCCGAGGTTCAGGTCGGGGATCGGAGCCGGCTCGGCTACCGGGTCAGGGGCCGGCGCTGGCGTTGCCACCGGCCGCTGGGCGGAACCACGCGTCGTAGCGGCGGAAGGAGCGGTCGACTCGATGGGCTGCTGGTGAAACTCGTGCATCGGGTTCGATTCACCGCTGATCGCGTCTTTAAAGTCACGCATGCCGCGTCCGAGAGAACGAGCCATCTCGGGAAGCCGCTTCGGCCCGAGCACGAGCAGAACGACCGCGAGCAGGAGCAGCAGATGGGTCGGTTGGAAGATATCCCCGATCACTGTCCCGGCTTAGGTTAGCTTGTTGCTCCCGGCGCGTCGAGGAGGAGTGGTCTTCGCGAACACCGCCGTCTGCCTTCAGCCCCCGACCCGCACCGTGATCTTGCGGCTGCAAGCCGGCGCGTACGGATAGTCGTCGGCGGGCAATGCGCACTCCTCGAACCAGTAGTGGCGCACGACCCTCGCCGGGCCTGAGCCGAACGTGAAGCTCACCTTGAACCGGCCGTTCCCGGTGACATCCGTCTTCACGCCGTAGGTTGTGTGCGCACGCCCGTAGCCAAGGCGAAGGCGGACGAGCTCGCCGGCGGGCGGCGGCGGAAGGTATCCACCGGCTAGAAGACCCTTGATGTGGACCGTGCCGCCCCACCGAACCCGCCGCGGACCCAGGCGGAGCACGCGGACCTTCGCCGGGACTATGACTCTTGCCGTGGGCGAACTGTCGGGCTCGTCTGTCGAGCTGCCGGCGTAGACGGCCTCGATCAGCCGCGATGGACCAGCGGGCAGGGTCGC
>Ga0070741_10021291_pt1 | contig 10102 bp, 12 predicted proteins | sample Coa_R1_4_FD_66440 | JGI IMG/M metagenome (GOLD analysis project Ga0070741, IMG submission 66440) | Surface soil microbial communities from Centralia Pennsylvania, which are recovering from an underground coalmine fire - Coalmine... | ecosystem: Environmental > Terrestrial > Soil > Unclassified ...
CGCGCCGTAGGGTCCGTTCGGGTCCGGGTAGGAGACCTTGATCCAGACGTAGAAGGTTCCGAGGGCCGTGGGGAACTGGGGTAGGCCGACGCCCACGCTGAACCGATCGACGAGCCGGCGGCCGATCCAGTAGCGCAGCGTGCGTTCGGACAGGTCGACCACGATCCGCTCATCCCGCGGAACCAGACGCACCTCGTCCTGATGAACCCAGGCCGCCCGCCCGTTCGGTCGGACGGGCAGCAGGAGCCGGTACCAGAGCGTCCCCGCGTCGTCGGCTCGAACGCCGTCGACGAGCAGGCGCGAGATGTCGCCGAACGGATCGCGCGCGTCGAACGTGAAGTCGGCCGTCGAGGCGCCGGGCGTGTTCCACATCGGAAGGTAACGGTGGCGGGGAATCGCTGCGTACGTGCCGTCGAGCTCGGGAGGGGGGCTCGGCGTGGCGGTGAGGACCGGGGTCGACGTGGGCGCGGCGGGCGACGCCGTCTGCGCCCGCCAGCCGGTCCGGCACGAGACGAGGAGCAGCGCTCCCGCGATCAGCAAGGCCCGCAGCCGCAAGACCCCATTATCGGACGGCAGCGCTCGATCGGGTCGGGCCCTTGACGGCTCCCTCGGGCGGGAGTAGACCGACACGCACTCGAGAGGAGGTGGATCGGGTGGCGACGGATCTCACGGTGCGGACGGAGGATCGCCCGGGCCAGCTGGCCAGGGTCGGCGAGGCGCTCGGAGCCGCGGGGATCAACATCGAGGGCTTCTGCGGGATCGGTGTCGGGGGCGAGGGGATCATGCACGTCCTGGTCGAGGACGCCGCGACCGCTCGCGCGGCGCTCGAGTCGGCCGGGATCGGTGTCGAGGCCGAGGTCGAGGCGATCGTGGCCGACATGTCGGCAGATACGAACACGCCGGGCGCGCTCGGGCGCGCTGCGAGGGCCGTTGCCGATGCCGGCGTCAACGTCGTGGCCGCCTACATCGCCACGAACAACCGAGCGGTGCTGGTGACAGACGACAACCCGAAGGCGCGCACAGCCCTCGGCATGTAGGGACGTTCACTCGCGGGCGTGTCGCTTCGCCACGCCTCGCTCACGACTACCGCTCACGACTACCCTATGGACCATCGCGCGAGAGTGGCGGAACGGGAGACGCGCCGGACTTAGGATCCGGTGCCCGAAAGGGCGTGGGGGTTCGAGTCCCCCCTCTCGCACCGGCCTCCCCTGGAGTGGGATGGCCACAAACGGCGACCCGATCTGCGCTCCGTGAGGCGGTGGTTCGCGCCCGCCCCGACGCGATCCTGCACGAGCTGACCGACCTCCCGGACGAAGCCGAAGCGGCATCCTCGTGGTCGCCGAGGACGAGCCGACGAGCGGGCTCAGCAGGTGAGGTGCAGGGCCGCCGCCGTCCGCGCCGGGTCGAGCTCACCGTAGCGCCGCACCGCCTCCTCGGTCGGCAGCACCTCCACCTCGATCCCCCGTGCTCGGAGCTCCTCGAGCGTCCGCGTGTCCGGCCGCATGCGACCGGACGCGCCGGTGCCGATCACCAGGCGTTCCGGCAGGCGGTCGAGCACCTCCTCGAGATCGGCCAGCACGAGCGAATGTCCGTCCTCGCGCCACCAGTTCCGCAGGACTCCATCCGGGAGCACGATCACGTCGCGACGCTCCTCGGTTCCGTCGACGACGAGGCGTCCGAACTCGTACCCAGCCAGGCGTGCCATACGTGTCAGCATGCCTCGACCCGGCGCATGAGGGAACCCCGAGCCCGGTGCCGGCGCGGGCTTCCCCCTCAGGGGATCAGCCCGTAGATCGTCGCCGGGGACCCCGAGCCGTGCGAGTTCCGCGGCCCGCCGACCACGATCCAGGCGCCCGAGGGCGGCAACGCGGCAACGTGCGCGAGGTTCTCCAGGTCGATCCGGTGACGGTGGAACACGAGCGAGCTCTCGCGGAACCGCTCGTCGGTTCCGGGGTCCGGCCCAAACGTGTCCGTCCCGAGCGCGCCGCGATCGCCGAGCACTCCGTGCCGGATCAGCCACTTCACGGCCCGGAGCGAGAAGCCCGGCTGGTGGAACCCGCGCTTCCCGGTCCCGCAGTTGTAGTAGGTCGGCGTGCCCGGCGTGTGGCCGTCGGCCCACCACTTCGAGCAGCCGGTGAGCAAGATGACGGCCGCGCCCTTGGGCATCGGGCCGTACCGCGCCTCCCAGCCCCTCATGTCGGCGACGGTGGCTTGATAGTCGACGTTCTGCGCGACCTGGTCCCGGATGTCGATGACCACCGCCGGCAAGATCAGGTCCGACGGGTCGAGCTGGCCGGCGCATGCGGCTCCGACGTGGAAGTGGCAGGGCGCGCCCCAGTGCGTTCCAGTGTGCTCCCCTTCCTTCACGTACTGGAGGTAGTACCCGTCCCGGGGCACCGTGAACGCGACCGAGGTGACGAACGCGGGATCGCCCGGGAACCCAGGCGTGGTCCTCGGATCGTTCAGGTGCGAGAGGAAGACGACCTTCGAGAAGCCCGGGAGCGCGCCCGGGTCCCGAGCCGCCGCGCCGGAGGCGCTCGCGCTCGAGCCGAAGAGGCTCGCGCCCAGCGCACCGGCACAAAACAGCGCCGCGCCGGCCATCACGGCCGCGACCTTTCGAGTTCGACCGCTCATCGCTTTTCCTCCTGATGGGGTGACGAGGGCCGAACCGTACCGCACCTCGAGGTCAGCTGGCGCGCTCGAGACCGCGGCTGTAGCGCCCGTGCAGCTCTTGCTCCGGGTGGTGCGGCTGGCGTTCCTGCCCGACCGCGAACTCGCCCTCGATCACCTTCTCGAGGGTTTCGCCCGTCTTCTCCATCCCGCGGCTGAAGCGGGGGCCGACGTGCTTGTCGGGCGTGTCTTCCTCGCGCTCCTGCCCGCGGCTGAAGCGCGGCCGTACCTGCGGACCGACGCCGTCCATGGCGTTCACCTCCCTCCATGGACCCGATCGGAACGCCCCACGGCGTCCCGAGAATATATCGTGACGCGATACTTCCTTCACCCCACGATACCACCGGTTCCCGCGTTTGACGAGGACCGTCGTTCGGGATCGGGGAGCGTCGCTGGGGAAGGTGGAGCGTCGTTCGGGATCGGGGAGCGTTGCTCGGGAAGGTGGACGAGGTGGCGGACGAGAATGGCCCCTTCGCGGGAGGGGCGGGTCGCATCCGCGACCGCGGCCCTCCAGGGCTCCGGCGACCGGCGCCTGATCACGTGGGGATGGTCGGTGGCGCTCGCGTCTACGTCGTGCGCGCCGGGCTACGGCGTGATCGTCAGGCCGAGCTCGGCCTCGGGGCTCGGCTCGCGGTGGGCGGAGGCGAGGGGCCGGACGTCGCCCGGCAGGTACACGCGAAAGGCGGTCCCGCCGCCCGGACGGTCTTCTACCCATGCGCTGCCGGCGTGCAGGCTGGCGAACTTCGCGACGAGCGACAGTCCGATCCCCGCGCCGGACTGCGACGCGCGGGCCGACCTTCCCTGACGGAACGGTTGGAAGACCACGTCCTTCAGCTCGTCGGGAATCCCCGGGCCCTCGTCCTCGACCGACAGGAGCACGCCGCCCTCGCGCTGCTCGACGCGGACGAGCACAGGCGTGCCCGGAGGCGTGTGGTGGCCCGCGTTGCGCAGCAGGTTCTCCAGTATTCGCTCCACCTTGGCCTCGTCGACCGCGACCTCGATCGGCGCGGCGACCACGCGCACCGGGTGCTGCGCGAGGTAGTCGCCTTCCGCGACCAGCCGGCGGGCCATGCCCCCGAGGTCGGTCGGCGTGCGCAGCGGCTCGATCACCCCGCGATCGAGCCGCTCGAAGTCGAGCAAGTCGTCGACGAGACGGTTGAGCTTGATTCCGCTCACGACGATGCCGTCGATGAGCGCGTCCTCCTCCTCGCCGGTGAGCTGGAGCTGGTGCCGGCGGGCGAGGCTTTGAGCGGAACCCAGGATCGCGGTGATCGGACCCTTTAGGTCGTGCGAGACGGCGTGGAGAAGGGTGTCCTTCATGTCGTTTATCTCGCGGAGGCGCTGGGCGGCAGCGGCCTCCTGCGACGCCAGGTCGCGCTCCCGCTCGAGGCTGTCCCGAACGGTGTCGAGCAGGACCACCACGACGACGAGCACCCCGAACCGAGCGACCGTGTTCCAGAAGGCGATCGGGCTCGTGGGCCGGTAGACGTGGCCGATCAGCTCGGCGCCGATCCACGCCAGCGTCGAGACGAACGCGATCGTCACGCCCACCCCCCGCCCCAGCCTCCACGTCACGAGGGCGACCGGGAGCAGATAGAAGATCGACGGTGCCAGGCGGGGCCCGGTGAGGACGTCGGCCCCCCAGATGACGGCGACGAGCGCAATCCCCAAGGCAAGAACCGTCGGAGGCGAGTGGTGTGCGAGGAAGGTCTCGAATCGGTGGAACAGCCGCCGCCGGGCGGCCGGATATGCAAGGTCCTGGTGGGGTCCTCGGGCCGTCTCGAGATGAGGCGTGGGGGACATCTCCCTGGAACCCTCGGCGGCGCGTCGCCCGCGCTTGAGCTCACCCCAGACCGCGACCCGGCCGCTGCTCTCCTCTACGGCCCGCGCTCGAGCAGCTCCCGGAGGGCGCGGAGGGCCCGACCTCGGTGGCTGATGCGGTCCTTCTCCTCGGGAGCGAGCTCGGCCATCGTCCGATCCCACCCGGCGGGCACGAAGATCGGGTCGTACCCGAACCCCCCCGAGCCCCGAGGCTTGGCGACCAGCGTGCCCTCGCAGTGGCCCTCCGCCCAGATCTCGCGCCCGTCCGGCCAGGCCACCGCGGCCACGCATCGGTACCGAGCCGTACGGCCGGAGGCGGGCACGCCGGCAAGGGCGCGGATCAGCATCTCCAGGTTCTCCCGGTCGGTGGCACCCTCCCCCGCGTACCGAGCCGAGCGCGGTCCCGGCCCACCGCCGAGGGCGTCCACCTCGATTCCGGAATCGTCGGCCAACGCGGCCGCGCCGAGGGCAGAGGCGACCGCTCGGGCCTTGGCAAGCGCGTTCTCGAGATAGGTCTCGTGCGGCTCCTCGACCTCCGGCCAGGGCCCCTCGTGGGTCTCGGCGGTCAGCCACGTCACCGGCCAGTCTGAGCAGATCGCGAGGATCTCCCGGAGCTTGCCGGGGTTGCGGGACGCGATGGCGAGTGGGCTCGGGAAGCTCACGCCCCCAGAACCTGGCGTTGGAGCTCGGTGAGCTGACGAATCCCCGTCTCGGCGAGGTCGACGAGGGCGGTGAGCTCCTGCCGGGTGAAGGGCTCGCCCTCGGCGGTCCCCTGGATCTCGACGAGCTTGCCGGACCCGGTCATGACCACGTTGAAGTCCACCTCAGCCCCCGCATCCTCCTCGTAGGACAGGTCGAGAAGCGGGCGCCCGCCCACGATGCCGGCGCTCACCGCGGCCACCGAGTCGGTGAGGACGTCCTGCGAGAGCACGCCGCGCTCCCGGAGCGCCCGGACGGCCAGCGCGAGCGCGATGTACCCGGCCGTGATCGAGGCCGTCCGGGTGCCGGCATCCGCCTGCAGGACGTCGCAGTCGATCCAGATCGTGCACTCGCCGAGCCGCTCGAGCGCCGTCACCGCCCTGAGCGAGCGCCCGACCAGGCGCTGGATCTCCTGCGTTCGCCCCGAAGGACGGCCCTTGCCGACCTCGCGGGGCGTGCGTTCCATGGTCGAGCGAGGCAGCATAGAGTACTCGGCAGTGACCCAGCCCCGGCCGGTGCCTTGCAGGAAGCGCGGCGCCCGGTCCTCGTACGAGGCCGCCACCAGCACGCGCGTCCGACCCATCTCGAGCAGCACTGACCCCTCGGCCCACTCCTGGTAGCCGGTCTCGACCTTCACCGGACGCAGGTCTGCCGGGCCGCGGCCGTCCGGGCGCACGCTCACCCGCCCACCTCGACCCGCATCCCTTCGACGGCGGCGTCGACCGGGCCCGCGAACTCCTCCGCAGCCTGCGCGATCGAGACCGATCGATCGAGCGTCGGCCAGATGTGGGTCAGCAGCAGCGCTCGCGCTCCGGCGTTCCGCGCGTGCACGGCCGCCTGTCTCGACGAGAGGTGGAACGGGAGCAGGTCGCTCCGATCCTGCCAGGTCGCCTCGGACACCAGCAGGTCGGCCTCGCGCGCGACCTCCTCGACCTGCTCGGTCGGGCCGGTGTCGCCCGTGTAGGCGAGGACCGCACCGTCGGCCAGGATCCGGAACCCGAGCGCGGCGAGCCCCAGGTGCTCCATCGGCCTGGTGCTCACGCGGAACGGCCCGATCTCGAAGCTCTCGCCGGGCGCCACCTCCCGGAAGGCGAACGCCGAGCGCATCCCGTTCTGGCTGTCCTCCGAGACGGCGCGAGCAAGAAGGTCGGTGAACCCGGTCGGGACCACCACCGGCAGCCCCGGAGTTCCGAGCTCGCCGTAGTGCCAGGCGTAGAAGCACGGGTAGAGATCGACGTAGTGGTCCGGGTGGGCATGGCTGATCACGATCCCGTGGATGTCGGACAGCCGGATGTGGCGCTGCAGGTTGGCGAGCGTCCCGGTGCCGGCGTCGAGCCAGAGGTTGAAGCCCTCGTGCCGGACCAGGTACCCGCTCGTCGCCGTGTCCGCGTTCGGCCAGGTCCCGCTCGCGCCCAGAACGGTCAGCTCCACGTCGACCCCCTCGGAGGTGATGCCGGCGGGGCCGTCACGCCCTCGACCGGCCTCACGTCGACTCCACCGATCCCGCCGACCTGCGGGCCGAGGAAGTGCTGGGCGACCACGCGGAACTGCTCCGGATCGCCGGTCGTGAGGAACTCGTGCCGGGGCTCGGTAGGGTCGGTCCTAAGCAGGTCGGCCGACACGAGCGTCGAGTACACGTCCTTGGCGGTCTCCTCGGCGGAGGAGACCAAGACCACCTCATCCCCCATGACGACCTGGATGAGACCGGAGAGCATCGGATAGTGCGTGCACCCCAAGATCAACGTATCGACCCCCTCGGCTCGTAGCGGCTCAAGATACTCGGTCGCGATCGTTCGCAGCTCCTCGCTGGAGGTGTCGCCTCGCTCGACGAAATCGACGAACGCCGGGCACGCCCGGGAGACGAGACGCACGTCCGCACCCAGCCGCGCCACGGCTCGATCGTACGCGCCGCTATCCACGGTGGCCCGGGTGCCGATGAGCCCGATCCGGTGGTTGCGCGTGGCCCGCAGCGCCGCCCGCGCTCCCGGATCGATCACCCCCACCACCGGTATCCCGTGGGCGTGCGCCACGTCCTCGATGGCCGCCACCTCGATGGAGTTGCAGGCCACGACGAGCATCTTGACCTCGCGCGAGACCAGGTACGCCGCGATCTCGAGCGCGAAGGCTCGGATCTCCTCGAGGGGCCGCGGACCGTACGGGAAGCGCCCGTTGTCGCCGAGGTACAGGATCCGCTCGTTCGGCAGGAGGTCGATCACCGCTCGCGCGACCGTGAGGCCCCCGACGCCGGAGTCGAACATGCCGATCGGGCGATCGTCCGGCACGGCGTCACCGCCCCGCGCACGGGCTCGGGGCTCGGCGCCGCCGAAGGGCCGCGGCTACCACCACAGCGTCTCCGACACGCCCTTTTCCGCCCGCTCGATCTCGGGCGCCCAGGCCTCCGTCGAAAGGTACTTCCACCCGCCGTCGGCTAGCAGGCAGACGATGTCGCCCTCATCGATCTCCTGCGCGATCCGGCGGGCGGCGTGGACCACCGCGCCGGAGGAGATCCCGGCGAAGATCCCCTCCTTTGCCGTGAGCTCTCGCGTGGCCCGCAGGGAGTCCGAGGAGCTCACGAGGAACTTCCGGTCGAGCACCGACTCGTCGAAGATCGGCGGGATGAACCCTTCCTCCAGCGACCGCAGCCCGTACACGAGCTCGCCCAGCTCGGGCTCGGCGGCCACGACCTTGACGTTCGGGTTGTGCTCGTGCAGCCGCCGACCGACGCCGGTCAGCGTTCCGCCGGTGCCGAGCCCGGCAACGAAGTGGGTCACCTCGGGAAGGTCGCGGACGATCTCCGCCCCCGTGCCCTCGTAGTGGGCGAGCGGGTTGGCCGGATTCCCGTACTGAAACGGCATGAAGTAGCGGTCGTCGCGGGCGAGGGCGCGCGCCACCTCGATCGAGCCGTTGGTGCCCTTCTCGCCGGGCGAGTACACGATCTCTGCCCCGAACAGCTCGAGCAGGTCGATCCGCTCCGAGCTGGCGTTGTCGGGGATCACGACCGTCAACCGGTAGCCCTTGCGGCGGGCCACCATGGCGAGCGAGATGCCGGTGTTGCCCGATGTCGGCTCCAGGATGATGCGATCGTGCGTGAGCTCGCCGGAGGCCTCGGCCGCCTCGATCATTCGCTTCGCGATCCGGTCCTTGACCGATCCCGACGGGTTCTGGCCCTCGAGCTTGGCCCACAGGCGCACGCCCGGCTTGGGCGACATGCGTGGCATGCCGACCAGCGGGGTGTCCCCGATCGCGTCCAGGATGTCTCGGTATCGCATTCGGACCAGTATCCCAGGGCCGCCGCGGGGGTCGGGCGCCGCCCCTCGACCGCCGGCGCTCCGGCTCAGCCGCCGGCCACGGCCGGAAGGATCGAGACGGTGTCGCCCTCCTTCACCGCCGTCTCGAGCGAGCCCAGGTAGCGCACGTCCTCGTCGTTCACGTAGACGTTGATGAACCGGTGCAGGCCGCCATCCTGGGACACGATGTTCTTGGTGATCCCGGGGTACCGCTCCTCGAGGTCGGCGAGCAGCTCCCGGAGCGTGCTGCCCTGGGCGTCGACGAGGGCCTGGCCGCCGGAGTGCTTGCGAAGGATCGTGGGGAGCTTCACGCGAACGGACATCGTGATCCTCAGATCTCCTCTCGGTTCGTCGGACGATTGGTCGAGACGCCGTGCTCGGCCTCCGGCGGCGCCTGCCCGGGTGCCAGGCCGCAGAACGCCTCGTAGTCGATGAGCTCGGTGATCGTCGGTTCCTTGCCGCAAACCGGACAGTCCGCGTCCCACCGCACCCGCACGGTCTGGAACTCCATCGCGAGGGCGTCGAAGATCAACAGCTTGCCGACGAGCGGGTCTCCGAGCCCGGTGATGAGCTTGATCGCCTCGGTCGCCTGGATGCACCCGACGATGCCGGGCAGCACGCCGAACACGCCCCCCTCCGCGCAGCTCGGGACGGTGCCGGGCGGCGGCGGCGAGGGGAAGAGGCAGCGGTAGCAGGGGGCCTCTCGGCCCGGCATGAACACGGTGGCCTGCCCGTCGAACTGGTAGATCGAGCCGTAGACGAGCGGCTTGCCGAGCATCTGTGTCGCGTCGTTCACGAGATACCGGACGGGGAAGTTGTCGGTCCCGTCGATCACGATGTCCCACGGCTCCAGCACCTCGAAGGCGTTGGCCGAGGACAGGATCGTGTCGTAGGGCACGACCTCGATCGTCGGGTTGATCGCGCGTAGCCGGTCGACGGCGCTCTCGACCTTCGAGCGGCCGACGTCGGCGGTGGAGTGCAGGATCTGCCGCTGGAGGTTGGACTCGTCGACCTTGTCGAAGTCCAGGATCCCGAGCGTTCCGACCCCGGCCGCGGCCAGGTACATCGACACCGGCGAACCGAGCCCCCCGGCGCCGAGCACGAGCACCTTGGACTCGAGCAGCTTGGCCTGTCCCTCGCCCCCGATCCCGGGCAGGATGATGTGGCGTGCGTAGCGGCGGACCTCGTCTTCGGTGAACGCGCGGGTCATGTGACGGTCAGCTCCTCCTCCGTGACCTCACCGTCCAGGATGCGGAAGGCGCGGAGCACGGGGTGCTCGCGGTCGGACAGGGACAGCACCAGATAGTAGGCGTCGGAGTAGAAAGCCAGCCGGCGATCGGTCTCCGACGGGTACGCCTCGGAGTGGGTGTGCGAGTGGTAGATCCCAAAGAGCTCCTGCCCCTCCTCGTCCATCTCGTCGAAGACGCGAAGCTGCTCCTTGGGGTCCAGACGGTACGAGACGGGGCTCGCGTCGAGGTTCCGCATGGCGAACACCTTGACGGGCGCGCCGTCCTTGCCGGCGATCAGGCCGCAGCACTCGTTCGGGAACTCCCGGAGACCGTGCTCGACCATCTCCTTGTAGAAGACGGAGTCCAGCTCGATCATTGCACGTGCAATAACTCTAT
>Ga0070741_10021292_pt1 | contig 10102 bp, 10 predicted proteins | sample Coa_R1_4_FD_66440 | JGI IMG/M metagenome (GOLD analysis project Ga0070741, IMG submission 66440) | Surface soil microbial communities from Centralia Pennsylvania, which are recovering from an underground coalmine fire - Coalmine... | ecosystem: Environmental > Terrestrial > Soil > Unclassified ...
CGTTCGAGGCCATCGGCTTCGTGTCGCCATAGCCTTTCGTTGTCAGCCGGTCCGCACTGATCCCCATCGACACAAGCTGCGCCTTCACCGCCTCGGCACGCTCTTGCGACAGCGCCTGATTATGCGCCGCGTCGCCGCTGTTATCCGTATGCCCGTCGATCTCGAACTTCAATGCCGGGTCCTGATCCATCACTGCTTTGATCTGGTTCAGCACGCCCATGCTCTCGGGTCGGATCGTCGCCTCGTCCACGTCGAAGTTGATACCGTGCGTCACGATCTTCGTATCCGTGAACTTGCGGCCAACCATGTTCATCCCGCCGCCGGCAGCGATGCGAACATTCTTAAAGATGATCGGCTTCTCCAGATCTCCCGTCCCTCCGAACTGCACCCACTCCGGGCTCAGCTTTGTGTCGGGAATCGTCATCACCCGGTATTGATCGACATACAGTTTCATCTGCTGGTTGTGGTACGCGACTGCCAGATGATGCCACTTATTGTCGAACGCCTGTTCGCGCATCGACGCCGGCATGGAACTGGTTAGGTCCACGCCGTCGGCGTAGTACTTGATCTCGTGGCGCCCCGTCACCAGCTGCGACTGCTGGTCCGCATGCTTGAAAAAAATCCGCAGCGGCTCAGCACCGGGCACCGAGTAATAATCGCACTCCAGGGTGAACTGTTCCGGCAGATAGCTCTTCGTCTTCATCCGCGGATTGACCGTCCCGTAATTGCCGCTCGTAATCACGAACGCCGCATATCCGGCCTGCTTGTTGACGACAGCCTGTCCGCTGCTCATCTGCCATTGCTCCGGAAATTCACCGTCGGCCGTGGTCGTGAAGTCATCGGCGAACAGGATCTTCTCGCCCGGAACGAAGTCATAGGTCTGATACGCACGAATCGCGGGAGGCGTATTCGGCGCTTCGCCACTCGGCTCGGCCGCTGCGTTCGCGGCAGTGTTCGGACGCGTCGTCGAGCTCGTCGAGGTTGTCGTCGTAGACGACGTGGTGTTCGTCGTCTTCCCACCGCCGCTTGTCGGATCCACGGAGTTCACGGCCGTACTCGCCGCGTTGTCCTCCTTCTGGTCAACCTTCGCCTTTGCCTTGGCCTTGATCCGATCCATGATGCTTTGAGAATGCGCGACAGGAACGGCCGTCCCAAGCACACAGCCGGTCAGCGCGATTGCCAGCCAGGTTCTAGTTCTCATGGGGTTCACTCCTACGGGAATTCAGGAGCCCGAACTTTCATTGTGTGCACAGCAGCCTACTCCTCTCAGGGCCTCCTGTGCCCGGAAAAATTGTCTTTTTCGAACGGCCTCGCGGGCAGGTTGTTGATGCCGCCAAAGCGCCGCCACGGCTGCTCCTTTGCTAGCATGAAGTTATGCCGGAAGCAGCAACACCCGTCGCCCCAGCCGAAGCCTCAACCCCCGCCAGCCAACCCGGAACAAGTCGTGCTGCGCATGGTGGAGCACCCGCAAAACGGCAGATCGTCTGCTTCAGCTTTTACAAGGTTTTACCGGAGTGGCGGCGTCTCCCCGCCTCCGAACGCACCGAGCACAAAGCCGCCTTCGCCGCCGTGCTCGACCGCTGGAACAAGCCCGGCGAGTTCGTCTCCATCACCTACTCCACCATCGGCACACGCGGCGACGTGGACTTCTGCGTGTGGACCATCGGTTACGCCATCGACGAACTCAACCGCATGCGCAGCGAGCTCATGGCCACGCCGCTCGGCGGCTACCTCGAAACCCCGCACAACTTCCTCGCCATGACCAAGCGCTCCGTCTACCAGATCGATCGCATCGACGAGAGCGAGGGCGAAGGCCGCGGCGCCATCCGCCCCGGCGGCCAAAAATACATCTTCATCTACCCGTTCTGGAAGACCCGCGCGTGGTATCTGCTCTCCCTCGAAGAACGCAAGCGCCTCATGGACGAGCACATCCGCATCGGCCTCAAGTATCCGCGCGTCAAGCTCAACACCACCTACTCCTTCGGCCTCGACGACCAGGAGTTCGTCGTCGCCTTCGAGACCAACTTCCCCGAGGACTTTCTGGATTTGGTCCAGCAACTCCGCGAGACCGAAATCTCCATGTACACCCTGAAGGATTACCCGATCTTCTCGTGTGTACGCCTGAAGCCACAGGAGATGCTCGACCGGCTCGGCTGACGCCGATGCCCGAATGTAAGCGGATCGCCAACCCGCCGCAAGACCTTCTCGCTTGCCCGCATCGAGCTGTCAAAGCGACCAACCCCCGTCGATCACGGTAGCGGCACCGGTAACGAAGCCGCCCAGGTCCGACGCCATCCAGAGCACCGCCTCCGCGATCTCCTCAGGCTTGCCGAGCCGTCCGACTGGCTCCAGGTCGATCGCCTTCTGGATGTCGCCACCGGTGAAGCGGTCCATCATGGGGGTTTCGATATTCCCGGGCAGCACCGCGTTCACGCGGATGTTCTGCTTGGCATAATCGAGTGCTGCCGAGCGGGTTAGGCCAATGATCGCGTGTTTTGATGCGGCGTATGCAGCGCCGCCCGCAACGCCGCGAATGCCCGCCCCCGAGGATGTGTTTACCACCACCCCGCTTCCCTGCTTCACCATCTGCGCTAGCTCATACTTCATGCAGGTAAAGGCACCGCGCAGATTGATGCCCATGATGCGGTCCCACTCAGCGATATCAATCTCGTGAACGGGAGCAGCCTTGTTCTCCACGCCCGCATTATTAAAAGCGATGTCGAGTCGACCGAACCGTTCGACAGTCTTCTTGACCGCGGCTTCAACTTGGTCGGGTAAGGAGACGTCACAGGTAATCGCCAACACCTCGCCGCCGCTGTCCTTCACGTACTCCTCAACCGCCTTGAGTCCATCCGCCGAGCGATCGAGGATGGCTACGTGCGCGCCCTCGGCGGCGAAGGCGAGTGCGGTGGCGCGGCCGATGCCACTCGCAGCGCCCGTGATAAACGCAATCTTGTCTGTGAAACGGTTGGGCCTTGCCACAATAGTTCTCCTTCGTTCAATCGACTGCTCCCTGTTTGATGCATCACCGCATGCAACATCCGACAGTTATGTAAAGCCCCCGCTTCTCGCGAGTGATCCCGGCCGGGTGCATCGCATCCCGCCCTGCTCGTAGCCCGCACGATCGCGTGCCTTCGCGGCTCCTCTTCATCGTTGCGTTAGAGTTTCTCCATGTCCGTCAAAGTCGCAAAGAATGCTCCCGCAACCAAGCGCGCCGCGAGAAAACTCATGCCACCACAAGAGCTCTCCCCCTCCAGGCGCGCAACCGCCATCAAAGGCGTGCCGCCTGCCAAGGCCAAGAAGATCGCGGCCAAAGAACCAGTCTCACCCAAACTCAAGCCCGGCAAGACCAAAAATCCCCTCGCCCCCGACCGCATCCGCGCCATTCTCGACGCTCTCCGCAAAACCTATCCCAACGTCGTCTGCGCGTTGAACCACCGCAACGCATGGGAGCTGACCGTCGCCACGATCCTTTCAGCCCAAAGCACCGACGCCCGCGTGAACATGGTCACACCGGAGCTCTTCAAGCTATTCCCCACCCCAAAGTCACTCGCCGAAGCACAGCAACCCGCAATCGAAGAGATCATCCACTCCACAGGCTTCTTCCGCAACAAATCCAAGAGCATCATCGGCGCCGCCCGCGTCCTCATCGAAAAATTCCAAGGCAAAGTCCCCGAAACTATGGACGAGATGCTCGAGCTGCCCGGCGTCGCGCGCAAAACCGCCAACGTCGTCCTCGGCTCCTGGTACGGCATCCCCTCCGGCGTCGTCGTCGACACCCACGTGCTCCGCCTCTCTCGCCGCCTCGAGCTCACCACCAACACCGACCCCGTCAAAGTCGAGCAGGACCTCATGCACGTCATCCCGCAGGACCGCTGGATCCAGTTCTCCCACGAACTCATCCATCACGGCCGCCAGGTCTGCATCGCGCGCAAACCACAATGTGAACGCTGCACACTCGAGCACCTCTGCAACTCCGCCGACAAAACCTGGAGCTCACACTGAACCCTGACTTGCTGCCTCGCTGACTTGCTCATCTCTCATCCACCGCCTGCCGAACCGCCTCCGCCAGCGACGCCACCGACGCCTCAATCGCCTCCGCGTGCGGAGGATACCCCACACCCCGCAGCGTCTCGCTCGTAATCGGCCCGATCGACACTCGCACGGCAGACGCCGGCAGCCTCACCTCCGCCGCCTCGCACAACGCCAGCAGATTCCGCACCGTGGACGAGCTCGTAAACGTAACCGCCGCAAGCTCCGCTGCGCTCGCAAACAGATCCCGTATCAACTCAACAGACCCAGTCGGCACCACCGTCCTGTACGCCGGAGCCACCACCACCTCCGCCCCCGCCTCGCGCAGCGCCTCCGGCAAAACATCCCGCGCCTCCTCCGCCCGCACCAGCAGAAACCGCGTCGGCGACCCATCCTCCTGCATCGCGTACGGCAACAGCGCATCCCGCAGCGACTCCGCCACGGCCTGGCGCGGCACCACATCCACCGCCAGCTCAATCGCCTCCAACGCGCGCGCCGTGGCCGGCCCAATCGCCGCCACCCGCGGCCACGCTCCCGGCGAGATCCCCGCCGCGTCCATCCGCCGCCGCATCGCCTCCACCGCATTCGCGCTCGTAACGATCAGCCAATCAAATCCCGCCAGCCCTGCCAGCGCCGCATCCAGCGCCTCATACGACGGCAGCTCCGCCACCTCAATCGCCGGCACCACCACCGGCTCCAGCCCCAGCTCCCTCAACTTCTTCGCCAGCTCCGAGGACTGCCGCTCAGATCGCGTCACCAGCACGCGCGGTTTGGACTCAGCGCCCACTGCTACCGAACCCGCTTCTGCGGATGCGTCTTCATCCACCGCCGAAGCGCCTCCCAATCGCGCTCCGTCTTATCCGCATACGCCCGCGCGAACGCCAGAATCGCATCATCAAATCGCCCGCTCGATCCCAGATACGCATACATCGACACCGGATCACCCGCCCGCGCATGCCCCCGCGCCAGCAGCTCGCCACACAGATCCGCATAGCCGTGCAGATTCGCCGCCGTCAGCGTCCCCAGATCCAGCGCCGCCTTATGATCGTTCAACTGTCGCACCAGGTAATCGCGGTTATCGATCGTCGTATACCCCAGAAACGGATCGCTCGTAAGCTGCATCGCTCGCTGCCCATCCATCACCCGGTGCCCCTGATGCGTCCAGCCAGCCGCGCCATCCGGGATATACCTTGCATACGCCGACGCCGGCTCCTCCTTGATCTGCAAAAACAGCGGGTCCGAATGCGTCGGCCGCCCCGCGCCCTCCATGTACACCACATAATCCCGCAGCCCCACCGACCCCGTGCCCACCACCTTGAACGCCACATCCACCGCCGTGTACTGCGCCAGAAAATGTTGCCGCTCCGGCTGCAGCGTCTTCGCGTACTGCGGGACCGAGTTCAATATCTTCCGCGCCTGCGCTCCCACAATCCGCTCCAGCAGCGGCGGCGCAGAACGAAACCGCCGCGGCCCGCTGCCCATCTTCTTCAACGGGCCGGCCACGCCCGACGCGGTACCAGCCTTCCCCACCGCCTCGCCCGCAGCCGTCCCCGCTCCCACCGGCTCCGTCAACTTCTCCAGCAGCCGCTGCGGCGTCGACCGCTCCGCCTGCGCAAAGATCGCCGGCATTGGCCCCACATGCCCCAGCCGATGAATCTGATACCGCCCCAGCTCCAGCACCGGCATATTCGCGAACCGCCCCATCAGCCGCCGGTAGCGGCTCGTGAACGTCGCCACCGCCTCATCGCGATCCGCACGCCGTATGCCTGCCTCGCGCCCTGCGAGAAGAATGCTCGTCGCCAGCCGCTTCACATCCCACTCAAACGGCCCGCGAATCGTCTCATCAAAATCATTCAGGTCGAAAACGATCCTGTTATCCAGCGTCGCAAACGCGCCCAGGTTCTCCACATGCGCATCGCCGCAAAGCTGCGTCGTCAACCCCGTCTTCGGATGACACGCCAGATCCGCCGCCATAATCGGCACCGCACCGCGAAAGAACCCAAACGCCGACGCCTCCATCCGCTGATACTTGATCGGCACAAGCCGCGCCACCCGCCCGCGCATCGACTCCTGAAGAATCGCCAGCGGATCGGCAGGACAAATGTTCACCTTGAAGTCCGCATGGGCGCTGCGTGCCAGTTGCTTCCGCGCATTTCGCCCGAGCGCCTGTCGTTCTGCGTGCGTCAATGGCTTCACGGAAAATTAGTGTAGCTCCCCATCGTCCGCAAGCCCGCCGGAACAATGAGACCATCGAAAAGAAAACAACCAGACGATCGAAAAAATCAGAGGAGCACACGATGCCAGCAACAACACCGACCGCAGCCGCCGCCGGCACCTTCACCATCGGTGGCGATCCAACCGTCAACCGCCTCGGCTACGGCGCCATGCGCATCACCGGCGAAGGCATCTGGGGCCCGCCCAAGGACAAGACCGCCGCGCTCGCCACACTCCGCCACGCGATTGAGTTGGAAGTGAACCTCATCGATACCGCCGACTCCTACGGCCCCTACATCAGCGAAGAGCTCATCGCTGAAGCCCTCCATCCCTACCCCGCCGGCCTCGTCATCGCCACCAAGGGCGGATGGGAGCGCGTCGGCCCCGGCAAGTGGACGCACAACGCCAGCCCCCGCCACCTCGCCGAGGCCCTCGAAGGCTCCCTCCGCCGCCTCAAGCTCGACCGCATCGACATCTATCAGCTCCACGTCCCCGATCCGGCCGTCTCCTTCGAGGCCTCCATCGAAACCCTCGCGCGCCTCCGCACCGAAGGCAAGATCCGCCACGTCGCGCTCTCCAACGTCACCCGCGAGCACATTCAGCGCGCCCAGAAGATCGTCCCCATCGTCTCCGTGCAGAACCGCTACAGCTTCGCCGACCGCGAATCCGACTTCATCGTCGACTTCTGCGAGCAGCAAGGCATCGCCTTCTTCCCTTGGGCGCCGCTCGGCCAGGCCCGCGAAGCCCACGACGCCCTGAAGCGCGAAGCGCAAAGTCTCAACGCCACCCCGCTCCAGGTCGCCCTCGCCTGGCTGCTCAAGCGCTCGCCGGTCATCATCCCCATCCCCGGCACCTCCAACCCGCAGCACCTCGAGCAAAACATCGCCGCCGCCGGCCTCCACCTCCCCGACGACGTCTACGCCCGCCTCTCCGCCATCCAACCCCCACCCGCCAGCCTCCGGGGCTAAACCGTTGCCGTTGCCTTTGCTCTTGCTTTTCTTTCTGTCATCCCCGAAGGGGATCTGCTTCTGCCGTTGCCTCTGCCCGTCCCCATACACGACGACGGCCTCATCGTCGGCATCGCGGCTTCTGAAGGGGCACGGCTTCAGCCGTGCCATAAATCATCGGTCAGAGAAGGGGCTTTAGCCCCTGAACCCACCGGTATACACTTGCTCTTTCTACAGCCGCGCCGATCCCGCCGGCTCGTTGTGCCTGGAGATGGGCTTATGGCAGTCAAAACAGACGAATCGCTAACAAACAAGACCACCCACTCCCCCAGCCCCGCCGTCCCCATCGCCCTCCACGGCCGCCCGCTCACGCCCAACCGCCGCATCCCGCTCGACCTCTCCTGGGTCGAAGAGGTCCGCGTCAACACCTCTGCCGTAGAGCGCCGCGCCGCCACCATCGGCACCCGCCGCTCCGTCAAAAAGGACTTCCAGGCCGCCTGGCTCCTCCGCGCCCTCTCGTGCATGGACCTCACCACCCTCTCCGGCGACGACTCCGCCGAGCGCGTCAAGCGCCTCTGCGCCAAAGCGCGCCGCCCGCTCGAAGACCATCTCGTCCGCGCCCTCGGCATCGAGTCCCTCAACCTCCACGTCGGCGCCGTCTGCGTCTACCACCTCTTCGTCGAAACCGCCGTCAAGGCTCTCGAAGGCTCCGGAATCCCGGTCGCCGCCGTCTCCACCGGCTTCCCCGCCGGGCTCTCGCCGCTCGAAACGCGCGTCCAGGAGATCCGCCGCTCCGTCGAAGCCGGCGCCAGCGAGATCGATATCGTCATCACCCGCGCCCACGTCTTCAACGGCGAGTGGAACGCCCTCTACGACGAGGTCGCCGCCTTCAAGGAAGCCTGCGGGCCCGCCCACATGAAAGCCATCCTCGGCACCGGCGACCTGCTCACCCTCCGCAACGTAGCCCGCGCCTCCGTCGTCGCCATGATGGCCGGCTCGGACTTCATCAAGACCTCAACCGGCAAGGAAGCCGTCAACGCCACCCTCCCGGTTTCGCTGGTCATGATCCGTGCCATCCGCGAGTACGCCGAACGCACCGGCATGGCCGTAGGCTTCAAACCCGCCGGCGGCATCAAGTCCGCCAAGCAGGCCATGGAATGGCTCGCCACCATGAAGGACGAGCTCGGCCGCCCCTGGCTCGAACCCTCCCTCTTCCGTTTCGGCGCCAGCTCCATGCTCGCCGACATCGAACGCCAGCTCGAGCACCACATCACCGGCCGCTACAGCGCAACCTACCGCCACCCAATCGCGTAAGGCCACTCCAAGTGAGGCACCTATTGGCCGACCGTTTTCGTCCAGTTAACGATTTTGAATACCTCTACACAAAGGCAGTCCTAGATATTTACGAGGGAAGCCTGCGGCTGATCGTCGAGGAGGCGCGGGCACACGCGAACCACCCAACCTCGCTCCCGGGCGGCATAACCGGCAGCCTGATCACCTCTACCGATTCAAGCGCTTTGGTCTGCATCGCATGGGATCAATATGTTTCTTACAACGTTACGGACGAGACATTTGCGCCGGTGGACCGAAACGACGACGAGTACCTCGACGAAGGACGATGGATGCGCAGCTACAACAGTTCAGAGTTTCTCCGTTACGTTGAAAAGGTTACTTTTCCTTCTGCTGTCGGTGAGGAAAAGTTGAAGCATTTTCGCGTACGTACCCTGAATCATGTGATCGATGTAGCTAGCAAGGACGAACCGGTGCTCCGCGTTTTGAACAGGAACGGCGATGCTATCGAAGCCGTTTTGCGAACATTTCCGAACCGCCCCATCGCGTAAGGATGACCGATGTCGCTGCTTGCCCCCGACACCACGCCAGTTCGCGAAGCCAGATTAGGCCGCTGGTTCCTTTTCAGCGGTCTTTTAGGCCATGGCTGTAGCTCTGCTCCTGTTTATTCCACCATTGTTCAATGCTCTCGGTGACGCGGTGCTCGTCTTCTTTCCATCATCGATCATGGGCTTGGCGGAGCCACAGACCAAAGGAGAAATCGCCATGCTCCTTACTATGGAATTCTCGTCTCAGTTCATCCTGTATGGCCTACTAGGACTATCGGTGGGCTTCTGTCTCCATCTGGTTCGGAAACTGGCGTCCCCGTCTTATTAAGATCTTTCGACGGAATGGCACGGCTTCAGCCGGGCCGCCAGAACAAGCAAGGAACCGGGGCTTTAGCCCCTGAGGTACGCAACTTGATGCAAGACGCCAACCAGAACCGCGGTGGATTCCTCGGAGACATCGACCTTCGCCATCTCGTGCCCTGCGATCAGATCATCGGAGACGACCCAGAAGACACGGCACTGCTCAACGCGCATAGGAAATACGCCGAAGAGTGGCTGTCTTCTTTCCGCTGGTGTAAGGGTGTCAAAGAATGCTTCTTCGGCTGCGGCCTCGGTGGCGTCATCGCAGTTTTCCTCATGGCCATCGAGCCTGGCTCAGAGGATGTGGATGAGTACCTGTGGGTCGTCGTCGGAGATGTGCCGTCCGCGTACCTCGTTACGGAGGACGCACCTACACCGGCAAAAGCACTCGAGGTCTACTGTGTACTCATGCAGGATTGGGTAGACGCCGTGCGCGCAGGCAAGAGCGTGGGCGACTTGATTCCTGTGAACGCCGCACCAACGCTTGAGAACGCAGACGCTTTACAAACGAGATTGACCACATTGCAGCAACTGGAAATCCCCGAGCGGCCCGAAATTCTCAGAGGTGGGGATCTACCAAATTAGCCATATCGCCACGGAGCCATTCCGCATGAGCAAAGTACGAGTCGCTGCATTCTCCATATCAATTGACGGCTTCGGTGCAGGCTCAGAGCAAAGCCTGTCCAACCCCATGGGGAATCGCGGCATGGA
>Ga0070741_10021293_pt1 | contig 10102 bp, 12 predicted proteins | sample Coa_R1_4_FD_66440 | JGI IMG/M metagenome (GOLD analysis project Ga0070741, IMG submission 66440) | Surface soil microbial communities from Centralia Pennsylvania, which are recovering from an underground coalmine fire - Coalmine... | ecosystem: Environmental > Terrestrial > Soil > Unclassified ...
CGAATGAGCTGGTCAACAAGATCGACGCGCGGCCTCAAAACAAGTTGCCGCCTGGCTTCGAGCCTCCCCAGGCTTAATTAACGGACTGATTACTCGTTAGCCGTGCCGCGCCGATCGCCGGGAGCACGCCGTTCCGTTCCCGGGATGGCGCCGCTTCTCAAAGCGCCAGCGTAGTCTGATACTTGTGTTAAGTATCAGCGGATAAAGCCGTTGGGCCTTTTTGGGAACGTGTGATAGTGTATGTTTGGTCGGGGTGACGGGATTCGCACCCGTCATGGACCGTGCCCCTTGGACGGGCGGTCCGCCAGTTTCCCAAGACCGGCGCGTCTACTGATTCCGCCACACCCCGATTTAGGACCGGGTGGGATTTGAACCAACGGTGAGGGGTGTGCAGGCTCCCTTGCCTTTTCCGTTTGGCTACCGGTCCATTGGTTTTCGACGGCTCAGGCCGCTCTAAGGAGGGTTCACCTGAGCCGTCGTCTTTTAACCTACTGCCTTCAGTCGTCCTTGCTTCTCCTTTTCAACGTCTGACGTCCGAAAGCATTTGCCGTCAACATCGACGAACCCGTTTTTGGCCGTGCGTACGACCTGTCTCACAGTAGTCCAGCCAAGACCAGTTGCATCCTGGATTTCTTTAACTGTAAGGCCCTGTTTCGGCGTTTTTAGCTCGCTGGCGTAGAGTTCGCTTATGCGAGGCAAAGGCCCGCCCTCTTGCTTCACCTTTCCACCAGGTGCAAAACATCAATCGACTCTGCTTATGAATGCGGGCAAGTTGGGGTGCAGGGCCAGTGCTGAGATGAGGCGCGCCTCGCAGGAGATCGCCAGGGACCCGGAGCGGATGCGCGCCGCCGAGCAGGAAGGCGTCGCGCCCCAGGTCCGCAATTTCGTCAGCCAGGCCGAACGCGGGCACGGGCGGGAGACGGGCGGGAATGTCGAGAAAGACGAAGGCCTTGAAAGGTAACCTTCATGGAAGACCCGCTCAAACTCGGCCTCTACGTGCTGCTTCTGTTGCCCGGCTTCATTTTTGTGCAAGTGCGGGAATACCATCTGCTCCGCGAAAAACGGTCGCAGTTCGAAAAGAGCCTCGACATCATTCTCTGGAGTGCTGCGATCTGGATGGTCGCGTGCACCGTCCCTGTCTGGTGGCCTTGGAGCGCTTCGCGAACACTGGCCCTCGATGAAGCCAAAAGAGCTCTCCAGAATGCCAGTTCGCCGAGTTGGTTCAGTATCTTCACGGCTGATGCGGCCATGTTTTTTGGCACGGTGGCTGGATGGTCTTTCGTTGTTGCCAACGCATGGGGCATAGTCAGAAAGGCGAAAGGCATTGATGCTTTCGTCCATTTCATAACCGGCAGAGACTGGTATCCCTCGGTTGCGCTGAAATTTTTCGAGCAGAATATCGAGAGGGTTATTGTCGTCGAGACGACAAGTGATCGCTATCTGGGTGTCCTGCACAGCGGACCCGACAGCAGAGAGGACCCTTATATCATTCTCGGCGAGGCCGCCTCCCTTCCAAAACGAGGCGAACCGTCCCGACCGCCGGAGGCGCTGCCGATGGTCAATACAGTGCTCATCAGGTTCAATGATATAATTGAAATTCAGGCTCTCAAACCGGAGGCTGCGGAACCCATTCCGCGGCCAGCGCTGCTGAGGCGAGCCTGGAGCGGAATGAAGAGTAAAATCCGAGGACGGGGAGAAAAATGAATGGCTGACAATAGCAAACGGCTAGATGAGTCCTTGAGCATTCACAGTCTTCAGAAGAGTCTGACCGGCAAAGTCAACGTAAGGCCAGCTTTGAACCGAATCACGGTATCTGATACCGGCCACGTGCAGCCTACGGCTTCTACTCCCCCTGCTCCGACGCAACCAGCACCTACGAACAGTGGATCGTCTGGTGGGTCAAGCACCAACGACCATTAACGCAAACAGACACCAGCTTAACGTCGGCATCCGCAGCGCCGCCGAGCGATCGAAGCTTCACCGGCCTATAGTGGAATACTAGCAGGCTGTTGATAAACCCCTGAATTTCACTTCCATATAATTCGTCTGAGTGGGAAATCGTGATGGTGGAGGAGGAAGCGGCGGATGCGAGGTGAGGAGCGACGGCAGCGGCCGATGCTGATGGTGCTGAACGTGGAGCAGCGGATTGCGAAGGATCATCCGCTTAGACGCATCAAGCAAATGGCCGACACGGTGCTTAAGGGTCTTTCGCCGGTGTTCGACCGGATGTACAGCACGGTCGGTCGCCCCTCGATTCCGCCGGAGCGGCTGCTCAAGGCCTCGTTGCTGATGGCGCTGTACACGGTGCGCAGCGAGCGCATGTTCTGCGAGCAACTCGACTACAACCTTCTGTTTCGCTGGTTTCTGGACCTGGAGGTGGACGAGTTGAGCTTCGACCACTCGACCTTCTCGCGCAACCGCGCGCGGCTGCTGGCACACGAAGTGGCGGGCGAGTTTTTCCGTGGAGTGGTGGAGCAGGCACGAGCTCTGAAGCTGCTTTCGAGCGAGCACTTCACGGTGGATGGCACCCTGATCGAGGCATGGGCCTCGCTCAAGAGCTTCAAGCGCAAGGACCGCGGTGCGGGCGCGCCGCCGGAGGATCCCGGCAACCCGACGGTGAACTTCCACGGGGAGCGCCGCAGCAACGAAACCCACCAGTCGAGCACCGATCCCGAGGCCAGGCTGGCGCGTAAAGGAGCGGGCAAGGAAGCACGGCTCTGCTACTCGGGCAACGCGCTGATGGAGAACCGCCACGGCCTTTTGGTTGACTTTCAGGTCGAGCCGGCGGATGGACAGGCCGAGCGGCGGGCAGCGATCGCCATGGCCGACGAGCGGTTGCCCGGGGCTCAGCGGATCACGCTGGCTGCGGACAAGGGCTACGACACCCGTGGCTTCGTCGCCTCCTGTCGCGCGCTCAAGATCACTCCCCATGTGGCGCAGAACCACGCGCGGGCGGTTCCGCGCTCGACGCCCGCACCGCGCGGCATCCGGGTTATGCAATCAGTCAACGGATCCGAAAGCGGATCGAGGAAGCGTTCGGCTGGATGAAGACCATCGGCGGTCTGCGCAAAACTCGCTACCGCGGACGGGACCGAGTCCAGATGCACGGCTACATCGTCGCCGCGGCCTACAACCTCATCCGAATCGCCCACCTGATGCCGGCTCCCGCCTGAAAACCACGCGCACAGAGCCTCTCGCGACCGGTCGCCGACCACAGTTGCCCGGCAAAAACCGCTGAATCCAGCACCATCGCCGCGCCCGCAGTTATGAAACTGAGTAATCAAACGCTTTCGTCAACAGCCTGCTAGAAGCGCTCTGACGGTTCAGTATGTAATCGGCCGCTTTCTGAGCCTGCGCGGCGGCGATCACCACCATCCGCTTGTCGCTTTAATTTCGTTAGCCACCCCTGAATATACGAGGCCTGGTTCTCGAGAAGAGCAATTGCCGAAAGTTGTGGATTGGATGACGGCATGAAAAAGGCGGCGTACCCTTCCGCGTAAGCACTACGCAGCACCCGGTGGGAGCCGGGTGGAAGGAGGACGCCACCGATGTTGAAGGTAATCGAGAAGCAGGAGCCAAGGGAAGTCGGCGAAGAAGTACTAACGCTGGACGAGATCGCGCGCGCCAGCGCACAGCGCATGCTGATGGCGGCGCTTAGGGCGGAGGCCGATGAGTATGTCGAGCGCCATCGCGGAGAGCGCGATGCAGCGGGGCACGCGCTGGTGGTGCGCAACGGTCGCGCGCCAACTCGCAAGCTGACGCTGGGGACCGGAACGGTGGAAGTACAAGCGCCGCGGGTCAACGATCGCCGCCGCGATGAAGAGGGCCAGCGCCAGCGTTTCACCAGCCTAATCCTGCCGCCCTACCTGCGCCGCTCGCCCAAGGTTGCCGAGGTGTTGCCGCTTCTATATCTGCGGGGACTGGCGACCGGCGATTTCCGCCCTGCGCTGGAAGGGTTGTTGGGGGAGGATGCCGCCGGGCTGTCGCCGACCACCATCGCACGGCTGACGGCGGACTGGGAGCAGGAGTACCAGGACTTTCGTCAGCGCGACCTCAGCGGTCGTGAGTACGTGTACGTGTGGGTCGACGGGGTGCACTTCAACATCCGGCTGGAGGACGACCGGCTCTGCACCCTGGTGATGATCGGAGCGAAGGCCACCGGCGAGAAGGAATTGCTCGCGGTCGAGGACGGCTATCGCGAGAGCGCCGAGAGCTGGAAGAGCGTGCTTAGAGAGCTTAAGCGCCGCGGCATGGTCGCCCCGGCAGTGGCGGTGGGTGATGGGGCATTGGGGTTCTGGGCCGCGGCCCGCGAAGTGTGGCCGGAGACCCGGGGTCAGGGCTGTTGGTGTCACAAGCTGGTCAATGTGCTCGACAAACTGCCCCGGCGCCTGCAACCACGGGCGAAGCGGGCGCTGCACGAGATGATGTATGCCGAAAGCCGCTCCGAGTGCGAAACCGCCAAGGCGCGCTTCGTCGACGAATACCAGGCCAAGTACCCGAAGGCGGTCGAGTCGCTTAACACCAACTGGGAGCGGCTCACGGCCTTTTTTGCTTTTCCGGCCGAGCATTGGAAGCATCTGCGCACCACCAACGTGATCGAATCGGCGTTCGCCACCGTGCGCTTGCGCGAGCGCGCGACTCGCGGCGCCGGCTCGCGAAGCAAGGGGTTACTGATGGCCTTCAAGCTGCTCGATATGGCCCAGCAGCGCTGGCGGCGTCTGGACGGCGCCGACCTGTTGCCGTTGGTGCGTGCGGGTGAGAAGTTTATCGACGGAGTTCGCGCCGAACCCAAGCGCTCGGCTGCTGGCTTAACCGACAATCAACCGCGGGAGGCCGCCTGATCGTGCCTTCCCGATCCACAAGATCTGACAATAACTCGCTTGTCCTCCTCAGGTCTGGGAAGAATTCACCGCGCCCGGTCAATCTCGCGGGCAGTACATTCACAGAGTCCTCAACTATAAGCCGAACGGACGGCATGCGGGCTAATTGCGCCGTGGCGGCAGGTCTAACCGCTCCACCCGAAAGGAGGGCTGCGAAGCGGGTGGCGATGCCGGAGGAGTCCAGGAACGATATTCTTGACCGACTACGTGGCGACCGCGTTCCAGTCAGCGTTAGTCTGCGCTGGCGTGGAGACGCTGTCGTCCCCATCTCGGCGGCCGGCGCCCGGAGCCCGGAGCATTTACAGAACGGGGAACAACTTGAGCACACCCAACAGATTGCAGGCACAGGGACGCCGTGGCATGACGAAGCTTTACGATCGGATCCAAGATGAGATGTCACGCGCCGAAGCGGAGAGAATACGAACCTGAGCGCGTCTATTCATGGCAGTGAACTCTTCTTGTGTTGCTTCGTAAGATATTTTTAAATGTATAAGCAGCAAGTCAGGATCTCTCGGGTTTACCGGAACGGAGTGGCGAGATGCTGGTGGAGAAAAGATCCGATTCAGTGATCGCTCTCTTTTGCGGCGCGGGAGGCATGTCACTGGGGTTTAGCCGGGTCGGGCTCCGTCCAAAGATTGCCGCGGATCCGATTGTAGGAAAGATCGACCCCTACGATCTTGGAGCCTTCGCGCTCGACAGCAAAGTGGCGGTCGAATACTGCAAGCGCGTTTCGGCACCTTCGAATCCGTCGAAAAAAACGCAGCGCGACGTTGATCCAAACACCCTCGTGGAAATCTATCCGGCTCACGAGTTTGTGATCGATTTAGAAGAGGCTCGAGCGTTGAAATTCGACATTCAAGAGCCCGACGACGTGCTGGACGCAACGTTTGACGAAATCGAAGAGCCCCTAGAAAAGGTGCACCAGTTCGTAGGACTTCTTTCCTGAACGCCCGAAACCCGCCGATAGAGGGCAGAATGATGAACGATCGAAGGAAGAAGGCCAGTAGTATGACTCACGACCGCGAATGTCTCAGGAAGCCAGTGGGAGCACGTGAGACAATCGCGGAATCGGAAACTCGTGTACGTGAGTTCATGAAGAAATACGAGAAGAGAACGAACGCCGTTCAGCGGCGTAGACGGCACGCATCGTTATAGACCTGCCGGGGCATAGCAGGGAGCATGGACACATTTACTGTTGAAATCGTTAAGCAAACATCGGAAGTGGCTGTGGTGAAGGTGAAAAGCCGCTCCAAAGAGGGCCTCCCACGTTACTCGCCAAGCTTCGTGTGTGATGTGATGTGTTCGGTCCGTACCGATTTGGGAATCGACCCACTGAGTGCTACATTTGCGGCCCAAGAATCTGAGGGATTACAAGAGCTCAACTTGCTTGTGGTTACCTACTGACGTTCGGCAATCGCGTTGAAGGGGACTCGCCGGTCAATGGGTTTGCCCATGAAAATCGTCCTATTTCCTTTCGTGATCTCAGCCCGATCGTTTTTCAGGCAGCCCGGCAGATAAGACTCTTCGTATCCCGTAATCAAATCCTGATCCGCTCGACCTCGTCGAGCGAAATCTCGTCCTGGGTGCGGTCGTAGAGTTTGGTCGTGCGCGGCGACTCGTGCGCCGCGATTTGCTGCGCGTGCTCCAGCGTTCCGCCATTCTGCAGATAGGCGGTGATTCCCGTCGCGCGAAATGTGTGGCAGCAAGTCGAGTAGGGGAGGCCGGCGCCCGCCGCGCGCCGCTTGATCATGCGCAGCACGTCGGCGCGGTCCATCGGGTTTCGGGTCAGCTTGTCGCCCTTGCGAATCGCGCGAAACAGCGGCCCCTTCTTATCGCTGGCGATGCCAGCTGCGTCGATCCAAGCGTCCAGGCACTCTTCAAGCTTGTGGTGGCAGGGCACCTCATGCCGCTTGCTGCCTTTCTCATGAAGCCTGAGCCACGCCCGCTTGCCCTGCTGGAAGTAGTCCTCGACCCGCATCGTCATGGCCGCGCTGACCCGCGCTAAGCTGTAGACCATCACACCAATGAGCGCCCGGTCGCGCAGCCCGATTAAAGTATCGCTTTCAATTGAATCAAGCATCTGGCGCGCCTCCTCGGCCGACAGCACCGGGGTCTTCCCGCGCTTGACCACATATTTCGGTCCCCGCACCGAACCGACCGGGTTCGATGGCAGGATTCCGCCCGTGACCAGATAGTCGAAGAGTTGGCGGATAGCCGCGAGGTGTTGCTTGACCGTGGGCTTCGCTGCCTCGGTCCCAAGCTGCTCGACGTAAGCGGCAACCGTGACGGGTTCGATATCGTCCAGCCCAACGCGTTGCGCCTCCGTCCAGCCGAAGAACTGCTTTAGCGCGCGCGTAGGCGAGCCGCGTGTTGCGGTTGGGGACGTTGACGGTGAAGAACTCGACGAACCGCCAGCCCGCGCGCTCGCCGCGAGAAAGGATGGGAGAGGGCAGGGCGCCAGCCCGGCTTCCCGCCTTTGATCGGATCTTTCTCGACGCCAACGTCCTCTTTTCAGCTGCATATCTGGAGAATTCCGGGTTGGGCTGGCTCTGGCAGCTCGAAGACGCTGAGCTGCTGAGCTCGGCCTATGCGCTTGAGGAGGCGCGGCGGAACCTGGCTCTGGGCCGTCCGCCGGCTTTGGCCCGCCTGGAACGGCTGACGTCCAAGTTGACGGTCATCACCTGGAGCAGGTCCGACGCGAACGCGACGAGCAGAATGTGGGGAGAAGCCGGTGAGGGCGCTGTTCGACACGTCGGTGCTGGTCCCGGTCTTTCTTGAAGACCACGAGCATCACGAGCGCAGCCTGCAAGCCTTTCTGGGCGCCGATCGGAGGCGCGATTGCTGCGCCGCTCACAGCCTCGCCGAGGTCTATTCCGCCATGACGCGGTTGCCTCCCGCACTGATCGAGTACTGGCGGGGGCGCTTAAGAAAGGCCGAGCGGTTGATTTTCGAGGCGCTCGCGGATGCGTATCCCGATGCGCTGACGAAAGAGGAAGTAGCAGCCAGAGCCGGCTATAAAGCGAACGGCGGGGGTTTCAATAACGCCCTGGGACGGCTGAGGACGCTGGAGTTGGTCCAAGGCCGCGGCGAGCTCCGAGCAAGCAACGATCTGTTCATTTCGGCAACCCCCTGACAAATCACGGTTTCAGCCGCGCCTTAAAGAGCGGCAGTGGCCCAGACTTTACATTCGTATTTTTTGGGAGCATTGTACTTGCAGTCGTATTGGGAACAGCTTATACTTCCGTATGAGAATCATAGCCAAGAAGGCCCTCCGAGCGTTCTGGGAGAGTCATCCCGATGCAGAGGAGCCGCTTCTGGCTTGGTACAGGGAGGTCGAAAAAGAGGACTGGGATACCCCAGCCAAGGTTAAAGCGAAGTACGGCAACGCGAGCATCGTGGGTGACAACCGCGTCGTGTTCAACATCAAGGGCAACGACTACCGGCTGGTTGGAAAGATCAACTACCCATACCGCGTGGTCTACATCCGTTTTGTGGGCACCCACGCGCAATACGACGTGATCAAAGTTGAAGAGGTGTGACATGAGCAAGAGCAAAATCAAGCCGATTCGGAGCGAGGCTGACTATCAGGCCAGCCTCGCTCGAATCGACGCGCTCATGGACGCCAAGCCCGGCACTCCCGAAGGCGAGGAGCTGGATGTGCTGGTCGATCTGGTGGAGCTGTACGAGGCCAAGCATGTGCCGATGGGATATCCGAGCCCAGTTGCTGCTATCGAGTTCCGCATGGACCAGGCCGGGCTGACGCATAGAGATCTCGTCCCTTTTATCGGAAGCCGGGCCAAGGTCTCCGAGGTCCTTTCGGGAAAAAGGCAATTGACGATGCCGATGGCGCGCGCGCTCCATGACCACCTCGGCATTCCAGCAGAGGTGCTTCTTCGGGATGCTGGCGAAAGGTTCAGTGAACCCTTGGCGGGAATCGAATGGGAGCGGTTTCCTCTAGAAGCTATGGCCAAGCTCGGATGGATTCCCAAAGTCCGAAACCTCCGATCGCGCGCCAAGGAGTTGATGCAAGAACTTATCCGCCGCGCAGGTGGGCCCGACGTCGCCGGCACCGTTTTGTACCGCAAGAACGATCACGCACGGGTCAACGCGAAAATGGACCCCTATGCTCTGAAGGCGTGGTGCTGGAAGGTGCTCGCCGACGCTAACGAGTCTCGCCCCGCCGCGGCGTATGAGCCGGGCACGGTGTCTCTCGATTTTCTCCGCCAGCTTGCGCGGTTGAGTTGGTCGAATGAAGGGCCGCGGCTGGCGAAGGAGTTCCTTGCCAAGCGCGGTATTCCGCTCGTTGCAGTTCCCCATCTGCCGAGAACTTATCTCGACGGTGCGGCACTCAAGCTCGCTGACGGGACACCGGTCATCGGGCTGACACTGCGCTATGACCGGGTCGATAATTTCTGGTTCTGCCTTCTGCACGAACTTGCGCACGTGGGTCGACACATGGAGGGGGGCGGCGGCATGTCATTTGTCGACGATCTGACACTCCGCGATATCGAAGGCGCGCGGCGCGATCCGAAGGAGGCGCAGGCCGATGAGTGGGCAGAAGAAGCGCTCGTTCCGCATGAAATTTGGGAAACCAGCGAAGCTAGGCGAAACCCGACGCCTATGAGCGTGCTGAATCTCTCAAAGGCGCTGCAAGTCCATCCAGCCATCGTTGCGGGCAAGGTGCGGTATGAGCATAGGAACTACCGCTTACTGTCACACTTCGTTGGGACCGGCGAGGTGCGTCGCCAATTCGGCCTCGAAGCGACCGCTTCGACTGGTAGATGAGGGCCGTGTGGCGGAAAAGTGGACGGTGGGCGCCGTACCGTGATCGAGCGTGGCGAAAGAGTCCCGCCGACCTCGGAGGAGGGCAATCTGTTCAAGTGCAAACGCGGCTCCAAAACGACCCACTAAGCTGACCCGAGCGTTATCGGGAGCCGCTCCCCAGCGGCCCAGTGCGTGATGGACTGCCGTCGGCTAGAAAGGCCAAACGGTCGTTTTTGCAAGCTTCGGAAGCGCCAGCGTCGTGGAGATTGTCGAGGACCACGATCGGAACACATACCGCGCGGTTTACACCGTTCAGTTCTCGGAGGCGATTTACGTGCTTCACCGCTTCCGGAAAAAATCCCACCATGGGATCGCGACGGACCGGCGCGAGTTGGATCTGGTCAGGGAGCGGCTGAAGCGCGCCGAAGAACTTCATAGGCAGAGGGTTGTCCCATGAT
>Ga0070741_10021294_pt1 | contig 10101 bp, 5 predicted proteins | sample Coa_R1_4_FD_66440 | JGI IMG/M metagenome (GOLD analysis project Ga0070741, IMG submission 66440) | Surface soil microbial communities from Centralia Pennsylvania, which are recovering from an underground coalmine fire - Coalmine... | ecosystem: Environmental > Terrestrial > Soil > Unclassified ...
GCGCTCGCTCGAGTCGACCTCGTGGTACGACCCGTCGACGAGCTCGACCGCGACGTCGACGACCGGGTACCCCGCGAGCACGCCCGAGTCCATCGCCTCCTTGATGCCGGCGTCGACCGCCGGGATGTACTCCTTCGGGATCTTGCCGCCGACGATCTTGTCGCCGAACTCGTAGCCCGCGCCCGGCGTCTGCGGGCGCAGGTTGATGACGACGTCCGCGTACTGGCCCGAGCCGCCGGTCTGGCGGACGAAGCGCTCGCGGACCGCGTCGACCTCCCTGCCCGCGGTCTCGCGGTAGGCGACCTGCGGGCGGCCGACGTTCGCGTCGACGTTGAACTCGCGCTTCAGGCGGTCGACGATGATCTCGAGGTGCAGCTCGCCCATCCCGGAGATGAGCGTCTGCCCCGTCTCCTCGTCGGTCGAGACCTGGAAGGTCGGATCCTCCTCGGCGAGCCGCTGCAGGCCCGTGCCGAGCTTGTCCTGGTCCGCCTTCGACTTCGGCTCGACCGCGACGGAGATGACCGGAGTCGGAAACGTCATCGACTCGAGCACGATCGGCGCATTCTCGGCGGCGAGCGTATCGCCCGTCGTCGTCGACTTGAGGCCGACGCCCGCCGCGATCTCGCCGGCGGTGATCGAGTCGCGCTCCTCGCGGTGGTTCGCGTGCATCTGGAGGATGCGGCTGACGCGCTCGGTCTTGCCCGTGATCGTGTTGAGGACGCGGTCGCCGGCCTTGAGGGTGCCGGAGTAGACGCGGAAGTACGTCAGCTTGCCGACGTACGGATCCGACATCACCTTGAACGCGAGCGCCGAGAACGGCTGCTCGGGCGACGGCATCCGCTCCTCCTCCTGCTCGGTCTTCGGGTCGATCCCCTGCACGGGCGGCACGTCAAGCGGGCTCGGCAGGTAGTCGATCACGGCGTCGAGCAGCGGCTGCACGCCCTTGTTCTTGAAGGCGGAGCCGAGCAGCACCGGCGTGATCTCGTCGGCGAGCGTGCCGGCGCGCAGCGCGCGCTTGATCATCTCAGGCGTTACCGAGGACTCGTCCTCGATGTACGCCTCGAGCACCTCGTCGTCGAAGTGGGAGATCTGGTCGATCAGCTGGTGGTGGTATTCGTGCGCCTGCTCGGAGAGCTCGGCGGGGATGTCCGTGACGTCGAACTCCTGCCCGAGGTCGTCCTTGTAGACGATCGCGTGCATCTCGACGAGGTCGACGACGCCCTGGAAGGCGTCCTCCTGCCCGATCGGGATCTGGATCGGCACGGGGTTCGCGCCGAGCCGGTCGGTCATCGACTGCACGGCGGCGAAGAAGTTCGCGCCGACGCGGTCCATCTTGTTGATGAAGGCGATCCGCGGGACCTTGTACTTGTCGGCCTGGCGCCAGACGGTCTCGGACTGCGGCTGGACGCCCGCGACCGAGTCGAAGACGGCCACGGCGCCGTCGAGGACGCGCAGGCTGCGCTCGACCTCGACCGTGAAGTCCACGTGCCCGGGCGTATCGATGATGTTGATGCGATGGTCGCGCCAGAACGCCGTCGTCGCGGCGGACGTGATCGTGATGCCGCGCTCCTGCTCCTGCGCCATCCAGTCCATCGTCGCGGCGCCCTCGTGCACCTCGCCCATCTTGTGGGTGCGGCCGGTGTAGTAGAGGATCCGCTCCGTCGTCGTCGTCTTGCCCGCGTCGATGTGGGCCATGATCCCGATGTTGCGGACGCGGTCGAGGCCGATCGCCAGTTCCTTTTCCTTCGTGCTCAAGCTCTTCCGTTCCTTTCCTGCGTCTACCAGCGGTAGTGCGCGAAGGCCTTGTTCGCCTGCGCCATCCGGTAGACGTCGTCCTTGCGCTTGAACGCCCCACCCTGCTGGTTCAGGGCGTCCAGAATCTCGTTTGCCAGCTTCACCGACATGCCCTTCTCGCGGCGCTCGCGCGCGTACGTGACGAGCCAGCGCACGGCGAGCGTGCGGGCCCGGCGCTGCGGCACCTCGACCGGAACCTGGTAGTTCGCGCCGCCGACGCGGCGGCCGCGCACCTCGAGGACCGGCGTCACCGTCTTCACCGCCTGCTCGAGCACCTCGACCGGCGGCCGGCCGGTCTTCGTGCCGACCTGCTCGAGCGCGTCGTAGACGATCTGCTCCGCGATCGACTTCTTGCCGTCGAGCATGACCTTGTTGATCACCTGCGTGACGAGGGTCGAGCTGTAGACGCCGTCGGCCTCGGGTGTCCGCGCCTGGATCTCCGCGCGCCTCGGCATTACGACGCGCCCTTCTTCGCGCCGTACTTCGAGCGCGCCTGCTTGCGGTCGGCGACGCCGCCCGTGTCGAGCGCAGCCCGGATGATCTTGTAGCGGAAGCCCGGCAGATCCTTGACGCGGCCGCCGCGGACGAGCACGACCGAGTGCTCCTGGAGGTTGTGCCCCTCGCCCGGGATGTAGGCGCCGATCTCCATCGCGTTCGTCAGGCGGACGCGGGCCACCTTCCGGAGGGCCGAGTTCGGCTTCTTCGGCGTCGTCGTGTAGACGCGCGTGCAGACGCCCCGCTTCTGCGGCGATCCCGCGAGCGCAGGCGTCTTGTTCTTCGACACCGGCGGCTTGCGGCCCTTGCGCACGAGTTGGTTGACGGTCGGCATGCGGTCTTTCTCGTTCCTCTCTGCTCGTAAAAAGACGGCTGGCTGGGACGGAAGTCCCTGCCAACCGGCCCGCGGCATGGTAGCGGAGCCGATATGGCCCGTCAAACCGCACCGTTGAGCGGAAAACCGTCCGGTCGACGCATAGCTTTACGCCGTGTCGGGGACCATACTCCGACGAACTTGGGGAGCGTTCTGCGGTGACGAACCTGCTGATCGTCGTATCAGCGGCCCTCGGCGGGCTGGTCGTGATCCTGCTCGCGATGCTGTCGGCCGCCGGCAGGCGGTCCGGGCGCCGCGCGGACGAGCGGGTCGGCGCCGTCGTCCAGACGCTCGAGAAGCGGATGGACGAGCTCGCGGGCGAGCTCGCCGGCGCGGTCGAGCGGGCCGAGGAGGAGGGCCGCCGCTCGCGCTACCTGGGCGAGATCGCCGGCTCGATCGACATGGACGAGGTGCTCGCGCGCACCCTCGAGGCGGGCACGCGGCTGGACGGGATCGCGGCCGCCCTGATCCGGGTCGAGAACGCGGAAGGCATCCCGACGGTGGCGGCGCACGGCCTCTCGGCCGACGGCGCCGAGGCGATCGCCGGGCCGCCCGACGGCTCGCCGGCGCGGGCGATCGAGGTGACCTATCACTATCCGGAGGGGAACCCCGAGTCGCTGATCACGGGCGGCCTCGCGGTTCCCCTGCAGCAGAACGGCTCCCGGCTCGGCTACCTCGCGGTCTACACGCGGGAGCGCGGCCGGCGCTTCGCCGACGACGACGTGCGCCGGCTCGAGGAGCTCTCGGAGCGCGCGACGCCCGCGATCGAGAATGCCCGGCGCTTCCGCGAGGCGCGCCAGCTCGCCGACCTCGACGCGCTCACCGGCCTGCACAACCGGCGCTACTTCCACGAGACGCTCGCGCGCGAGTGCGCGCGCGCCCACCGCTACAACCGCCGCCTCGGGCTGATCGTCTTCGACCTCGACGACTTCAAGGAGGTGAACGACCAGGTCGGGCACCTCGGCGGCGACGCCGTGCTCGCCGAGGCGGCCGAGCGCATCCGCGAGGTGATCCGCTCCGCCGACGTCCCGTGCCGCGTCGGCGGCGACGAGTTCGCCGTCGTCCTTCCCGAGGCCGGCATCGAGCAGGCCGAGCAGCTCTTCGGCCGGCTGCAGGCCGCGATCTCGGGGCGGCCGATCGGGCAGGCGGGCCGCCTGCACATCTCCGCCGGCGTCGCGGAGCTGAAGCCGGAGGACGACTCGATCACGTTCTTCGAGCGCGCCGACGACGCGCTCTACCGCGCGAAGGACGCCGGCAAGGCGCAGAGCGTCACCGCCGACGGGCACGCGACGACCGCGTAGCTCGTCCCGGGCTCTTGCGCTGCCCGGCGGCTAGCCGCGCGACGCGAGCGCCGCCGCGAGCCCGGGGTGCGCCTTCGCGAAGGCGGCCCAGCTCGAGCCGTGCCCGCGGAGATACCGCGCGAACGCGGCCTTCGTCTTGAAGACGTGCCCGGCCCAGCGGAGTCCGCCCGCCCGCACCGTCGCCGCGGTCTGCGTGCGCGTCTGCGTCGGCGGCGTGAACGTGCCCGCCGGCGGCAACGCGAGGTAGCTCTGCCCGGCGTTCACGGAGACCGTCGTGTTCTTCGTCTCGTCGAGCACGGAGACGATGCCCTGCTCGACCTGCGTGAGCGTGCCGTCGCACTCGTCCTGGACGAGCCAGATCGTGCCGCGCACCGTGGCGACGCTGAAGCGCCCGGCCATCGAGAAGCTGCCCTTGCCGGAGCCCCAGAGATGCTGGATCGGCTTCTTGCTCGCGGCCGCCGCCTTGCGCGAGGACGTGCACGCCGAGAAGTCGCCGCCGAGCAGCGTCAGCAGCGTTCCCTGACCCGGGTCGATGCGGAAGCGCGCGAGCAGCGGCGGCGAGCTCGGCGGCGCGAGCGTGCCGTCGGGGAGGATCTGGCTCGACGCGAGCGTGAGGAAGCTCCCGTCGACGGAGGTGATCGTGAGCGCGCCGTTCGTGACGTCGACGGTGTCGCCGAGCTTCACGACGATCACCTGGTCGGGCGACACCGCCGCGCCGTTGACGAGCACCGTGCCGACCGCCAGCGCGTTGTAGGTGCCCGGGGCCGTCGGGGGAGGCGGCGGCGGCGCGATCTGATTCGAGCCGAGCAGCGTCGTCGTCGCGCTGGCGTGATTCGAGCTCTCGTCCGGGTCGTAGTCGCTCTCGACGGTCGACGTCACGCTCAGCGCGCCCGCGGTCGCGCTCGAGAGCACCGTGGTGATCGTCGCCGTCTGCCCCGCGGTGAGGGTGCCGACGTAGCACGTCGCAACCGTCCCGCCGACACACGGGCTGCCCGTCGACGACGAGACCGAGCCGAGCGTCGCACCGGCGGGCACGGGCGTCCGGACGATGACGCCGGTTGCCGTGTCCGGCCCCTTGTCGGTCACCCTGGTGGTGAACGCGACCGGCGAGCCCGGCGCCGCCGCGGTCGGTGCGCTCTCGCTCACGACGACGTCGGCCTTCGGCGGCGCGGCGGGCGCCGTGTTCGTCGGCGGATTGACGACCGTCGTCCCCGGCAGCGTTGCGCAGGACGGATCGAACGCGCCGGTCCACGTGACCTTCACGGTCACAGACGTCGGCGTGTTGCCGGCACCGTTCAACGTGACGAGGAACTGCGGCAGACCGCTTTGCGTCGCGAGGTCGAGGCCCGTGAGGCTCGCGGTGCCCGTGTCGTCGAGCGGACGAGGGTCGGCGCCGGGAATCTGCACGTTGCTCGCGTCGACGAACGCGACGTTTCCGTCCTTGTACGCGCTCCGGTCCGGCGAGACCACCTGGAGCGAGGTCCACGAGCCGGGGGTACAGAGCTGCGTGTTCACGACGAAGGACGATGCGAGGACGCGGATGGCGCCCTGGCCGCACATGCCGCCCGTGAAGGCGTCGAAGTTCTGGATCTGACCGTCGCCGAGCTCTCCGAGACCGCCGTCCGAGTTCACCCAGAGACAGGACGGTCGTTGCGGATCGACGTTGACCGTGTAGAGCAGCTCGAGATTCGAGACTGGATGGGGGAAGCTCTGGCACGACGCGCCGAGGTTGTAGTCGTAGCAGTCGACCGAGGTCGTATCTCCGTTCGGGACGTACACACGCGGACCCAGGACGACGGCCGGACCGTTCCAGCCCGACGTCGCGCCGACCGCGTCGGTCATCCCGCTCGGGGTCGCGACGCTATTCCCTGAGAGGTCGTAGCACGGGTCGCTCTCGCTCGGGAGGCAGAAGCCCTGGATCGCCCCGGATCCCGTCAGCAGCGGGAACGGTGCGCCGAAGCTCGACGGCGTGTAGGGGACGTTGCCGGTCACCGGCCACGAGCCGGAGCACGCTGCCAGCGTCGATCCGTCGAAGCAGCCGAGCGTGGTGCGGCCCGAGATGCTCGCGGGAACGATCACGTGGCTCCCGATCGCAGCGATCGCGTAGGCAGGGAAGTTGCCGCCCTGGACGGTTCCCTCCGCGCCGAGCGCGAAGTCGATCGTGAAGGGCTCGCCGGCGCACGCTGCGCCGGTCGAGAGGTCGAAGCACAGGAGCTTGTTCTGCGCCCCCGGTCCGACGACGCTGCCGCCGACCTCGTCGAAGGCGAACCAGCGCGATCCGACCTGGACGGCGTCGGTGATGCCGCTGTTCGTGTCTCCGCCGACCGCCTCGCCCGGTCCCGTGAGCGCCGTGAAGCCGCAGAACGGGTCGTTCGACGAGTTCGCGTTCGCGGTGTCGATGCAGACCACGCCGCCGGTGGCGTCGGAGTTGCGTGTCGCGTACACGTAGAGATGACCGGTGTTCTGGTCGAGCGAAAGGCTCGGCTGGCCGGAGGTCGAGAAGCCGACGCCGGTGGGGTCGGTGATCTGCTTCGGATCGGCGTCCCAGCAGTTCGAGGCGTCGGCCTGGAGGTGACAGGCGACCTGCAGCTCCGTCTGGTGGTGGAACACGTTGTAGACGGCCTGCGGGGTCATCGCGACGGCCCAGCCGTCGCCGCCGCCGGGAGCGGTGAACGAGGAGGGGGGCGGCACCGGGATCGACTCGGTCGCCGTGTAGGTGACGGGCGTCGTGTCCGCCCCGGCCGTTCCCGCGAAGGGGACCAGCACGAGGCCGCCCACGATCAGCGTGAGCAAGACGATGCCGCGAATCGGCGCCTGCGGGCCGCAGCGTTTCCGCACGTGCGGAGCCTGGCACGGAGACGAACGTGTTACAACCGGGACGAAGGGCTAGTTCGTCAGCCCAGGCGGAGGAACGGCAGGTACTGCGTCAAGTCGATCGCGCCGGGCTGCGGCAGGTCGTCCTGCGCGCACGTCGCGTTGTCGAGCGCGCCCCGCTGGCGGAGCACGGTCCAGTGCTCGAACGCGGCGCCCTGGGCGAAGCTCCGCAGCGCTGCTCGGATCGCCGGCGTCGCCTTGCCGAGCGCCACCGCGCCGAGCTCGGTCTCGTCCGCGAGCGGCTTCACCCGGTAGGAGCCGGTGCTCGTCTGCACGACGGACGGCTTCGTCAGCGTGAAGACGCGGTCGGGCGCGACCTCCGAGATCGCAAAGCCCTTCGCCTGCGCGCCGAGCCACGGCGGGCTCGGTTTCGCCTGGACGAGCCGGACGGGGAGATCGGGATACGACTGGTAGAAGGTCTGGATCTGGTCCTCGGTCGGCGTGCCGCCGGGGAGCGTCGACGCAACGCGCGCGCGCCGAAGCTCGTCGCCGAGGATGCCGCGCGCCATCGACACGTTCGCGTGCGCCTGCGCGAGCGCGGCGACGTAGGCGGACCGCGAGCCGCCGAAGCTCTGCTCGATCACCGCCCGCTCGGCGGCGAGCACGTCCTTCGTCGAGACCGGTGTGAGCGTGCTCTCGACGAGCCGTTCGAACGCAGCGCTGTACGCGGTCTCGCGATCGCCCGTCAGGGCCTGCAGCTGCGAGATCGACGCGTCGGTCAGCCGCCGCGTTCCGACGAGGCACTGTGCGCCCTCGGGCAGGATGCTCAGCTGCCCATCCGTGAGCGACGCGTCGAAGCCCGGTCCGAGCTGCTTCGGCGCGTCGCAGAGCGACGGCGACCGTGCCCACAGCCAGACGCACATCGCATGGCCCTTGTTCGGATCCTGCTCCGGAACGGTCCAGCGCGCCCACCCCCAGGACCACACCGACGCGATGCCCGTCTCGGCCGCGACCTGCTTCAACGCGAGTGCCTGCCACTTCGCCACCTGCATCCAGGCCGACGCCGGCTCGAGCCCGTTCCGGCCGCCGAAGCCCTTCGTCGTCGCGAAGCTCACCATCAGGCCGATCTTGTTCGGCGGGATGCCGATGGCGGTCAGGTTCGAGACGGCCGCGCGGTAGTCGTCGCGGAGCGTGCGGTTGCCGAGCACCGGCCCCTGCTTCCACGTCGCAGTCGCCGGGACGTAGATCTCGCGGACGATCTCCGCGACCGACGAGAGCTGCTGCCACCACGCGAGCGCGTCGCCGCCCGCATACGCCGCCGCCGGGATCAGCAGCACCGGCTTCGCGCCGAGCGCCGCGATGTCCTGGATGAACGTCAGCACGTTCGCGCGGTACTGCGCATACGTGTCCGACCACGGCGTGACAAGACCGGGTCCGCCGAGCTCGTTGAACACGATCACCGGCGTCGAGCAGGCCATCTGCGCGGACGCCGCCGTGTAGAGGCTCTGGGCGCGCGCCTGCATCGTCGACGGATCCTTCGGCGCGGTCGACGTGCCGACGCGGTTCTTGAAGTCGATGTCGAAGTAGACCGTGTCGGCGCCGAGCGAGCGGAGCGTCGCGGGGAACGTGCCGGTGCTGACGCCCGCGACGATGCCCGGCTTCCCGAGCAGCGGCTGCAGATAGATGTTGCCGTAGTCGAACCAGATCGGCTGCGTCGTCGGCAGCCCGCACAGCCCCGCGTACGGCGCGGGCTTCGCGGTGCGCGGCGACGCGCCGGCGGCCGAGCCGACGACGACGAGCGCGACGCAGGCAAAGAGAGCGAGCGACCTCACGACGACCCCATCAGATAGCAAAGGGGCCGGGCGACCGCCCGGCCCCTTTGACGAGCGTCTAACCGTTGCCTACGAGTCCGAGTCGAGGGGCGAGTCGACCTCGGGGATCTCCTCGGCCTCGATCGCGTCGCGCGGCTCGCCGTCGGCGCTGCCGCCGTCGCCGTCGGAGAACTCCGGCACGCCGCCGAAGTCCAGGCCGAGCCCGGCGAGGCCGCCGTCGCCGTCGCCCTCGATCTCCTCGAGCGCGGCGAGCAGCTGCTCCTCGGTCTGCGGCCGCTGATAGGCGGTCACCGGCACCTTGTCCGACGGGCGGATCTCGATCTGCCGGTAGCGCTTCAGGCCCGTCGCCGCCGGGATCAGCTTCCCGATGATGACGTTCTCCTTCAGGCCCAGCAGCCGGTCGATCTTGCCCTCGATCGCGGCGTCCGTCAGCACCTTCGTCGTCTCCTGGAACGACGCGGCCGAGAGGAAGGACTCGGTGGCGAGCGACGCCTTCGTGATCCCGAGGATCAGCGGCTCCGACGTCGCCTGGTCCTTGCCCTTCTCCTTGCGCACCCGCGCGTTCTCGCGGTCGAGCACGAGCTTGTCGACGAGCTGGCCCGGCAGCAGGTCGGTGCCGCCCGCGTTCTCGACGCGCACCTTCTTCAGCATCTGCCGGACGATCAGCTCGATGTGCTTGTCGTGGATCTCGACGCCCTGCGACTTGTAGACCTTCTGCACCTCGCCGACGAGATACAGCTCCGTCGCCGTGTAGCCCTTCAGGCGCAGCAGGTCGGCCGGCGAGATCGAGCCCTCGGTGAGCGCGTCGCCCGCCTCGACCTGCTGGCCGTGCGAGACCAGGAGCCGCGTCCGGCGCGGGACGAGGTACGACTTGTCGTCGTCCTCGTTGCCGCTCGCGGCGACGACCGTGATCTTCAGCTGGCGCTCGGTCTCCTCGATCGCGACCGTCCCGTCGATCTCCGCGAGCTCCGCCGCACCCTTCGGGTTGCGGGCCTCGAAGATCTCGACGACGCGCGGCAGGCCGTGCGTGATGTCCGCGCCGGCGACACCGCCGGTGTGGAACGTCCGCATGGTCAGCTGCGTGCCCGGCTCGCCGATCGACTGCGCGGCGATGATGCCCACCGCGTCGCCGATCTCCGACATCTCGCCGGTCGCGAGGAAGGTGCCGTAGCACGCCTGGCAGACGCCCGTCTCCGCGCGGCACTTGAGCACCGAGCGGACCGGCATCACGAAGTCCTCGGCGTACTCGCCGAGCTCCTCGAGCATCTCGCGCAGGCGCGGCATCGTGATCTCCTCGCCCTTCTCGGCGACGAGCGTCTTCGACGGCCGGCCGCTCGCGAGCGGCTTGTAGACGTCCTCGGCGACGATGCGCCCGGTGACGCTCTTGTTCAGGCCGTCCGGCAGGTAGAGCGGCAGCTCGACGTAGTCCTTCGTCTTGCAGTCGAGCTCGCGGATGATCACGTCCTGCGAGACGTCGACGAGACGCCGCGTC
>Ga0070741_10021295_pt1 | contig 10101 bp, 10 predicted proteins | sample Coa_R1_4_FD_66440 | JGI IMG/M metagenome (GOLD analysis project Ga0070741, IMG submission 66440) | Surface soil microbial communities from Centralia Pennsylvania, which are recovering from an underground coalmine fire - Coalmine... | ecosystem: Environmental > Terrestrial > Soil > Unclassified ...
TCCCGCGATACCGCCGCTCACCGGCGCGTCCACGGCCGTGATTCCCTTCGCCGCGAGCCCTTCCGCGATGCGCTTGGCATAGGTCGAGCCGGTGGTCGATACGTCCACAAAGATCTTGACGCGCGAGCCTTCGCTGATTCCCTTCGCACCGAGCGCGACTCCCAACACGATCGGCGGAGTCGGCAAACTGACGAGCACGATCTCGGCAGCCGACGCTACAACCGCCGGAGAGTCCGCGCGTTTCGCACCCAGTTTTTCCAACTCGCGCACCGCGTCCTCGTTCGTGTCGAAGATCGTGAGCGCGTACCCGGCCTCGATCAAACGGCGGCACATTCGTCCGCCCATGCGTCCTACGCCTACAAATCCGATTCCCCGTTCATTCATAATGTTTTCTCATCTTATCCCAGATTTCCGTTATGCTTGTGTCGATGCGCCGCCTCGTCCTCGCTTTTGTTCTTTCTAGCGCCGCGGCGGCCCAGGAACATCCAATCGTGCTGCGGGCCGCGCGGCTATTTGATGGCAAGTCGGACAGGCTGACGACGCCGGGCGTATTAGTCGTCTCACGCGGTAAAATCCTGGCCGTGGGCGCCTCTGCCCCAAGGCCGGCCGGCGCCGAAACCATCGATCTCGGTGATGCTACTTTGCTACCCGGCTTCATCGATGCGCATACGCACCTGACCTATCCATATCAGGCCGATTACCGCCAGGGCATCGTCGAGAACGCGCAGAAGACCATCGCCGAGCGGACGCTCGATGCAACTGAGAATCTGCGCAAGACCCTGATGGCCGGATTTACGACGGTCCGCGATGTCGGTTCATCCGATTTCATCGATGTCGGGTTGCGGAACGCGGTTGCCAACGGCAAGATCGTTGGTCCGCGCATGCTGGTCTCCGTTCACGCCCTAGGCGCAACCGGCGGCCACTGCGACCCCGGGGAAGGCTTCCATTTTGGATTCATGAAGGAGGGCGGAATCGACCAGGGCGTCATCAATTCACCCGACGAGGCGCGGCTCGCGGTGCGCTTCAATCACAAATATGGCGCCGACGTGATCAAAGTCTGTGCCACGGGTGGCGTGCTCTCGCTCACCGATGATGTCGATACCCCGCAGCTTACGCAAGCCGAGCTGGACGCCTTGATCGACGAGGCGCACGCGCTCCGCCGCAAAACCGCTGCGCATGCGCACGGCGCAACAGGCGCCAAGCGCGCCATCCGGGCGGGCATCGATTCCATCGAACATGGCTCGTTCCTTGATGATGAGGCTCTTCGCATGATGAAGGAACGCGGCACATTTTTCGTGCCGACCCTGATTGCCGGCTGGTGGATCGTGCAGCAGGTAGACCAGGGCAAGCTGCTGCTCACTCCCGAGGTCGTGGCCAAAGCCAGGCTGGCCGCCGAATCCGTGAGCCAGGTGTTCCGCAAGGCCGTCGACATGGGCGTCCGCATCGGATTGGGCACCGATGCCGCCGTCTATCCGCACGGCATGAACGCGATTGAATTTCAGCTCATGGTCGAGCGTGGGATGAAGCCGATCGACGCCCTGAAGACAGGGATGTCCGCCGATGCCGACCTGCTCGGCATGGCCGACCGCATTGGTACTCTGGAGGTCGGCAAATTCGCCGACGTCGTGGCGGTTCCCGGCGATCCCACCCAGGACATCAAGCAGACCTCGAATGTGAAGTTCGTCATGAAGGGCGGCCAGATCTATCGCCGGAATTAATCCGCGCCACCCGTGAAACCATTGGCCTTGCCGGCACGCCATACTGAAGACATGCGAATGGCGTTCATTGCGGCCCTGCTAGCCGCGGCTCCGCTGTACGGGCAGATTGGCCTTGCGGGCGTATGGGCCGACCGCATCACCGAGGATTCGTACGAGCGCTCGGGCGGCCCGCCGCTCGGGGATTATCAAGGTATCCCGCTCAACGATGCCGGCCGCATGAAGGCCGACAGTCACGACCACTCCGAGTGGAGCCTCCCGGAATTTCAGTGCCGGCCGCATCCGGCTCCCTATCAGTGGCGCGCCCTCGGCGCGGTTCGAATCTCCGAAGACATCGACCCGGTCTCGCGTGAGCTGCGCTCCTACCATCTCGAATATCTGCGCTCGATGGATCGCTGGATCTATATGGACGGCCGTCCCCACCCCCCGGAATGGGCCCCGCATAGCTGGTCGGGTTTCTCCACCGGGAAGTGGCAAGGCAACATGCTGGTGGTCACCACCACCCACATCAAGGGGGCGTACCTGCGACGCAACGGCGCCAGCTTCAGCGACAAATCCACCATGGAGGAGTACATCACGCGTCACGGGAATTACTTGGAAGTGACCATGATCCTCACCGACCCGGTGTGGCTGGAAGAGCCGTTCATTCAGACTACGCATTACGAGCTCGACCCGCATACCACGCTCTCGTATTACCCATGCACCGTGAGCGAAGAGAATATCTCGACGAAAGTTCCACATTTTCTGCCCGGCAAAAATCCGAATCTGATGGCCGATGACATTCCGGCTGCGGCGGCTCGCGGTGGTTCCGAAACCATATACCCCGAATACCGCTCGGAGTTGACGGGCGTGGTCGCGAAGGTGAATGTGCCGTCCAGCCCGATTCACGAGCCCGCGCCTCCCAAGCCCGACGGCGAGATTCACATCTTGCCGGTACAGGGCAACATTTATATGCTGGTCGGCGACGGCGGCAATGTGGCCGTTTCGATCGGCCCGGACGGCGTTCTGCTGGTCGATGCGGGCCGTACCGAGATGAGCGACAAGCTGCTTTCGACGGTCCTGCAACTGGAAACGCAAGTGACTGCCGCACCGGCGCCGAACAAGTGCGTGGGCCTGCATTGTTCGTCCAACCCATTTGGCTGGACCAGCCCGGGAATGAACGCGATCATCTCCTCGCCCGCGCCGCCGAAACCGATCCGATACATCATCGATACCAGCGTGGATCCGGACCACACTGGCGGCAACCTCAAGCTTTCCCAGCTTCCGCCCAATGACAAAATCGTCGGCGTGACGTTCCCGCCGGTAGGCGTCGCGCCCTCGGCCACCGTGATTGCTTTCGAGACGATCCTCGACCGCATGACGGAAGCGAAAGCGCCGTCGGATGCTCTGCCCACCGAGACTTACCACGTGAATTCCTACAAGCTCAGCGAATTCTTCAACGGCGAAGGGATCAAGGTCTATCACGAGCCTGCCGCGCACACCGATGGCGACAGCATCGTCTATTTCCGCTACTCCGACGTGATCGCCGCCGGCGACATCCTCCGCACCGACAGCTACCCGGTCATCGAGCTTGACAAGGGCGGCAGCATCAACGGCGTGCTCGAGGCGTTGAACAACATGCTCGATATGATGATTCCCGAGTTCCGCTCGCAAGGCGGCACGTGGGTGATTCCGGGACACGGCCGCCTGTGAGATATCGGCGACGTCGCCAACTATCGCAACATGGTGGCGATCATTCGTGACCGCATCGAGGACATGATCCAGCACGGCATGACACTGGCCCAGGTGAAGGCCGCCAAACCAACGATGGACTATGATGGTTTGTACGGGTCGACCACGGGTCCCTGGACTACCGATATGTTCGTCGAAGCGGTGTACCGGAGCCTAAGCCAAAAGAAATAGGAGCGAACATGAAATTCAAATTACTGGCTATTGCCGGAGCGCTGTTTCTTGCGATGGCCGCGTCCGCCCATCACTCCCTGGCGGCGACGTACCTGGATAAGGAAGTCAAGCTCGAAGGCAAGATTCTCGACCTGCTGCTGCGGAACCCGCACTCCTTTTTGCAAATCGAAGCTCCCGACGAGAACGGGGTCGTGCAGCGCTGGTCGCTCGAGTGGCGCAGCTCCGGCCAACTCGGACAGGCAGGCATCAAGCGCGACACGCTGAAAGTGGGCGACGAAATCACCATCACGATGAACCCGTCGCGCACGCCCGGCGACCATCGTGGCGCGCTGAAGACCCTGCACCGCAAGTCAGACGGATTCGGATGGGGCACAAATCCCGGTGAAACGATCGAGTAGCTTTCTTCTGATCGCGCTGTCGCTGGTGGCGTCAGCCCCAGCCCAACCTCCGCCAGGAGCTGGACGTGGAGGGCGAGGGGGCCGGGGCGGCCCGCCGCAAAGTCCCAAGGCCGCAGCGCCCATCGACCTCACCGGCTACTGGGTTTCGGTCGTCACCGAAGACTGGCGCTACCGTATGGTGACGCCTCCGAAAGGCAAGTTCGGAGGCATCCCGCTGAATGCCGAAGGCCGCCGTGCTATCGAGGCCTGGGATCCTGACAAAGATCAAGCCGCGGGGCAGCAATGCAGATCCTACGGCGCCGCCGCGATCATGCGCGTTCCTGGCCGTCTGCACATCACCTGGGACAACGACACCACTCTCAAAATCGAAGCCGATGCCGGCACGCAGACGCGCCTGTTTCACTTCGGCACTCAGGTGGCGGGTGACTTCGCCCCGAGCTGGCAAGGTTTTTCGGCGGCCGAATGGGAGCCTGCAACCGCCGGCCGCGGCCAGCCGCGCAACGGCGATCTCAAGGTCGAGACCACTCACATGCTCCCAGGCTATCTCCGCAAGAACGGCGTCCCCTATAGCGCCAATGCGGCCCTGACCGAATACTACGACCGCATCAAAGCCGAGGACGGCGATGATTGGCTGGTGGTCATGACCGAAGTGCGCGACCCGCAGTATCTCGCCATGCCGTTCGTCACTACTAGCCATTTCAAGAAGCTGCCCGACGCCAAAGGCTGGGACCCGCAGCCCTGCTCAGCGAAATAGCCGACACTACCGCATCGCGCGATACACCGTCGCGTGCGCGTCGCCGTACTCACGCCGAAGCAGCGGATCCCGCTCCGCCGCACGCCATAGAAGCCCTGCCCGGCGTTCGCGATAAAAATCCGAGTCCGTCACGAGCAGGTAATCCAGCGCGTGCTCGCGCGCCGTCTGCGGCACCGCGAGGATGAACTGGTCCGCCTCGCGCTCGGCGTCTCCTGAATAAACACGGCTCGATGGCATTGGCATTCCCAACGCCCGACGCCCCGTGTACAGGTACGCAACCGGATCATCATACGCATTCACCGTCGCTTCCGGCGGCGTTTGCGTCTTGATCCACTCATATGTGGGCCGGTGCGCTTCCAGATCGCGCCGGCAGGTCTCATACACCGCAGGAAGAAATACCGAGTATCCCGCCGCATAGCTGGTTGCGATCAGCGCGGCCGCGCCTGACAGCGCCGCGCCGGCTCCCATCGCGATCGCGCGATCGGCCATCCGGCCCCGCTCCCACGTCCTTCGCACCGCCGCGCCAAAGTTCTTCACCTCGGTCCAGAATCCCATCAGCACCAGCGGATACAACGGCAGGCAGAGCCTCTCGTCGGCCGTGAAAAAATAGACAAGCAGCAACAGTGCCATGCCGAGCGCCGCGGCCGGATACTGCACACGTCCGGTCCTCCATACCAACCGCACGGCTCCCGCGATTGCACCAACTCCGAGGATTCGCTCCAGATGGATATTTTGCACGGTTGCCACATCGAACAACAGCAGCTTGCCGAAACCGCGCAGCAGCGCGTCCGCGTTGTACCAGAGCACCTGCCCCAGATTGTCGAGCCGCACCGTCGCCTGCTGCATCGCAAAGTAATTCGTGTAATACAAAAATGCGGGATCGCGCGAATCCAGCATGTGAGTGAAAGCCCACAGTTGCCACCCGGCTACTGCCGGCAGCACCCCCGCCAAAAACCAGAGCCCTCGCCCGATCTGCCCGCGCCATGCGCAACACACCGGCACCGTGATCACGATCGGCAACGCCGCGCTGCGCGTCAGGTACGCGGCCCCGCCGAGCAACCCGGCCGCGAGCATCAGCCAGACTCCGGCCTCGCGCTCCATCGCCTTCTCCGCCAGCAGCAGACATCCCAAGAACAGCGTTAGAAACGGCAGGTCCGATAGAATCGACGTGCTCAGCACCCCCACCATCGGATGCCAGGCCGCCGCTATGGTGAGCAGCCACCCGTCGCGTGCTCCAAATCCGAATTGCCGGAATACCGCGCGCATCGTCAGCAGGCAGACCGGCAGGGAAAGCCATGCCAGCAGCATCGCTAGCTTCAGATTGTCCGGAAAGTCTGGTCCAAACTTCCACACCGGCGTCATCAGCGCAGACACCATCGGAGGATATTTGGTTTGGAACGGGCTGCCGGGCAGGCTTTCGATGCGGTAGCCGAGCCCCTCAGCCAGGCTTTTGGCGCCCACCAGGTACAGTGCATCGTCCTGGTGCAGTCCCAGGTGCGGCATCGCCCGCCACTTCCATGCCAGCCAGCCCGACGGCGCCAGTGCCAACAGGAACAGCAACACCGCCCGGGTTCGTGCTCCCACGATCCCTTGATCGGCGGGTCCGCCCGATTCCTTGAATCTGCTATTGTGCCGCCCAGTACCCCGCGCGCGTTCTCACTTGGAGCTCCGGCCGGCCCCTCACCGTCACCTGAATCGAGTGGAACTGTCCCGGCTCGCCTCCCTTCGGCTCAAAGCTGAGGACATACTGCCGATGCACTTCTTCGCCCACCAGTTGGATCGCCTGCTCGAGCGCATTCTTCTTCAGGAAATTGAGTGTGCGCCCGCCGGTTGTTTTTGCGAAAAGATCCGAAAGGTCCGGCCGCCGCAGCCGGGCCAGTTCGCCGATCGCGTAAATCCAGCCGCCCGGGCCCAGGTCGGGCGGAACCGGCGTATCGTCGGGCGGCGGACACATCGCGCACGCCTGCCTCTTGATCCGCCCCGCCTCCGGTTTCAAGTCCTCCGCCGTTTTCGGTTTGACCGTGAACGGCTGCAAAAATGGCGAATACGTCAACCAGTAAACCGCGGCATTCAGCCGTTGCGCGCGCTCGACCACGTCCGGCAGCTTCGCCTCGGTCGAACGGTCGCGCTTCTCCGCAATCATGAGGATGATCCGCCGCCGCCCTGGCGGCCGTCCTTCCAGCATTACCAGCGCCCGCTCGAGCGCATCCAGCATGCGTGCGCCGTCTCCTTCTTTGCGTAGCGTCCGCAGGGCGTGAATCACCGGATCCGGATCGCTCGTGAAATTCTGATGGACTTTGACTTCATCGCTGAACGAGATCACAGCAGTTTCCCCGCGATCCGCCGCCACCACTTCGGTAAACAGGATTCCGCTGCCGCCCAGTTTGTCGAGAACCGCTCCTGCATTCGCGCTCGTCTGCACCGCGACCACCAGCGAGATCGGATACGCCATCCAATCCATCTGTACCGTCTGCGGCACACTGTTGTCGTAGAGAATCAGGTCGTCAGGCGTCAACCCGTCGACGAAGCGCCCTTTGGCATCGGTCACCGTCGTGGGTGCGACCACCAGCGGAACCGTGCTTTTGAATTGCGCCCGCCCGCTGCAAAGCAGCAGCAGAACGGCCGCGGCAGCGCGCATCGCGAAGAAGCGAAGCACCTCTTGGGCCAAGCCGAGTCCGCGCCTCAGCCTGCGCCAAAGCCCTGTAAAATCTCCGCCCGTTTGTGTCGGGAGTCCCAACCGGCGCCGGAAAAACGATATAAAGAAATAGCCAATATGCCTGATCCAATCAATGCCCCTCCGTCTGGGGAAAAAGGATTGAGTCCGGAACTCCGGGCTTCCATGCTGCAGACCCTCGCCGATACCATCAGTGACTATGCCATCATCTTCCTTGATCCCAACGGGAACGTGACAACGTGGAACAAAGCCGCCGAACGCCTCAAAGGATGGACTGCTGAAGAAATCATTGGCCAGCACTTTTCCAAATTCTATCCGCCGGAGGATGTGGCCAAGGGCAAGACCGAATTGGAGCTCAAGACCGCCGCGCGTGACGGCCGCTTCGAAGACGAAGGTTGGCGCATTCGCAAAGACGGCAAACGTTTCTGGGCGAATGTGATCCTCACCGCCCTCCGCGATAAGAATGGGAACCTGCTCGGCTACGGGAAAGTGACTCGCGACCTCTCAGAGCGCCGCCGGACCGAAGAACAAATTCATAAGCAGGCCCAGGAGATCTTCGAGATGGCGGTGGTCCCTGTCGTCCAGGTCTGGGAAGGCGTGATCCTTGTGCCGCTAATCGGTACGCTCGACAGCCAGCGCACTCAGCAACTGATGGAACGGCTGCTGAATAAAGTGACCGAAACCAGTTCGCCGGTGGCCCTGCTCGATATTACCGGCGTGCCGGCGATCGACTCGCAGACCGCCCAGCACCTCATCGAAACCGTCTCCGCCGTGCGGCTGCTCGGCGCGGAAGTCATCCTCACCGGTGTCCGCCCATCCATCGCGCAGACGCTGGTCCACCTCGGCATCGATCTTTCCAACGTCATTACCCGCGCGTCGCTCGCCGCAGGACTGCGCATGGCGTTGAACATCCTACACTTGAATGTAGTGTCCCACGACTCCACCCGGTAGCCGGTGAGCCTATGAACCATGCTGCTATTTCGGTGATCAAGGTGAAAGACACGCTGATGGTCACTATGCCGTCCGACCCGGATGATTCCACCATCGCCGCCCTCCAGGAACGGGTCCTCGAGTCGATGGAGCGCCACGCCGCCAAGGGCCTGATCCTCGATATCTCGGCTGTCGAAACCCTCGATTCCTACTTTGCACGCACCGTCACCGAGACCGCCCAGATGGTCCTGCTGATGGGCGGCCGCACCATCATCGTGGGGATGCGTCCCGCGGTGGCCATGACCGCGACTCAGATGGGCCTCAAGCTTAACCGAATCGAAACCGCGCTCTCAGTCGATCGCGCCCTCGAAATCGTGGACACACCCCCGAAGCCATCAGGAAATCATCGCCAATGATCCCCGTCCCTTCTTCAGGCGAGCTTGCCATCCGCGCCGAGAACGATATTGTCGTCGCGCGCCGCGCCGTTCGCGACGCTGCGACTCAGCTTGGCTTCGGCGCGACCGATGTCACCCGCCTGGTCACCGCCGCCTCGGAGTTGGCGCGAAACGTATTCAAATATGCAGGCCGGGGCGTGATGCGCTGGAACAGTATGCAAGCCGAGACCCGGATCGGCCTCGAGCTTCAATTCGTGGACGATGGTCCCGGGATTGCCGATGTCAATCGCGCCATGGAGGAAGGCTATTCCACCGGCGGCGGCCTCGGACTAGGCCTTCCCGGCGCCAGGCGTCTTGTCGACGAGTTGGCCATTCACTCCGCCGTCGGCGAAGGGACCACCGTAACCCTGAAAAAATGGCGCAGGAATTAGCCAGTTCGCAGTCGCCTTCCCCGATCACGCTGCGTGTCGACGGGGCCGCCGATGTCCCGCGCAGCGGCGAGTGTGCCAAGGCGTTCTCTTCTTCACTTGGCTTTCCGCCGGAACACGGCGAGGAGATCGCGTTAGTAGTGTCGGAGCTGGCCACTAACCTGCTTCGGCATGCGAGCGGCGGCTCGATTGCCTTTTCCGCTATTCAGGATGCGGCCCGAACAGGCATTCGGATCGAGTCCGAAGACGCCGGCCCGGGCATCCCGGATATCGAGCAGGCGATGACCGACGGCTACTCCACCGCCGGCGGCCTCGGTCTCGGGTTGGGCACCATTAACCGGTTGATGGACGAACTGGACATCCATTCCGGCCCGCGGGACGGTGTTCATGTGGTTTGCCAGCGCTGGATTCGCCCGCGCGCCGTCGGGATATTTCCGGCTCTGGTCGCTTTCGGCGCCGCCACGCGCTCCCGGCGTTTCTATGAGGAGAACGGCGACACCTTTCTCATCAAACAATGGGACGGCAATGCCCTGGCCGGTGTCATCGATGGTCTCGGCCACGGGCCCTTCGCGCAGCGCGCTTCGCAAACCGCGCGCCACTACATCGAGCAGCATTTCGATCAGCCGTTGGATAACCTGTTCCGCGGCGCCGGCCGCGCCTGCCGCTCCACCCGCGGCGTGGTCATGGCCTTGGCGCGCTTCAATTTCAAAACTCAGAAAGTGACTGTCGCCAGCGTCGGCAACATCGAGATGCGCCTGATCGGCGGCCCCGAGCGGTTCAGTCCCATGGTGCGGCGCGGCATCGTCGGCTTGAATGCGCCCGATCCCGTGTGCACCGAGCATCCGTGGAATTCCGCCTGCCTGCTGATCATGCATTCCGATGGGCTGAGCACTAACTGGGATTGG
>Ga0070741_10021296_pt1 | contig 10101 bp, 10 predicted proteins | sample Coa_R1_4_FD_66440 | JGI IMG/M metagenome (GOLD analysis project Ga0070741, IMG submission 66440) | Surface soil microbial communities from Centralia Pennsylvania, which are recovering from an underground coalmine fire - Coalmine... | ecosystem: Environmental > Terrestrial > Soil > Unclassified ...
GCACGACTACTGCCAGGCCGCCCCGGACCGGCTGAAGGCCGTCGCCATCCTGCCGCTGATGGATCTCGCGGCCTCGGTGCGCGAGCTGGAGCGCGCCGCCGACCTGGGCGTCGTCGGGGCGATGGTCCACACCGAGGTGTCGCGGCAGAACGTGGGCGACGAAGCCTACTGGCCGCTCTACGCCACGGCCCAGCGCCTGAACCTGCCGATCGCCTACCACGCCCACGGGACCGGCTCGCCGGATATGTGGCGCTGGCGCAACTTCCTGGGCTGCCACACCTGGTCGCACGTGCCCGAGCAGCTCATCACCGCCGCCAGCGTCTGTTACGGCGGGGTGCTGGAGAAGTTTCCCGACCTACGAGTCGCGTTCCTGGAGGCAGGCTGTGGCTGGGTACCGTTCTGGATGGAGCACCTCGACGAGGAGTGGGAGAAGCGGCCGTTCGACGCGCCGCTGTGCGTGGACAAGCCGAGCCGCTACCTCGCCAACGGCCGCTGCTGGTTTAGCTGCGAGCCGGAGGAGAAGACCATCCCCTACGTGGCGCAGTGGGTCGGCGAGGACCAGATCATCTACGCCTCGGACTACCCGCACTGGGACGGCGGCTGGCCGCACACGGTCGATACGCTCGTCGAGCGCACCGACCTCTCGGACCAGCTCAAGCGCAAGATCCTCGGCGAGAACGCCCAGCGCTACTACAACCTGAAGACCCCCGTCGGCGCGCGCTGAGCAATACTGCTACGCTGTTCGAGCCGAAGTGCCAGATCCTCGTCTACGCATTCGTCCAGGTAGACCCGAGGAGCAGGCATCAGTCGAGGTCAACCTCGTTCTCGGCAATGTAGCGATCGATCTCGTCGCGATTGGCTGCATAGAACGCAAGGGCTGCCCGCACCGCTTCAGGAGTCAGCATCGGATAGGCGCGGCAGATGCGGGCGACCGTAGGATAATAGCGCGCGGCCACGACAATGGCGCGCACGGGCACCCGAGTGCCCGCCAGCGTGGGCTCACCGTCCAGGATCTGAGGATTGCGCACGACCTGGGCTGTAGTGTGCGAGCGGGCTGTGGACACGGTCGATCTCCCTAGGCGACTCGGGCAGGCGCAACGATCTTACCAGCAGCATAGCGCGCACCGAATCACGCGGCAAACGAGACCGTACAGGGCCAGCACTCGGTTTGCCATGATGCGTCCCCAAGACTCGCTGGGCGGCATGTGGCATGGTGCCCTTCGGTACCCCAATCATCCAGGATGCGCTAAGATCAGCGCCACGAGCGCGACTCGATCAGACAGGGGGGAGTCGATGCGGTGCAGCAGGCGGGTCCGTTGGTGGATGGGTGCCCTGGGCGTGCTGCTCGTGGGCGGGATCTGGCTGGGCGGCTGCGGCGCCCCGGCACGCACGGGTGGTGCCGCGGCCCCCGCGACGGCACCACCCGCGGCCCGCGCCCCGGCCGAGAGCGCGCCCGCCGCGGCCAGCGCGCCGACCAGCGCGCCAGCCGCCGCGCCGTCTGCAGGCGGGGAGCGCGAACAGGCCGCGCCGGCTGCCTTCGACGAGCGGGCCGTTGCCGACTTCTACCGTGGCAAGACGATCCGCATCATCACTGGCTCGGCGCCGGGCGGTACCTACGACACCTACTCGCGCATGCTGGCGCGCCACATGCCGCGCTACCTGCCCGGCAGCCCGACGATGGTTGTCGAGGCCCGGCCGGGCGCCGGCGGCGTGCTCGCGGCCAATACCGTCTACAGCACCGAGCCCAAGGACGGCACCGTCATCGGAACCTTCGGCGAGACGCTCGTGCTGCAGCAGGCCCTCGGTGCGACGGGCGTCCAGTACGACGCCGCGAAGTTCCAGTGGATCGGCAGCGCCGTGAACACGGCGATGGCCTGCGCCGCGCGGACCGACTCCGGCATCACCAGCATGCGCGACGTGCTCGACGGCAAGCCGTTCGTCATCGGTACGATGGCGCCGGGCAGCGCCACCTACGACGTCCCGGCCGTCATCAACGCCGCGCTGGGCCTGAACATGAAGCTCGTGACGGGCTACGACGGCGTGTCGCGCCTGATCCTCGCCACCGAGAGCAAGGAGGTCGACGGCTACTGCGCGAGCTTCATCTCGATGACCACGACGGCCCCGCAGCCCTTCCAGGGAGACCCCCCGATGGCCCGCATCGTCGTCATCATGGGCGACAAGACCTCCGACCACCCCTGGCTAGCCGGCGTACCGGCCGCCGAGACGCTGGCCACGACCGACGAGGCGCGGCAGCTCCTGCGGGCCGCCCAGGCCTCGGCGCAGATCACCAACCCCTACACGGTGGCGCCCGAGGTGCCGCGCGACCGCGTCGAAGCGCTGCGCAAAGCGTTCTGGGAGACGTTCAACGACCCGCAGTTCCTGGCCGAGGCGCAGCAGGTTGGCATGACCTTCTCGCCGAGCAACGGGGAGCAGGTGACGCGCGTCGTCGAGAGCCTACTCGCCACGCCGCCCGCCACCCTGGCGCGGCTGAAGGAGATCATCGTCAAGTAGCGCCGGGCGTCAGTTGGGCGATGAGCTGGCCTCGACCGCCTCGCCGGCCGTCCACAGCGCCGGGCCGAGCGGGAAGCGGGGGTGGAGCCTCGGCAGATCTCGTCGCACTTGCCGTCCCAGACCAGCGCCACCGTCCGCTCCCCCCAGCGCGGCTAGCCCGCGGCACAGGCTCGCGCTCTGCTGATCATGGCAGCCGGCCGGCTCTCGCTATGCCGACGTGACGCCTGCCAGTGGACACACGCTCTTCGAAGCGAGCCCCAGGCTCGCTTCCCGCGCCTGCCGAAATGGGACGCTCTGGGCACGCGGTATAATTCGGCAGCACAGGAGGCATCGGTTCCATGACCGAGTACGCCAAGCCGCTCGATATCCCGACTAGTGGCGTGCTCCGGCAGATCGCTGAGCTGGCCCGACGGACTCGTCAGCCTGTGCCACTCACCCAGGATGGCGAGGTCGTTGCGGTAGTCCAGCCCGCCCCGGCCGCCGCCACCTCGCCGCCAAGCGCCGAGGATGTCTTCGCCGGCTATGATCCCGAGAAGGTACTCGAAGGCCTGCGCGCCAGCGCCGGCGCCTTGACAGGAACCGATCGCGAAGAGCTTCTGGCCGATATCCACGCCCAGCGCGCTCAAGATAGCCAGGGCCGTCCCGAATGCCCCCTGCCCAACCTGATTGACTCAGAAGTTAAGAGGTGAGCTACGATGGCAGAAGAACCAGGACCAGTCAAGGTCACGGCAGATACAACGCTTACTGACGTTCTTGCCCTGGCCCGCAGGAATGCCGTTGTGCTGGACGATAACGGTGTCCGCTACCGTCTGACGCGAGAGACGGAAGATATCTGGACCGACTATGACCCTGTCAAGGTACGAGCTGCGCTTGAGACCTTCGGTGGCTCGTGGAGTGACGTCGATGCTGATGCCATGATTGCAGATATCTACCGCGCTCGGGAAGAGGGATCACGGCCAGTTGATCGGCCGGAATGACGTACCTGGTCGATACTGACTGGATCATCAACGGGCTCAAGGGGCAAGAGCGCGCGCTCACAACGCTGAGCCGTCTCGCTCCCCAAGGCGTAGCCGTCAGCATTGTCACTGCTGCCGAGGTCTACGAAGCGGCTTTTAACACGACCAACCCACAAGCACACCTGCAAAACTCCCGCGGCTTCCTCTCCCCCTTCCGCATCTTGCCACTCACCGATCCTATTGCGGAGATCTTCGCGGAGACCAGAGCCTTCCTTCGGCGCCGTGGGCAACCGCTTCCCGACTTTGATCTACTGATTGCAGCTACAGCTCTCCACCATAAGCTGACACTGATTACATCAAACCTGCGGCATTATGAGCGCATTCCTGACTTGAAGACCTACAGAATCCGTTAACTCTCTTTGTTTTCTTCGACGATCAAAAGTATCATGAGCGTACTGAACCACTCGACATATGCATTGGTCGCGGGAGAAGCCGGCTGCTTCGGAGCACCCACACGATCAGGGCCCAGAGCTGAGGCGCAGGGAGGGAGAGTTGGCGAAGTTCGCATCGTCGGCGGCCGGAGCGCTGGCCGCGCTGCTGCTACTGGCGAGCGCTTGCGCGCCATCCGCCGGACCCACCGGCTCTGCCCCGACGGTCGCCCCGGGCCCCGCGGCCGGGACCCCGGCCGCCGCGTCGCCGCCCGTGGCGGCTAGCGCTGCCGCGACCAGCGCTCCGGCCGCGCTGCCGCCGACCCGCGTGCGGATCGCCACGCAGCCGCTGGCCGCCGACGCCGCGATCGCCATCGCCGAGGCGCGCGGCTACTTCAAGCAGGAGGGCCTGGACACCGAGCTGATCGTCTTCGCCAACTCCTCGGAGATGATCCCCGCGCTCGCCACCGACCAGGTCGACATGACCGGCTTCGGCAGCAACGCCGCGACCTGGAACGCCGCGGCGCGCGGCGTCGGCTTCAAGCTGACGCTGGACAAGGGCAGCTTCCGGCCCGGCGCGGGCTTCTCGGCGCTGGCGATTCGCAAGGACCTCTACGACGCCGGCCGCGGCCACAGCCTGACCGACCTGCGCGGGCTCAACCTGGCGATGACCCCGCCCGGGAAGGCGACGACCAATGGCGCCGCTCTAGGCGCCGCGCTGCGGCGCGTCGGCGTCTCGCTCGACGACCTCACCGTGCAGCCGCTCGGCTTCCCCGACATGGTGCCTGCGCTGGCGAACGGCTCGATCGACGGCGCGATCCTTACCGAGCCGTTTCTCACCCGCGCGCTCCTCCAGGGCTCGGCCGTCAAGGTGATGGGCCAGGACGAGATGTACCCCAACTTCACGGTCGGGGTTGTGGGCTATGCCAACGGCCTGTACGCCAACCGTCCCGCCGCGAAGGCCGTCACCCGCGCCTACATTCGCGCGATCCGCGCCTACCAGGCCGCCCTGGCCGGCCGCACCGGCGACGACGACCGCGCCCAGATCGACGAGATCATCGCCCGCCACACCGGCCTCGACGCGAGCATCGTGCACGAGATGGTGCCGATCGGCTTCAGCCCGAACGGCCTGCCCAACCAGGAGTCGATGCTGTACGTGTACCAGTTCTTCCGCGACCTCGGCCTGATCCCGGAGCCCGTCCCCGAGTCGACCATGGCCAACATCTGGGGCTTCGAGCTGATTGAGGAAGTGCTCAACGAGATCGGCCGCCAGCCCGAGTAGGGGCGGTTCGTGAACCGCCCGCGACGCCGGTTCGTGAACCGCCCGCGACGCGTCAAGCGGACTGGGCGTCCAGCACCACCGCGGCGGGCTGGCGCACGGTCGGCAGCAGGGCGAGGGCGACCACGACCAGTGCCGCCATGAGCGCGAAGATCGCCCGCGGCCCGAAGGCGTCGGAGAGCGCGCCGGCCGCGAGGCTCGCGAGCGGCGCGGCAAGCGATCCGCTGGCCGCCAGCACGCCGCTCGCCGCGCCGATGTACTGGCGCGGTACCAGCTCGGCCAGCAGCGGGATCGCCAGCACGTTGCTCGCCGCGTTCCCCACCCCGGCCAGCAGGAACACGGCCGCTCCCTGCTCCTTGGTCGTAATCACCAGCGCGCCCAGCGCGGCGACCGTCACGATCGCGTAGCCAGCGGCCAGCACCCGCCGGCGTCCGAACCGCTGCCCCAGCCAGGCCATCGGCAGCGCGAACGCCGTCGTCGACACGAGCAGCAGGGCCGGTAGAAGCTGCGCCTCGCCGACCGTCGCGCCGAGGATGTCGCGCGTGTAGATCGACACCAGCGGCAGCACGGCGTTCACGCCCGACCAGTAGGCGAAGCTGACCAGGCAGAACGCCAGGGCGCCGCGGTAGCGCGCCAGCAGCGTCAGCCGCGCCCAGAGCCCGCCCGCCTGGTCCTCGTCGTGGGCCGCGGCCCACTGCGCCGGCGGCGGCTCGCGCACGCCCGCGACCGTGACGAGCACGCTCGCCGCCATCAGCGCGGCGGCGGCGAAGAAGGCGAGGTCGGTCACGCTGGCCGGCCAGAGCACGAACCCTAGCAGCAGCAGCGCGACGTAGCCGATCATGACCGTCACCACCGACCAGGCCGACCAGGCGTTGCGCTCGGCCGGGCCGGTGACGTCCACCAGCAGCGCCTTGTGGATATCGTCCATCGTGTTGAACGTGAACGTAAACAGGAAGATCGCCACGACCGCCGGCACCAGCCGCTGCGTCTCGGGCGGCAGCGCGGTCAGCGGCCCGGGCAGCGGCAGGCGGCTGATCGCGGGGGTCAGGGCAAGGATTGCCGCCGACAGCAGCCCGCCGACCAGGATGAACGGCCGGCGGCGCCCCAGCCAGCCCAGCCACACGCGGTCCGACCATACTCCGAACAGCGGCGAGACCAGCGCGCCCTCGAGCGAGCGGGTGTTGCCCAGCAGCCCGATCAGCAGGTAAGAGGTCGTGAAGCTCGCCAGCCAGAGCGGCAGCGTGAAGGTGTTGAACCCGCTGAACACGCCGATGCCGAAGCTGCAGGCCAGGTAGGCCAGGCGCTGTTGCATGCCCACGCTGCTCCTCCGCAGAGCGCTGCCGTGCGCTCCCACCGTGCCCAGCCTACGACGTGGGACCGCGGCGCGCATCGTGCACTTACCCTATCGTGGATAGGGACAACGGCCTCGCGGGCGGGACCCCGTCGCCGGTCGGGACCTTTTGTCGTGGGGTGCCGTTCTCGAGAGTGTTCCGCGTGCGGCAACTACTTGACGCTAATTCGCCGCGGCCGAATAATCGTAGGGCCACAGGCTCGTCCGCTGCCCAGGAGTGAGCCGCTGTCGATGCAGGTCTAAGGGTCAGTCTCACTCTCGGGCGAGGCGAAGGGGGCCATATGCGGCGGCGTTCCCTCTCGAGGCCCCGGTCGGGAGCGCCACCGGCTCTGGCGGCATCCGTCTCGCCGAACGCCACCGGCGAGACGGTCGACACCCCCTCGCTGTTCTCGCTGGTTGCCCATGAGCTGCGCGCCCCGCTCAACGCGCTCGTGGTCGGCGCCGAGCTGCTAGTCGAGCACCTCGAGTCGCCGGACCCAGCCCAGGTGCGCGACACGGTCTCGGTCATCCGGCGCGGGTCGCTCATGATGCAGGAGCTGGTAGAGAACGTCCTCAGCGCCGCGAGTATCGACGCCGGGCGGTTCCACCTCCAGCGCCGCCCGATTCGCTTGCTCGACGTCCTGGCCGAAGTCGAGCCCATCGTCGGGCCGATCCTGCACCAGCGCGAGCAGCCGCTCCGCGTCACCGTCCGTGGGGATGTGACGCGGATCGCGGCGGACAGCCGTCGGATCGGCCAGGTGCTCGTGAACCTGATCTCCAATGCCAGCAAGTTCGGGCCAGTCGGGCAGCCGATCGATCTCCAGATCCGGGGGAAGGCCGACGTGGTGCGGGTCACGGTGGCCGACCGGGGGCCGGGGTTGCCGCCGGGCCGCCACGCTCGGCTGTTCGAGCCATTCCAGCGGGGCTACCCCGCGCCCCGTTCCGGCTACGAGGGCCTGGGCCTCGGCCTCGCCATCGTCCGCGCGGTGGTGAGGGCGCACGAGGGGCGGGTCGGGGCACGCAATCGCCGTGGGGGCGGCGCGGCCGTCTGGTTCGAGCTACCGCGGCAGGCGGTCGAGCGCTAGTTCTTCGTGTACTGAGCGCTGACGATGTCGATCTGGACCTGGCCGTCGACTTCCTTCGGCTCGTAACGCACGACGCGACTGAGAGCGTCGATCCGCGCGTTCAGACTGCCTGCCGCCGCCCGGAACTTGTCGTACCAGTATTCCGGCGTCTCCTCGGCGAACCCCGTATCCTTCCACAGCTCGAGCCAGCCCAACAGGGCGGTCAGCGGCTGCCGGAGCTGGTCGCTCGCCGTGCGCGCCATCGCGAGTACGGCGGCGTCCTGGGCCAGTCGTTCGCGCAAGGAGTGCTTCTCCAACAGGAGCAGTTGCTCGCCGCCGTGCTGGTCTTGGGGCCGTGTCCCCTTGAGGCGCTCGTGAATCCACATCCAGAGCTGCACGCGATCCAGCAGATCGGGAGCGTTGATCGGCTTGACGGTATAGTCGTCGGCCTCCCCGATGAACGCGGCACGGCGCTCCGCCTCACTCATCGGTCGAGAGAGAATGATGATCGGCAGGTGGATGTCGCCCTCCGCCGCTCGGAGCCGCCGGCAGAGCTCGAGGAGCTCTCGGTCGGGCAGTGTCAGATCGAGCAGCACCAGATCCACGCCGCCGGAGCGGACACGCGCGAGGCCCGTCGCGCCGTCGGCGGCCGTCTCCACCGAGTAGCCGGCCTTCTCCATCAGCTCTTGGAGCCGCATCCGGGTCGCGGGGTCGTCGTCGACGACCAGCACGACCCGTGGCGTTGCCTGCATCCACAGTCTCCACGTGTGCGTTGTACTGGGCGCGATCTACCGATCGCTCCAACGTCTCCGGTCCGCGTCGAGCCAGCTATGGCAAAACCTGCACCGCGATGGTGGCGGGCTCCGGTCAGTTACGTCCCCTCAAGGGTTCGCCGGGAGCCGCGCCGGCCTTGCCGGGGCCGGCGGTCAGGCCTCCCGTGGTCCTTCGGTGTTGAACAGCTCACGGCCGCAGTGAGCGCACTGGGTGAAGCCCCGCTGGCGCGCCGCGGCCGCCGTCAGCCACAAGATGTAGGTGGTGTTATCGTCCTCCACATCACAGTTTTCACACCACGTCTGCCCGTTGCGGCGGCGGATGGTGTAGCGCGGCTCCGGCTCGTCCGCTTCCGGCTCGCTCATCTGCCAGTCCCCCGCTCTCGTCGCGACTACCAGATGAAGGGCTGCCTTATGCTACAGGCGCAATAGATCATCGTCAATAGCCTTGACGAAGTCTAAACCCGGGCTCTACCTGCCGGCGCCGCCGCCCCTCCCGGCTGAACAGAAGTGGCGGTGAGGGGCCCTCTGCCTATGCGCTCGGGTACAGCCTGGTGAGCACGAACTCGCGGTGGCCCAGGACCTCGGCCGCGGTCAGGCGCCCATTCGCGGTGCGCACTACCATCGCCAGGATCGCCTCGCCCGCCTGGTCGAGCGTCATCTGGCCCGAGAGCAACCCGCTCACGTCGACGTCGACGTGCTCGCTCATCGCCGCGGCGGTCTTCGGGTTGGCCGTGATCTTGATCACGGGCTCGATCGGGTGGCCGATAATGTTGCCCTGGCCGGTTGTGAACAGGTGGATCTGCGCGCCGGCCGCGGCCATCAGCGTGACGCACTCGGCCGCTGCCGACGAGGTGTCCATGAAGTACAGCCCGCGGGCCGGCGGGCCGCCGTCCGGGCCGCGCGGCTCCTCGGCCGGCCCGAGCACGCCGACCACCGTCGAGCGGCGGCCGATCTTCTGCACGTTGCCGAGCGCCTTCTCTTCGATCGTGGTCAGGCCGCCGGCGATGTTGCCCTCGGTCGGCTGCGAGCCGAGCAGGCTGACGCCGCGCGCCTCGATCGCTTCCACGTAGCGGCGGTGGACCGCCAGGAACTGCTCCTTCAGCTCCGGCGTGGCCATGCGCGCGGCCACGAGGTCCTCGGCGCCGGTGATCTCCGACGTCTCGCCGAAGTAGACGACGTTGCCCAGCTCGGTGAGCCGGTCCACCGCGTTGCCCACAGCCGGATTGGAGGCCAGCCCGGACGTCGTGTCCGACTCGCCGCACTTGGTGCTGATGGTCAGCTCGGCGAGGCTCACCGGCTCGCGCTGCAGCTCGGACGCCTGCTGCAGGAGCTGCGCCGCCCTGCGCGCCCCCGCCTCGATCACCCGCAGGTCGCCCTTGCCCTCGATGGCGATCCCGTAGACCGGCTTGCCCGTCGGCGCGATACCATCCACCACCCGCTGCGTCCAGCGCGGCTCGATGCCCACCACCACGGCCGCCGCCACGTTGGGGTTGCAGCCAGTGCCGATCAGCGTACGGAAGTGCAACTCCAGGTCCTCGCCGTACTGCAGGCGGCCGTAGGGATGCGGGAGCGCCAGCGTGCCGGGGATCACGGCGGCGATGTGCTCGCAGGCCGCGTTCGAGAGATCGTCGACGGGTAGGATGATGACGTGGTTGCGCACGCCGACCTGGCCATTGGGGCGCCGGTAGGCGTGGATCGTCGGGGCGCTCATGAGCGGCCTCACTTCGCGCTGGCCGGGGTGGCGCCCTCCGCGAGCACCG
>Ga0070741_10021297_pt1 | contig 10101 bp, 11 predicted proteins | sample Coa_R1_4_FD_66440 | JGI IMG/M metagenome (GOLD analysis project Ga0070741, IMG submission 66440) | Surface soil microbial communities from Centralia Pennsylvania, which are recovering from an underground coalmine fire - Coalmine... | ecosystem: Environmental > Terrestrial > Soil > Unclassified ...
AGGGATCGCGCAACCGCGGCCAGCGCGACGATCTATTGGCCTATCCGATGCGCGAGCGGTTGTTCCGGGTTTTGGAGTACGTCTTGCCGGTTTCGGCGGCGGTCGAATACGCGCACCTGGTGCGGAACATCTGCCACCGCGACATCAAGCCGGCGAACGTGCTGCTGCGCCTGCCCGACGCGCGGCTGCAGGGCGCGACGCTCGACGTGCGCCTGGCCGATTTCAACGTCGGCAAGCTGCGTGAGGACGCGATGGACCTGTCGCTCACGCGCATGCAGGGCGTGCCGGGCACGCTGTTCTTTCAATCGCCCGAGCAGGAGACCAACGTCTTCGAGCTGCTGGTCAACGTTCAGCAGGGTTCGAACGAGATTGATTACTTCGAAGACTTTTATATGTACATCTCGCAGAACGACACGTTTCAGATCTTCAATCGCAACGAGCGCTATCCCGTCGCCGGCACCGACCGCGCGCGGCGCAAGGTGCTGCTGGCGCAGCCGTTCCGCGAAGCCAGTGAATCGAACGTGCGCGCAAAGATTCTGAAGAGCGTCGATCGCCCCGCCGACATCTATTCATTGGGCGCGATGTTTTATTACCTGGTGTCGGGCGCGTACGGAAATCCCAAGTCGCTCTACGACGCGTTTCACAAGTTCATCGAGTACGAGCGCGCCGACGAGCAGAACACCGTCGACGCGTACATCGAGCACGAGTATCGCGTGATCAACAACCTGCGCGCGCCGTCGCGCGATCAGGAGAATCCGGAGGTCGCGCCCGCCGACCGCTTCTTCAGCTACAAGCACTACCTCGACGGAAACGGCGAATTGATCGACAAAGAGATCATGAAGATCATCGCCAAGGCGATGATCCGCAACAAGCCGGACAGCTTCTGCCAGGCGTGGGACATCTCGACCACCGGCATCAGCGACTTCATCTCGGACCTGATTCGACTCTATGGTGACTATGGCGTCGACGCCTCCGCGCGGCCGGCGTATCTCGGGCGCTACAGTCAAATGCGCAAACCGCCCGGCGTGCTCAAACGATTCTGGCAGAGCTTGTTTCGCCCGCGTTTGCCAAAGCCGGCCAAAGCGCCAAAGCAGCTCAAAGCCAAGAAGCCCTGAATCGATTCAGGGAGCGGCGGCCGCCTGCGGCTGAAGGCCGCGCGCCGATTCGGCGATGCGTACCAGCTCGGCGAGCCCGCCGATATCCGTGAGCACGCTTCTCGGGCCGTGAAAGTACAGCGTCGAGAACGTGCCCTCTTTGGGGCGCACGCAGTGTACGTACGTCGTAGTGCCTTCGCGTTCCTCGCCGCAAGCCCACGCGCCGACCCGACGCGGCCGGGCGTCGGGCACGATCGCCAGGAGCGCCTCGGTCGCCGGTGTCGATGGCGGCAGCTGTGCCGCGATGTCGTCGTAGCCGATGTCGAGGACGACGTACACGCGCGGGGCGGGAGACGAGCGCTCGCGAAAGACGCGGACCTGGCGTCGGTTCGATCCGGCGAACAACTTCCATCCGTCGGGCACGAGCACCGTGACACCGCGCTTCGGATCGCTGAGCAGCTCGAGCGGCGGCCGCGCTGCCGCGCTCGTCGTGCCGACCATCGCCAGCACGAGCGCAACTCTGCTCGCTACCGCGAGGTGCGGGTTCGCGGAACCGGGTCGCATCGCCCCACTATACGCCGCCGCCTCGGGATCGGTTAGCATCGCGCTCCATGACCTCCACACTGACGTCTACAACCCTGTCCGGCAAAGTCGCGTTGGTCACCGGCGCGTCGTCGGGGATTGGCCTCTCGGTCGCGCGCAAGCTGGCCGACGCCGGCGCGCGCGTGGCGATGGTGGCGCGCACGCACGCGAAGCTCGACGAGGCGGTGGCGCAGATCGGCGGCGGGCGCGCGGCCGCGTTTCCCGCCGACGTGAGCGACTTCGTCGCGCTGGCGCGCCTGCCCGCGTCGGTCGTCGAGCGCTTCGGCGGGCTCGACATCCTGGTCAACAACGCCGGCGTCAATCACCGCGGGCCGATCATGGGATTGAGCGCGCCCAACCTCGCCGAGATCGTCACCACCAACCTGGCCGCGCCGATCTTCCTGACGCGCGTGGCGGCGGAGGTGCTGCGCGCCGGCGGCGCGATCGTCAACGTCGCCAGCCTCGCCGGCATGGTGCCGGTGCATCACGAAGCGGCGTACTGCGCCTCGAAAGCCGGGCTGCGCGCCTTCACGCGCGCGGTCGCCGAGGAGCTGCACGAGCGCGGCGTCAGCGTGTCGAGCGTGTGCCCCGGGCCCGTCGACACCAACTTCTTCGGCGACGTGGCGGCGGTGCCCGACCTGGTCTTCTCGCAGCCGATGTCGAGCGCCGATCAAGTCGCCGACGCGGTCATGCGCTGCATCGTCGAGCACACGGCCGAGATCTCGATACCCGCCGTCTCCGGCAAGCTCGCCACGCTCGGCTATCTGTTCCCCTCATTGATGAGAGCGCTGCGCCCCGCCCTCGAACGCCGCGGCGCCAAAGCCAAGCTCAAGTACCTCGCCCGCAAACACGGCGGCTGAGGCGTGCGGCTACGGTCGCGCTCCTCCTGTGCGCCGGCGCCGGATGCACTCCGGATTGTCCGAGCATATGGCAGCAAATCGCGGCGTGTCCTTGCGGAAACAGCCGCTCGACGCCCGATCCGCACTATGACGAAAATGGCTGTGGTCGAATCGAGCGCCACGCCGATGGCGCGAGCGCTGTTCGACGCTCTGCAACAGTGCATCGACAACGCTTGCTATCAGTCGGGCCGTTGCGACACGACCGATGATTGCAACTATTGCGGCATGGAAATCTTCAGCGGGACAAGCCCGACGGGAAACTCCACCGGCCCGTGCCAGCCGTTTGGCGATGGCCAGCCGGCGTGTGGACTGTGTATCGACGCACTACAAGACTGTTTGAACGATCGACCGAGCGGCGGCGATTGAACGGCGCGCGGCTCAGCGTCATCGGCCGTCAGGTCAGCGACGCGCGACGCCAGCCGCGCAATAGCAGCCACGTCCGCGGCGCCACCGTCGGCGGCTCGGCCAGCGCCCACGAGCAGCGCGGATCGATCGCGCCCACGCGCGCGGGCGCTCTGAGGTGTTTGTCGCGATTGTGCAGTTGATACTTCAGCACATTGAGCACCTCAGTGGGCGTCTTGAGAATCCGCGCATGGTAGTGATCCGCGAACACCGCTCCTTTGATCCCCATTACGCGGTTCAGCGCGCGCGCCATCCTCACCGCCAATCCCTGCATGCCTCTCGACAGCGCCCGCTTGTCGTTCGCCTCGACGACGAAATGCACGTGATTGCCCTGCACCGAAAAATGATTCAGCCGGAAACCGAACTTGTCGCGGCCGCGCTCGAATGAGCGCGCGAGCACGCGGAAGCAGCGGTTGCTTCGCAGGTTGTAAACGTGGTCGCGCACGCGCAGCGTCACGTGCACCGGAAAACGCGCGTTGAGCGAAGGGCGCGGTAGGTGCGAGACACCGGGTTTGGGGCCGTTTGGTTTGCGGCCGGCGCCTTTGCGGGCGCCGCCCCAGCCGCGCGTCTTCGGTAGAAGCAGTTGTTGTTGCCGCTTGAGCATCTTGAATTAGGATATAATGTGAATGGCTTGGTTCGTCAAGGATTTGTTGATGAGTAAGTCGCTTTTGAAGAGTGGGAACTTTGGGGGGTGGTGCACGAACGTCGACGGGGACGCCGCGTCCGCGGCTCTTTTTGTGGACATTTCGCGGACGAAATGACCACAAAAAGGCCCCGTCGACTGAGACTGCCGTCGGTAATTTTGATTTGAGAAAAGAAGAAAGAGGGGGGTTAGTGCAGAAGTAGCTTGCGGAGAGTGGGGAGCGTGACGGCGCCCTCGGCGAGCGCGCGGTCGTGCCAGGCGCGTTGGTTGAAGCCGGGGCGGCGCTCGGCCTCGGCGCGCAGCTCGCGCCAGGTTTGGCCGCCTACGAAATAGGAGCAGAGCTGCGTCACCGAGAGCTTTGCGCGGCGCAGCTTCAGCTCGGCTTCGGGGCGCTCTTGAAACGCGGTGTCCATCAGCAGCGCGAGCGCTTGCTCGTCGGAGAATTCAGTCGTCTGCAACTGAATGTCCAGAATCGCATTGACCACTGCGCGCAGCTCGAGCTTGGCTTCGGTCAGCTTGAGGCGTGGATCGCCGCCCCAGAAACCGGCGTCGACCATCAAGTCTTGCGTGTAGACGGCCCAGCCTTCGACGTAGGCGTTCGACGACAGGAGCCAGCGGAGGACGCGGCGCGTCGGCGGCTCGACGCTGGACGCGCGCTCGAACTGCACGTAGTGGCCGGGCATCGCCTCGTGGATCGTGATCAGCGCCAGCATCCAGCGGTTGTACTCGCGCAGCTTGGCGTCGACCTTGGCCGGCGGCCAGTCGGGTGGGAACGGCGTCACGTAGTAGAACGCGCCGGCCTCGGGCTCGAGCGGCGGCGCGCCGTCGAACGCCGCTACGCCGAGCTGCGAGCGCATGAACTGCGGCGTCTCGATCACGCGCAGGTTGTCGCGCTTCTCGAGCGTCAGGAGCTGTTTCTCGACGACGAACTTGCGCGCCTCCTCGACGTCCTTGCGCGCGGTCTCGAACAGCGCCTCGGGCTTCGGGTGATCGGCGGCGACCTTGGCGAGCGCGGCGCGCACGTCGCCGCCGCCCTTGGGATCGACCACCAGCGCCAGGCGGCGCATCTCGGCGTGCAGCGCCTCGACGCGCGCGCGCGCGGCGGCCAGCACCTCGGCCGGCGAACGATCGGTCTGCAAGTACGGGCGGAAGCGCTTGTCGTAGAGCGCGGCGCCGACGCGGAACGACGCCTTCGGCTTCTTCGGCAGCTCGCGATCGACGAACGCGAGGTAGCTCTTCACCGCGGCGATCGCGCGCGCCGAAGGCGCCGCGAGCTCTTTATCGCCGGAAAACGCGCCAACCAAATCATGCGAGAGATAGTCAATCAGCCCATCTCCGTCGTCCTTCGCCGCCTCGCGAAACACGTCGACCGAGAACTGCAGCCCGGCGCGCGCCTGCTCGAGATAGCGCGGCACCGCGTCGAGCCGCGCGGCCACGTCGGCGAGGCGCTCCTGCGGCGGCTTCTTCGACGGGCGCACCACCATCTGGAAGAACACGTTGCCGAGCGCGTCGAGCGGCGCGTCGCAGCGGCGCGCGAAGTCGTGCGCCTCGTCGAGCTCGAGGCGCTCGAGCGCCACCGCGTCGCGCATCAGCGCGGCGTCGGCGCGGTCCTCGGCGGCGGCCGGGTCCGACTCGGGCGGCGTCGCCTGGTCGAGCCTTGCGGCAAATTGCCGCAGCCACTCGGAGCGGCGGCGGCGGCCCTCGGCCGACAGATCGTCGAGCTGCCGGTCGGCGCCGCCCTCGTGATAGCCCGCCTGCGTGGCGGTCATCGGCGAGATCTTCCACAGCTCGCGCAAATATTCGTCGGAGAGGTTGGCGATCGGCGTGGCGGTCCCGAGGGCGATCACGGCGAAGATCATGCGCGCACTTTACCTCAAGGCCCGCGGCGCGCTTAGATTGTCGCGAGGAGGTGCGCCATGACGAGCGCGTTGTTGGTGCTGGCGCTGGTGGTCAAGAGCGCGGCGTTCGAGGCCGACCAGCCGATCCCGAAGCCGTTCACCTGCGAAGGCGCCGACCAGTCGCCGCGCGTCGACGTCGGCGACCTGCCGCCGCAGGCGCAGACGTGGGCCATGATCGTCGACGATCCCGACGCGCCGCGCGGCACCTTCACGCACTGGGTGATCTGGAACCTGCCGATCAAGTTTCACGGCGTCGGGCCGGGCGTGCCGAAGGAGACGCCCGAGCTGCCCGACGGCTCGCGGCAGGGGAAGAACGGGTTCGGCAAGTTCGGGTGGAACGGGCCGTGTCCGCCGCCGGGCAAGACGCACCACTATCGCTTTCGCGTGTTCGCGCTCGACGGCAAGATGGCGCTGCCCGCCGGCTCGGGCGCGAGCGACCTCGAGCGGGCGATCAAGGGCCACGTGGTGGCGGAGGGCACGCTCGTCGGCACGTACCAGCGTTAGTTAGAGCGCGTCTTGCAAAGTCGAAAGCCGGCGGCATACCAGGCGAGCATCGCCGCAAGCACCAGCGCACGCGTGATCACGAACATGGGCGTTTCGAATTGGCGCGCGACAGAACCAATCACGCGCGCGCGCGTATCCATGATCATGCTGCGATTGATCGCTGCGGTTTGTGCGTTGTTTGCCGTCGAGCGGGCGGCGTTTCCTTGAGCCTCGATTCGCGTGCTCGGTCGGAGCATCTTTACGCTGCGGGTGACGACGGCGCGCGGGGCGCGCGACCTGATGACGTGGCCGGTCGCCGGCGGGGCGCGGTTGCCGTCGCAGGGCATCTACCGCGTGGCGCCGGGCGGTGAGCGGCTGGCGTGGCTCGACGGGCGCGTGCTGCGCGTGCTCGACGCCGACGGGCGGGAGCGCAAGCTGGCCGAGCACGTATCGATGTTTCGCTTCGCGCCCGACGGTAAACAGCTCGTGTTCCTCGAGCGCGGCGCGGTGGTGCTCGCCGATCCGGCGACCGGCGCGCGGCGCACGCTCGGCTCGATCGACGCGCAGTTCTTCATCTGGATGGAGTGGATTCGCGGCGGCGTGGTGGTGGCCGCGCGCGAGAAGACCGGCGAGGCGCGCACCATCACCTATTTCCCCGTCGCGGTGGATGGCGCGGTGGATGGCGCCGCGGATGCAAAGCCGCGGCTGGTGGCGCGTCACGACTTCCACATTCATCGCGTGACCGGCACGCCGTCGTCGACGCGGCTGGTGTGGTTCACGGCGCACGGCATCTTCGGCGGCGACGCGCTCGCCGGTGAGCCGCGCCTGCTCGACGGCAGCTACAACTTCGATCGCTACCTGCTCAACGCCGAGCTGGCGCCCGACGCGTCGGAGGCGGTGTGGACCGACGACTTCGGGCTGCACCGCATCGACGCGACCAGCGGGCGCGTCGCCACCATCGCGCGCGCGCCGATGCAGAGCTTGTGGTACTCGGCCGACGGCCGCGAGCTCGCGTACGCCGACCAGTCGAACGCGTTCGTGCGCCGCGGCGATCGCGTCACGCGCATGCTCGCGCACACCGACTGGGGCGCCGGCGTCGGCACCGCGCGCTACCGCCGCGACGCGCCCGGCCTGCTGGTGATCCGGAACGGCGAGGCGCTGGCGTGGAATCCCGACGGCGGCGCGCGCGAGCGGCTGGCGCGCGCGACCGGCGTGGTCGACGCCGACACGTTTCGCGGCGGCATGGTGCTGATCGTCGCGCGGCCGGATCCGAAAGACCCGCCGCGCATCGAAGATCGCGGTTTGCCGCTCTTGCCGCCGCTCGCTCAGTGAAGATCGATCGGCCAGATGAAGCGGATCGGCGCGCCGTGAAAGTGGGGGAAGCGGGCGTTGCGCGCGGCCGCTTCGAGGCAGTCGCCGGCGGGCGTGTGCGCCAGCGCGCCGATGATCTTGGCGCTGCCGACGGTCCCTTTGTCGACGATGATCAGGTCGAGCTGCACGCTGCCCGAGCCGCCGCGGTCGCGGCACGCGGCGAACGCGGGATCGATCGCGTGCAGGCTGCTCTCGATCTGCTGCTGTGACGGCGCGTGCGCGCACGCCGCCAACCCGAGCGCGAACGCGAATCCGAGCGCGAGCGCCGCCGCGAACGACGCGCGCAAACGCCTAGCGCGCGTACGCCGCATCGAACACCGTCTTGCCGGCGATCCGCTTGACGCCGTGATCGGGATTGGCGGCCGCGTGCTCGAGGATCTTGAAGATCGTCTCCGCCTCGTCGGGCGCGCCGATCTTCTCCGCGATCGCCTCGACGTGCAGCGCCTCGCCGTGGCTCGCCTCGAGCAGCGCCAGCACCTGGCCTTGCAGCGCCAGCACCGCGCTCGCCGCCTTCTTGCCCGCCTCGACCCCCGGCTGGTGATACGCGTTGATGTTGACCAGCGACGCGTAGAACCCGACCGCCCGCTCGTACAGCGCGATGAGCACGCCGAGCGAGCGCGCGTTCACTTGATCGATCGTGATGGTGATCGAGTCGCGCTGGTTCTCGTAGAGCGCGCGCCGCGTGCCCTGCAAGAATCCCGAGAGGTAGTCGCCGGCGGTCGCGCCGCCCTCGAGATCGAGCGACTCGCCGTCGCGGTCGCGCAGCACCTCGATGAACGTGACGAAGAAATTGTTCACGCCCTCGCGCAGCTGCTGCACGTAGGCGTGCTGATCGGTCGAGCCCTTGTTGCCGTACACCGCGATGCCCTGGTGCACGACTTTTCCCTCGAGATCTTTTTCTTTGCCGAGCGACTCCATCACCAGCTGCTGCAAGTAGCGCGAGAACAGCTCCAGCCGATCTTTGTAGGGCAGCACCACCATGTCCTTGCGGCCCTTGCCCTCGCCGGCGAAGTACCACATGAGCGCCAGCAGCGCCGACGGGTTGTGCCGCACGTCGTGCACGCGCGTGATCTCGTCGGTGGCGCGCGCGCCCGCGAGCATGGCGTCGATGTCGAGCCCTTGCAGCGCGGCGGGCAGCAGGCCCACCGCCGACAGCTCCGACGTGCGGCCGCCGACCCAGTCCCACATCGGGAAGCGCGCGATCCAGCCGCTCGACTTCGCGTGCTGATCGAGCTCCGAGCCCGCGCCGGTCACCGCCACCGCGTGTTTGGCGAAGTCGAGCTTCGCGCGCCGGTACGCGGCGGCGGTCTCGAGCATGCCGTTGCGCGTCTCCTTGGTGCCGCCCGATTTCGAGATCACCACCGTCAGCGTCTCGCCCAATTTGCCGTCGAGAACCGCGAGCGTGCGATCGATGCCGTCGGGATCGGTGTTGTCGATGAAGTGCGGGTGCAGCGGGTCGCGCGTGGTGCCGAGCGCGGCGGCGACCAGCTCGGGGCCGAGCGCCGAGCCGCCGATGCCGATCACCAGGAGGTGCGAGAAGCGGCCGGCCGCGCCGCGCACGCGGCCTTCGTGCACCTCGGCGGCAAATTTCTTGATCGCCGCGACCGTGTCGACGATCGCGCGCTTGATCTCCTCGTCGGGCGCGCGCGACGCGTCGCGCAACCAGTAGTGCCCGACCATGCGGTTCTCGTCGGGGTTGGCGATCATGCCGTGCTCGAGCTCGTCCATACGGTGAAACGCCATGCGCATCGGCAGCGTCATGTCGCCGAAGAAGCGATCGTCGAAGCGCATGCGGCTCACGTCGACCCGCAGGCCGATCGACTCGTGCACGTCGAGGTACTCGCGATAGCGGTTCCAAAGCGCGCGCGACATGGAGGCTCCCGAGGTGGGTTTGGTACTCCTTGTAAACGGCGCTCGGCGGCCGATCAAGTGGAGAGAGGGCGAAAGGGGTGTGTTATGCTGGACGTGGTCGCGCACGGGTCGGGGAGGAACAAGGTGGGGAGACGAATCGTACTGGTCGTCGACGACGACCGCGAAGTGCAGGAGGCGGTGCGCGCCGAGCTGGCGGGGCGCAACTACGAAGTCATCATCGCCTCCGATGGTGAAGCGGCGCTGCGGCTGCTCGGCTCGCTGACGCCGGACGTGCTGGTGCTCGACCTGCAGCTGCCGCACGTGTCGGGGCCGAGCGTGGCGGCCAAGCTGCGCGCGTTTCCCACGCGGCCGCGGCTGCTGGTGTGCTCGGCGGTGCCGTACGCGCCGGAGATCGCGCAGGACCTGTCGGCCGACGGCGTGATCCTGAAGCCGTTCGTGCGAGCGGATCTGCGCGCCGAGATCGAGCGCCTGCTCGCGCAGTGACGATCGCGCGCGTCGCGCGGGCGGCGTGCGCGCTCTCGGCGGTCGCGCTCTCGGCGGTCGCGCTCTCGGCGATCGCGCGCGGCGACAACACGGTCGCAGGCGCGCCGCCGGCGGGGAAACTGGCGCCGGCGGAGATCGAGCCGGCGATCCGCGAGCCCGACAGCCGCTTCGCGTCGTGCTGCGGCGCCTGCGGCTGGGCGAGCGACGGCGCGACGCTCGGCGCGTGCTCGGCCGGCTACTTCGATCAGGGACCGCTCGCTTGCAAGATGATCGCGGGCGGCCAGCGCAAGAGCGCGCAGTTTCCGTCGAAGGCGCGCGGCGCGGCGCCCGACTTTTCGTTTCAGCGCGGCGGCCTGGCGTGGCCGTACGGCGGC
>Ga0070741_10021298_pt1 | contig 10100 bp, 6 predicted proteins | sample Coa_R1_4_FD_66440 | JGI IMG/M metagenome (GOLD analysis project Ga0070741, IMG submission 66440) | Surface soil microbial communities from Centralia Pennsylvania, which are recovering from an underground coalmine fire - Coalmine... | ecosystem: Environmental > Terrestrial > Soil > Unclassified ...
GGATCGGCGAGGTGGCGCTGCGATCCGATGAGCGCGACCAGCGTGGCGATACCGAGTGCGCCACCGATCTGGCGGGCGGTCTGGTTCACGGCGCTGCCCACGGCGAAGCGCGGCGCTGGGAGCGCGGAGACGGCGCCCGCGCTGAGCACCGGAAAGGTGAAGCCGATGCCCAGGCCCACGAGCAAAGTCCCCGGCAGCCACTCGCCCAGGTAGTCGGGGATGGTCCCGACGCGCACGACGTAGCTGCCGAGCCCGAGGGCGAAGCATGCGGCGCCGAACAGCAGCACCCGGCGGAAGCCGACGCGCGCCGCGAGCTTGCCGGCGGGGCCGGCGATGATGGCGACGACGATCGGCCCGGGCGTCACCGCCAGGCCGGCCCGCATGATCGAGTAGTGCCACACGCCAGTGAGGAACAAGATGTTGCCGAGCAGCATGGCGAAGAAGCCCGCGGCGTAGACGACGGTGGCGCCGTTCGCGATCGTGAAGGCGCGGCTGTGGAACAGGGCCGGATCGATGACCGGGTTGTCGTGGTGCACGGTGCGACGCACGAACACGGCGCCGCCGACCAGCGCAACCGTTAGCGCGACGAGGGTGCGGGCGCCGGTCCAACCCCACGTCGAGCCTTGCGACACGGCCAGCACGAGCGCCGCCAGTGACAGCGACATGACCACGACACCGAGGTAGTCCGGCGTCGCCGCGTCGCGTTCCCGGGGCGACTCGGTCAGCACCCTTCGGCCCGCGATCAGCACGAACAGGCCGACGGGAAGGTTCACGAAGAAGGCCCAGCGCCAGCCTCCGGCCGACACGATGGCCGCGCCCAGAGACGGGCCGGTCGCGACGGCCAGCGCGCCGATGCCGCCCCACTGGGCGACGATCTGCATGCGGCGCTCGGCCGGGAAGGCACCGATGAGCAACGCCACCGAGGCCGGCACGAGGAACGCCGCTCCCGCCCCCTGCAAGGCGCGGGCCGCGACCAAGGTCGCGACGTTCGGGGCGACACCACACAGGAACGAACCGAATATGAACACGGCAGTGCCGGCTTGGAACGCGCGCTTGCGGCCGAGGCGGTCGCCGGTGCGGCCGCCCACCACCAGTAGGGCGCCGAAGACGATGGAGTACGCGGTGATGATCCACGACAGCGACGCTGAGCTGGCTGAGCGGTACGACGCCTCGATGTCGGGAAAGGCGACGTTCACGATCGACAGGTCGAGCGAGGCCATGAAGGTCCCCAGCGCGGTCAACACGAACACCGCTTTGCGGTTCATGCCCGCACCAACGACGGGTACAGGTCCGCCAGGTCACCGGAGAGCTGAGCCTTGACGAACCGGCTGGTGTCGTCGGCCAGCACCTCCGGCCGCCCTTCACGAAGTGCCTCGAGGGTTGCCTCGGCGACGCTCGCCGGAGATGCCTTGGGCGCGTTGACGCCCGCGGCCATGTCGGTGTCCATGAACCCGACGTGCACTCCCACGACCAGCGTGCCCTGCGGCGCCAGCTCGACGCGCAGGCTGTTGGTCAGCGACCACGCTGCAGCCTTGGCGGCCGAATACATCGCCGTCTGCGGCATCGCCAGCCACGAGAGGACCGACAGGACGTTGACGATGGCGCCGCCTCCGTTCGCGGCCAGCACCGGTGCGAACGCCCGGCTCACGACCAGCGGTCCCAACACGTTGGTCTCGATCTCGCGGCGCGCGCCCGCGAGAGCGTCATCGGCGAGCACCGAGGTGCCGGTGGAGATGCCGGCGTTGTTGATCACGAGCGTGACGTCGGCCGCCAAGGCAGCGGCCGCGGCGACGTCCTCAGCCGAGGTGATGTCGAGCTTCACCGGCACCACTCCCGGAACCGTGATCGAGCCGGGGTCCCGGGCGCCGCCGTAGACCTTGGCCGCACCGTTCTCGACCAGCAAACGGGTGAAGGCCTCGCCGAGGCCTCGGTTGGCGCCGGTCACAAGGGCGACGGAGCCCTCGATGTTCATGCCTCGCCCCCGTCGGCCGGCGCGGCGCCGGCGGGGAGGGCGACGTTCGCGACGCGGAGCTGGCCGGTCGCGATCAGCCGGCCTGCGTCGTCGACGATCTCGACCTGCCAGAGCTGCAAGGTGCGGCCTTGCTGGATCGGCCACGCGGTCACCTCGACCCGACCGACGGTGACCGGGCGCAGGAAGTTCGTGTTGTTGTTCACGCCGACCGCGTACTGCCCGTGCTGGGCGGCGAACGCCGAGGCGCCGAGACTGGCCGCTGACTCGACCGCAGTCGTGTACACGCCGCCGTGGACGATCCCCCAGGGCTGGTGGTGCGACTCGTCGAGGTCGATGTAACCCTCGAAGCGGTCAGGACGGACGGTGGTGATCTTCAGCCCGGCCCCGGCGAGGAACGCGCTGGCGCCGTCACGTGGGTCCAACGGCGATCCGTCGGGGTTCGGACCGTTCAGGACTCGCTCATGGAGTTTCATCATGCAACGGACCCTACGCCATTGAGTTCTATGACGCAACCCACTACATTGGTCTCATGCAACGAACCAGCTTCGAGGGCATGAACTGCTCCGTGGCCCAGTGCCTCGAGGTCATCGGCGAGTGGTGGTCGATGTTGATCGTGCGCGATGCGTTCTTGGGCGTGCGGCGCTTCGACGATTTCCAATCCCGCCTGGGCATCTCCCGCAACATCCTGACCAGCCGCCTGACGAGCCTGGTCGCAGCCGGTGTCCTCGAGAAGGTCCCCTACCACGACCGCCCGCTGCGCCACGAGTACCGCCTGACCACCAAGGGTCGCGACCTCTGGCCGGTGCTCACCACGATGCGCGAGTGGGGCGACAAGTACGCAGCGCCCGGCGGTCCGCCGCTCGAGGTCGTCCACAACGCCTGCGGTCACACCATGGTTTTGAAACACACGTGCAGCGCCTGCGGCGAGGAAGTGGACAGTCGCTCGGTCCGCGCCCGGCCCGGGCCAGGAGCGGACCACAACGACATCGTCGTGCCGGCCGCGGCCCGTTCGACCAGCATCTGACACGTTGCCGGAAACGCAGGAGGCCCTCCCGATGGGAGGGCCGTTGACCTGCGCAAATTGGTGGCGGGGGTGGGATTTGAACCCACGACCTTCGGGTTATGAGCCCGACGAGCTACCAGACTGCTCCACCCCGCGTCGTGGCGGTCAATTTAGCATGGCGCCGGGAGCTCCTCTCCGGCGTTCTGTGGCGCCACAGCGCGGCGGGCCGCGCTCAGCAACTCGCGGAACGCTGGGGGCTAGGCGGAGCTGGGGGCGGTGGTGGGGGTGGTCTGCGGGTTGCTCTGCTGCTGGGCCTGGTTGACCTTGGACTGGGCGTCCTTGATCTTCGCCTGGTAGGTGGCGAGGTCGCCGTTCTTGAGGGCGGTGTCGGCGTCGGCGAAGTCCTGAGCCGCCTGCTGGAGCAGCTGGGCGACGCTCGAGTTGGTACTCGGGGTCAGCGATGGCTGCTGCGAGGTGGTGCTGGGGTTCTTCTGCTCCAGCGTCTGGGGGGCGGCGCCGAACAGCTGCGTGAGCGCGTCCTGCAGCGTGTCACCCATGGCGGCCTGGTTGGAGTAGACGACGATCACCTTGCGCAGTTCCGGCAGCGGGTTGGTGTCGCTCTCCACGTAGAGCGGTCGCACGTACAGAAGAGACGTCTTGATCGGCAGCACCAGCAGGTTGCCCTGCTCGACCTTGGACCCACCTGTGCCCAGGAGAGAGATCTCCTTCGAGATGGCCTCGTTGGACGAGATGCGGCTGTCGATGAGGGCCGGGCCGTCGATCTGCGCGCCTCTCGGCATGACGAAGTTCTGCAGCTTCCCGTAGTCACCCGGGTCGCTCTTGGCGGTCATGAACGCGGTGAGGTTCTGCTGCTTGTCGCCCTGCGACACGGGCACGAACGGTCGCAGCACCAAGAAGCTGTCCTGCGGATCGTTGGGCAGGTGCAGCAACAGGTAGGTCGGGTCCATGCGCTTGCGTTGTGTCGGCGCGAGTGTGCCCGCCGCCGTCTGGCCGTTGGAGGGTGTGCTCGTCGGCGTCACCTCGCCCGCAGCCGGGTTCTGGGCCACGTTCCACGCGTCGGCCCGGTTGTAGAAGTCGTTGGGATTGGTGATGTGGTAGCGGCCGTACATGTTGGTCTGCACCCGGAAGATGTCTTCGGGGTAGCGCAGATGGTCGGCCAGCCCGGCCGGCATGGCCGACTTCGGCGTGAACAGGCTCGGGAACATGCGGCTGTACGCCTTCAGCAACGGGTCCTTGGTGTCCATCACGTAGAACTTCATCGTGCCGTCGTACGCATCGATGGCGACCTTGACCGAGTTGCGGACGTAGTTGAACCCGACGCCGAGTCCGCTGCCGTCGGGCAGCTCGGAGTTGTCGGCCTGCTGTGCGTACGGGTACCGGTTGGTGACCGTGTAGGCGTCCTGCATCCACAGGATGCGACCGTTCAGCACGACTGGGTAGGGGTCGGCGTCGTAGCGCAGGAACGGCGCCACCTTGCGAACGCGGTCGCGGATGTTGCGGATGTACATCACCTTCGAGTTGGAGGTGACCTGGTTGGAGATCAGCAAGTTGTAGTCACTGAAGCGCAGGAAGAATGCGAACCGGCGGACGTACGAGTTGAGCGGCACGCCCCCCTTGCCCGTGTAGCTGCTGCTCTCGGTGCCCCCGGTGGAGCTCTGGAAGTCGAGCTCCTTCTGCCCGCTGTGCACCACTGCGTAGCTGGCGTTGCCGTCGCCGTAGTAGATGCGGGGTTGGCTGATCTTCGGGTCGCCGACGGGCGGGACGTCCTTCACCAGGTAGTCGGGCAGGCCGTCACCGGTCACCGCGTTGGTGGGCGACAGGATGGCGCCGTAGCCGTGGGTGAACTGCAGCCGCTCGTTGATCCACGAGTTTGACGGCAGCTGGCTCTGGTTGAGCTCGCGGGCGGCCACGTTGACCTGGGTGACCTTGCCGTTCACGACGTAGCGATCGATGTCGACGTCGTTGAACTGGTAGTAGGCCCGGATCTCCTGCACCTTCCTGAACGTGGCCTTGACGACGTTGGGGTCCCACAGGCGCACGTTGCGAATGGTGTCGGCGTCATTGCCGAGGTCGGTCGACGTGAGATCGGTGGTGTAGGGATATTCGCTGTCCTGCACCTGGTCTATGCCCAACGCCGCTCTGGTGGCGGCGATGTTCCGCGAGATGTACGGCCGCTCCTTGGCGACTTCCGACGGCTGCACCCGGAACTTCTGGATGAACGCCGGGTAGGCGCCGCCGACGAGCACCGCCAGCAGCAGCCACAGGCCCACGGCGATGCCGGGCAGCACCCAGCCCTGGCGCCAGATGTTCACCAGCAGCAGCACGAACGCCACGAGGGAGATGAACAGCAGCAGCCGGATGGCGGGCAGCTGGGCGTGGATGTCGGTGTAGGTCGGCCCCTCGACCGTGCCCCGGCGCGACGTGGCCAGCTGGTAACGCTGCAGCCAGTAGCCCGCCGCCTTCACCAGAGCCAAACCGGCCAGCAGCACCGAGACGTGCGCCTTCACCTGCGAAGTGACCCGCTCGCCCGTGCCCTGCGGCAGGCGGATGCCGCCGTTGAGGTAGTGGGCGATCACGGTGAGGAACGTGATGATGACGATGGCGACGAACGCCCAGTCGACGAGGAAGCTGAGGAACGGCACGCGGAACACGAAGAACCCGATGTCTTTGTGGAACTGCGGGTCCTTGATGCCGAAGCTGGCCGAGTGCCGGAACAGCAGCCAGCTCTGCCACTGCGACGACGTTCCGACGCCGAAGATGAGCGCGAACACGACCGCAACCGCGGCGTGCACCTTGCCGGAGTGGGGACCGATCGCCTCGCGGTAGCGCTGCACGATCTCGTCCTCGGACCCGAGCGGGCGGAACCGCGGCGCCAGGCGGTCGGCGATGGTGAGGCTCGCCCACAGCAGCACGAAGAACAGCACAGTGAAGAAGACGCTCAGCAGGATCTTGGCGCCGAGCACACCGCGCCACACCGGCGTGAAGCCGATCTCGCGGAACCACAGGTAGTCGGTGTAGAAGCCGGCGATGCCGCGCAGCGACGTGAGGAGCACGACGATCGCGGCGGCGACGATGAGAAGGATGACGCGGCTGCGCGTGGAACGGCGCACGCGACGACGGCGCTGAGGCAAGTCCCCCGCTGAACGCATGGGCGGGAGCCTAGATGCCTAGTGAGGTGCTGGAACCAGCAGGCACCGGCACCCGGGGTGGGCGGGGGGATGGACCTGGCCCGTGGGCCAGGTGTCGCCGCTCGGGACGGCCCCGGCGAGGGCGTTGTCGTCGCAGTCGGGACACGGCCCGCCCACGTCGCGCACGATCCAACGAAGGGGCGTCCCCGGTTCGGTTGCCGACATGAGACCACGCCCGAACGCGGCCACCACCTGGTCGCCCGCCAACTGCTCGATGCGCTGTGACTTCCACTCCCGGTAGGCGGCGCCGATGCGCTCGACCAGCACGGCTTCGTCATCGCCGTCGGCCAGTGCGCCGCTGAGGCCGCGCTCGAGGCGGCCGCGCAGCGGTGCGATGACGGCGTCGGCCAGCGCGTCGACCAGGTCGGTCAGATCGGCGGGCGGCGTGCCGCCCTTGCCGGCGAACGACGCGCCGGCGCGCGCCGCCTGCACCAGCAGGTCGCGGCCCACCTGCTTGAACCGTCCGGCGTGCTCGTCGACCGGCGGAAGGATGGCGTCGACGGTGATGGGACCACGATGAGAACGCAGGCGATCGAGCACCTCGTTCTGGTCGTCCTGCAGGCCGCGCTTGAGGCGGCGTGCCAGCGTGGCCTCGACCGGCTGCAGCTCGCCGTCACGCCGGCGCAGGTGCCCGTCGTCGAAGCTGGCCACCGCCGACTCGCGCTCGGGTGATTCCGGCGCCGCCGCCGGCGCGGTGGCTTCCTGCAGCACCTGCTGGGCCTTCGCCACCGCCTCGGCCCGGTCGGCGCGGAGGCGGGCGAACAGGTCGTCGACCGGTTGGGCGGCCGGCTCCGGCTCGGGCGAGGACGCTGCCTCAGGCTCGGACTCGGCTTCCGCCGCTGGTTCGGATTCGGGTTCGGCCGCCGCCTCCGGTTCCGGTTCAGCCGCGGGCTCGGGCTCGGGCTCGGGGATGGGCTCCGGCTCCGGCGCCGCCTCGGCGGCCGGCTCCTTCGGCGCTTCAGCGGCCTGCTCTTCTTCCTTCTCCTTCGGCTCCGCCGGATCGGGAGGAATGACCCGCACCGTCTCGATGTCGGCCGAGGCCTCGACGACCTCCAGCTCGGCCCCGCTGGGCGTGGTGACGGTGGGCGCCGGCTTCGGGCCGCGCAGCACGCGCAGCGACGACGACGTGCGCTCGCCCTCGGCCGCCGGCTCCGCCGGTTTGGCGGGCAGGGGCGGCGGCGCCGGCTTGGCTGCGGCCTGCCGGGCTTCACGCTGGCGCTCGGCACGCTTCTCCGCCTTGCGCTGGGCCTTGGTGAGCTGTCGCGACGGCGGAGGGGTGGTGGCCGCGGGTGGCGGCACCGGTTCGGCTGGCGCCGGCGCCGGCTCGGGTGCAACCTCGGGCGCACTGGCGGCCACCTCGGCCTCGGCTTCGAAGTCCGGTGGTGGGGCCTCCTCGAGCGCGGGCGGCATGGCAGCGGTGAGCCCGGCGGAGAGCTCGTCGACCGATGCCTCGGGAAGGTCGGACGCGCGCATGGCGGCCTGCTCGGCGGCCAAACGCGCCTCGGCGTCGGCCCGCTGCAGCTCGTCGGACACCTCGTCGAGGGTGCGGCGCACCGTGCGGTAGGCGTCGAGCAGCCGCTCCCGCCCGGCCCGTAGCTGCGCCACCTGCACCTGCGCCAGCTTGCGCCGGCGGCTGAGGTCGCCCAGCACCTTGGCTCGCAGCGCCTGCGCCTCGTGGAGCATCTCGCGGCTGTGGGCCTTGGACTCCTCGATGATGCGCTGACCCTCGGCTTCGGCGGCCTGGCGCAGCACCTCGGCTGCGTCGTCGGCCTCCTTCATGCGGTCGGCGAGCATGCCCTCGGCTTCTGAGCGGATGCGCTTGGCCTCGTCCTGGCCCTGCCGCAGGGCGCGCTCGGCGTTCTCCTCGGCCCGGCCCTTGATGTCGGACGCTGCCTCCCGCGCTGTGCGCAGGATGCGGGCCGCCTCCTCTCCCAACGCCGAGGTGATCGTGGCCTCGTCGAGCTCGGGGTGGTTGGCGCGCGACGTGAGGTCCCGGAGCTCGCGCTCGAGCTGCTTGACGCGCTGCTGGGCCGTCGCCAGCTCCTTGCCCACCTTGGCCAGGTAGGCCTTGACCTCGTTGGGGTCCCACCCGCGGAACGCGGTGCCGAACGTGCGCCGGCTGATGTCGTCGGGCGTGAACGACGGGTCGGTCGAGATGACGAGTCGCCTCTCGTCAGACATACGACAGAGCCTACGACTGCATGTCCCGCAGCTACGGGACCGTCTCTAACTTTCCCGGAGCTTCTTCATCAGGCGGAGCTGCTCGAGGGCGCGCTCCTTGCGGGTCTCGCTGGCGTCGGGCGTGCGGGGCTGCAGGGCCTGCTCGGCCCACTCGACCAGGCGCTGGGGGTTGAACGGCTTGGCCAGGTACTCGAGGATGCCCTCGTCCCAGCCGCGCATCTGGTCTTCCTCACTGGTGCGGGCCGTGAGGATCACCACCGGGATGCCGGCGGTGGACGCGTCGTTCTTGAGCTCGTCGAGCACCTGCCACCCGTCCATCCTCGGCATCATGAGGTCGAGGAACACGAGGTCGGGCCGCTCGGCCCGCGCCTTCTCCAGCGCCTCCACCCCGTCCGATGCCTCGAGCACCTCGAAGCCCCCCAACTCGAGATTCACGCGACACAGGACGCGGATGCCTTCCTCGTCGTCGACTACGAGTACGCGTCCGTCAGCCATCAGAGCACTCCCAGGAGCTTGTTCACGGTTTCGGTCAGGGGGTCGAGCACGGCGTCGAGCGGCGTGCCGGTGGTCGGCGGTGGGATGACCACGGTGGGCACGGGGGGCACGGTCACGGGAGGGACGACACCGGGAGGCGCGGGGGCCGGCTTCGGTGCGGCCACGGGGGCCGGGGCCCTGGTCTGCGCCGGTGCCGGCGCGGCCACGGCAACTGCCACCGCCGGCGTGTTGACGGCGACGGGCGCGGGCGCTGCCAGCAGGAGCGGGGCGCGGCCGATGGCGGCGTCGAGATTGCCCGTCACCTTGGTCACGTCGGTGATGCCCTGGTCGAGGGCGACCAGGCCCCACGTGGCGCCCTCGTCACGGAACGCGAACGTCCGCTGCCACCGGTCGGTGAACGAACCCTGACGGCCCAGCTCGGCGAGCGTGGCGCCGACGAGCGTCTCGCCCGCGGGCCGCGAGGACAGCAGCAGCGCGGGCTGGAACTCGTGCTCGCGCGCCAGCGCGGGGAGAACGGTGCTGAAGAAGCCGGCCGACTTCGCCTGGCCGGGCTCGAGGGCGGACGACAGCCCGTCGCTGCGCGCCTGCAGCTGGTCACCCAGCTCGATGGCGACGCCGAGGTAGCGCCGGTCCCATGCGTTGTGGCCGTCGTAGGAGATGGGGCTGAGGTGGGCGGGCAGCACGCCCGCGGTCGCGACCGTCGCCTCGCGCAGAGCCGGCACCTCCAGCGTCTGGCCGACGCTCTCGATGGTCAGGGCGCCGGTGTAGCTGGCCGCCGACACGGCGAGCGTGCGGGTGAGACGGGCGGCGCCGCGGTCGACCGACAGCGACGAGCCGGCCGCTTCGACGACGAGCGGCTCCTTGCCCGCCGCGGCCAGGGTCGAACCGGCGAGCAGGGCGGGGTGGGCGTCGAACCGGATCTCGGTGTCGCGACGCAGCTCGAGGGTGCCACCGTCGCCGCGCTCGAGCACGGCCGAGCCGCTGAGCACCTTGATGCGATCGCCGTAGTGGACGGTGTGCTTGCCCGACGTCAGCTCGAACAGCTGGCGCGGGGTGTCGAGCTGGACCTGTCCGTCGACCTTCAGCCGCGCCGCGCTGGGACCCGGGCTGCTGCGGTTGCAGCCCACCAGCATCGCGGTCGCGGCACACAGTGCCGCTGTCCAGAAGACACGACTCATCGCCTCCTGTTCTTCGGCACTGCAGGTAGGACTATTGAGAACTTCGAACCCTTTCCAGGCGT
>Ga0070741_10021299_pt1 | contig 10100 bp, 7 predicted proteins | sample Coa_R1_4_FD_66440 | JGI IMG/M metagenome (GOLD analysis project Ga0070741, IMG submission 66440) | Surface soil microbial communities from Centralia Pennsylvania, which are recovering from an underground coalmine fire - Coalmine... | ecosystem: Environmental > Terrestrial > Soil > Unclassified ...
ACGAAATTGGGGTTGACGCGTTCGTATCTGTGCTTGAACGCGCATTTGTATGCGTTACATCCGACGCACGCGGATGAAGGGGGAGATGCCTTGAGGGACCCCGACATTATGCAGTGGCGCAATCAATTGTACGATGCGGCCAAGACGACGAAGGTGAAAGCGGTTGTGGCGTTTGGCGATCAGGCGCAGCAGGCAGTGGAATTGTGGAGCGGCAAGGGGAATCTTCCTGTATTTAAAGTGCCGCATCCGAGCAGCCGCAATCCGAAGGCGTTGCTCGACGCATGGCGCGCGGCAATTCCGCAATTGCGAAATCTCGTGACGCCAGACCCCGATGGCGATGCGAATACGCCGAACTATGGAACCAAGTTCACCGAAGCGGACTATACGCGGATTCCGATGCGCGATTTGCCGTTCGGCGTGCCGAGCTGGATTGGCGATGATTCGTGGGGGCGCAAGGGTCGCCCGATCCACAATAACTGTGTATCGCGCCCGACGCCGGATGATGGGCATACCTTGATTTGGATTGCGCCGCGAGGATTGTGAAATGCCGTTAAGCACACTCGATCCGCTGGGCGGTGCCAAGTATGCGCTGGAAGGGCGCGTCGTGACGATGAACGACGCGGGCGATGTTTTGAAGCGCGGCACGATCTATATTGACGCGGGAGAAATCAAAGCGGCGCTGCCGTCGAACGCGCCCGCGCCCGACGGATTTGAAGACGCGCCCATCATTAAAACGGGCGGAACGATTTATCCGGGTCTCATCGAGCTGCACAATCACTTGAGCTATAACGTGCTGCGCCTGTGGGATGTGCCGAAACAGTACACGAACCGCGACCAGTGGGGCGGGACGGACGTGTATCGCAAGCTCATCAGCGGACCCATGAACGTTCTCGGCAAGACGGCGGGCTATGTTGAAGCGATTGTGCGCTATGTCGAATGCAAATGCTTGTTGGGCGGCACTACTACCAGTCAGGGCATCGCGTTGTTCAGCAACGCGGGAATTCCGAAATTTTATCGCGGCGTGGTGCGGAACGCGGAGGCACCGGATTCGCCCAATTTACCAGCCGCGAGCGCGCGCATTGCCGACGTCGAAGCGACGGATGCAACCAAGTTCATGGAGCGGTTACGAAAGGGTTCCTGTCTGCTTTTGCATTTGAGCGAAGGGATTGACCAAGCGGCGCATCAACATTTTGAGGCGCTGCATCTGGCAGATGATACGTGGGCGATTGCGCCGTCACTGGCGGGGATTCACTGCGTCGCGTTGAACGAATCCGATTTTGAAGCGATGCAAAAGAACGGCGGCGCGATGATCTGGTCACCGTTGAGCAATTTGCTGCTGTACCGACAGACCGCCGACGTAAAAGCGGCAAAGGCACAGGGCGTTTTGATGGGGATTGGTTCAGACTGGTCGCCGAGCGGCAGTAAAAATGTGCTAGGCGAATTAAAAGTGGCGCGGTTGATGAGTGAGGCGCTGGGCGGCGTATTCACCGACCGCGAGCTGGTGGCGCTGGCGACGCGCAATCCGGCGAAAATTTTGAAATGGGATCATTTGTTGGGTTCGATTGAGGCGGGCAAGCGCGCGGATTTGGTGGTCGTGTCGGGACGAACGGGCGACCCGTACGCGCATCTGATCAAGGCAAAGGAAACGGGCATTAGTCTGGTGGTGATTGACGGCGCGCCGCGCGTGGGGCGCACGACGCTGATGAAGCATTTTGGTTCGGGGACGGAAAAGTGGAAAGTAGGCGGCTCGACGCGTGTGTTGAATCTGGCGCAAGAGACAGCTGATCCCGTCGTGGGCGCGCTGACGTTGAAAGAGGCGCGGGACCGCCTGCTAGATGGATTGGAGCGACTGAAGGAATTGGCAATCCGGCTGGAGCATCCGACGCCGGGTGTGCTTGCGCCGGAACCGGAATTTACGCTGCTGCTCGAACACGATGACGAATCCTTGGGGACGGAGCGTCCGCACCTGCCGTTTGGCGGAACACTGACGGCCCAAATGCCGCTCGGCGTGCTCGCCGCCGAACCGCTTTCGGAAATTGTGGGACCGCTGGAATTGGACGCGCTGACGGTGGCGGACGATGATTCGTTTCTCAAACAGATCGCGCAGGAAAAGAATCTGCCGGATGCGGTGAAGCAGGGATTAAAAGATTTGTACTAATTTTAGAAGGTAACGTTATCGAATAATATCCTTGCAGCAGAATTGAGGGCGTGGATAGCTGCGCGCGAAATGACAGCTATGGCTAGGTCGGCGCGTTGCCGTGTTCTTCTTCGGGTTGATGCTCGTTGTCGGAAAATAGTGCGTCGCGGATTTGCTCGGAACGCTTGCGCGCTTTGACCGCGCGGGCAATAAAACGGTCTGCTGTATCCGCCTGTCCACTTTGATTCAAGTGCCGCGCCAGATGTTCCATCAGCACAGCACTTTCTTCGATGCCGCGAATCGCCGCCCATTCCATCGCTTCAATGGATTCGTTCATGTCCTCCAGCAACGCGTCGGCGCTGTACGCATGCCCTGTGCGACAGCGAAAGCGCAAGTTGTTCCCTTCAACCAACTGCCAGAGCGTGCCGTGACATTCGGGACACGTGAATTCGGAAACTTGACCAAGCGTTTGAATGTCTTTTTCGCTTGGACGATCTTCTTTTGCGATTTTGACCTCGATTTCTAGCTTGTGCGACACAGGAGCTCTTCCTTTCGCCTCTATCGGCTCGGAAACTAGTTGCATTAACAGCTGCGCCATCTCGGAAACAGGAACTCGATAGTCAACCTCGACGTTTTGCAGCGCGCTTTCGGGCATTCCAGCAACGAGTGCATCCGCGGGGTCCTGGACAATCGCCACGCCGCCGCGATCTTTGATTGCCCAAAGCCCCGATGTGCCATCGTTCAACGCACCGCTCAAAATGATGCCGATGACGCGCGGGCCATAGGCATAGGCGGCGGAACGGAAGAGCGGATCAATCGCGGGACGAAAGCGATTTTCGCGCGGACCTTTGGTGACGCGAATGCGCCCCGGTTCGATGAGCAGATGATGGTCAACGGGCGCACAATAAACATGACCGGGTACGATTTCCTCCCCATCTTTTGCTGTAGATGCTTTCAGCTGGGAATACTTGCTCAAGAGATACGGGAGAATCCCAGTCCCGGAGGGAGGCATGTGCCAGACAATAAAGATGGGCGCAGGAAAATCGGCAGGTAACTTGCGACTCAATTCGACAATCGCTTCGCGACCGCCTGCCGATGCCCCTATTACCACGATATCACGTCTTGGCATAAAATTTCTTCCCCCGCTGCGATAGATCCAATGGGGCGTACCTAATAAGTACAACGATCTTTACCCGCCACTTGAACTTGCCAAAGATTGCGCAAGCCGTTCCCGGTCACTGACATCCTCAATCATCAGCGCCACGCCTTCGCCCTCGCGGGTCGAAGAGTTGTTGATGAGGGCGATGTGAACCTGGCACTTGATCGCTCTGCCCCGCCGATTAATTGCATCCAGCAAGACCGTCGGTTCATTCCTTTCCCCTCGGAGGCAGGCGAGAATCGGTCCGCGCAGCTCTTCGACGGGCAAGCCGATATCCAGCGAAAAGACCGAGTTCCCGCGCACTTCGTCCGCGCGCAAGCCCCACATATCTTCGGCGCGTTGATTCCACAAGAGGATGTTAAAGTGGCGATCCAGCACGACCAGCGCCGTCGGTGGAATGCTCAAGACGGATTGCAGCCACGCATTGAGTTGATTGTACTCTTGGGTGCGCTGGCTCAATTCCTCATTGACGGTATGCAATTCCTCGTTGGACGATTGCAGTTCTTCATTCATCGTCTCGAGTTCTTCATTAGCGGATTGCAATTCTTCGTTGGTGGTTTCCAATTCTTCGTTGGCGGACTGGAGCTCTTCGTTGGTCGTCTCTAATTCTTCATTCGAGGATTGGAGCTCTTCGTACGCTGTCTCAAGGTCTTGCGCGGTGCGGCGCAGTTCTTCTTGCAGGCGATGGGATTGCGTCACATCGGCAAAGGTTACAATCACGCCGAGTAGCGCATCGCCGTTGAGATGCAGGGGCGCGATTTGCAAATCGAGATATTGCGTTTCGGCACCATGCGGATGATGGGCAATGTCGTTCAAGGAGACCATACGGCGGTCAGTGTAGGCTTGCTCAATCAAGGAGCGGAGTTCGACGGGACGATACGAAATTTCTAAATCTTGCAAAGGACGCCCGACATCTTTGAGGCTCAATCCAAATATGGCGCGGGCGCGCTCGCTCACGGCGACCAGCACGCCCGTCACATCTACAATCAGTTGCGCGACCGGGGTAGAATCCAGCGCCGCGTCGCGCAGCCGAATTTGCCGCGCGAGAATGTTCCCCCCTTCCGGATCACCGAGCGGCACCAGATCCAAGAGACGTTCGCGCAGATTACCCTGGCTCACTTTGGCAAAGATATGATCTTTGACGCTGATGGGCGTGAACAGATTGGTGCGCGTCAACATCATTTCGGCTTTGCCCAAAAAGAGATACCCATTACCGTTGAGAGCAAAATGCAGCCGGGCGAGAATGCGCCCTTGTACTTCGGAATTGAAATACATCAACACGTTGCGACACACCAGCAAGTCGAGACGCGAGATGGGCGCGTCTTGTGCCAAATCATGTCGTCCAAAAATGATGGAACGGCGCAGGTCGGCGCGAAAGAGAAAGCGGGAGTTGGATGGCTCGAAATATTTTTCGAGGAGCGGTTTGGGAACGGATTCGACTTCTTTGGCGCTGTAGCTCGCCACGCGCGCTTGCCCCAAGGCATCCTCGTCGGCATCGGTGGCATAAATTTTTACGCGGTCGCGAAAGGCGTTGGGGCCCATGACTTCGGCAAAGACCAGCGCTAGGGTATATGCCTCTTGTCCGGTCGCGCAGCCCGCGCTCCAGACGCGAATCGGTTCTTGGGGGGGCTTGTTTTCGATGATGCGCGGAAGGATTTCGGTTTGTAAATAGGTCCACGCTTCGGGGTCGCGGAAAAAATCGGTAACATTGATGAGGATAGTATTAAAGAGCTGGGCGAATTCTTCGGGGTGGACTTCTAAATAGTCCAAATAATCGTCAAAATTTTCAATCGGAATTTGCTGCATCCGCCGCCGGACGCGGCGTTCCAAGCTGGACGGTTTATACCCACTGAAATCAAAGCCGCGCGTGTGCTTTAAATAGTCCAGCAGCGCGTCAAAGGAATCCGTCTGCTTTTGGCTTTTCATAAGTCGTGCTTTCTAGAGGTAGATTCGGTTATCTATCATTTCGAATAAAGTGAGAAATCTCGTCCTGCACAAAAGAGAGATTTCTCACTTTATTCGAAATGACAAGACGTGGTTCAAAATGATAGCGATAGTCGAATGACAGGTAGGGTGTAGAGCTAGCCTCATGCTGCTTTTACCCGTGCTACCAACTGGAGTAATTTCGGTGCAATTTGGGACAGTGGGAGAACCAGATCCACACAGCCGGTTTCGAGTGCCGACTGGGGCATACTCGGAAATTCCGATGTTGCCCGGTCTTGTACTATAACGGTGCCGCCGGTTTTTTTGATCGCTTGAACGCCTATCGAACCATCCGTGCCGGAACCCGTCAAGACGACGGCAATCGCGCGCGTTTTAAAGCTCGCGGCGACCGACTCGAACAAGAGGTCGGCGGAAGGACGGAGAAAATGCACCAGCTCGGTTTGCGTGAGCGACAGGGAGCCATCGCTGTTCACCAGCAGATGACGATTGGGTGGAGCCACGAATGCGGTGCCCGCTCGAAGACGATCCCTATTCTCTGCTTCTTTGACCTCCAGCAAGGTGTGACGGGCGAGGATAGTCGCCATCATGCTGGGGTGATTGGGGTCAAGATGTTGGACGATGACGAGGGCGGCGGGAAAATTGGCGGGCAAGCCGCCGAGAATTTCTTTCAGCACGGCCAGTCCTCCGGCGGAGGCTGCCACCGCGACAACATCAAACGCACCGGAAAAGGGAGGCGGTTTCCTTCGTTCCAACCGCTGTGCCACATTTTTCCTTTGTATTTATTATATCACGGCATGGTCTAGGGAATTCAATGAATCTTGAAGAATTCCGCTTTTCTCGATGCTCCACGATTGGGAGTATAATAGAGTACAATTTCGCACATTTGGTCTCTCTAAACGCAAGCGCATGAAAAAGCATTCAGGCACGTCTGCGCGTCAAATCGCTGCGCCGCGCTCGCGCACGAACGGAAAGCCGATGGTGCGGCAGATGACGCCGCTCGCGGAGCCGCTGCCTTTTCTGATGGACGCGGTACGCGAACTGAATCAAGCGGATGCGCTGCCCGAGCTGCTTGAAACCCTTTGCGCCCGTGCAGTTAAATTCGCTCCTAGCAGTCACAGCATCGTATGTCTGTACGAAGCGGGGAGCGAAATGCTTCAAATCGCCGCCGCGACGGACCCGACGGTGACGGTGGGAATGCGCTTTTCGACCCAGCTCGATTGGAGCGCGCGGAAAATAAGCTCCTCCGTTAGCTTTCCTCTCCCTTTTTCGCTTTTGTCGCACGTGCCCTCGTCGGCGCTCCAAGTGCCGATGCTGTTTCAAGCTCAACCGGTCGGGCTGCTGATTGTTTACGCGTTGACCGCACGCCGCAAATTCAATTCCCATGAGGCGCAAATGCTCGAGCTCTTGTCGGCGCAAGCCGCGAGCGCGATTCATGCCGTGCGGCTGGCGGAACAAGGAGCGGAGCGAGAACGGCAGCTGGAGCAGGTGCGCTACGTCAACAGTGTCTTGCGCGCCTTGAGTTTGCTGATTGCCGAGACTATCGAGCACGACGCGATGCTTCAGCACGTGCTGGTGCTACTGTATTCGCTCATCCCGTTCGACATCGGTGCGGTCTTGATACGGCGGGATGGGATGCACTTGACGCGCATTGGAATTAGCAAAGGGCAGAACGAACTCACAATGGATCGCGGGCGCGATTCGATTGCGCTGTATGAATATCCGATGCTGCGGGAAATTGTGGCGACGAGTGAAATGATGTACATCCCAGATTTGTCCCAAGAACCGCACTGGTGGGGACATCTGCCGGGTCTGACCAGCGGCAGCTGGATTGGCGTGCCGCTGGTTGCCGGGAAACGGATCGTGGGCTTGTTGTCGTTGGGCAGCCAACGAACCAATTTTTTCACCGAGGAACATATCCAGACGCTCAAGATCTTGGCAGCCCCGATTGCCCTCTTGATTCAAAACGTTCACTTGTTGCAGCAGGCGCGCAAGCAAGTATCAGAACTCAGAAGGCGCGTGCTGACGGCAGAAGAGGAAGAGCGCAAACGCGTTTCACGTGAGCTCCATGACGAAACGGGACAGGCGCTGACGGCGCTGACGATCAACCTAGAATTGATCCAACAAGAATTGGTGGGACAAAAGCAAACGCTGGTGGACCGCGTACGCGATTCCGTCGCGATTACGCGGCAGACCATGCAGCAGCTGAATACGCTGGCGCGACAATTGCGTCCGCCCGCGCTAGAGTTGTTGGGCCTGGTCGGCGCGCTGGAACAAATGTGTATTGATTTTGAGCACAGGAACAAAATTCAAGTTGAATTCTCGACGCAAGGGATTGACAAACTTCCAGAGAGTATTAATCTGACTCTGTATCGTTTTGTCCAAGAGGCCTTGACGAATATTGCCAAGCACGCGCAAGCCAGTCAAATCCAAGTGCGAGTCGAATGTGCCAACAATACTCTGCGGGCACTGGTGCGCGATAACGGCAAGGGGTTTGACGCTCAAGAGCGGTTAAAAGGTCCACGTCGCCTTGGGCGGTTGGGGCTATTGGGAATGCAGGAGCGGCTGGCCATGATTGGCGGGAAATTGGACATTCAGACCCAGCCGGGAGACGGTACGCTGCTCGTTGCAAATATCCCAATCACGGAAAATGGTGAAACTGAATCACAAAAGTGATTCAGTTTCACCATTTTCCCTACCCAGAGAACTACTGGCATGGTACACTCACCTCGCTGGCGCAAGCATCGGGAGGCAAAATGATTAATGTCATCGTTGCCGACGACCACGCGCTGGTGCGCGAAGGTATTGCTGCCTTGTTGGAGCGGACGGGAGAGATTCAGGTCATTGGCAAAGCCGCCGATGGGAATGAAGCAGTGCGGTTGACCGACGAATTAAAGCCCGATGTACTGTTGATTGATCTGTCCATGCCGAACTTGAACGGTGTGGAGGCGCTGCGTCGGATTACGGGAAATGGCTCGGAAACGAATGTGTTAGTGGTTTCGGTACACATGGACGAGGCAATCATCATTCGCGCGCTGCGGGCGGGGGCGAAGGGGTATTTACCAAAGGATTCTTTTAAAGAAGAATTGTATCTAGCGGTGCAAACCGTCGCGCGCGGGGGGATTTATTTGAGTCCACGCCTGGCGGAAACGTTGCTCGATTATTTGGTGATGGGGCCGATGGCGTGGACCGCGCCCGACCCGATGGAGCGGCTTTCGCCCCGCGAGCGGGAGGTATTTCAGTTAATTTTGGAAGGGAAGACGAACCGCCAAATTGCGGAACAGCTGCAAATATCCATTAAAACGGTGGACAAGCACCGGACGAGTCTGATGAAAAAATTAGGGGTGCATGATGTGACGGGACTAATGCATGTCGCTATTCAAAACGGCATGTTATATGTGCGAGATAAAGACTCCAAGTAGGGGTCTTTTTTTGCAGCTGTTGGACAGGTGCCGACAAACTGGTGCAGAAACTTTTTTAATAGTACTCAAGTAGGGGTGTTTTTTATACAAAGTAGGTGGTTACCCTATGGCGCAAGCGCGCGATTTGGCTTAAAAATATTGTGCCATCGGTTGAATTGAAAAGTAAACCTCTCTCCAGCCTGCCCCGAGCAATCCAACAACAGCATAGCCTTCGAGCTCTCGCACTCGTGGCACTAGAGCGAATCCAAGATCGGGTCGAGTGTTCCTTCGGAAAGAACCTACTGCCTGTATTTGGATAGGACCCGTATGTTGGGTCTTTTTATTTTGTAACGTATTTGTACGCAAAGCCTGTGGAGCGTTGCGCCGCAACGCTCCACAGGCTTTGCCCTCCTTTGGGAATTGATTATGGAACCGCGTGAGATTGAACATCCAGAGCGGTCAAAATCGCTGGCGAGCTTGGCGGGCTTTCTTTCCGGCGTGCAAGCGGACCCGCTGCAATTGGAAAAAGTACGCTCGTTTTTTGGATACCTGCGCGCCACCTCGCCTTCGATTCAGACGCGACTGGCGTGGTACGAAATTTTGTTTGAGCTCGCGCCGCAAGCGTATCTCGTGACCGACCATTTGGGATTGATTCAAAATGCGAATGCGACGGCGATGGAGATGTTTGGAATTGATTTGGATTCAATGGTGGGTTTGCCGTTAGGAATGCTACTGCCAGAGAATGAGATTGTTTTTAATTTGTTTCCTGAAGAAGAAGCATCGCCCGCCGCGCGCATTTCAACCTTTGAACTCGAACTGGCGCTACCAAACAAGCCGCGCTTTTGTCTGCGAGGGCGCGTGACGCAGGCGTACGATTCCCATTCGGGCAAGATATTCTTTTTATGGCTCTTGGATGCCAAACGTACAGCGGAGCAGGAGCCAGCGTTGCAGTTTGAAGAGCTGCGGATATTACCCAAACCTGCGCCGGCGCAGATGGTTCCTCTGAATGTCGCGCGGGCTGCCGCTGCGCCAGCGTATGCGTATGCGAATACTGCGCCATTGGAATAAGTGGTCGTGAAAAAACCAGTTACGAACGCACCGAGGGAAAGAATGAATTCGATTCGGCGAGAAAGACCCGGGTATGGCATTCTTTGGTCGGAGCTGATTCTGGATGACGCGGCGCGTGCGGGAACGGGACGGTTTCTTGTACGGGTTGAGGGAAAGGCATTACTCGGCAGTTCGAATGTAGCAACGATTGGGCATACGCAGGAGTTGCGCGTAGCGATTGGCATTCACCCGATGGAACAGGAAATGGTGGTTCTCTTGGGTGGACATAAGAATCCGCGCGAGGCGCGCCGTGTTTTTCAGCTGCGGGAAATTACGGACAATTCCAGGGAGCATGAGTTTGAAATTACGTTTGTGAATTGGAAAATTACGCAAGCCTGTCTGAACGGCTCTGAAC
>Ga0070741_10021300_pt1 | contig 10099 bp, 10 predicted proteins | sample Coa_R1_4_FD_66440 | JGI IMG/M metagenome (GOLD analysis project Ga0070741, IMG submission 66440) | Surface soil microbial communities from Centralia Pennsylvania, which are recovering from an underground coalmine fire - Coalmine... | ecosystem: Environmental > Terrestrial > Soil > Unclassified ...
ATAAGCAGAGATGTGGCGAGCGTGAGCAGAGCGATCGCTGCTTCATCTCGGGCCAGCTTGCTTACATCGGAGTCAGGATTAGCTAATTGGTACTCATTGAAGCGGCGCGCGCGCTTGAGTAATTTGGAAACGTTGTCGAGGGAGATAAAAAGTGAGAGCTGCCGGGCGGGCTTCGCTCGCCGGCGTAGGAACGGCTAAGGCAATCGCGGGAGGCAAAATGGGACGCAAGGCCAAATTTTCCGGCGTGGCGACGAGCGTTTGGCTGGCCGCGGCTTCGGCATCTCTGGCGCCGGCCGCGCAGGGCGCTCCGATCTATGAGTACACGATTAATGCGCCGGGGCCGTTCCAGGTCTTCAACTCGCCGACCGCGGTCGGAAAAACGGCGACCGCTACCACTCCCGACGGTACGTTCAGTTCCGCGACCACCGCTGCCGCGGGGCCCGGGTATCTGCAGGGCTCGTCGCATGCGACGCTCGATCTGCCGAACGGCGCGCTCGGCACCGCTTCGGGCTTTTCGCAGGAGAGCTCGGACTTCAATCTCGACAACATCATCATCAGCGGACCCGCGGGCGAGATCGTGCATTACACGATCAACGTTAACGTGTCGGGCTCGATCGGCGCGAACATCTCCGGCAGCGGGCCGTTCTTCGCCGCTGCCAGCGCGGGGCTTCGCTTCAGCACTAACTCTTCGCTGGGAGGCGAAGGCGGCGTGGACCTCGGGCATATCACCGCGTCCAACGGCCTGATCACCGAAAAGACCGGCATCTTTTCGAACTTCGCCGGCGCTGCCTCCGGCACCACGCCGGTGTGGTCCGCGCGCGGGGGCGAAACTATTAGCGTGGGGCTCATCCTGGATACGGTGGCGTCCACCACCGAGAGCTTCGGCAGCGGCCCCGGCGCCATGGACGCCTTCGCCGATTTCTCGCATACGGCGCTTTTCGCGCCGAACGTGTTCAACTTCTACGATCCGGTTACCAACGCTCCGGTGACCGGCTGGACCGCCAATTCCACGGACGGCTGTATCGTCGATAACGCCTTCACCTGCGCGCCGCCGACGCAAGCGGTGCCCGAGCCGACGACGCTCGCGCTCCTTAGCGCAGGCCTCGGCTTCCTCGGCTTTTCGCGCCGGCGAAGCCGCTCTATCGGCTAGGAAGAAAAATAGGGACAGTCCCTATTTTCGGCCGGCGCGGGCCTGCTCGATGATGCGTGCGTTCTCGGCGCGCAGGCCGCTGTCGCTGCCGGCCCAGGAATTGGAGCGCTGCGCTGTGCTCTCGGCCTGCGCGAAATCGCCCTGCTGCAGCCGCACGCGCGCGAGCTCCTGCCACAGGCGCGGATTGCGCGGCTCGATGCGCAGCGCGCGCTCGAGCGTTGCCGCCGCCTCGGCGAGGCGCCCGGACGCGGCATCGCTGCGCGCGCTGTCCATGAGCCCGGCGACCGCGACGCTCTCTCGCGACGTTGAGGAAGACGCGGGCGGAGGGACGGGCGCCGGTTGCTCGACCGGCGGTGCGCCGATTACCGGTGGAGGCGCCGACTCGACTGGCGCCGGCTGCCGGGTGGCGCACGCGGCGAGCGCGAGGGTAGCGAGCGCTGCGAGCCGTCTCATCGGCCGAACAGGCGATCGAGCCAGCTCTTCGCCTTCTGCACGGTGTGATCGACGGCATCGATCACGGCGCCGGCCGGGCTTGCGCACGGTGAAAGCTCGCGCGGCGCGGTGCCTTGCATGAACGGCAGCTCGACGGCGCCGGCGCACTGGCTGTCGCCGCGCAGGCTGGTCTGCGGGTCGATCCACACCTGCTCGATGGCGTCGGGCTTGGGCAGCGCGAGCGGCTGCGCCGCGAGCGCCGACATCATCTCGCCCCACACCGGGACTGCCGCCGCGGCGCCGGTGAGCCGCGCGGCGCGGTTGTCGTCGTAGCCGATCCAGACGATACCGAGATGGTCGCCGGTGAAGCCGGCGAACCAGGCGTCGCGCTGCTCGTCGGTAGTGCCGGTCTTGCCGGCGGCGCCGATCTCCGCCGGCAGGAAGCTGCGCAGGCCCTGCGCGGTGCCTTCGCGCACCACGCCCTGCAGCGCCGCGGTGATGAGATAGATCGGCTCGGGCGGGAAGGCCTGCTCCACTTTCAGCGCGTAGCGCAGGAGCGGCTTTCCTTCGGGCGTCGTCACTTCGCGGATCGCGCGAAGCGGCGAGCGGAAGCCGCCCGCGGCGATCGTCTGATACATCTGCGCCACTTCGAGCGGCGAGAGCTCGGCCGCGCCGAGGAGGGTGGAGGCGAGCGGCCGCAGCTCGCGCTCGACGCCGAGGCGCTGCACCGTGGCGATCACGCGCTCGATGCCGAGCTCGGTGCCAAGGCGCGCCGTCGCCGCGTTATAGGACTGCGCGAGCGCCGTGCGCAGCGGCACCATGCCGTGGAACTTCTTGTCGTAGTTCGCCGGCTGCCAGTCGGGCGCGCCGCGGCTCTTCCAGGTGAACGGGCCGTCGTCGATCGGCGTGACGAGCGTGTAGCGCGCCGGGTCGGAAAGCGCAGTGAGGTAGATCGCCGGCTTCAGCAGCGAGCCGATCGGCCGTGCGGCATCGAGCGCGCGGTTGTAGCCGCGGAAGCGCGCGTCGCGGCCGCCGACCAGCGCCTGCACCTCGCCGTTCTGCGGATCGGTGACGACGATCGCGCCTTCGAGCCCCGGCTCGCCGAAGCGCTTGGTCTTGTCGAACTCGGCGAGCCGCTTCTGCAATGCGCGTTCGGCAGCGCCCTGCACCCGCGGATCGAGCGTGGTGAAGATACGCAGGCCCTCCGAGCGCAGATCGTTTTCGTCGTAGTCGCGCCGCAGCTGGCGGTGCACGAGCTGTACGAAAGCCGGGTAGGGCGAGGTGCCGCTCGCCGCGCGCGTGGCGATGCCGAGCGGTGCCGCGCGCGCCTGTGCGTACTGCTCGAGGGTGAGCGAGCCCTGTTCCTTGGTCTCGCGCAGCACCAGGTTGCGCCGCTCGAGCGCGCGCGCCGCGTGGCGGCGCGGATCGTACACCGCGGGGCCTTTCACCAGGGCGACCAGCACCGCGGCCTCGGCGGGCGTCAGGTACTGGACGTCCTTCGCAAAATAGAACTGTGCGGCGAGGCCGACGCCGTGGATCGCGCGGTCGCGGTCCTGGCCGAGATAGATCTCGTTGAGATAGGTCTCGAGGATCTCCTCCTTGCCGTAATGCAGCTCGAGCAGCATTGCCATCAGGAGCTCGGTGAATTTGCGCGTGAGCGTGCGCTCGGGCGTGAGGAAGAAATTTTTCACCAGCTGCTGCGTGATGGTGCTGCCGCCCTGCACCCGCTGCGAGCCGAGCGAGAGCACCGCGCGCGCGAGGGCGCGCGGGTCGAAGCCATGATGCGTGTAGTAGTTGTGGTCCTCGGTGGCGACGAGCTCCTTCACCAGGATCGGCGGCACGTCGCGCAGGCGCACCAGCACGCGGTCCTCGTTGCCGGCGGGGTAGATGCCGCCGATCGGCACCGGCTCGAGGCGCGCAAGCGGCAGCACCCGGCCCTCGGCATCGCTGAGCGCGGACACGGTGCCGCTGTCGAAGCTCACGCGCACGCGCCGCGCCGGCTGCGGCCCGTCGGCGAAGAGGAACGGCCGCACCGAGATCTCGAGCGCGTTGTCCGCACGGACGTACCAGCCCGGCGCGTCACGTGGCCCGTAGGGGTAGCCAAGCGCGCCGAGCTCGTCCTCGACGTCGGCGCTCGCGATGTGCAAGCCGACGTGCAGCTCGAGCGGCCGGGCAAAGATGCGCGCCGGCAGCGCAAAGCGCCGTCCCTCGAACTCCGAATTGACGCGCAGATCGAGATAGAGCGTGAACGCGCTCACAGCCAGCAGGGCGACGAGGCCGGCGTAGCCGAGATAGCGCAGGACGCGGCGGCGAACCATCGGGATCAGAGGATCAGCTCAACAATGGACGAGCGCCCGATGATACCTGCCCGCGAAACAGTCGCGCGGCGCGGCCGCACGTCGCCGACAATCGGCCGGGCGCTGCCATGTCGCTTGAGAAACCCGGTCGTCCCTTTCCGACGCTCGCTCGCATCGCGCAAGACTTCGGTGTGCACTACGCCGCGAGCGCCGTGGTGGCGTTTCTTTTCGCCACCACCGGTCCGGTGGCGATCATCCTGTCGGTCGGCGCGCGCGGCGGCCTCGCCGAATCCGACATCGCCTCGTGGATCTTCAGTGCGTTTGTCATCAATACGCTCATCTCGGCCGCCTTCAGCCTGCTCTACCGGCAGCCGCTCGTGTTCTTGTGGAGCATTCCGGGTGCGGTGTTGCTTGGACCCGCGCTTGGGCACGTGAGTTTCCCGGAAGCGATCGGCGCGTTCATCGCCACCGGCGTCCTGATGCTGCTGCTCGGCGTGTCGGGCTGGGTGCGCCGCGCGATGGCAGCGGTGCCGATGCCGATCGTGATGGCGATGGTGGCGGGCGTCTTTCTGCGCTTTGGCATCGACCTGGTGCTCGCGTTCCGCGACGCGCTGTGGATCGCTGCGCCGATGACCGTCGCCTTCTTCGCGCTGACCGCGGCGCCGCGCGCGGTGCGCGGCATGCCGCCGCTCATCGCGGCGCTATTGGTCGGCGCAATCGCCATTTGGGCGCTCGGCAGCTTCCGGCCGCCGGCGGCTGCGCTTTTTGCGCTCGCCTCGCCGAACTTCTATGTGCCGCAATTCTCGTGGCGCGCGATGATCGAGCTCGTGGTGCCGCTCGCCATCACCGTGCTGGTGGTGCAGAACGGGCAGGGCATCGCGGTGCTGACTGCGAGCGGGCACGCGGCGCCGATCAACGCCATCACCACGGCGTGCGGCGCCGGCGCCATCGTGAGCGGCCTCTTCGGCGCGGTGCCGACCTGCCTGACCGGTCCGGTGAACGCGATTCTCGCCGCGGGCGGCGAGCGCGAGCGTCAATACAGCGCCGCGCTATTTTTCTGCCTGTTTGCCGCCGCCTTCGGCCTGATGGCGCCCTTTTTCACCCGGCTGCTGCTCGCCACGCCGCCTGCGTTCATCGCGACGCTTGCGGGCCTCGCGATGCTGCGCATCCTGCAAAGCGCATTCACCGCTTCCTTTGCTGGCCGCCACAGCCTGGGCGCGCTCGTCTGCTTTCTCGTGACGGTCGCCGACGTGCCGATCTTCAACATCGGCGCGCCGTTCTGGGGTCTCGTCCTTGGCCTCGCCGCATCGTTGCTGCTGGAGCGCGCATGAGCGCCTTTCGCTACTACTGGGAAGACTTTCCGGTCGGCCGCGTCTTTGAGTACGGCTCGCGCACCCTCACCGAGCCGGAGATCATCGCCTTCGCACGCGACTGGGATCCGCAGCGCTATCACGTCGATCCCGAGGCGGCGAAGGAGACGCCCTACGGCGGCTTGATCGCCTCGGGCTGGCACACGGGCTGCGTGATGATGCGCTTCATGTGCGATGCGTACCTCAACCAGTCGTCCTGCATCGGCTCGCAGGGCATCGACGAGTGGCGCTTCGCGCTCCCCGTGCGCCCCGGCGACACGCTGCGCTACCGGGGCACGGTGCTCGAGTCGCGCGTCTCCGCGAGCAAGCCCGACCGCGGCATCGTCAAGTTCCGCTGGGAGCTCCTCAACCAGCGCGGCGAGGTCGTCGTCTCGGTCGTCGGCACGCAGTTCTACCTGCGCCGACCGTGAGCCACGGCCTTCGCATCCGCGACTTCGCGCTGTTTCTCGCCGGCCGCTTCTGCAACGTGCTTGCCGCTCAGATGCAATGGGTGGCGGTTGGCTGGTACTTGTATGACCTGACGCGCGACCCGATGACGCTCGGCTGGGCCGGGCTCGCCGCGTTCGTGCCGATCGCGCTCCTCACGCTGCCGGCCGGCGATCTCGCCGATCGCGCCGACCGGCGCATCGTGCTTTTCGCCGCCCACATGATTCAGGCGCTGGCGGCCGCGCTGCTGCTGGGCCTGGTCGCGATGCACACGACGCTCACCTGGCCGTTCTACGGCGCGCTGGTCCTCTCCGGCACCACGCGCGCGCTCGCCGGGCCGGCGTCGAAGTCGCTCGTGCCGCTGCTCGTGCCGCGCGAGCAGTTCGCGCAGTCGGTGGCGTGGGCCACCTCCGCGCAGCAGGTCGCGATCATCACCGGCCCGGCGCTCGGTGGCCTTATCTATCTGCTCGGTGCGCCGATCACCTTCGCCGCCTGCCTGGTGGTGGCGCTCGCCGCCGCGCTCGCCATGCTCGCGATTCGCACTCGTGTCGTGGCGTCCAGGGAGGCGGGCGGCACCGCGTTCTCGCGTGCCATGGCCGGCCTGCGCTACCTGATGGCGCAACCGATCGTCCTCGGCGCCATCTCGCTCGACCTCTTTGCCGTGCTGCTCGGCGGCGTCAATGCGCTCCTCCCGGTATTCGCGCGCGACATCCTGCATGTCGGGCCCGCGGGGCTTGGCGTTCTGCGCAGCACCTTTGCCGTCGGCGCCATCACCACCAGCCTGGTTCTCGCGCAACTGCCGGAGAGCCGCCAGCCGCATGCCGGTCGCGCGCTCTTCGGCGGCGTCGGGCTTTTCGGCGTCGGCGCGATCATCTTCGCCCTCGGCGGGCACTACGTCGTCGCCATGGTGGCGCTCTTCATCATGGGAGCGTCCGACGCGATGAGCGTCTTCGTGCGCGCGACGGTCGTGCAGCTCGCAACCCCTGAGGACATGCGCGGCCGCGTCAGCGCAATCCACGTGCTCTTCGTCGGCTGCACCAACGAGCTCGGCGAGTTCCGTGCCGGCCTGCTTGCCTCACTCTTCGGCGCCGTACCCGCGGCACTGGCGGGCGGCATCGGCACGCTCGTGATCGTGGCGCTATGGTCGCAACTCTTCCCGGGCCTGAGGCGCGTCGACCGCCTGAGCGAAGTGACGCCCTGATTACGACCCGGGATCGGAATTGCCTACACCGAGGTAGGTCGCCGCGACCTGCGCATTGGCGCGCAGCGCCTGCGGCGTGCCCTCGAACACCACCGTGCCGTGGTCAATGACGTAGACGCGGTCCGCGAGCGCGAGCGCCATCTCGGCGTTCTGCTCGACCAGCAGCATGCTGACGCGCTCGGCGCGCAGCTCCCGGATCGTGCTCATCACGTCGTTCACCACGAGCGGCGCGAGGCCCTGCGATGGCTCATCGAGCAGCAGCAACTCGGGCCCCGTCAGGAGGGCACGCGCGATGGCGAGCATCTGCTGCTCGCCGCCCGAGAGATCGCGGCCCTTGCTCTCGAGGCGCTCCTTCAGCCGCGGAAAACGCTCGAGCACCGCGGCGAGCGGCCAGCGTGACGAGGACCGCTCGGCGATCGCGAGGTTCTCGCGCGCGCTAAGGTACGAAAAAATACCGCGTGTCTCCGGCACGAGCGCGATGCCCAGTCGCGCGACGCGATGCGGCGCAAGGCCCGCGATGTCGCGCCCCTTGTAGCGGATCTCGCCGGTGCGCGGCGGCGTCAGGCCGCTGATCGAGCGAAGCGTGGTGGTCTTGCCGGCACCGTTGCGTCCGAGGAGCGCGACCACCTCGCCCTCGGCGACGCCGAGCGTGAGGCCGTGCAGCACATGCGCGAGCCCGTAGTACGTCTGGATCGCGCGCAGCTCGAGCATCAGGCGGCCATGCCGCCGAGGTAGGCGCGGCGCACGTCCGGGTTGCGCTGGATCTCGGCCGGCGTGCCCTCGGCAATCAAGCTGCCGAAATGCATCACCGTGATGCGATCCGAGACGCTCATGATGATGTCCATCTTGTGCTCGATCAGCACGATCGTGTAGCGGCCTTTCAGCGCTCGCACGAGCGCCACCATGCGGCGCGTCTCCTCCGGCGAGAGGCCGGCCGCCGGCTCGTCGAGCAGCAACACTCGGGGCGCCGCGGCAAGCGCGATGGCGAGCTCGAGCTGGCGCTGCTCGCCGTGCGAGATCTCGCGCGCCACCTGATGCTCTTTGGCAATCAAACCCACATCCGTCAATGCCTGGCGCGCGCGAGCCGTCACCTCGGCGTAGCCCTCGGTGCGCTTCCAGAGGAGCCCGCGCCAGCTCGGAGCGCAGGCGAAGGCGGCGACCCAGACGTTATCGAGCAGTGTGAAGGCGGGAAAAACATTGGTGCGCTGGAACGACCGGGCGAGACCCAGATGCGCGATGCGATGCGCGCGCGTGCCGGTGACGTCGCGGCCGTCGAACAGGATGCGACCGGCGCTGGGCGGAAATTGACCGGTCAGCAGGTTGAACAGCGTGGTCTTGCCGGCGCCGTTCGGCCCGATGATGGAGTGCAGCGTGCCCGCTTCAACGCGCAGGTTCACGCCGTTCACGGCGGTGAGCGCGCCGAACGACTTCGTCAGCTCGCGCGTTTCGAGAAGCGCCATATGCGAGACCAGGCTTCGACCACACCGCCGCGGAAGAAAAGCACCACGATGACGAACGCCACGCCGAGCAGGAGCGGCCAGCGTGCCCATACCACGCTCATCGACTCGGAGAGCCAGATGAACGCCACCGAGCCGATGATCGGGCCATACAGCGAGCCGCTGCCGCCGATCAGCGTCGCGAAGACCACGTTGCCGGAAAACACGAAGCCGATCGCTTCGAGCGGCACGATACCGAAGAGCATCGCGTAGAGCACGCCGGCGAAGCCGGCGAAGGCGCCGCCGATGACGAAGGCGAGGAGCTTGAAACGCGGCACGTTGTAGCCCACCGCTTCAGCGCGCACTTCGTTTTCGCGGATCGCCTGCAGGATCTTGCCGAGCGGCGAGTCGACGATGCGCTTCATTGCCCAGAGGGCGAGCAGGAAAAGCGCCGACACCAGCACGTAGTACGCGAGCGGCTGGCGAAAATCGACGCCGAGGATCGCCGGCCGCGGAATGCCCGGCATGCCGTCCTCGCCGCCCGTGACGCTCGTCCACTGATAGGCGATGAAGTAGAAGAGCTGGTTCAGCGCGAACGTCAGCATGATGAAGTAGAGGCCCGAGCGCTGCACGCAGAGGTAGCCCACGACCAACGCAGAGACGGCGCCGATGCCGACGCCGACAGCGAGTGCGGTCACGATGCCGATACCGTAGTACTTGAGGAGATAACCCGCGACGTAGGCGGCCGAACCGAAGAACGTCGCCTGGCCGAAGGAGAGGAGCCCCGTGTAGCCGAGCAGCAGGTTCAGGCCGAGGCCGAAGATGGCGAAGATCCAGATCTCGGTGGCTATGGCCGGACGCACCACCAGCGGTAGCAGGAGCACGGCCGCGAGCACCAGCAACGCCGGGAGCTTCATCGGATGCCGAACAGGCCCTGCGGCCGCACGAGCAGCACGGCGGCCATCACCGCGAAAATGACGGCGGTCGATGCTTCGGTCCAATACGCCGCCACCACGGCTTGCGCGATGCCGATCAAGAGCCCGGCGGCGATCGCGCCGAGCAGGTTGCCCAGGCCGCCGAGCGCGACCACCACGAAGGCGATGCCCAGCATGTCGACGCCCATGCCGGGCGAGAGTCCGCGGATCGGCGCGGTGAGCGCGCCGGCGATGCCGGCGAGATAGGCGCCGAGCGCGAACGCCACCGTAAAGAGGCGATGGATGTCGATGCCAAGGAGCGACACCATCTCCCTGTTCTCGATGCCGGCGCGCATGATCGCGCCGTAACGCGTGCGCTCGAGGAAGAGCCAGGTGAGCACCACCAAGAGCGCGGCGACGACCATGACGAACAGCCGGTACTTCGGATAGAAGGTGAAGCCGAGATCGACGCCGCCGCGCAGCATCGCGGGCGGCAGGTGGCTGATGCCGACCGGGCCCCAGATGACGATGATCAGCTCATTCAGAATCAGCGCGAGGCCGAAGGTGAAGAGCAATTGGTAGTCATGCCCAGCCGCATACAAACGGCGAATGCCGGCGTACTCGATGGCGATGCCAAGTACGGCAACACCGAGCGGAGCGATGAGCAGCCCGAGCCAGAAGTTGCCGATCGCACCGACCACCGTGACGAGTAGATAGGCGCCCACCGCGAACAGCGCGCCGTGGGCGAAGTTCGGGATGTTGAGCACGCCGGTGATGAGCGCCAAGCCGAGGCCCATCAGCGCATACAACATCCCGGTGGCGATCCCGTTGAGGATCTGGCCGAGAAGGAGGCTCAAACGCTAGCCGAGAAAA
>Ga0070741_10021301_pt1 | contig 10099 bp, 8 predicted proteins | sample Coa_R1_4_FD_66440 | JGI IMG/M metagenome (GOLD analysis project Ga0070741, IMG submission 66440) | Surface soil microbial communities from Centralia Pennsylvania, which are recovering from an underground coalmine fire - Coalmine... | ecosystem: Environmental > Terrestrial > Soil > Unclassified ...
CCCGTCCCCGCGAGCCGCCCCGTCCCCGCCGGCCACCGCGGGCACGCCGAACTTCGGCCGCTGCCAGAGCAGTCCCACAGCCAGGAACGACACGAGGACGACGAAGCCGCCGGCCTGCAGCACCACCTCACCGGGTAGCGGGAGGTCGGCCCGCCCGCCGATCCCATGCGCGGGGTACGACCGCGCCGCCACCTCCCACAACCGGTGGCTAGCGCGCATGCCGCTGCTCGGTGTCGGGGGTACGGCGGAGCAGGATCGTCGCGGCGGCGATGACACCCAGCCCTCCGCCCACGTTCAGCGCGATCAGGAACCGGTCGAGGTCGGCGCCCCAGGCGAAGGGCACCACGGCGTCGTGGAAGCTGAAGATGTCGGCCGGGCTGATGATCACCGCGATGAGGGCGCCGGCGACCAGGCACAGCAACGGGCCGGCCTGGTGCCCGCGCAGGGTGGCGTACGCCCCGGCGAGCCCGATCGGCCAGGCCACCACCGCGAACCCGGCCGCGCTGAGGAACAGCCAGATCACCTGACCCTGCGCCGGTACCAGCGCGGAGCCGTAGATGTGGACCATGTGCGCGACGATCACCACGAGCGTCGAGACCGCCACGACGACCCGCCCGGCGGCCAGACCCCCTCGGCGGGTGCAGGCGGCCACCACGGTGGCCGGGATCGCCACCATCACCGCGAGCAGCAGCCACCACAGGCCCGCGGCGGGGGACGGCGGCCACCTCTGCTCACCGAGCACGGTCACCTGATCGTCACCGACCCGCAGCGGGATGGTCCAGGCCAGCCGCCGTTCCGGAGGCGTCGGCTGCGCGGCGGCGAACGCCACCCGGGGATCGGCCCACAACGCTGACGAACCGGGGGCGACGGTGGGCAGCGCGTTGACCACCGAACCCGGAGTCGGCAGTACGGTGACCCGTGCGCCGGTGCCGTTGTCGATCCGCATCCGCGCCCCGAACTCCACGACCGACACGTCCAGGCCCGCCACCGCGGGCTCGATGCCCAGCACGACCGGTTCGCTGGACGACGAGGTCAGCCCGCCGGCGTGCGCCCACGCCTCACCGGCCCCCACCAGCGGACCGGTCGAGAGCATCGCCACCACCGCGAGCCCGATGAGCACCCCGACCCGGCGAATCACCGTTCGACGCTACCGCGTGCGCACCTAGGCCGCAGGCAGGATGTACACCGGAAGGATGTTGCTGACACCACCGCCCTCGGCGGTCACCTGGTGGAACCCGTCGGTGGAGTCGGCCGGGATGGACACCGAGGTGGACACGTTGCCGCCGGCGTCGGCGGTCGCCTGCCCCAGCTCGTCGGCCGGCTCGTCGTAACGGACGACCACGGTGGTCCCGGGCGGGAACAGCCGGCCGGTGATGTTCACCGGATCACCTCGGCGCAACAGCCGCGGCAGCACCGTGATCACCCGGTCGGCACCGACATCGCCCGGTATCCGGATGAGCACCCCCCGCCCGCCGAGGTCGACGAGGATGATGGACCCGATGATCCGGGTCGGCACGATCACGATGACCGTGTCCGGGGAGAACCTCGGCCACTTGGTACCGGTGTACGTCGGCGTGCCGCCCGAGCTCGCCGCGCGGGCCTGTCCCAGCGGGTTGCCCGAGCCGCACCGCACGCGGGGCACGCCGCTGAGGTCGACCAGCACGGAGGTCTGGGACTGCAGCACGACCTGGCTGGCCACCGCCTTGTCGCCGCGCAGACCGTAGCTGGTGACCTGCGTGTCGGTGCGCAGGACGACCGGTACGAGCCCGGAGATGTACTGCCGGATCGCGGTCGGGGCGATCTTGGGCACCGAGGCCCACGCCGCCGCCGGCTTCGGGTTCGCCTCCAGGTAGCTGATGATCTGGTCGGTGTTGCAGGTGGATGAGCCCTGGGCTCCGGCGTACAGGCCGGGGGTGGTGCCGGGGTAGTTCGCGGGGGCGTCCCCGTTGCGCGCCAGCACCGGAGGGGCCGGCAACCCCGGCGCGGCCGGCGGTGCCGGGGTCACGGTCCCGCCGGCGACGAACGGGTCGGCACCGGGCGAGTCGGCCGCGACCAGCGCGACGTCGGCGGCCGGTGGACCGGGGGGCAGGACCAGCGCCAGCACCGCCCCGAGCAGGCCGCCGACGAGGATGACGATGCCGATGATGCGCCGGGCGCCGAGTTTCTTGGGCGGGGGCGGCGAGGCGGGGTAGAGCGCGGTGGGCGCGACCATCGTCGTCAGTACCCCGGGTAGCGGTTCATCGGGCCCATCGGCGGCGGCGGTGGGAGCGGCGGCTTGCGCGCGGGGGCGAACGTCAATCCCGCACCGAGCAGCCCGATGACCAGCCCGCCCGCGATGAGCGCCCACGGCGGGGAGCTCTCACCGGCGGTGGCACTCAGCTGCGGGCCGGTCGGCGGCCCGGCCGCGTCCGGAGCGTCGCCCTCCCCGTCGCCCTCGCCGCCCGGAGTGGTGTCGGCCGTCGGGCTCGAGTCGGCCACCGCCACGGTGGCGCCGGGAGGCAGCAGCTCACCGGCTCCGCGCGAGACCGCATCCTGCTCCAGCACCGGGGTCACGGCCGGGGCCGCCGGCACGAAGTCCTGGGCCGGCGGGGCCACCGGGACGGGCTGGCGGACGGGCGCGCGGGTCACCGGCGTCCTCGGCACGATGACCACCGCGGACGGCTCGGTGGTCTTCTTCTCGCTGTCCTTCTTCTTCTTGTCGTCCTTCTTCTTCTGGCAGTCGGAGTCGCAGCTGCTGGAGGAGCCGGACGAGTCGTGGCCACCGGAGCTCGAGTCACCGGACGAGCTGCTGCCGGACGAGCTGTCGCCCGAGGAGTCACCGGACGAACTGCTGCCGGACGAGCTGCTGCCCGAGCTGCTTCCGGACGAGCTGTCGTCGGGGTTGGCGAACGCCGCCGGGCTGCCGCACAGCGTCAAGGAGACGAAAAGGACAGCCGTCGCGCCCAGCATCCGCGCGATCTTCATGGTCCCTCCCGAGGAGTCCGGACGAAGGCATCGTTCGCCCGGTGGAGTGACACCGTACGGTCGATTCTCAGCATTGGCAACGGAACCATAAGCGGCGCCACATCCAGGGACAATGCCCCGGAACGCCGAGTAGGGCCTGCCCCACATGATCGTGGGGCAGGCCCTACTCGGAGGGTGTTACAGGGAGGTGGCGGTCAGGCTTCCAGGCGCTGACGCAGCGCGGCCAGCTCGTCACGCATGGAGCTCGGCAGGCGGTCGCCGACCTTGGCGAACCACTCCTCGATCAGCGGCAGCTCGGCCTTCCACTCCTCGGCGTCGAAGCCGAGCGCGGCCTCGATGTCCTCGGCCGGCGCGTCGAGGCCCTCGAGGTCCATCTGGTCGGCGGTGGGGATGTAGCCGATGGCGGTCTCGGTGGCCGCGGCCTTGCCCTCGATGCGCTCGATGGCCCACTTCAGCACGCGGGAGTTCTCACCGAAGCCGGGCCACAGGAAGCGGCCGTCCTCCCCGCGGCGGAACCAGTTGACGTAGAAGATCCTCGGCAGCTTGGTCTCGTCCGCGCCCTTGCCGATGTTGATCCAGTGCTGGAAGTAGTCACCGACGTTGTAGCCCAGGAACGGCAGCATGGCCATCGGGTCGCGGCGGACCTGGCCCTTGCCACCCTTCGCGGCGGCGGTCATCTCCGAGGACATGGTGGCACCCATGAACGTGCCGTGCTGCCAGTTGCGGGCCTCGGTGACCAGCGGGACGGTGGTCTTGCGCCGCCCACCGAAGAAGATCGCCGAGATCGGCACGCCCGCCGGGTCGTTCCACTCCGGAGCGACCACCGGGCACTGCGAGATCGGCACGGTGTAGCGGGCGTTCGGGTGCGCGGCGGGCGTGTCGGACTCCGGGGTCCAGTCCTCGCCCTTCCAGGAGGTCAGCTTCTGCGGGTCGCCCTCCAGGCCCTCCCACCAGACGTCGCCGTCGGGGCTGAGGCCCACGTTGGTGAACAGCGCGTTGCCCTGCTCGATGGTGCGCATGGCGTTGGGGTTGGTCGACCAGTTGGTGCCCGGTGCGACACCGAAGAACCCGAACTCGGGGTTGACCGCGTACAGCCGGCCGTCCTCACCGAACCGCATCCAGGCGATGTCATCACCGACCGTCTCGGCCTTCCAGCCGGGCACGGTGGGCTGCAGCATCGCCAGGTTGGTCTTGCCGCAGGCCGACGGGAACGCGGCCGCCACGAAGTACGACTTGTTCTCGGGGCTGGTCAGCTTGAGGATGAGCATATGCTCGGCGAGCCAGCCCTCGTCGTGGGCGATGGCGCTGGCGATCCGCAGGGCGAAGCACTTCTTGCCCAGCAGCGCGTTGCCGCCGTAGCCGGAGCCGAAGCTCCAGATCTCCCGGGTCTCGGGGAAGTGGCAGATGTACTTGGTCTCGTTGCACGGCCACTTGACGTCGGCCTGGCCCTCGGCCAGCGGGGCGCCCACGGAGTGGATGCAGGGCACGAACTTGTCGCCGGCCGGGGTGTCGAACAGCGCCAGCACGTCGGGACCCATCCGGGTCATGATCCGCATCGAGGCGACCACGTACTCCGAGTCGGTGATCTCGACGCCGAGCTTGGGGTCGTCGGCGCCGACCGGACCCATGCAGAACGGGATGACGTACATGGTGCGCCCGGCCATGCAGCCGGTGAACAGCTCGCCGAGGATGCCGCGCATCTCGTCCGGGTCGGCCCAGTTGTTCGTGGGGCCGGCGCCCTCGCGCTCGGCGGTACAGATGAACGTGCGCTCCTCGACCCGCGCGACGTCATCGGGGTCCGACGCGGCCCAGAACGAGTTCGGCTTCTTCTTCTCGTCCAACTTGACGAACGTGCCCGCCTCGACGAGCTTGGACGTCATCCGGTCCCATTCCTCGTCGGAACCGTCGCACCACACGACCCGGGCCGGCGTGGTGAGTTCGGCGATCTCCGCTACCCACGCCTTCAGGCGCGCGTTGGACGTAGGTGCCTCATCGAGCCCCGGCAGCGTGGCGGCGGTCATGTCGTGACATCTCCTAGCTCGTGTTCGCGTAAAACCGTCCCGTACCTGGAACGGCGGAAGCGCACCCGGTGGTCCAACCAGCGGGCGCGGCATCGTGCGGTCTGGATACCCAGGCTAACCTTTGATCAATCGCTGGCGGGAGCAGTGTCTGACGTATCACTCCCCGGAGCGATTCAGAGAATCGATACAGATGAGACAGCTAACTTCAGCTTGCGCGACTCGTCGAGGACATGTTGAAGTCCGGCACGATCACGGCCGGCATGACCGTTCTGGTGAACCAGTCCTTGAACTCGCGGGGCAGGGTCCGCTCGGCCACCCCGGCCGCGGTGATGCGGCGCAGAATGTCCAGCGGGCTCTCGTTGAAGCGGAAGTTGTTGACCTCGCCGACCACCTCGCCGTGCTCGACCAGGTACACCCCGTCCCGGGTCAGTCCGGTCAGCAGCAGGCTCGCCGGATCGACCATGCGGATGTACCACAGGCAGGTCAGAAGCAGCCCCCGCTCGGTGCCCGACACCAGCTCCTCCAGCGGGACCTGCGAGTTCCCCGTGAGGATCAGGTTGTCGGCCGGCGCGGTGAACTCGGCCCCGGAGCCGGAGAACCGCTCCGCCGCGGCGCGCGGGTAGGCCAGCGCGTTCAGCACCCCGTCGGCCACCCAGTCGACCCGGCGCAGGGGCGCGCCGTTGTCGAACACCGACACCTCGTCACCGGAGTGGGCGGTGACCAGGAACGGTGAGCAGCCCAGCCCGTCCCCGGCGGCCGGGTCGGTCGAGAGGGTCAGCGGCAGCGAGCTGAGCCGCTCGCCCAGCCGCGTCGGCCTGCCGGTGCCCGGTGGTGCGGAGAACGCGCTGCGCCCTTCCTGCGCCGGGCGGCCGGCCATCTCCCAGCACATGTACGTCATCAGATCGGCCACGCAGGCCGGCGGCAGGATCGTCGGGTAGCGGCCGGCCGGCAGCTCGAGCCGCCGCTCACCCCAGGCCAGGCGCCCGCTGAGCTCCGCGTCCAGCCCGGCCACGTCCAGCTCGTCGAAGTCACGCGCGGTGGCCGCCGAACGCCCCGCCCACGCCGAGCGGGCCAGGTCCGAGGTCTTGGCGTTGACCTCGACCGAACCGGTCGGCTGGGTCCAGCGGAGGCGCACGCCGGTGGAGGTGCCCAGCCAGGTCGTGCTGACCTGGTGGTGGGCGAACCCGTACAGGATGCGCTTCCCGGACCCGGCGCGGGAGAAGGCGTCGGCCAGCGTGGGCGCGAACTCCCCGAACACGCCGATGGACGTGCCCTCGACGGGGTCGTCCCACGGCTCGCCGACCGTCGCCCCCGGTTCGGGCAGCGGAGCGGCGTCACGGGCCGGCCCGGAGGACAGCGCGGCGGCCTCGCTGGCGCGTACCGCGTCCTCGACCGTCGCCGGGTCGGTGACCAGCGCGGATGAGCTGACCACGCCCGCACCGGTACCCCCGTCCGCGTCGGGTCCGCCGCCGGGGGACAGCGCGACGAGGGAGATCACGGTCCAGCTTACGGACGTGGAGTGGCCGTTGGTGGTCATCGTGTTGTTGGCCCAGCGCAGCGCGGCCTCGCTGTCCTCGGTGACGATCACGACGCGGCCGCTCGTGTTCGGGCCACCGGGTACGGCGAGCACCCGCTCGACCAGCTCAGCGGAGGTCAGGGCGCGCATCAGCGGCCGCCCTCGCGCTCGGTGTTGAGCACGCTGACCTGCTCGAACAGTCCCGGCGGGGCCCCGTGGCTGACTGCGGCGATCTGCCCGGGTTGGGCCTTGCCGCAGTTCAGCGCCCCGCTCAGCAGCCAGCTGGACCGACCACCGACCGCCCGCAGCGAACCCCAGAAGTCGGTGGTGGTGGCCTGGTAGGCGACGTCGCGGAGCTGGCCGGCGAGCCTGCCCCCCTCGATGGCGAAGAACCGCTGCCCGGTGAACTGGAAGTTGTAGCGCTGCATGTCGATCGACCAGGACTTGTCCCCGACGACGTAGATGCCGCGCTCCACTCCGCCGATGAGGTCCTCGACGGTCGTGTCCGTCACCGGGTCGGGCTGCAGCGACACGTTCGGCATCCGCTGGATCGGGATGTGGTGGGGCGAGTCGGCGAACGCGCACCCGTTGGAGCGTTCCAGCCCGAGGCGCCGGGCGAAGGTGCGGTCGAGCTGGTAGCCGACCAGCACGCCGTCCTTCACCAGGTCGAACCGGCTGGTGGCCACGCCGTCGTCGTCGTAGCCGATGGTCGCCAACCCGTGCGGATCGGTGCGGTCGCCGGTGACGTGCATGTGCTCGGAGCCGTAACGCAGGGTGCCGAGCTGGTCGGGGGTGGCGAAGCTGGTGCCGGCGTAGGCCGCCTCGTAACCGATGGCGCGGTCGTACTCGGTGGCGTGTCCGACCGACTCGTGGATGGTCAGCCACAGGTTCGTCGGGTCGATGACCAGGTCGTAGCGGCCCGGCTCCACGCCGGGCGCCTTGCACTTCTCGGCCAGCAGCTCCGGGACGGTCGCCAGTTCGGCGTCGAAGTCCCAGCCCCGCCCGAGGGCGTACTCCCAGCCCCGGCCGGCCGGCGGGGCGAGGGTCCGCATGGTCTCGAAGCGGCCGGCCGCGCGGTCCACGGCGGTGGCCTCGAACCGGGGCTCGAGCCGGATGCGCTGCTGCATCGTCGTGGTGCCGGCCAGGTCGGCGTAGTACTTCTGCTCCTTGACCTGGGGGCACGCGGCGCTCACATGGTCGATGCCGTCGGCGGCGAGCAACCGCGCCGACCACTCCGCCAGCAGCGCGATCTTGCCCTGGGTCGGGACCGACCACGGATCGATCTCGTACTCCGACACCCAGCTCACGCCCGCGTACACCGGCTCGTCGGCCCGCTCGATCGGTTCGGAGTTCACCGCGCGCAGGGTGCGCGCCACCGCCACCGCCCGCTCGGCCGTCGCCCTCGCGGACTCGGCGGTCAGGTCCGGGCTGCTGGCGAACCCCCACGTGCCGTCGACGATGACCCGCACCGACAACCCGAGCGTGACGCCGTCGGCGGCGCTGGACACCGACCCGTCGCGCAGCACCAGGCTCTGCTGCAGGATCCGCTCGACCCGCAGGTCGGCGTGCGCGGCACCCAGCCGGGCGGCCGTACTCAGCGCCGCGTCGGAGAGCGCCGCCAGCGGCAGCCCCCGGAACTCGGGATCGATCCGTTCGTCACCCTGCACGGTCGATCAACTTACGCCCGCTGCGCGGGCGCCGCCGCCGCGCCACGGCCCGTCCACGCCATGCCGGGCCCGGCGAAGCGGGTGGGGCCGGTCACCACCGGGACGGGTCGAGGTGGTCGAGCGGGTCGGCGTAGCAGGCGTCGGCGAGCGGATCGGTCGCGCCGGCGACGAAGGGCGTGAGGTAGGCGGCGGCGTCCGAGCCGATCTCGATGATGAGGTCGGCGTACCCGTCGTGGTCGGTGTCCACGGCGAGGACCAGGTCGCGGGCGGTCGGTACGGGCAGGGTGTCGCCGCGGCCGTCATGGTCGGTGTCGGCGCCGGCGGTGACGTCGATGCGCCCGGGAGCGTCGCTCACGCCTGGGCCGCGCGCGCCGGGGCCGCCCGGACCGCCGCTCACGCCTGGGCCGCCAGGACGTGGCGCATCCGGCGCCGGGCGTCGACCAGCCGCTGGGTGAAGTCCGACTCCAGGACCGAGCGGGTGTCGTTGAGGACCTCGTTGGTCCACTGCCGCAGGCGTGCCCGCTCGGCCCCGGACCGTCTCGTCGAGGCCAGCGCCCACGCGGCCCCGAGCACCAGGGACACCGAGACGCCGGCGGTCAACGGCGCCGGGAGCGTGCCGACGAGCACCGGCCAGCGCGCCAGCGTGGCGGCACCGATCATGCTGCTGACCGCGATCGCCCGCTCCTCCGCCGACCACCTGTCGCGGCGCGGCGCCGGGGAGATCGGCGGCGGCGTCCATTCCACGATCAGCGGCGGGACCGCGGTGTCGAGCCCGGCCAGGGTGCGGGCGGCGGCCGCGTAGGTCAGGTCGTGGGTGCGCCGCAGGAAGCGGCGGCCCAGCTCGGCGACGGCGGCGGCGAGCAGCTCGGGGTAGTCCGGATCCGGCACCTCCAGGCGCGCCCGCGTCTCGTCGCGCAGCTGCCGGATCCCCTGGGCCAGCTCCGACGAGGCGGTGGTGCGCACCTGCGCGAGCTCGTCGGCGAACCAGCTCAACCGCCCGGCCAGCTCGGCCCCGCGTGCGGGCGGCCCACCCCGGTCGATGACGTCCATCCGGCGAGGATCACCGGGCGGGTGTGACCACGGGGCCGATCACGCCGGTTCGTTCACGATCGCGAACGATCCTGCCGGCGGGCGATCAGGCGGGCGTAGCGGGCGCCGGCGGTCAGCAGAACCAGACCGGCGCCGGTGAACGCGGCGACGCGCGCCAGGCCGTCCAGCGCGATCAGGTCGAACAGCAGCAGCTTCGCCACCGCCGCCGCCACCAGCACCAGCCCGCTGACCCGCATCACGGCGTTGGTGAGGCCGCGGGCCAGCAGCAGCAGCGCGATGACGGTCCAGGAGATGGTGACCACCGCGTGGGCGGTCACGAAACCGGCCTGCACCGGGTCGAGCAGCAGGCCAGCGGTGATCACCGCCCCGGCCGCCCCGTACAGCGCGACGAGCCCGATCGGCACCCACACCGTCACCCACACCGGCGCCACCGACCGGGGCCCACCCAGCCGGGCGGCCGCCGCCGCGAACGCCGCCGCGGCGAGCAGCGCCATCAGCGAGATGCCCAACCCGGTGACCAGCGCGTGGTGGTCCGGGACGCCGTCGACCAGGTACGGGTAGGCCGGGAAGCTCGTGAGGCCCGAGATCGGCGCCTGCCCGCTCAGCGCCCCGCACAGCCCGGCCAGCCCGTACGCCGCCGCGCCCAGCATCGCGCCCCGGCGCCGGGTGGCGACGGCGAGTACCGACAGCACCGCGGACTGCCCGAGCAGGACCCCGACCAGCGCCGAGCCGTCCAGCCAGAGCACCGTGGCCTGGAACAGCGCCACCCCGCCGGCGGCACCGGCCGCGACCCGTACCGGCGTCGAGAGCTCCACCGCACCCACCCTCGGCAGCCTGGCCCGGGGCCGCACCGTGAGACCGACCAGCGCCGAGCCGACCAC